>Ga0255355_1000216_pt1 | contig 39465 bp, 48 predicted proteins | sample HBST75metaG_FD_189943 | JGI IMG/M metagenome (GOLD analysis project Ga0255355, IMG submission 189943) | Peat soil microbial communities from Stordalen Mire, Sweden - H.B.S.T75 | ecosystem: Environmental > Terrestrial > Soil > Wetlands > Peat | place: Sweden: Norrbotten County, Stordalen Mire...
CGTCGTCAATAGTCGAACCCATGCAAGAAAGAATGGTCACAGAGCGATTTCCGAATGGCGAGAGCTATGAAGATGTGAAGGTGAGAATTACTGATTTCCTCAAATTCTTAAAGCAGAATTATGATGGTAAATCCGTTGCGATCGTTTCGCATAAAGCTCCACAGCTTTCGCTCGAAATTTTACTCAAAGGAAAAACGTGGGAGCGGGCATTTGCCGAGGATTGGCGGAGAACCAAATCCTGGCAACCCGGCTGGGAGTATGTCCTTAAATAATTCATCTTATTATTACACTATGCGTTGCGTTTATTGCGAATTACCGGAAGTAAAAATGCGCCAGATTATCGAGAACGATCTTGCGTGGGCATTCCCGACAAACATTCCGATAACTCCCGGACATACGCTCATAGTTCCAAAACGTTGTGTCGGAGCATATGACGATCTGACCAGCGAGGAGAAGGTCGCCATCGAAGATTTGCGCATGAAGATCGTAGTCGCTTTGCGTAAATTATCGTGGGCGGAGGGGTTCAATTTTGCATGGAATGACAGGGAGGTGGCCGGACAAGCCGTTCCGCATTTTCATCTTCATATCGTTCCCCGGAAAGCGGGCGACGCAGGCATCTATGAATATGACCCGAGGAAATTTCTCTATCGTCCCGGTGATCGCGAGAAAATACCGGATGCCGAATTAGCTGCGGTAGTGACAGAGATTCAAAAAGCACTCAGCTGAGCCTTATTAAAAATTCATTAAACCGGATTTGACATCTGATTTTGCCGCGATAAGCTTTAGGGGAAGGCAGCATCCCGCAACCGCAGGATGATAATCTTTGGGTTGATATGAAAATGGCTCCGAAAGGCAGCCGTTTTCATTTTAGAAATATTTAATTATAGATTTATTATGGTGGTATGGCCTGCGGTATGGGCCCTTCGTCTAGGCCTCTTTCCGGCATTGTTTTCGCGTCCGCGTTCCCGAAATCTTTTCGCATCCGGCAAGGCGCGACGAGGAGACAGTAGCCAGAGCTACGGCTCCGAGGAGCAACGATGCCGGATGCGAAAAGGGACGGAACCCTTCGGGCTGCGGTTTTTTTCCTGGGTACGGCGTCGCTCCTCCTCAATGTAGCCATAGCTACAATTTTTTCGTCGGCTCCTTGCGCGCGGGGAACAGCCCTCGCCGCGCGGCCGGAAAACAATGTCGGAGAGAGGCCGGGTAGGATACTACTCTTGCCAGACAGGGAAATGGGTTCAAATCTCATCGGGTCCACGCGGGCGCAAAAGTCTATTTCGGGATATGTTCCGAAATGTTATAATGAATCAAAACCAATAATAAATTCATGACAACACATAAAGCTGTTTTCTTTAACCTTGAGGCGTGGGCGGAGGAGTATCTGCAAAAAAATCAGGCGCTCGCGGCGGCGGGTGTCGAGGTCGGTTTTGTAAATGGGATAATAGATAAGAATCATCTGGCTGCTGATACGGATTTCGATATCTTGGGAACGTTCGTAGATTCAGCGGCCGACGCGACGGTCGTGAACGCTCTGCCGAACTTGAAGCATATCGCGACCCTTTCGACGGGTTACGATCATATCGATCTTCAGGCGTGCGCTGCTCGCGGCATCACGGTTTCCTATGTACCGACCTATGGGGAGAACACGGTTGCGGAATATGCGTTCGGTCTGATCCTCGCGCTTTCGCGGAAGATCTGCGAAGCAAGAGATCGCATCAAAGAAGAAGGTAACTTCCGTTTGGACGGTTTGCGCGGATTCGATCTGATGGGGCGGACGCTCGGAGTTCTCGGAACCGGCCATATCGGCCAGCATGTGATCCGTATGGCGAACGGGTTCGGCATGAAGGTGATCGCATTCGATGCATTCCCGAACCCTGCGCTCGCGACCGAACTTGGATTCGAATATAAGCCCTTGAACGATGTGCTTGCCGAAAGCGATATTGTGACGATTCATGTGCCATATCTGCCGTCAACGCATCATTTGATCAATGCGCAGAATATCGGGCTCATGAAACAGGGTGCCTATCTCATTAATACGGCCCGCGGCGCGGTTGTCGAAACCGATGCGCTCGTTGCCGCATTGCAGAGTGGCCATCTCGGCGGCGCGGGACTTGATGTACTCGAGGAAGAGGGGATGATCAAGGATGAATTGTTCGCCCTCGTGACCGGCCATGCCGGAGAGCATGACCTTAAAACGGTTCTCGAGGACCATGTCTTGGTCGATATGCCGAACGTCATCATCACGCCGCATAATGCGTTCAATACCAAAGAGGCGTTCACGCGCATTCTTAATACGACCATCGGCAACATTGTCGGTTTTGCGAATGGAACGCCGGTGAATCTTGTAAAAACAAATTAATCATCTTGTCATCGTCCGGGGAGAGCGATGATCCATGCTTCCATGGTGGAAGACATGGATCATCGCCGGAGTTTACCTTGAGGCATCCCACGGGACGAGGGCAACAAAAATCATGAAGGTAAAATCGCTTTCAGCTCGTCCCATTCTCGATTCGCGCGGCATGTGGACCGTTGAGGTTCTGCTTGAGACGAAAAATGGCATCCGCGCCGTTGCGTCCGTTCCTCAGGGAAAAAGCACCGGTTCGTCGGAGGCGCGTGCGCTTCCCGCGGAACAGGCGGTAAGAAACGTGAACGAACGGATCGCGCCATGGATGAAGCGGAGCGATTTTAAGGATCAGGCGGCGCTTGATGCGTTTCTCTGTAAATTAGACGGAACGGTTTTAAAGGAAAAGCTTGGTGCGAATGCGATCTTGCCGGTTTCGATCGCGTACGCCCGAGCGGAGGCCGCCGAAAAGAAGATGCCGCTTTGGAGACATATCCGCGGTTCTCTGTCGTCCTCCGCCCTTGATCGGCGCCGAGGACAGGATCCGGCGGAGGATCGGAACGACATACTTCACCCGCGCCTTTTCATCAACGTGGTGAACGGGGGATTGCATGCGGGCAATAACCTTGATTTTCAGGAATACCTGATCATTCCTCGATGTCGAACGATTGCGGAGTCGGTCGAGGTTGGCATTGCGACGTACCATGCCTTGGGTGCCACGCTCGAAAAAATGAAAGGAAAGAATGCGGTGAATCTCGGCGATGAAGGCGGCTTTGCTCCGGATTTCAAAAACAATGCCGAACCATTCCAGATTTTGAGATCGGTCGCAAAAAGGCTGCATCTTGAAAAGAAGATCGATTTTGGCATGGATGCCGCCGCTACCGACGTTAAAAAGCTGAGCGATAAGAAATTAGAGGAGACCTATGTCAAACTTGTGAGGGATAATAAACTTATCTATATCGAAGATCCGTTCAATGAAAAGGATTTTTTGGCGTTTGCCTCGCTGAACCTGCATTTTAAGGGGAAGACGTGGATTGCGGGCGATGATCTCACGACGACGAATGTCCTCAATATGGAAAAAGCGCGCGACGAAGAAAGCATTAATGCGGTTATCATAAAGCCGAATCAGATCGGAACCGTGACGGAATCGCTTGATGCGGTGCGGCTCGCGAGAAAATACGGCTGGGCGGTCGTTGCTTCGCATCGAAGCGGTGAAACGGACGATGATTTCATAGCCGATTTTGCCTACGGCGTCCGCGCCGAAGGGTTTAAGCTTGGTGCGCCGGCTCGCGGCGAGCGGATCGCAAAATACAACCGATTGCTTCAGATCGAAAAAGAAAAATAAGAAGAACCCGTTTCAAAAACCTATTTCCCCAGCTGTCATTTCGAGCGGAGTCTGCCCCAAAAATTTTATTCCTTTTTTGCCGTGCGTGTTCCCAGATGCTTCTTGACTATCTTGTCATAGATATCTTCGCGCGTAATGATCCCCACCAGTTTTCCGTTTTCTACGACCGGTAAACGATGAACGTTATGTGCCAGCATCAAACCGCCGGCTTGCAGGATATGGGCATCGGGGCCGATCGTGATGACGGTATGGCTCATATATTTTTCGATCGGCTGTTCGCGAATATCATCAATGTCATCTTCCTGACTTTCCTGATCGATATACGTTTCGAATTCGGATAAATATTCCTCGTAGCGGGGGTAGAGCGCCCGGAAAAGGTCCTTTTCCGTAATGACGCCAAGCAACTGGCCGTGTTCGTCCAGAACCGGCATGCCGTTCAAGCGGTATTCCTGCAATAAAAACGCCGCGTCTTCGTACGTTGTCCGAGGCGTCACCGTAACCAATGGGGTTACCATAACTTCCCGAACTTTCATACCTTTATTTTACTCCTCGCTGTTTTTTATGGGTAAAGGCGAGTTATGCACAGGGGGTTTTCGGAGGGTCATTTCGAAATTATGGCGCTCAAAGGGGGATGGACGTGATATACTGATCCCATGCTTACTTACGTTCAAGGTATCGTTCTTGGCGCGTTACAGGGAATATCGGAATTGTTTCCGATATCGAGTTTGGGCCACAGCGTCATTTTACCGCAGGTCTTTGGATGGAACATCAACGAGCAATCGCCGTTTTTTTTGATGTTTCTGGTGGCGACGCATTTCGCGACCGCACTCGTACTCCTGCTCTTTTTCTGGAAAGATTGGCTCCGAATCGTGAACGGACTCTTTCGGTCCTTCCGTGATCGGGAGATCCAGGAATCCGATCATGACGCGAAGCTTGGATGGCTTTTGGTCGCCGGCACAATACCTGCAGGTATTTTAGGGCTTCTGTTCAAGGATCAGATTCAGCGCTATTTCATTTCGGCGCAATCGGCGGCGTTCTTCCTGATGCTGAACGGTTTTCTGCTTGCGGGCGCGGAGATCCTGCGTCGCAGAAAAAAGAGAGAATCGTCGAACATACAAGGGAGCGATGCGCGCATCGCGAAACTTTCGTTGTGGCAGGGGATCAAGGTTGGTACGATGCAGATCCTTGCGCTCATTCCTGGATTTTCCCGTACCGGTTCCGCGATCGCCGGAGGATTGTTGAACGGCCTTTCCCATGAGGACGCCGTGCGTTTTTCTTTCTTGCTCGCCACGCCGATCATCGGCGCAGCCGCCGCACTTGAATTGCCGCAGTTGTTCATTTCCGGAAATATCGCCGCGATCACGGTCGCATTGTCCGGTGCGCTGGCTGCGGCGCTTTTCGCTTATCTTTCCGTGAAATTCCTCACAAAATATTTCTCGACGGAGGATCGGACGCTCGCGCCGTTTGCGCTCTACTGCTTTTTTGCGGGCATCGTGGCGATGATCATATTGAAATAATACCTGTTTTGTCATCGTCCGATCTGGTCGGACGATCCGTTTTTTTAAAAAAGAAATTTTAAGCACGGATGGTCCGCCGGAGCCTGTACCCGCGCAGGCGGGCACGGACCTGACAAGGAAGGAGATGATTTATTTCTTTTTTCCGCTAGAGAACCATGCATAGGCGAAACCGGCCAATGCGACGACAAATGCCGCAATGCCGTGCTTGATATGGATTGCACCGTCGCCGACGGCGAAGCCGGGAAGCCATGTCGGTAATGAGTCCGCTGGTGTTGTCCAATAAATCATTGCGAGCCCAAGCAGGACAATACCCAACACAACACCGATGGTGATTTTTAATTTTTTCATGGTATTATTTTTTAGGAGCAAATCTATTTTAGCACATAACTCATGACTGAAGAACGGAACGGACAAAAAAAGAAATCAAAACACGGATTTTCGAGAATCTTCCGCGTCCTAGGCCCCGGCCTCATTACGGGAGCTGCCGATGATGATCCGTCAGGCATCGCAACCTATTCGCAAACGGGCGCGCAGTTCGGATATGGCCAGCTCTGGACGGCGCTTTTCCTTTATCCGTTCATGACGGCGGTTCAGGAGGCTTGCGCCCGGATCGGCGCCGTGACGAAAAAGGGGATCGCGCAGGTGATCCGCGAGAACTACAGCAAGAAGATATTGTTTGTCGCAGTTACGCTTATTTTGATCGCGAATACGGTGAATATCGGCGCCGATATCGGTGCGATGGCGTCGGCGGTACGGCTTATCATTCCTGTTCCATTTGTCATTATCACGCTATTTTTCACGGCATTGATGCTTTTGCTTGAGATATGGATACCCTACAAAACCTACGCGCATATCCTGAAGTGGCTGGCGGCAAGTTTGCTTGTCTATCCGATCGTTGTTTTCATGGTCCATGAACCGTGGCACGAAATTCTGCTTGCAACTTTCTTGCCGCATATGAATTTCAGTTTCGCATTCCTTTTCATACTGGTCGGCGTTGCGGGCACTACGATCTCTCCTTATATGTTCTTTTGGCAGGCATCGGAAGAAGTGGAAGAGGAAATTACCGATGGTATTGAAAAAAGATCGGGCGTTTCGAAAAAATTCATCAAGAACATGCGGCTTGATAATGCCCTTGGTATGTTCATTTCCGATTTCATCACATGGTGCATCATTCTCGCGACCGCAACCGTGCTTCATGCGAGCGGCGTGACGAACATTGCAACGGCATCCGATGCCGCCAAAGCGCTCGCGCCATTGGTGCATACGTTTCCACATTCGGGATTTTTGGCAGAACTGATTTTTGCGATCGGTATCGTCGGTTTGGGGCTTCTTGCGGTCCCGGTCCTTGCCGGTTCTGCTGCGTATGCGCTTTCGGAAGCTTTCAGCTGGCACGAAGGATTGTATCGCAAGTTCCGTGAAGCGCACGGTTTTTATGGCGTGATCACGGTTGCGACGCTTATCGGCTTGGCCATCAACTTTGTCGGTGTTGATCCCATCAAAGCGCTCATCGTAACCGCGGTTTTGAATGGCGTTGTCGCCGTGCCGCTTATCGCGCTTATCACGATGATCTCTTCAAATAAAAAGATCATGGGCGAACATCGGAGCGGTTGGCTTTCGAAAACCTTTCTCTGGGCGACGTTTGTTCTTATGCTTGCAGCAGCAATCGGGATGTTTGTGACATTGAGATAGATCAAAATAGATCATTAAATCTTTATTAAATAAATCTTGCGTTCTTTTTCATACTCCCTATGATTTCGGTGATGAACAAAAAAATTACTTTGGATGTTCTGGCAGTTATGATACAGAAAGGATTTTTAGATCTGGCAAGACAAATAAGCAGCTTGAAGGAGCGTATGCAAATGCTCACTCTTCGTATTGATGCACTGGAAGAACGTACGGAGAATGGATTTTATAATGTCACGCAGGAACTTCAGCAAATTCGGCAACTGATCAAAAAAGTTGATACGCGAGAAAAAATTGCCGCGCTTGAAGTTCGAGTTGACGCCATCGAAAAGAAGATCGGATAATAATTTCGTATCAAAAATTGAGCGAAACTTCGATTTGTTTCGAATAAAAACTCAGGGCATAAGACTTGAAATTTTAGATCCCTGAATTCTTTTTATGGAGAACCATAAAGAGAATAATGAGTGCAAAAGCGGTGAGCGCCATCATGGGGATCGTCACGTAGCCGTATTCCATGAAATAGACGAATTCGCAGCTTGTGCCCGTTGCGGAACAGGGGAAAAGCGAATTGCCGCCAAGCTGGAGATAGGAATGGTAGATACTTACAATGAGGCCAAGGCTCGAAAGAGTGAGGGTGCAATTCCTTACGAAATTCCCGTATTTCCGGACATATTCTTCTTTCCTTGCCATAATGGCGACGATAAATATGACAGCATCGGTATAAAGGAATCCGCGTTCGATCCAGCAGAGTATGCAGGGCCGGAAGTGTGCGAATTCGGAATAGAACAGGCTTCCGACAACACCACCGATGGCGATCAGGAACGAAAAAAGAACAGCGTATTTTCCGAAGAACGCACCGATACGCTTTCCGATGCCGCGATCATAAAGTGGTGTTGCGACGAGTATCAAGAGACATATCCCGAGGATATCGGCGAGCACCGTAAAGAAAGCAAGAAGATCAGTGACGTTTTGGACGATAGGGGTCATGTATATTATTTTTAGTTTGTACCGGTCGGCAGGGCGCAGCCGGTTTTTTCCGAGAGCGTTTGGAGGGTTTGGATCCCGCTTGTCACGGAGCCGTCCGGAAATCGCCAGGTTGGATATTCCTGTATTTTATTATCGATGCAGACCTGCGTTTGTCCTGATGCATCCGGCAGAGAGCATTCCACATAAGGGAGATATTGAGCGGAATCTCCGAACTCGGTCTTCTGATCATGGCAGTGCGGACACCAGAACGCGCCAAAGAATGTCGTACTGGTATTCGCGATGCATTTCGCGAAAGAATCATATTTTCCGTTCGGCGGCGGAATGGTTTTTATATAGAGATATCCGCCGAGCACGACGGCGACCGCGATCAGTATCCAGGTCGCGATCCTCAATTTTTTAATGCTTTTCTTGTGGTCTGTCTGTTTTTTTGAATGTTCGTTCATGAAAAAATTATAACAAATTTACCGTATGGGCGAAAGTTTATCTAAAAGAAGACATGAAATTCAGGATTTATCTTTTGTTCCCGCGCGGGGACGACAGTCCTCTGATATATAAGCGGAGGATTTCTTTTCTGAAAGATTAATTTTTGCGGAACGGAATAATGTCCCGGAGGGGTTTGTCTTCGCGTACCCTTCGGGATATTATTCCGTTCACGGTATCTTTTGGAAAACGGGAAAACCGGAGCACTTGCGATTTTTTTTCGTTTACTTATAATGGATTCCTATGAGGCGTCATCCGGGCCTATATCTCACGATTGTCATTCTGATCGCCATTGTGGCGGCTCTTTTTGTCTATCCGAAAAATTGGGGTGCGAAAGAAATGCCGTGGAAATTGGGGCTTGATCTGGTCGGCGGTACGCATCTGGTCTATCAGATCGATCTTTCGCAGGTTTCCGCGGCGGATCAATCATCGGTGATCGCCGGTCTCCGCGACGTCATTGAAAAGCGCGTCAATCTTTTCGGTGTCAGCGATCCGCAGGTTTACATCGCACAGACGGGAAATAACGCCCAGCTCGATGTTGATCTTGCCGGCATCAAGAACGTGACCGATGCCATCAATCAGATCGGCGAAACGCCTATTTTGGATTTTGCGGAGGTTGATACGAGCGGCTCGTCCACGCAATATGTACCGACCAATCTTACGGGACAGTACATCACGGGTGCCCAGCTCACGTTCGATCAGACGACCGGCAAGCCGCAGGTGCAGATCACGTTCAACAGCGATGGTGCCGATATTTTCGGGAAGATGACCGCGGCGAACGTCGGCAAGCCGCTGGCGATATTCCTCGACGGCAATTTGATCGAAGCCCCGACGGTCGACCAGGCGATCACGGGCGGTACCGCGCTCATTACGGGTAATTTCACGGTTGATTCGGCGAAGACCCTCGTGGAACGGTTCAATGCTGGCGCGCTTCCTGCACCGATCAAATTGGTGAACCAGCAGACGGTTTCCGCGTCACTCGGCAATGATTCCTTGAAGAAAGTCATCTTTGCGGCGATCATCGGTACGATCCTTATCATTCTGTTCATGCTGTTCTATTATCGATTGTTCGGTTTCTTTGCGGCTTGCGCGCTTATCATCTACATTGCGCTCACGCTCGGCATTTTCAAGCTGATCGGCATCACGATGGACCTGTCCGGTATCGCCGGATTCGTGCTCACGATCGGTATGGCCGTCGACGCCAATATTCTTACTTTCGAGCGCATCAAGGAAGAACAGAAGCGCGGTTTGCCGAGGATCTCCGCGGTTGAGGAAGGTTTCCGCCGCGCATGGCCGTCCATCCGCGATTCAAATACTTCCACTATCATCACGGCCATCATTCTTTACTACTTCACTTCGAGCTTCGTACAGGGATTCGCACTGACGCTCCTCATTGGTACGATCGTGAGCCTGTTCAGTGCCATCACGACAACACGGCTCTTCTTGCGCGTGTATGAACATACGGGAAAAGGAAAACAAAATAAGACCATTGCTCCGCAACATGCTTAATATCGTTGGTCACAGAAAAATATGGTTTACGCTTTCCGGCATTCTTGTCGGTATTGCGTTGGTGTCCATGGTGGTCTTCGGTTTCCGGCAGAGCGCCGAGTTCAAAGGCGGCACATTGTGGGAATTTTCTCTGCCGGGAGCCAGTGCTTCTTTGGGCGATGTACAGACCTTCTTTTCTTCGACGCTTCACGTTTCGAATGCAACCATCAGCACGAATGGCGATAATGATTCGTTCCTGGCGCGTTTCGACGATATCGACGAAGCGACCCATCAGGCGGATGTTACCGCGCTCAAGGCGCAATGGCCGTCGTTCGACGAATCAAGCTTTCAGTCCATTGGTCCTTCGGTAGGCGCAGCGCTCCGCAAGAACATCGTGATCGCCATCATTCTCGTATTGGTCGGCATTTCGCTTTACGTCGCTTATGCGTTCCGCAAGGCATCGCGGCCGGTCAGTTCATGGAAATACGGACTCATAACGCTGCTTACGCTCGTGCATGATGTTTCCGTGCCTGCGGGGATGCTCGTCCTGCTCGGCCATTTCCGCGGCGTGGAGATCGATACGAATGCCGTGGTCGCCTTGCTCGTCGTGATGGGCTTCTCGGTACACGACACGATCGTGGTCTTTGACCGTGTCCGTGAAAATCTGCTTTTGCGCCGCGGCAAGGAAAAATTCGACGGCATCGTGAACGACAGCGTGAACCAAACCATGGCGCGTTCGATCAATACGTCGCTCACGCTCATTCTTGTCCTCCTTTCGCTGTACTTCATCGGCCCTGTCAATCTGAAATACTTCATCTTAACGCTCCTCGTCGGCGTCGTGACCGGTATTTACTCATCCATCTTTATCGCGAGTCCGCTGCTCGTGTCGGTCAGCCCGAAGGAATAGGATTTTCTCGTATTATTCCGATTTGCCCTCCGTGAAGACGAGGGGCTGTGCTTTTTTGTCATTTCGAGCCTCACGAGGAATTTGGAGGGGCATTTCTTTCTCTTGTTGTGTTCCAGGTATTCGCATAAAATATGAATACTATGCGAACAAAAATAGTCGCGACCATCGGTCCCGCTTCCGGGTCCAAGACCATGATCCGGCGGTTTGTGGCGGCCGGCATGGATATGGCGCGGCTCAATTTTTCGCACGGTACGCCGGATATCTTCAATGAGTGGATCAAAAGCATCCGCGGCGCGGCGAAAAGCGAAAAGCGGCACGTCGAGATCCTGCAGGATCTGCAGGGTCCGCGTATCCGCGTAGGAGAACTTCCGCCGGAAGGCAAAAAACTCCAGGAAGGGGAAATGATTTCTTTTACGACCGATCGGCGCGACGCTTCTGCTATTTTCATCGATCACGCCCGCCTGCATCTCGAGATCCATCGCGGTGATCCGCTTTATCTCGCGAACGGTGACATGGAACTCCTTGTGGAGCGGGTTTCGGGAACTCGCATTGCGGCGCGGGTCATCCGTGGCGGCATTTTGCATTCCCGGAAAGGCGTGAACGTGCCACGAACCAAGCTTTCGAATTCGGGATTGACCGTAAAGGATATCCGCGATGCAAAGTTCGGTTTGAAATGCGGCGTGGATGCCATGGCCATCTCCTTTGTGCAGACGGCGGAAGATATCACAAAATTGCGGAAGATCGTCGGTACAAAAACGAAGATCATTGCGAAGATAGAAACATCCTTGGCGCTCGAGAATATCGACGCGATCATCCGCGCCTCCGATGCCATTATGATCGCTCGCGGCGACCTCGGTATTGAAGTTCCGATCGAAACATTGCCGTCTATCCAGAAAAATCTGATTCGCCACGCGCAATGGTACGGCAAGGGGACGATCACGGCGACACAGATGTTGCTTTCCATGGTCGATCACGCGCGTCCTACGCGCGCAGAGGTTTCCGATGTTGCAAATGCCGTCTGGGACGGCACCGATGCTGTGATGCTTTCCGACGAAACGGCGAGCGGCAAATATCCACTGGAATCGCTTCGTATGATGGCACGTGTCGTCCACGAAGCCGAGTCGTTCTCATTGTCCCGTCCTAATCCCTTGGACTGATTTTTTCTGTTATTTCGAACATTTTTATCATTCCGAGCTTTGCAGGAATCTATATTTCTTTTGTCGTTCTCGCGCATGCGGTGGTCCAGGTTTACATGGAACTATGAAGCTGTTGAATTTTCCCTGCAGATGCGGCATAATTCACAATGCCGCATCTGCGGCATGATTGATCTTTGCCGGATCGTCTAATGGTAGGACATCGCCCTCTGGAGGCGAGTATCTTGGTTCGAATCCAGGTCCGGCAGCCACTTTGAGATAGGTTCTGAGTCCGAGGAGCATTGAAATAATGGATATAAACACTTTTATACAATATCTGGGACTGCTGGGGGTGGGAGGGATTTTGGGTGTTCTTATTAAATCTTTACTAGACAAAAAACTCAAAGAAAAGGAGCTTCTTTTTCAGGCAAGGGTTAACGCATATCGTGGGATATCTGGGCGCATGTTAAACCTTTTTAATGAGTTGGATTTGAATTCTTTACCGGAGGCGGTAAGAGTATCGAAAATTCATAATTTACTTTCTGAACTTTATCTGGTCGGCAGCAAGGATCTGGTAGAGGATGTTTCAAGATGAATGTCTTCGGTCGATGCAAGGTCAGTTTCTCTGCGCAAATTTTATGCTAGGATAAAGTGATGACAAAGAAAAAAGCTAAGCCGATATCGATTCTCTTTATCGGAAATAGTTTCAGCTACTATCATAGCTTGCCAAAGCTAATAGCTCGTTTCGTTCATGCGTCGGGTGAGGGTGATCTTCTTGTTGATGGTGTTTTCCGGGGCGGTGCCACGCTAAAAATGCTCTGGGATGACGGCAGGGCACTTAAAAAACTTCAGAATAGGAATTGGGATTATGTTGTTCTCCAAGAGAAGGGACGACTTGGGGGGATTGTTAAGAATAGCGTTGTTCATGTCGGAAAACCCCAGGTATTTGCTACCTATGCTGCTCGATTCGACAAGATGGCCAAAAAGAGCGGCGCAAAGACGATTCTTTATTGTCCTCCCGCGTTTATCGGTATTGGATTGCTTGAGGATGCGAAAAAGTTGAATGCAATGTATGCAACTGTGGCAAGAAGATTGCATATCGAAATGATTTCCTCTGGGCCTGCCTTTATGTTTGCCCTTAAGGAACGGCCTTATATGAGCCTGTTTGAACGCGATAAACATCATCCGAATCCCGCGGGGTCTTATCTTATTGCCAGTTTATTTTACAGAAAGCTATTTCGAAAAAAGATATCCCATCTTCCTTTGGGGTCTTATTTATCTAGATCGCAACGCATCCCCAAATATCCTAAAGTGGTAAAATTGTCCAACGCAGACGCTCGATTTCTCTGGTCCGTTGCCAATCGGACGAAGTGATCCATTACGCGGCTCTGCGCTCCGGAATGTTCTCGGCCTTTGAAAGATTTCCTTTTTGCTATATGATGAAAACTATGAAAGTTTCGGAAAAAGTCATCGGAATGGTAGCGCTCATTGCCTTCACGCTCATGGCGGGATCGGTGATCTGTCTTGCGTCGGGCCAGGCAAATATGATGAACAGTTGCGGGAATGGCATGACGACGGGGGTGGTGTGCCCGTTCATGTCCGTTTCCGTGCAGGCGATAGCAAGCACTTCAACGGTCACGAGGGTTCTGGGGTTTGTCGTTGCGCTACTCCTCGTGGTTGGATTCGTGATTAAATCTTCTTTTGAAAATGGTCATGCCGATGGATTTTTCGCGATGGCGCATGAACGGACGAGGGATTCGGCCGTCGGTCGGCGTTCCGATGTTGTTCTCAATCTGATCAGTGACGGCGTTTTGCACTCAAGAGTTTTTGGTTATTAGGATATTTGCCGCACAACTGCTCCGACGATCCGGAGGTGCGGTTTTTTGTTGCACGAAAAAATTTAAAGGAAGCACGGGTCCTCGGGCCAAGCCCAAGGATGACAGGTAGAGAATTAACAATCATGAAAAAGAAATACAACATCAAAGGTATGCATTGCAGGTCGTGCGAGATGCTGCTTGAAAAGAATATCTCGCGGATCGAGGACGTGAAAAACGTCGAGGTCAGTTACAAAAAAGGAGTTGCGGAAGTTGAATTCGTTCACGGCGCGGCGAACGATACCGCGATCGCAAAAGCGGTGCAGGAGGCGGGATATTCGCTGGGCCAGGGCGGCAAACTCCCGTGGCTCTCGGGCGATAGCGACACATGGTTCGATATCATGCTTGGCGTCTCGGTGCTCATGGTGCTTTTTATGGCCGGAAAGCTTCTTGGCGTATTCAACGGTATCGGTACGGCTTTCGGTGCCGCTCCGACCTATCCTATCGTTTTCGTGATCGGGCTTACGGCGGGCATCTCGACGTGCATGGCGATGGTTGGCGGCCTCGTCGCGGGCTTCTCTGCGTCTTATGCCGAAACGCACCAGTATGCGACGCGATGGGAACGGTTCAAGCCGAATCTGTTTTTCAATGCTGGCAGATTGATCTCGTATACCGTGCTCGGCGGTGTGATCGGCGCCTTAGGATCTGCAGTGAAGCTGTCGACAGGCTTCACGGGGCTCTTGGTTGCGGCGGCAGGCATGGTGATGCTTTATTTGGGACTCAAGCTGACCGGCATCTCGCCGAAGCTTTCGAATTTGAGCCTTGCGTTGCCAAAAAAACTTGGTCGTGCACTCGGGATGAAAGATCAGAATAAGGAGTACTCGCACAAGGAGGCGCTGATCGGCGGGGCGCTTACGTTCTTTCTGCCGTGCGGTTTTACGCAGGCGATGCAGATCTATGCCGTGACGACGGGAAGTTTTGTGTCTGGCGCGACGATCATGTTCTTGTTCGCACTTGGCACTTTGCCCGGACTTTTGGGGGTCGGGGCACTGACCTCGATCCTCAAAGGAGCTCCAGCGAGAATATTCTTCCGGTTCGTGGGATTGGTCGTCCTCATGCTTGGGTTCTTCAATATTGCGAACGGGTATAATTTAAGCGGGATCAATATCCGATTTCCTTCATTAGCTTCTGCCGGAAGTTCGTGTCCGGTTGGAGCGCCATGTCCCAGCGGTCAAAGTTCTTCCAAGGGGCAGATCGCGCAAATAGAAGATGGCGAACAGGTCGTGAACATGACGCAGACCGCAAGCGGATATAATCCGAATAGTTTCACGGTCAAAAAAGGTATTCCCGTGAAATGGGTGATCGATTCGCAGGATGCCTACACCTGTTCGGCAAGCATCCGGATGCCGGCATACAATATTGCGCAATTCCTCCAGGCAGGGCAGAACGTGATCACCTTCACGCCGACACAGACGGGAAATATACGTTTCACCTGCGGTATGGGTATGTTCTCGGGAACGTTTACGGTCGTAGAATAAAGGTTTGTAGTCAGGCATGGTAGAATTAATCTAAAGTAACAGTTAAAAAACAAACATGAAATATACTTGTCCTATGCATCCGGAGATCGTTCAGGATCATCCCGGTCGTTGTCCTAAATGCGGTATGGATCTTGTTCCCGTGGAGCAGATGAAAAAAAAGAATGTGCAAACAATGCCGCATGATATGGCTATGGATCATGCGAGAAACGCAACGGGATCACCCACCGTAAAAAAGATAACCTTCGGCATTGGAGGTATGCATTGCGCTTCGTGCGTATTGCTGAATGAGCAGGCGATCAAGGAGGTGAAAGGCGTGCAAGATGCTTCGGTGAATTTTGCACTGCGACAGGCGAGCGTATCTTTTGACGAAAAGGTGACGAACGAAAAAGCGATACATGAAGCTGTCACAAATGCCGGCTATCGCGTGGAAGATATGGGCGGAATGGATCATTCGATGCGGCATGCGAATGAAAAAAAGGAAGTGGAGGAGATAAAACGAACTGCAGTTTGGGCGATCGTCCTTGCCGGTATCACAGCGATACTTGCAATGGCGAATATTCGATTCGGAATTTCCGTGGCGGGAATCGATGCGTCGGTTATCGTGCAGATGGTTCTGAGCGCCATCGTCATTTTTGGTTTCGGGCGGGAATTTCATATCGGTATGATCAGGAACTTGCAGCGTCTTCGGGCGGATATGGACACGCTGGTCTCGATCGGGACAATCGCTGCGTTTGCATGGAGCGTTTACGGTCTTGCGACCGGTCGCATGGATTCGTATTTCGAAACAGGTGCGGTCGTTACGGCGCTTATCCTGCTCGGACGGTATTTCGAGGCGAAGAGCCGCGGAGCTGCGGGGGAGGCAGTGGAAAAACTTATGCAGCTCGGTGCTAAATCAGCGCAGGTTTTGCGTGATGGCGAGGAAAAAGAAATTCCCATCGCCGATGTCGTGGTCGGCGATATTCTGCGTATTCGGCCCGGTGAAAAGATTCCCGTAGATGGTGAAGTGGTTTCCGGTGGAACGAGCATCGATGAATCGATGTTGACCGGCGAAAGCATGCCGGTCGGCAAAGGTGTTCACGATGAAGTGTTCGGCGCGACGCTGAACGTGAGCGGAAGTTTCGACATGAAAGCGACGAAGGTCGGGAGCGAGACGATGCTCGCGCAGATCGTGCAGATGGTATCGGACGCGCAGACGCAAAAAGCGCCGATAGAACGGCTCGCGGATAAAATTTCATCTGTGTTCGTGCCGATCGTCCTCACGCTTGCGGCAGCGACGTTCGTGATCTGGTTTTTTGTGACGCACAATATCGCAGAGAGCGTGACGTCAGCCGTTGCGGTGCTTGTGGTGGCATGTCCATGCGCCTTGGGGCTTGCAACACCAACGGCCATTATGGTCGGCACCGGCGAAGGTGCGCGGCGCGGCGTGCTCATTAAAAACGGTTCATCCCTCGAGAAAGGGAAGAAAATTGATATAGTGATTTTTGATAAGACGGGTACGCTCACCGAGGGAAAGCCGGAGGTCACAGACATCGTTGTCGCCTCTGGCATTGCAGAGGAGCATCTCCTTACGCTTGCCGCAGGTGTAGAAAGCTTTTCCGAGCATCCGCTTGCGCGCGCTGTCATGGAAGAGACAAAGAAAAGACATTTAGCACCGCTTGCCATCAGTGGTTTCTCCAATATTGCCGGAAAAGGAATCGAAGGAATTGCCGGCGGAAAGCGAGTTGCGGTTGGAAGCATTCATTTCGTCATAGAGCAGAATATCCCGTTGGGTTCATTGGAAAAAGACATCACCCGGCTCCAGTCGGAAGCGAAAACGATCCTTGCGGTCATCGAGGGTAAGGATCTTATCGGCGTGCTTGCGGTTGCCGATGCGGTCAAGAGCGATGCTGCGGCGGCGATAAAAGCATTGAAGCATATTGGCATAAAGACCATGATGATCACGGGGGATAACGAAACCACAGCGCATGCGGTCGCAAAGATGCTCGATATCGATGATATTATCGCGCATGTTATGCCGCAGGATAAAGCCGCAGAAATAAAAAAACTTCAGGCGCAGGGATCGAAAGTTGCGTTCGTAGGGGATGGTATCAATGATGCGCCCGCGCTTGTGCAGGCGGACCTCGGCATCGCGATGGGAACCGGTACCGATATCGCCATCGAAGCGGGGGATGTCGTGCTCGTAAAAGGAAGTCCCATGAAGGTTGTCGAGGCGATCACGCTCTCGCAACGGACATTCAGAACCATCCAGCAGAACCTTTTCTGGGCGTTCTTCTATAATGTCGCGGCGATCCCGCTTGCTGCATTGGGATTCCTCAATCCGATGATCGCGGCGACAGCGATGGCGGCGTCGAGCGTCAGTGTCGTCGGAAACAGCCTGCGGATCAGACACGGAAAGATAGCGACGACCTAATAATCTATTGTGACAATATGAGCGAAACATCGACCGCTTATATCGGTTTTCTAGAGGGCGGTGCGGATGAATTCGACGCCGATCGCCATGAGGATAAGGCCCATCATTTTGCCGAATATCACAACCTCTTTTTTACCGAATACTTTCAGAATGTATGGCGCAAGGCAGAAGACGATATAGTTTATAAGGAGATTAGCGAGGATACCCGCAAGCGTCAGGAGGTATCCGTATTCTTTGGCGAGAATGATGACCAAGCTGATCATACCCGGTCCCGCAATGAGCGGTGTCGCAAGCGGTATGATGCTCGGTTCTTTTTCGTTTTCCGGTTCTTCTTTCTTTGTATTGAATTCTATGCCGAAAAGTATCTTGAACCCAAGCGCCAAAAGAACCAGCCCCCCGGCGATGCGAAAACTTCCTATGGATATCTCGAAGACGTTTAGGATCGCATTTCCAAGGAGCATGAAAATGATGAGAATGGCTCCGGCATAAAGAATGGCCGATCGGGCGAATTTTTCTTTTTGTTCGCGATCAAGCGAATGGGCGAAAGTAAGAAAGAACGGAATGTTGCCCACGGGGTCCATGACGCCGAAGATCGCAAAGAAAACCTGATAAAATAGGATCATCATCTTTTTGATTTTACCATAAGGGAAAAACGTTTCATGATAGCCGGATCTTTTCGGTGCGCGGGGACGGGCGGTTTATATTTCCCATAACATATCTTTCCGGTGCCGATATTCGTTGCCGACAAGGAAGAGCACCGCGGCATCAAGAAAGGTAATGAACCAAAGGAGAATTGATGGCGTCAGGATCGATTGATAGAGCTGATAGACGATGAAAAATGAAAAGACAGCGATAGATGCCGGATATGACCAGGATTTATTATACCAGAGTCCGGAAAGCAGGAGTATTTTCACGATACCGTGCGAAAGGAATATAAAGGCCCATACCGCTCGCGGCGTCGAGGAAAAGTTTTGGAACGCATGAAAGACGTATCCCCAAACAAAATCTCTCGGATTTTCCGCGAGCTCGCCGCCAAAGAACAGAAAAACAATATTATAAAGTTTATCGTAGCTGAAGAGCGTAAAAACGATCCCGGAGGCGATTTCTCCGAGACTGATCGCCCCCTTCAGGATGATGCCCGTAAGAAATAATGCGTGATAGGTTTTTCTGGGAATAGATTTCATGATGTCTTTTCGATTGAAGTCTAATGCATCAACCGAGAATAAGAAAGAACAGGGTATTTAGGATTTTTTTGCGGCCGCGGTTCCGGCGACAAAGCCGGTGGTCCAGCAGATCTGGAGACTGTAGCCGCCGGATGGGCGGTCGATGTTCAGGATATCGCCGACAAGATAGAGATCAGGGAACAGGCGTGAACGCATGGTTTTGAAATCTATTTCATCAAGCGCAACGCCGCCGCTCGTTATAATTGCCTTTTCCGCGCCAAGCAATTTATCTACATGGAGGGGGATGTTTTTTATGATGCCGAGGAGCTTCATACGTTTTTCCCGCGTAACATTATTGCAGTAAATCCCCTTATCAATACCGGCAAGTTCCATGACGATCGGAACCATGGCCCTGGAGATAAGATCAGGGAGAGCGTTCTGTAATTTTTTCCTATCATTGACCTTGAACAATTTTTGGAGTTCCGCATCGAGCGTTCCGTGATCCTCTTTTGGCAGGAGATCAAGGGAAAGAGCGACTTCGCCATATTTCAAAAGCTCTCCGACATCCTTGCTCATATTAAGGATGGTCGGACCGCTCACGCCCGTGTGGGTAAAAAGAATTTTGCCGTTCGCGGTATCCTGCTTTTTATTGTTTTGCAAAACCGTGATTTTAATATCGGGAAGTTTCATGCCCGAAAGTTCTTTTGTCCATGCATCTTTCAGTGCGATCGGCACGAGCGAGGGGGTTGGTGTAATGACGGTATGTCCGATATCTCTGAGCCATGCGTAACCGTCACCAGTCGAGCCGGTATCTGGATGCGAGCTTCCGCCGGTCGCAATGATGATGGAACGACCCCGCACCACGCTTGTGTTTTTGAGTTTTACTCCGATGAGCACGTCGTGATCGCATACTATTTCCGTTACGGGAGCATGAGAGCGCACTGTGACATGGTATGTTTTCATATAGTTCAAAAGAACGTTCCATACCGATCGTGCGGAATCTGAAACGGGAAACGTCCGCAATTCGTTCTCCACTTTCGTATCCATGCCGTTCTCGTGGAAAAAATCGAGAGTTTCTTTCACGCTCCATTGCGAAAATGCCGAAAAGAGGAACTTTCCGTCGTTTTTGAATTTTGCGAGAAATTTGCGGTTATCGAACTCTGAGTTCGTCACGTTGCATCTGCCGCCGCCGGTGATCAGCAGTTTTTTCCCGAGCGTATCGTTCTTTTCAAGGAGAATGACCTTAGCGCCTCTTTTTGCGGCGGTTCCGGCGGCCATCATGCCAGCCGGCCCTCCGCCGACCACAATGACATCCCACGGAATTTTATCATTCATTAGCTATATAGTATCAGAAAAAAGACACGGAACCTATGAATATCTGCACCTGAGTTATACTAAGGATATGGCTTATTTTGTTTATCTCCTAGAGTGCAAAGATGGCAGCATCTATACGGGCATCACGACTGATCTTGAGCGAAGATTCGACGAACATAAGAATAAAAGCGGCAGTCATTACACGGCGTCGCATGGTGCTCGAAAAATAGTCCATGCGGAAACCTATCCAAATCGTTCCGAGGCGTCGAAACGCGAAGCTGAGATAAAAAGCTGGCATCGGGAAAGAAAAATGGAGCTGGTCCGATCGAACAAATCGAATCGATCTTCTGCCTGTTCGACAAATGAAAAAGATAGGATATAATCTCTGTGGGATAATTTTTTCAAGGAGGCAATTGACGTGACTAAAGGATCTGCTAGTTTCCGACTTCCGACGGGGCAGGAATGGTGTTCACTCTTGCTGTTTCTGGCGTTGGTCATCACGATGATCTGTGTGTTTTCCGCACATCCTCCTCGTTAACAAGGCTTCGCGTAAAAGGCTTTTGCCCGCACGCGGAGCCTTTTATGTTTTCATCGGAGATCTTGGTTATCGTTTACTTTTTTGAAAGAGAGCGATAGCATGGCAAAAGATCCCGGCAAGTGCTGGAGAAGGAGGAAAAATGGAGCTTCCGGAAACGTACGGCAAGCTTATGGTCGGAAACCACGATGGATGGGAAATTGAGACGGTATATTATCTCGAACTCGAGAACATGCATGCGAGATCTTTCCCTGCCGTCATCAAGGGAACCGAGAGAGCCATCATTGCGCTTGATGAAATTCTGTTAAGCCGCATACAGGATCATTTGCCGCCGCGCCGCTCAAGAATAAGTTCGAGCGCTTTCATGGTGAATCGCGAGCTTGGGATTGGATATCCGACGTGGAACGACGGAGAACCACAAAAACTTTTCTCATGGCCCGAGTTCGACGCCGCGGTCATGCATGATCCATGGCCATTTGAGTGGGCACGGGGGACCATCGAGGATGCGAGACGATTTGCACGGATTCTCGAGTCGCATGAACCGCGCAAAGAAACTTTTTCTTTTGCCGAAGAGGCGTTGTTCCCACCTGCGGAAACATATCCCCACGGCATCTGCAAACAATCATAAACAGTCCTTTTGCCGGAACCCGTCGTAAGGCGGGTTCTTTTTTGTTGCTTTTATCGGTGAAAAAGACTACGCTCTGAATGTCGCAGTAAAACTCATCTATCATATATTATGAACAAATTCAGAAAACCTCATGGCAATGGCGGGCATGGCGGAAGTCGATTCGGCGGGGGACGGCCAAGTCGCCCGGGTTTTGATCGCCCGCGCCCGCAGTTCGGCGGCGGACCTCGAAGAGAGGGAGTCGAACTTTTCGATGCGATTTGCAGCAAATGCGGTAATGCCTGCCAGGTTCCGTTCCGTCCGAATGGCCAAAAGCCGGTATATTGCAGGGCTTGCTTCGGCAGTCCAACGTCGGCTCCGGCGGGCAGGGAAAATTTCATCCGAAGGGATGTTCCCATGGCTCCGATCGCGCCAAGGATCGAGGATCGAAGCATCGCCGATCTCAAGCAGCAGATGAACGCTATGAACGCGAAAATGGACAATATTTTGCGTATCGTGGAAACGCTATCGAAGCCGAAGCCGATCGTGTCAGTTGCGCCGATCATAACACCACCGACACCAGTGTCAGTGCCAACATCAACTAAGATCGCAGCAAAAAAGATAGTTAAAAAAGATCTTCCCAAAAAGAAGATCGCAGCAAAAAAGAAAAAATAAATATAATTTCTTCTATAAAAAAATCCCCCGCTGATGCGAGGGGATTTTTTTGCTACACCTGAGCCTCGGAGCTTTCGGTCGCAGGTTCGGACGGAGCAGCTTCGGTCGCCGGGGCGGCCTCAACTGTTTCCGGAGCCTTTTCGGTCACGGGAGATGCTTCCGGCTGAACTTCCGGAGTCGCTTCTACCGGTACATTGGTATCGGTCATGAATAGGATATTTAATAATTTAGACGGCAGCGACTATCCCGCCTGCTACGAAGTAAGGATAGCATACTTCAACTTTAATAGCGCCTATTTCTCAGGGTGTGAAAAAACGCTATACTTTCAACATGGAAGTAGCGAGACCGGTATCACGGCAGCCATTGCCGGATGACGCAAAGAAAGTATTTACGGGCGTGCTTTTTGATGTCTATCAATGGGAGGTGAAAGGCTATGATGGTTCGGTCAAGACTTTCGAAAAGATCAAACGGCCGGATTCGGCGATGGTCATTCCGGTAACGGAAGACGGGAGGATAATTTTAGGGCTGCAGGAACAACCAAATAAGGAACCTTTCATCGGTTTGATCGGTGGCCGTGCAGATGAAGGGGAGGATGCGCTTACCGCCGCAAAGCGGGAACTTCTGGAAGAAACGGGATATAAATCGGAAGATTGGTCCTTATTCGACGCCGTCCAACCCGTCGGAAAGATAGAGTGGGCGGTTTATACGTTCATTGCCAAAGGATGCAGGAAAATCGCGGAACAGAATTTAGATGGCGCCGAAAAGATAGAGCTCAAATTCGTCGATTTTGACGAATTTATGAATATTGCTTCACGGAAAGAATTTACCGACCAGGAATTGAAGATCAGAATCCTTGAAGCAATGGCTGATTCTCAAAAAATGGCGGAGATCAAAAAACTTATCTTGGAATAAAAAGAGGCCACGCTTCCGTTTGTCGATTTCTTATTTCCCTAAATTAAGGTAGCATAAAGATATGCTTATCGATGACGTAACAGCAAGGATCGCAGCGGGAGATGGCGGCAAAGGCGCCGTAGCGTTCAACCGTAATATGATGTCGCTTGGACCGGTGGGTGGTTCCGGTGGGCGTGGCGGAAATGTTGTCGCGATCGGCGTCTCCGATATGAGCGCACTGAACCTGTTCCGCTTTAAAAAAGAGTTCAACGCAGAGAACGGTCGCGAAGGCCGCGGCCAGTTTCGTGACGGACATGATGGCGAAGATCTTATATTAAGACTTCCCGTGGGCACGGTAGCGCATAATCTCATAACCGGCGAGGACGCGAGCATTGAACATGTGGGTGAGCGGGTGATCCTCGCCAAGGGCGGACTCGGTGGCCGGGGAAATTTTTACTTTCGTTCGGCTCACAACACGTCGCCCAAGAACTTCCAACCGGGACTTCCCGGTGAACAGTTCATGTTCCGCTTCGAATTGAAACTCATTGCAGATGTCGGTTTTGTGGGGCTTCCGAATGCTGGGAAATCGAGCATGCTGAACGAACTTACGAGCGCGCACAGCAAGGTTGCGAACTATCCTTTCACGACGCTCGAACCGAGTCTCGGTGTGTATTATGATCTTATCATTGCCGATATTCCGGGGATCATAGAAGGATCATCGGAAGGCAAGGGGCTTGGTGTTAAATTTTTGCGGCATATCGAGCGCACGCGCATCATCTTCCATTTCATTGCGTCGGAATCGCAGGATCTCGAAAAAGACTATAAAACCATCCGCTACGAACTCGGCGCGCATAATCCCGAACTGCTCAAAAAGAAAGAATACTTGTTTCTTTCGAAGAGCGATCTCTTTGAGAAAAAAGAATTGAAGAAGAAAGTCGATATTTTGAAGAAACTGAATCCGACCGCACTTGCCGTATCGATCGCGGACGAAGCGAGTATGGAGAAGATCAAGAAGATATTGAACAAGATCGAGAAAGAAAAGACAACAAAGGCGACGAAGGCGCTAAAAGTAAAAAAGATCGGGGTTTAAAATATCGACATCGTGAATCGGGGCGAGACTGTTAAAAAATCATAAAATCGGCTATACTGGGGTTCACTTGTATTTCTTGTGTCGTTTCGAGCTTTGCGAGAAATCCCGCGAGATCTCTTGCGAGGCTCGGGATGACATTTTTTAATCATGCCAAACAACGACGTCATTTTAAGATTCAGCGGAGTTTCGTTCTCCTACGGGCGGAAAAAGATCCTCGATGAGGTCGATTTTTCGGTGCGCCGCGGCATGAAGCTGACGCTCATGGGACAGAACGGTGCAGGCAAAAGCACGATATTTCAAATGATCATGGGCGAACTCCAATCGGAAGAGGGTTCGATCATCATCGAAAAAGGTTTGAGCATCGCGATCGGCAAGCAGGTCATTCCGCGCGACGAGCTTGAGATCACAGTATTGGAATTTTTTGAACGGGCGTTTCCGGGGAAAAAGATGTACGACATCGAACCGCGTATCAAAAAAATACTGGAGGTCGTGCACCTTGCGGCGCCGCTCGAAAAGAAGCTTGGCCAGTTTTCAGGAGGCCAGCAGGCGCGCCTACTTTTAGCGCAGGCGCTCATTCAGGACCCCGATATCCTCCTGCTCGACGAACCGACCAACAATCTCGATAAGCAGGGCGTTGCGGCGCTCACGCAATTTCTGATCGATTATCAGAAGACCGTGGTCGTCATTTCCCATGACGCGGATTTCCTTAATGCATTCACAAAAGGCGTGCTGTATCTCGATGTGTTCACGAAAAAGATAGAACAATACGTGGGCGATTATCTGAAAGTGGTCGAGGACATCAAGGCGCGGCTCGAACGCGAACGCATGTTGAACGTCCGGCTCGCAAAGGAGATCCAGCATCGCAAGGATCAGGCGAATTTCTTCGCGCAGAAAGGCGGTCATATGCGCGATGTCGCCATGAAGATGAATAAAAAGATATCCGAGCTCGAAGGTGATGTCGTCCTGATGCGCCAGGAAGACCGGACGATCCGGAATTTCGTCATTCCGTGCCAGGAAGAGGTTGCAGGTCGCATTCTTTTACTGACCTCAGTTTCGGTCGTGAAGGAGCATAAGCCAGTTGCAAAAAAAGTGAACATAATCTTGAAGAGGAAGGAGAAACTGCTGCTCGCCGGACCGAACGGCATCGGTAAAACGACCCTGCTTAAAGCTTTAGCGTCGGGCAACGCCAAAGGAGAAGAGATTCAGCCCGGTATCCGCATCGGCTACTATCGCCAGGATTTCTCGACGCTCGATTTTGATAAAACGGTTTATGAAGAACTTTCCGATGCTGCGCGCCAGGGGACGGAGGAAGAAATGCGTTCGACCGCTGCGGGATTTTTACTCGATGCGGAAATCTTGAAAACAAAGATCGGGTTGCTTTCCGAGGGCCAGAAAGGACTCGTTGCCTTTGCGCGGCTTGTTCTTGAGCGTCCAGGATTGCTGCTTCTCGATGAGCCGACGAATCATATCAATTTCCGTCACATTCCTGTTATTGCAAAAGCGCTTGATCGCTATGATGGCGCGATGATCCTCGTGAGCCACGTTCCCGATTTTGTGAAACAGATCAAGATCACCCAAACGCTGGATCTGGAGGTGTTATAAAATTGTCGTTCCGAACCTGCGCGGGGACGACAAAATTATCTTTTCTTTTTGAACAGACTGAGCACGAAGAACGCGGCGGCGGTCACGACCACGGTCGCACCGGTGTCGAGATTATAGTGCATCGCAATGAACGTGCCGATAAGCATCGAAAGTACGGAAACAATAACGGATGTCGTAAGAAATGTACCGAGAGAATGCGTGAGTTGACGTGAAACGGCTGCCGGAATAATGATGAGCGACCCCACAAGAAGCGCGCCAAGGAAGCGAAGATTGGCGAGAATCGCGAGACCGAAAAGCAGCAAATACCAAAGGTTTATTCTATCCACATTGATGCCGCTCGAGATCGCAAGCTCCGGCGAAAAAAGCGAAATAATGAGCTTGTTTCGCAAGAGCCATAATGCAACGATGATCAAAATGCTTGCTCCGGCACCGAAAGCGAATTCAGCGGGTGTGAGGTTTTTGAAGCCGCCGAAAAGCGCATCAACCAGCGCTTCATCAGAATGAATGAGAAGCGCGCCAAGCGCGACCGAGCTCGCAAAGATGACCCCGATCGCGGCTTCGGCGGAAAGTTCGGTCTTTTTTTGCAATTGCCAGATAATGAGAATACCGAGAAAAAGTGTAAGTCCGCCGCCAACCAAAGGATCCCACGCAAAGAGCAAGGCAAGCCCAAGACCGGGGATGGCAATATGCGACATTACGTCGCCCGCAAGGATAGTCCGCTTCATCAGGGCGAATGCACCAACCAGCCCCGCAGCGGCTGCGGCAAGGATTGCAAGAATTATGGAATAATAGGAAGCCATTGTTTAATATCTAAAAGGTATCTTTATCTTGTCATTGCTGGATATCGTGATTTTTGGCGCGATGATCGTCCGAATGGGAATCATTGAAGTAATGGAAATACTTGTGCGGCCCATAAAGCTTTTCGAGCGCTTCCGGCGTCAAGGCGATATCGGGTTCTCCAAAACAAACGCCAGCCCGGTTCAGGCACAGCACCTTGGTGGCGTACTGGTAGACGAAGCTCAAATCGTGCGAAACCACGATGGTTGTAATGCCTTGCGCGTCCTGAAGGCGATGAATAAGATCATATATCTGCTCTTCGCCCGCAACGTCGATGCTTGCGGTCGGTTCATCAAAAATAAGTACGCTCGGCTTACCGAGGAGTGCGAAAGCGATCAGCCCGCGCTGGAACTCGCCGCCGGAAAGATGACCGACGGAAGTCGTAATAATGTTATTGTTCAGACCGACTATCTTGATAACTTCTTCTATGTCGGCTGCCGGTAATTTGAGGATGCTCGCCTTTGCGGCAAAAAGATTTTTGAAATTAACGGGCAGATGGCGATCGGCGTCGATCTTCTGAGGAACATAGCCGATCCGTGTTTTTGGCGCCCAGGTTATCGTGCCGCGATAGGGGATCATGCCGAGAAGCGCACGAAGAAAGACGGTTTTGCCCGCACCGTTCGGTCCGATGACCGCAAGACTTTCTCCTGCGTCAAGTTCCATGGAAACGTTTTCGAGAACATTCTTGCCGTCAAAAGAAACTTCAATATTTAAAGCAGTGAGCGCTGGCTGCATAAGAAAAGTATAGAGCCTATCTCGAAACTATTCCAGCCCGCGTTGCGGGATATTTCCATGACGATCCGCGGAAAGAGCCGCAACCCTTCGGGATCAGGCTAATGACCAGAAGGACTGCGTTGCTGCGGGAGTCGCCGCACCTTCGGTACGTCTTCTTCGTTGTGCCTTATCCTTGCGATAATCAGCCGGGATCGCGAGCGGAGTAGTTTTGAGATAGGCTCTAGCATGGATTTTATGAAGCTCCGAGCCAAAGTATCCGGTCGTTTGCCTAAACGCCCAAATGAATGACGTAAAAAAGCGGCCGCCCGACGAATCGGACGGCCAAGGTTAATGGGGTTAGATGTTATCTCTTTTGAAAGAGCAGCCCGCCAAGGATCATTCGTGCTGCCTCAGGGAGACTGCACCGCTCCATCTCGGCGACAAACGCCACGACATCGCTTCCGGTGGTCGTACGTGCCGCCGCGCATTGGGTTGAGAGACACCTCCATCTGAGAAGTCCATCCATGACAGGATCGACTTCCGCACGAAAAGATCTTCCTCCCGCCCGCTGGTGCCCTGGCAGGGGACAATGTCCGTAAACGACATTTCCTCTCGTATTTTCGGTGAGCTGAACGCCATAGTGTCGCATGGCATGCTCAAGATGAACAGCTTTCCGAGCCCGCAAAATCATGGACTCGGGGGTGGTCAAAGTACCCGCCATATCTCACCTCATACAATGAACTGGATTTTAGCTCTTACGAGCCAGAAATAAAGCATATCAAAATCACAGGGAAAAACAAGAAAAATCCCGCATATCGCGAAAGATCCGAGATCTATTTTATGCCAACTATGCGATAATTCGTTGAACCGTTTTTCGTTTTTATCGTCACGCTTTCTCCGGATTTTTTTCCGATAAGCGAGGCACCGAGCGGGGATTCCTGCGAGATGCGGCCGGTGTCGGGATCCGTTTCCTTTGGCCCAACGATCTCAAATCTCTTCTCGCCATTTTCCGTTTCGAGCGTAACGATGGAACCGAGTTTGATGCCCCCGTCCGCATCCGGTCCCGGCGTTATCACGACGACACGTTTCAATTCGTCCTCTATCTCCAGTATTTGCCAATTCGCCCGGCGAAGCGCTCCTTTGGATGCCGTATATGCCGCGTTGTCCGAACGATCGCCCTGAGCAGCCGCCTGTGCCGTATCGGCAATGAGGTTCGGCAGGGATCGCCTGATCCGTGCCAACTTTCCTTGGAGTCGCGCAAAACCAGCCTTGGTCAAATAAACGGGTCCGGTGTCGCGCTTTTTCAACTCGTCCGATTTTCGTCGAGGGATCTGCATGATATCGTTATTCTACATTTCCTTTTATTTTTTGAACACAGCTGAGGTTGCGCATGAACAGGTAATTTGATTTACTTACTATCAAGAAGAAGCAAATCATGAAGAACAGCAACAGGAATGGAATCGAACTGATCTTAGGAACGATGCGTTGCGGGAAAACCGCGGAACTTCTGCGCCGCGTGGCGGTTCAACGAAACTTCGCTCATCACGACGTTCTTGTCGTCAAACCTGCCGATGACACGAAGAGCGGAACAGGAGTGATTACGAGCCGTTACGAAAAAGGCGAGCAGCAGATGCCTGCGATTGAGATCGATTCCCAGAACCCATGGGAGATCTATGACATTCTCGAGAAGGAAGAGCGGAAACTTAATAAGAGAATGAACGCGATCGCGATCGACGAGGGGCAGTTCGTGAAAGATCTTTTCCCGCTTGCCGGTTCCTTGCTTGAAAACGGTTATGACCTGCTCATCGCCGGACTCGATCTCGATTTCCGGGGACTACCGTTCGGCGACATGCTGAAATTGCAGTGGTTCGTCTCCGCATATGGCGGCAGCGTCACCCAGTGCGTATCATACTGTGAATGTGGCGCACAGGCGTTCTTCTCTCAGCGACTTGATGAGAATGGTGATCCCGCGCCATATGACAGCCCGATCATCATGCCGGGCGAATCCTATCGTCCACGCTGCCGGAAATGTTTCGTGCTTCCTGGTCGGCCGCATCTCTGGTGATCCGCCGCATTACGCTGCGTTTTTCTTTTTCACGAACATTATCGCTTTCTCAAGCGTCTTTTCGAAATCATGATATCTGAGCCATGCTTTTTCGATCACGTCACGAAGTTCTTCGTGCCCCGGGTAGCCGATATCTTTGCCGAATCGCAAATCGTCGAATTCGAGATTCAATAAAACCGTCAAAGATTCTTTGATGTCCCATATTTGCTGTCCCGATAATCCTTGTTCTTCGCAAGTCTTCTGATAATAGGTATGGAACATAAAATGCATCAATTCATGCGTGGCGTTATCCGTTCCTCCCGCAAAGGTATTTCTAAACATGTTTGCGGCAAAAACCCGAGCTGGCACGTTATAGCCGAACCAATCGCCGCAAGATAAAACGCCGCGAATCGAAGAAAACGCAAATGGCCGATCGTGGACTTTTTCGATCCTTCGAATAAAGTCCTTTTCCATCTTCGCCCACGCAACATTCATATCTTTTGCAAGCACATTCAGCATCTTCTTTCTTGACGGAGAATACCGCCAGTCGATTTCTTTCACGATAAAACGCCTCTGTGCAGCAGGGGAAAGTTTCAGGAGTTTCTCGTAACGCTCGCTTTGCTTTGCGGTGAATGAATGATTTTTATTCTTATAGGTCCAAAGGTTGATCAGATGATTTTCGATATCCAGATCCTCATTGACCACGAATCGGACAACTTGTTTTTGCATACCTAAAATTATAGCTCTTTTCCGTAATTTTTCCGTCATTCTGAGCTCTGCGAGAAATCTTATATCTGTGGGCATAGAAAATTGAACCGAGAGAAACAACTTTTACAAAAATCCTATTTCGGGTATGATAGCGACATGAGGAAAAGAACATGGATCGTGTTTGGCTGCGTCATTGCTGCGGTAATTGTGGTCGCGGTGATTTTGGATGTTAAGGCAAAACGATCCGTTCAGGAAAAAGTTGTTATTCCGGCGGGATGGCAAAGTTATGAGAACGCGGATTATGGATTTTCACTTGCCTATCCGGCAAATTGGCAGATTTTTACGGGTTTGCTGAAAAATGATGTTCCGGAGGTGGTTTTGGGCGATCCGATCGAGGGAACGACCACTTATGCGCTGGACGTATTGATCAAGAACAATACCAGCACGCTTTCTTCCGACGAATACGTGGCGGATATGTTATCGAAGCTGGAGGCGGAAAATCAGGCGAATGGAACAGGTACGCCGTCAGCTTTTGTTCAATTTGTAAATGCATCCGGATCGGACGTAACCGTGGCGGGAAATGATGGCTATGAACTTAACGATGTTTTCGAGTTCGATCACAATGCGGAGCAGATCTATGTGGCGCACAACAACAAAACCCTTGTCTTTGACTTTCCTGTTGTCGATACGAATCCGAATATTTCTTCATCAACGGAAAACAACGCCATTGCACACGAGATAGTGAATACGCTGAGCTTCACGAAATAAAATAGAGATTCGAACCCCGAAATATAAGGGAAAATAGCTATTATCCTGGAATCATGCTATGCTATAAGCATGACCGCCACAGAAAAAGTCAAGTCAACCCTCGACCAAAAGCTTAAAAAGGTCCGCGAAACACCGGCTGGTTTCCCATTTTTTGTTTCATTGCATGATTTTGTGGAATATATCGAATCCACGCCGTCATTCGCCGTCTTTTTTAAAGGAACAAAAAGGGGAAGCCGGGCATCCGAGATCTCTGTGAAATATGCCCTTATGAAGCAGATCTATCAAGGGATAGAAGATATTGATATCCGCACCAAGGAAGATCTCGGGCATGACCGCTATGTGGCAATCCGCGAATTGAGGTTGATCCGCGACGAGGAAGTTTCCGAAAACAATGCATTCTGGAAGCATCGCGAATTTCTCCGCAAGATGGCAGGGGATATTCATAAGACGCTTCAAGACTACCTTGCTGAATCAGAAGTTAAAAATTAAATCAAGCACGCACATGTCCGAAACAGGTTCAAGTTTTCGCGGTCTTGGTATCGCGCCGAACATTCTTACCATTCTCGATAAGATCCATTTCACGATACCGACGCCTATTCAGGAAAAATCCATCCCCCAGGCGATCGAAGGGAAGGATATGATCGGTATCGCAGAGACCGGCACCGGAAAAACGCTTGCGTTCGGCGTTCCGCTCATCCAGAATATCCTGAAAGACCCCCGCCGCAAGGCGCTTGTGCTTCTTCCGACGCGCGAGCTTGCGGTACAAGCCGACGAAATGCTGCGCAAGGTCGCCGTTCCGCTCGGTCTCAAGACCGCCGTATTGATCGGCGGCGAATCCATCCGAAAGCAATGGTACGCGCTTGATCGCAAACCGCAGATCATTTTGGCGACACCAGGGCGGCTCATTGATCATCTTGAACAAAAAACCGTAAGCTTGAAAGATGCGACGATCGTCGTCCTTGACGAGGCCGATCGGATGCTCGATATGGGATTTGCGCCTCAGCTTCGGCGGATCCTTGAAGTTCTTCCTTCTGAACGGCAAACCATGCTCTTTTCGGCAACCATGCCGCAAAGCATCGTTGCCATGGCACGCGCCTTTCTCAAACTTCCCGTAAGCATTGAGATCGCCCATCCCGGTACTGCCGCAAAGGACGTGACCCAGGAATTGTTTTTCGTGACGCAGCCGGAAAAATTGCGCTTGCTCGAAAAAGTGCTGCAGGAATATCGCGGGTCGGTTCTCATTTTCACGAGAACGAAGTTCGGCGCAAAAAAGATCGCGGTCCATCTTCGCGCGCTCGGACATGCGGCGGTCGAATTTCATTCCAACCGCTCACAGAACCAGCGCCAGGAGGCGCTCATGGGATTCAAGAACGGGAAATATCGGGTTCTCGTCGCAACCGACATTGCGGCGCGCGGCATCGACGTAAAGAACATCGAACTTGTATTGAACTACGATCTTCCTACCGTTACGGAAGATTATGTCCATCGTATCGGGCGAACAGGACGCGCAGGCCAGAGCGGCCACGCTATCTCCTTCGCACGGCCGGACGAAAAGGGGGACGTGCAATCGATCGAACATTTGATGCGCATGACGCTCCCTGTTTCAAAAACGCCAACCCTGCCTCCTCCTTCGCCTCAAGACGCGAAATTGTTCGAACGTGAGCGAACGTTCCCACCGCGCCGCTTCGGTCGCGGGCCGCAGCAAGGACCGAATCGTCGCTTTGGGTCCAGTAATAAGCCACAGGGTTCGGATCGCCGCCGCCCTTTCGAACCACATCGCCATTCCGGAGGACCACGACGTTAGAATCCGGATTAAACTGGGCTAGACTCCGATTTTTGCCGTCTGCAGGGCGGCAGTTTTAAGTTGTCTCGAAAACAGCCAAAGCAGAATTGATGCAAGCGCCGCAATGATCGCACCGAAGCAGAAAGGATATTGAGGCCCGAATTTATCCCAGAGAAATCCTGCAAAAAAACTGGCGGGCAATGTGGCGAGGCCTACAGCCGTTCCATAAATACCGAATGCCCGACCGCGATGATCGGGACTTACGATATCGGCAAGAAAAGCCTTTGCCACTCCCAGATTAGCCGCGTAATAAATGCCATAGAAAGCATAAAGCGGCCAGATCATATAAGCGCGGGAGGCGAACGCGAAACCGAGATAGACGAGTGCATATGCCGACCAGCCGATCAGAATCGTGGAAATACGGCCAATCCTGTCCGACAGCGATCCCAGAGGCACCGCGAACATTGCGTAAATAAAATTAAACAGGGCAATGACAAGCGGAACCTCAAGGAGCGTGATGCCGAGACTTTGCGCACGAAGGATAAGGAACGCATCGGAAGAATTCCCGAGCGTGAAGAGGATCACGATGCCGAGAAAAAGATAAAATGATCTCGATAGCGGCGCGCTGGTCGCCGAAACAATTTTTTGATCGATGTCCGCCGGATCCTGCTTTGGCGTTTCCTTTACCTTAAAAACAAGAATGAGCAGCGTAATAATGAGCGGGACGGCGCTAAAAAGAAGAATGAAGTGATAGAGCGACGCACTTCCTTTCAAGACATAGAGAAGTCCGAAAAGGAGAAGTGGCCCCGCGACCGATCCCAGCGTATCGAGCATCCGCGCAATACCAAAACTTTTCCCTCTGGTAGCCTTGCCGGCGGAACCCGCGATCAGAACATCCTTCGGCGGATCTTTGAGTCCTTTTCCCGTGCCGTCCATAAAGCGCAATCCCAGGACCGAAGCGCTGGAGGTGAAGAGCGCAAGAAGCGGGCGGCTCACCATGGAAAAGAAATAGCCGATGAAGATGATAGGTTTCTGTTTTTTGAACTTGTCAGAGAAGAGTCCCGCGATGACCGCAAAAAGATAACTGCTTGCCGTCACGAGCCCCTCGGCGATGCCAACGAACGCCTTATCGAATCCGAGGATCGTCGTGTAATAGATCGGCAAGATAGGGGAGAACGTGTCCTGGCTGATGCCGCCGAAGAAGCTCAGCAAGCCGACATAAAAAACATTCCTATTCTTTGGAGGATTCTCGGGCGTTTCCATATTCCTTATATCATAAACCACTCCGGCGATTTAAAAAATCCCGCGGACAGTATCGTGGATCGACTGCAAAAATCTGAGCTCAGATGACGTAATAAAAGATCAGAAAAAAATGGAATATGCTCCCGCCAAGTACGAACAGGTGCCAGATGGAATGAAAATAACGGATATCATCAAAGCCAAAAAAGATCATACCCACGGTATATGACACCCCGCCGGCAATCAGCAGTTCTATTGCATGCGGAGGCAGGGCGTGCCACAGCGGGACGATGAAGAACACGATGAGCCAGCCCATTGCAAGATACAACACGGCTGAAGCGACATTATGCTTGTCTATGGCAAGACTTTTATAAACGATTCCCGCGACTGCGAGCGCCCAGACGATGGCGAAAATGGTCCATCCTAATTTTCCTCCTATGGTTATCAGTACGAGCGGCGTATAGGTTCCCGCGATCAGAAGATAGATCATGCAATGATCGAGAATATGGAACACATGCCTTGCTTTCGTTCGTGCAAGCGCGTGATAGAGCGTTGACGAGAAATAGGAAAGCATCATGGATAGACAGAAAATAAGCACGCTGACGGTTATGATCGTGCTATTCATGCTTTCCGCTTTGACAAACAGTATTATCGTTCCGAAGATCGACAGCAAAAGACCTATATTATGCGTGATCGCGCCGGCAATCATATCGCTCAGCCGATATGGATAAACATCTTTTGGACAATCCATTGTTCTCACTTTATTCTTAAACCGAGGAAGTGTCGAACCTATCTCAAAATCACTCCGGTCCGCATTACCCAGAACCCATCTCAAACGTACCTGCGTTTAAGATCACATTTTGTGGACGAACCATTGCTGTTTCTGTTAAAATGAAAATGTTCCCTTTCAAGAGACATCTTCGGACGTCATTTTTTCACTTTATCAATTCAATGGAATCACGAAATACATCATCTATCGTAGAAATCGCTCATCTCACGAAACGATTCAAAGATTTCACTGCGGTGGATGATATATCTTTCAGCGTCGAACAGGGAGAAATTTTTGCATGTCTGGGACCGAACGGTGCGGGGAAAAGCACCCTCATCAAGATGCTCATCACCTTGCTCTCGCCAACAAGCGGCAATGCCGTCATCAACGGACATGACATCGTGCATCATGCCGCGGACGTGCGGAATACGATCGGTTATGTTCCACAATCGATCTCTGTGGACGGTACGCTTACGGCATATGAGAACTTGATGCTCTTCGCCCGCCTCTATGATATTCCGCGGTCAGAATGCAAAGAACGCATACAGAAAACGCTCGCCTTTTTGCATCTCGAAAATCATGCGAACGCGCTTGTCAGAACTTTTTCCGGAGGCATGGTCAGAAAAATGGAGATCGGCCAGGCAATGCTCAACCGGCCGAAAGTGTTGTTTTTGGACGAGCCGACAACGGGACTCGATCCGATTGCCCAGCAGAGCGTATGGGAGCACCTCGCGGATCTGCGCAAGACAATGGGAACGACCATCTTCTTTTCGACCCACAACATGGAAGAAGCGGACGGCGTGAGCGATCGGGTCGCCGTCATGAACCAGGGGAAGGTCGCCGTCATCGGAACCGTACCTGAACTGAAAGCGAAAACGAACAAGCCGAACGCCACGCTCGAGGATGCCTTCATTTTTTTCGCGGGAAGCAACCCGGAAGAAACCGGTAATTTCCGCGACATCCGCAGAATGCGCCAAACCGAAAAAAGGTTGGGATAATTTTAAAACAACGATGTTCCATTATCTTTTCGAAACGATAAAAAAATCATGGGTGATGGCCGAAATGGAGGCGCGGAAGCTCATGCACGATCCAACCGAACTCATTTCCCGTGCCGTCCAGCCGATCTTGTGGCTCGGCATTTTCGGCGAAGCGTTAAGCAAGGTGCACGCGATCCCGACGGATGGCTATACGTATTTGCAGTTCATCACGCCGGGTATCCTCACGCAGTCGGTCGTTTTTGTCGCGATATTCTATGGCCTCTATATCATCATGGATCGCGACACGGGTATCTTGCAGAAACTGCTCGTGACGCCCACGCCGCGTCTGGCATTGGTCTGGGGTAAGATGCTTGCCGCAGGTTTACGGGGATTGACCCAAGCGCTTGTCGTTTTCATTTTTGCCCTCATGCTCGGCGTCCAATTGCATATATCGTTTTGGTCGATCATTGGCGTTATCGTGATCGTCCTGCTGGGCGCCGCCGTCTTCACGGGCATTTCGATGATCATAGCCTCTATCGTAAAAACGCGTGAACGGTTCATGGGTATCGGACAGGTCATCACGCTTCCTCTTTTCTTCGCTTCGAACGCGATCTATCCGATTTCGATCATGCCCGGTTGGCTCCAGGTGGCGGCAACCGTCAATCCGTTGAGCTATATGGTGGACGGGTTGCGCACGCTCATGCTTACGAACGGCAGCGCGGGCGTGGGATTCGATATCTTCATTCTCGCGGCGGTTGCCCTCGTAATTTCCGTGATCAGCGCGTGGATGTATCCGAAGGTGGTGATATAACAAACATGAACACTCTCTCTATCGATAAAGCAAAAACAGCATTGGTTGTTATAGATCTTCAGAGGGGCATCGTTAAGAGACAATTGGCTCCCCATACATCCGATGTCGTGATAAAAAATACGTCGGTGATCGCGGATGCGTTCAGAAAAAACGGTATGCCGGTATTCCTGGTGCACGTGGCTCCTTCTCCGGACGGGAAAGATGTCCTACGTCCGATTGCCGATGCGGAACCATGGGCGCAGGCGTCGCGGCCGGACTGGGCGGAGATCGTCCCCGAAATAGGACCGAAACAGGGCGATCTCGTGATCACGAAGCACCAATGGGGCGCGTTCTATGGCACGGAACTTGATCTGGAACTGCGAAGGCGGGGGATGACGACCATCGTTCTCTGCGGCATCTCGACGAACATCGGCGTAGAGAGCACGGCACGATTTGCATATGAATATGGCTATCACCAGATCTTCGCGGAAGATGCAATAGCCGCCTTTTCAGCCGAAGAGCACGTATGCACGGTCACAAAAATATTTCCGCGGATCGGACTCGTAAGAAAGACCGAAGAAATATTGGCCGATCTATAACCCTCATTCTTGGTCCGACCCCAAGCAGAAAATGAATTTTAGTGTTTAGCTTTAGAATGAGGTGCGCTTCATGTCGATAAATATGTCCCAAAAGGTGGATATAGTGTATATTGTATTTGGATAAATAATACTGTATAATGAACTTATGGATAAAAGAACCACGCTTACTCCAAAACAACGCCGCGTCTATGAGTTCATTAAGAATTACCTCTCAAAACAAGGACAGGCCCCTACGCTAAGTGAAATAGCCCGGGAGATGGGGGCGGGATCTCTTCGATCAGTAACTCAGTATCTTGAGGCCCTTGAGAGGAAAAACCTCGTTCGACGCAATCGTTATAGCCAGCGCGGTATTGAACTTATGGAAGATAGTAAAAGTGCCGAAGAACTTATATCCGTGCCGGTATTCGCATCCGCAGGATGCGGCAGTCCAAGCATCATCGCCGAAAGAACTTTCGATGAGTATGTCACGATTTCGTCTGCTTTTATGAATGGGAAACGGGACAACCTTTTTGTCATTAAGGCGACGGGTGGGTCAATGACAGATGCAGGGATTTTGGATGGGAGCTTCGTTCTTATTGAAATGACCGAAGACGTGACATCCAACGATCTTGTCGTGGCTATTATTGAAGATACCGCAGTGATAAAGAAAATATCATTTGCAAACAATGCCGTGATTCTTAGTCCGGTTTCCAGTGACCCAAGCTATCATCCAATCATCCTGCAACGTGACTTTAAGGTCTTCGGAAGAGTTGTACAAGTGATAAAAACTGTCACGGATCAAGATGATTACCAAATAGTGCCGATAGAACAAAATTAATATAAATATTCATGAAACCATCCGTCTTTGTTAGCTTCGATTATGACAATGATAAGCACTATAAATATCTACTTGAAGCCTGGAATAAAAATCCAAAGTTTGAATTTGTATTTGATGATGCTACTCCCGAGGAAATAAATAGCTCAAACGTCGGAAGAGTAAAAGCTGCCCTTACGTCTAAAATTAGAAACGCCACGCATACCCTCGTAATCGTTGGTCAATATGCAAACGATCCTCATCGCAATAGGAACCTTATTGGGTATAAAAATTGGATCAACTTCGAAATCCATCAGAGTATTGATCTCGGAAAAAGAATTGCGGCGATTAAATTAGACAAAACATATACTTCTCCAGAAGAACTTTTAGGGGCCAACGCATCATGGGCATTTTCATTCACTGAAGCCAATATTTTGAAGGCTCTGGACGAAGCTCCATATCCAAAGCAACTTTTCTCGCGATATGTCTGATAAGCTGTCCATCCTTTACGATCACTATAAAGATACCTGTTCCACTATCGGCGCAGGTATAAAGAGGCGCGATCATATGATGGTTTACGTAGTCTTGACATTGGGATTCTTCGCTTTTCAGGCACTTTTCCCCGCCGCATCTGATGCTGTTCTTGCTAATTTTTTAAATTTTAAATTCGGCTTAACTGCATTACCAAATTTCACCATTATCGGAAGTGTCATATGGTTTTTGCTTTTGGTTTTTGCCGTTCGTTATTTCCAGATTTCCACTTTTGTCGAGCGACAATATATCTACCTCCATTGCATTGAAGAAAAAATAAATAAGGAATTCGGCGAAGAATTAATCATTCGCGAGAGCAAGGCGTACCTCGATAAGTATCCTCTTTTTTCAGCTTGGATGTGGGTTTTATATACCATTATTTTCCCTATATTGCTTTTCTTGGTAAGCGGCGTAAAGATTTTCAAAGAAATCGGTACGGCATGTACCACCAGATTTTCGCTTAGTCTTTTTCTCGACATAATAATATTTGTCCTTCTCGCAATATCAATAGTGTTATATCTCATTATGCTTCATAAAAAATCAAAGAAATAATACTATGGCTTACCGCAATGGAACATACGTCGCATTTCATGCGAATAATACTTCAGATCCAACAGCATCGGATATGAAGTATTACAATACTCTTCGCATGTGGAAGGTGCGTGATAAAGATGGCGACTTCGAATTTGTTAATAGCCACGAAAAGCGAGATATCAGAGATTGGAGCACTAAGGAAACTCTTAAAAATGCTTTAAGGGAGCGGATGAAAAATTCCAAGCATTTACTATTGATTATCGGTTCAACCACAAAGCTTGATACCGATTGGATCCCATTTGAAATTGCTTATGCCGTTGATAATTGTGAAATTCCTATTATCGCTGCATATCCTGCTTATGACAAAATTATGGCTCCCTCTGCGCTCTCTTTTCTTTGGCCGAAAGCTCTTGAAGATCGCATTAATAATGGAACTGCCAAAGTTATCCACATACCCTTTAAAAAAGAACCTATCGTGGACGCTGTCTCGCAATTTGACTTTGATAATCCTCCAAGGGGAGGTCTTGTCTATTATTCAAAGGAGGCATACGAAAGTTGGGGTTATATATCTTAATTCTCGAGTTCTATTCTGAGTTGGGTAATTACCGTTACTCATAAACGGTTCTGGGGTATTGGTTCGAATTCTAGTCGGGCCGACCCGTCCTGGATTCGAAACGATGACCCACAAGCCTCATAAAACAACCGTCCCAGTTGACACGGACTAACCACAAGAGAGCTGGGAGGCTTGGAATCGGACCAAGATTGAGGGCTTCAAAGGCCCCTGTCCTACCATTAGACGACCTCCCAAAATGAAATGCGCTTATTGTTCGCTTCTTTGGTATAATAAATAAGAAGTCGTAAA
>Ga0255355_1000218_pt1 | contig 39186 bp, 33 predicted proteins | sample HBST75metaG_FD_189943 | JGI IMG/M metagenome (GOLD analysis project Ga0255355, IMG submission 189943) | Peat soil microbial communities from Stordalen Mire, Sweden - H.B.S.T75 | ecosystem: Environmental > Terrestrial > Soil > Wetlands > Peat | place: Sweden: Norrbotten County, Stordalen Mire...
CTTCCGCACACACTCGCTTGAAAAGTCCCCTACAGGGCCATTCGTGGTGCGGGGCGAAGGTTGTGGCAAAGCGCTGGACATGGAACCTGGGGTACTCCCATTTGCGTAGTGAGTTTCAACTGTTCATTAGCGGACGCTGATGATCGCAGTTGAACACCCTCAACGGCGGCACGAAATTCGGAAATGCTCCTATTCCCTGCGATTTCAGCATATTCCCCATTCCAAGGCTTTGGCCGCCCGCGTGCTACTTGAAGGGTAAGTGCAGCAAGAGCCGGAGACAGATTCCCCGCCTGAAACCGGCTTCCCCAAAGGAGGTTTCATCATGACCAGCACAATCCCCATCCCTTACGGCACCGTTACATTTGCCGCCAGCGGACTGACCGAACTTGTCCGGGGTAACGAAGAATGCCTGTTGTCCCGGCTCTCCCCGCTGGTTCAACGCCAAAGCGTGATGCTCGATCTCGGCCAAGTGGAACGCATCGATGCCGCCGGCATAGCCGCCCTCATCTCGCTCTATGGGAAAGCCCGCGAGGCCGGCCATAGCTTCCGCGTTACGAATCCCTCCCCGCATGTGGCTGAAATTCTTGCCTTGGTGGGCTTGGACCGAATTCTTTTGTCCCGCATTATGATCGAAGAGTCGCATTTCGGACCCTTCTTCGAGTGTCCTGCAGCATGAATTCGATCGCCATTGCCCGATTCACGCTCTTGAATGTTAATTTTAGTCCCATAATGCGGTAAACTGTGCCTGAAGATAGGACGCACTCTCGTAACCAAGTAAATCGTATGTGACGTTCAACACAGGCAACCGTATACTGGCAGCGCTAATTGTACTTGCGACTTATGAATGCCGTGAGACGCAGTCGGCTGTTGGGATGACTCGCACGCGCTCAGCCAGTAAGCAGTTCTTGTTTGTCAAAGTGCTGAGCCTGTGTACCGCCATTCTCTCCTCTGGATCGTCAACGCGGAATCCTACATACGGAGGCTTTATCCCATGACGCAGGGCGTAATGGATCAGGCGCTTGCCGGAAACGCAAGCTCAACGTCAACCGATACTAAGTACGTATATTTCTTCGGCGGCGGTAAGGCCGACGGAAATGGACGGATGAAGGATGTGCTGGGCGGCAAGGGTGCCGGCCTGGCCGAAATGACCAACGCAGGATTGCCGGTGCCTCCGGGATTCACCATGCAGACCGAGGCTTGTCGCGAATATATGCGCGGTGCCGTCAGCCCCCAGCTCGACGTCGAAATGTATGCCGCTCTCGAGCGCCTCGAAAAGCTGCAGGGACAGAAGCTGGGCACGGGCGAAAATCCCCTGCTGGTTTCGGTTCGCTCCGGCGCCAAGTTCTCCATGCCTGGCATGATGGACACGATTCTCAACCTGGGCCTCAACGATCAGGCTGTCGAAGCGCTCGCCAAGCTCAGCAATAATCCCCGTTTCGCCTATGACTCCTACCGCCGCCTCATCCAGATGTTCGGCGACGTGGTTCTGGATGTCGAAAAGAAGAAGTTCGAGGCCATCTTCGACAAGGTCAAGAGCGAAACCGGCGTCAAGTACGATTACGAACTTCAGCCCGATGCGCTGAAGAAGATCATTGCCGAGTACAAGAAGCTGGTTCGTCACGAGACCGGCAAGGACTTTCCGCAGGGCCCGCTGGATCAACTGGTCCAGGCCCGCAACGCCGTCTTCAGGAGCTGGCAGAACGATCGCGCCAAGACCTATCGCCGCATCAATCACATTGATGATTGGCTGGGTACAGCGGTCAACGTGCAGGCCATGGTCTTTGGCAACCTCGGCGAAAATTCCGGCACCGGCGTGGGATTTACCCGCAATCCGGCCACCGGCGAGCATGTTTTCTTCGGCGAATATTTGATGAACGCCCAGGGCGAAGATGTCGTCTCCGGCGTGCGCACCCCGCTCTCCATCAGCGAACTCGAGCGCGCCATGCCCAGGGTCTATGAGCACCTGCGCGACATTACCCGCAAAATGGAAAAGCACTATCGCGATATGCAGGACTTCGAGTTCACCATCCAGGATGGCAAACTCTACATGCTGCAGACCCGCAACGGCAAGCGTACCGGCCTGGCCGCCGTCCGCATCGCCATCGACATGGTGCGCGAAGGCCTCATCACCCAGGAAGAAGCCGTTTTCCGCGTAGAACCCAACCAGCTGTATGACTTCCTGGTCCCCCGCCTGATCGAAAAGGGCGAGAAGATCGAAGTTCTCGCCACCGGCTTGCCCGCCTCTCCTGGCGCGGCTGTCGGCCAGATCGTCTTCACCGCCGAGGATGCCGTCAAGTTCCATCACAGCGGCGCTTATCGGACCATCATCCTGGTTCGCGGTGAAACCACTCCAGAGGACATCGCCGGCATGGAAGTAGCTGCCGGAATTCTGACCTCCCGCGGCGGCATGACCTCTCACGCCGCTGTCGTCACCCGCGGCATGGGCAAGTGCTGCGTGGCCGGCGCCGGCGATTGCACCGTCGACGAGAACGCCAAGGAACTCCGCGTCAAGGGCCAGACCTTCCGCCAGGGCGACTGGATCTCGCTGGACGGCACCACCGGCCGCGTCATCGCCGGACAGCTCAAAACCCTGCCCGCGCAGCCCGACGATCCGGATCTGGTTCACTTCATGAGCTGGGTTGACCCGGTTCGCCGGCTCAGCATCCGCGCCAACGCCGACATTCCTCGCGATGCAATGCAGGCGCGCCTCTTCGGCGCCGAGGGCATCGGCCTCTGCCGCACGGAGCATATGTTCTTTGCCGAGGATCGCATCGAGCACATGCGCACCATGATTCTGGCCGACAACGAAAAGGATCGCCGCGAGGCCCTCAACAAGCTGCTGCCCATGCAGCGCGCCGACTTCCTCGGTCTCTTCAAGACCATGGAATCGCTGCCGGTTACCATCCGCCTGCTCGATCCTCCGCTGCACGAGTTTCTGCCTCAGCGCGAGGACCTGCTGGTCGAAATCCAGCACCTGGAAGACACCAAGCCACGTTCGCCGCGCCTCAAGGAACTGCGTCCGCTCTTGGCTCGCGTCCAGGAACTGCACGAAGCCAATCCCATGCTCGGTCTGCGCGGCTGCCGCCTCGGCATCGCCTTCCCCGAGATCACCGAAATGCAGGTGCGCGCCATCTTCGAGGCCGCTGTCGAGATCAAGAGCAAGGGCGGCAATCCGCACCCTGAAATCATGGTCCCGCTCATCGGCTCCATTGAGGAAATGCGCAACCAGTCGGCTATCGTTCGCCGCGTGGCTGCGGAAGTCTTCAAGGAGAAGGGCGAAACCATCGAGTTCATGGTGGGAACCATGATCGAGCTGCCGCGCGCGGCCCTCACCGCCGATCAGATCGCCGAAGAAGCTCAGTTCTTCAGCTTCGGAACCAACGATCTGACCCAGACCACCTTCGGCATCTCCCGCGACGACATCAACCACTTCCTGCCGGCCTACATGAAGCACGGCATCTTCAAACAGGATCCCTTCGCCACCCTCGATCAGGCGGGCGTGGGCTTGCTGGTGAAGATGGCCACGGCCAAAGGACGCAACACCCGGCCCGACCTCAAGGTCGGCATCTGCGGCGAGCATGGCGGCGATCCGGAGTCCGTCAAATTCTGCCACAAGATCGGGCTCAACTACGTCTCCTGCTCGCCCTTCCGCCTCTTGACGGCAAGGCTGGCGGCTGCGCAAGCGGCCCTCGAGGAGAAGTTGATGGGAACCAACATCCACACCACCAGCTAGTCACGAGGCCAGTGACAAAACAAGGGCGCGGACCAAGGTCCGCGCCCTTGCTGTCTGTGCGCACTTTCGAATAACTTGCTCAAATGAATTCGAGCAAGCGTTGCAGAGACTTTTGCAGAGACATACTAACTAGAGCGGTTCACAATTGCTGTACCCCGGAACCACCGCGGCAAAAGGCTGCTCCCCCGCCCGTCCCCCGGGGAACCAACCTCGCCGCCATCGCTCCGGAAAATGAGGGAGATGGATTGCGGTTTCCCTTGCATGGAATTAAGGGCCATGAGCGCATGATGTTTTTAGGAAAGATTTTTTCGAGGTCGATGCCGTGCAAAAAGGCAACCGAAATTGCCGTTTACCCCACCCCCCTATGTAATATTATCGCTTTTTCGGCGATAAAATCGTGTAAGTATAAAATAATGAACAAGATACAATATTTAATAGTTAACTGACAAGTAACTGCAATGGGCCAATTTTGGCCCCTTTTTGGCCAATTTTGGCCATTTTGGGGCTGATAATGCCGCAAAATCGACGCCAAATTGCTCCCCTTTTTGCCGCTCCGGCGCGGTGTCGAAGGAGGACCATGTAGCGTCTGGGTACAGCCATCCTCGTTTCGCTCTAATGCCCCATCTCTGAGGTTCTGCGCATAAGTGAGGCAGTCAAAACTTCGCTTGGAATGACTGCCTCTTACTGACCCCTGACCACTGATCACTGTTTCTCAAGCGAAGAAGAGATTGAGCACAAGCAGCGCCAGCAAAAGCACTACGGCCAGCGCCTCGGGCCGTTTCCACCAGGCAAGCTTCGTCTTCGGTCCGGGGCTCAGTGAGTAGACCAGCCCCGCCAGTTCCCGTTCGGGCTTCGCTCTGGTTGCCAGGCTCACTGCAACCGTGACCAGCAGGCAGACGGTGAAGGCAAAGATCGCTGTCCACAGGTTCATCGCCAAGTCGCTCGGATAGCGATGCAGGACCGCGATCCATCCGCCGTGCAAGCCGGCTTGCGCCGCCTCGGGTAGCGTCAGCCCGTGGTGCAGCAGAGCCGTTCCGATGCCCGTGAGGAGGCCCGCAAAGGCTCCGTGTCCGGTTGCCCGCTTCCAGAAGATGCCCAGAAGAAATGTGGCAAAGAGCGGAGCATTCACCAGCGAAAAGACCAGTTGCAGCGCGTCCAGCAGATTGCCGAAGTGCAGGGCTGCGCAGGCCATCCCGAGCGAGAGCACGACCCCGCCCAGTGTCCCCCATCGGCCCGTTTTCAGGTAGTGTCGATCGCTCGCGTTCCGGCAGATGTGCGCCTGGTAAATATCGCAGGTAAAGACGGTGTTGAAGGCCGTCAGGTTGGCGGCGAGATTGCTCATCAGCCCGGCCAGCAGGGCCGTGAGCCCCAGTCCCAGCAGACCGGCGGGCAGCACGTTTGCCAGCAGATTGGGGGTGGCCATGTCGTAGTCCAGCTGCGGCTGTCCACTCGAGTCCATCGCGATCTGGCCGGTCTTCGCGTCGGTTCTGGCGGGAACCAGTCCCTGCCCTGCCTCCGCCGCCGGCGTCACCACATTGATGGTGTGATAGATCGCGCCATTCTCGTAGCGAATCTCGGTGGTGGTGCGCGGCGTGGGCAGGCCAATGGCGATCAGGCCGGGGAGAACCACCAGAAACGGAAACAGCATCCGGGGAATGGCCGCAAGCAAGGGAATGCGCCGCGCCGCATCCATGTTTTTGGCAGCCATGGCGGTCTGCAGCACGCGGAAATCCGCGCACCAATGGCTAGCGCTGAGCACCACGCCCAGGCCCATGGCGAGGCCCACAATCTCCAAGCCCATGGGGTTGGCGCCGGGGTGCAGCACGCCCTTCCACGGGTGCAGCAGTTGCGGGTCCACCGCGGCTGCCAGCCCGGGCCAGCCGCCGATCTTGCGCAAGCCGAAAAACACCACGGGCAGCAATCCGGCGAGCAGAAGAAAGAACTGCACCACCTGGTTGTAGGCCGCGCTGGCCAGTCCGCCCCAAAGAACATAGAGCAACACCGCCGCCGCGGGCAGCAGAATCGCGAGGAGGAAGATCGCATGGCTCGACCAGCCCAGCGCATGAAGCGGAACGTCGAACACATGCAGCGTCTGCAGGATGCGTCCCATGGCGTACAACGAGATGCCGGAGAGGAAAACCGCGGTCAGCGCAATCAGGCAGGCGCTCAGCAGGCGCGTCTTGCGGTCGAAGCGCGCCCCCAGGAACTCCGGCGTCGAGCGCGCCTTCGATCCGTAGTAGGACGGCATCATGAAAAGGCCCACGAAAATCATGGCCGGAATGGCGCCGATCCAGAAGAAGTGCGCCGCCTCCAGGCCGTAGCGCGCGCCCGAGGCGCCCATCACGATCACTTCCAGAGCGCCCATGCCGGCGGCGGCAAAGGCCAGTCCGCCGACCCAGGTGGGCAGCGTGCGTCCCGCCTGCAGAAAGTCGCTGGCGGTCTGGATGCGGCCCTTCAGGGAATGGCCAACGATCAGTACGAGTCCGAAATACAGCAAGAGAATCAGCCAGTCGACGGCCATGAAATGAGGCACAAATGCTCCTTGCAACAGGAAAGGTGCTTCCTCCACTTTACGCAGGCTTCGAGAGCCAAGTCCACGTTGACGACGTGAAGGAGCGATGTGGGGCAGGGAAGAGCGCTCCAATAAGAACGGCCCCGCGGCGCAAACCGGAGGGCCGCAAATCGAAGAGAAGCGCCGTGCTTAAGCGGCCACGGAGCGCGTTGGTTTATACCCCGACAGGCCGTAGTAGGCCACGAAGAGGTAACAAATGATGGGCAGAACGAAGGCGTACTGATACCCGCCCAACTTGACGGCCAGATAGCCGAAGAGCGGGGGAATCACCGCGCCACCCACGTTGCCGATGGTGATCACGCCCGAGCCCTTGCTGGTCATTGGTCCCAATTCGGCGATGCCCAAAGCAAAGATGGTCGGGTACATGATGGAGTTGGCCAGGCCGCAGAGCACCAGGCACCAGATGGCGAGCGTGCCGGTGGTGAACATGGCGACCACCAGCAGCGCCACGCCGAAGATGCCCAACCCTATCAGCAGAACATTCGCCCGGACGACCTTCATCACCACCGTGCCCACGAAGCGGCCAATCATGATGGAGAACATGTAGAACGAGGCGAGCAGCGCGGCAATCGAAGTGGTGCTCAGCGGTCCGTGAATCTGGCTGGCCAGCGTGCCGATGAAGCCGAGCGAGGAGATGCTCACGCCCTGGGAGAAGAAGAACTGGATGGCGTTGGCGGCCAGAGCGATTTCAACGCCCACATAAAAGAAGATGCCCACCATGCCCAGGACGGTGTGTTTGTAGCTCCAGATGCTGCGGCCCAGCAGCGGATCGCCGTCGGTCGCGGGGCGGAAGCTGCGGGTCGAGGTGATGGATGGCAGGTGCATGAACATGACTGCGAAACCCAGCACAAACAACGCAATGGCAATCACAATGTATGGCCCTTGCACGGTGTGCGCAATCACGGCCTTGTCGGTCACCTTGGTGCGGTCGGTGAGGATGAAGGTGCCCACGATCAGCGGCGCCATGGCGGAACCAAGCGAGTTGAAGGCTTGCGCCAGGGTCAGCCGCGCCGGAGCGCTCTGTTCGGGGCCCAGAATCGAGACGTAAGGGTTGGCGGAGGTCTGCAAGGCGCAAACGCCGGTAGCCAGCACGAAACTCGCGGTCAAAAAGACCGGGAAGCTCACCATCCCCGCCGCCGGGATGAACAGCAGTGCGCCGGCGACCATGATGAAGAGTGAGATGACCATGGTGCGCTTGTAGCCCACCTTTTCAATCAGCTTGGCCGAGGGCACCGAGAAAACCAGGTAGGCGAAGAACCACGCCGAAGTGACCAGATTGGACCAGGCATGGTTCAACGCAAAGATGTCTTCGAGCTCTTTTGAGAGGTTGCTGTTCAGATTGGTCAGAAATCCGAAGATGCCGAACAGAGCGGTGACGATGATGAACGGAACAAGGTAACTGGGCGCGCTGGAAGTCGCCGGTGGTGTGGATCGCGTAGCCATGTGTGTTTTTTCCTGCTTCCTTGAAGAGAGATCGCCGGGACCAGGCTGTTTGGCATTTGCTCTCAGTCCTCAACCGCGGCGCACGGAGCGGCCGGGGAAGGAATGGAGGAAATGGAAAACCGCTCTGAAAAGTACCGGACCTACTTTAATGACTGGGGGGAAGGCAAGTCCAGCGAAAATTGAAAAGGTTTTCAGACGACCGGCAGATTTGTTCCCTCAACGGCCCGATGCTTCTCACCGTTTACACTGGTTATGCATGATTTCCACCTTAGCCTGGACTCCGGAAGGCGTCCGTTTCATCGATCAGACCAGGCTCCCCCTCGAGGAGAGCTACGTACTCGCCACCACCTATGAGCAGGTGGCCGAGGTGATTGTCACCATGGTGGTGCGCGGCGCGCCCGCCATCGGCGTTTCCGCCGCCTATGGCGTTGCCCTGGGAGCCCTGCGCACCCAGGCCGCCACCACTGCGGAATTTGCGTCGGAGTTCGACCGCATCTGCGCCCGCCTGGCCGGAACCCGTCCCACCGCCGTCAACCTTTTCTGGGCCATCGACCGCATGAAGCGGCTCTTCGCAGCCCTGGCCGGCTCTGGCGCAACCCTCGACCAAATCAAGGAAAGACTCCTGGCCGAAGCCCACGCCATGTACGCGGAAGACATCGCCGCCTGCAAGGCCATGGGAGCCTTCGGCGCCGCGCTTCTGCCTGAAGAAGGAGGGGTCCTGACCCACTGCAACGCCGGCGCCCTGGCCACCTGCGGCTACGGAACCGCGCTGGGCGTCATCCGCTCCGCCGTCGAGCAGGGCAAGCGCATCCACGTCTTCGCCGACGAGACCCGTCCCTTCCTGCAGGGCGCGCGCCTCACCGCCTGGGAACTGATGGCCGACCACATTCCCACCACCGTGATCTGCGACAACATGGCCGCCAGCCTCATGCGCGCCGGCCGCATCCAGGCCGTTGTCGTCGGCGCCGATCGCATCGCCGCCAACGGCGACACCGCCAACAAGATCGGCACCTACAACGTCGCCATCCTGGCCAGGGAGCACGGGATCCCGTTCTACGTCGCAGCGCCCTGGTCCACCATCGACCTGGCCACCCCGACCGGCGACTCCATTCCCATCGAGGAACGCCCCGCCATCGAAGTCACGCACCACGGCGGCAAACAGCTCACCCCCAACGGCGTAGGCATTTGCAATCCCGCCTTCGATGTAACTCCGGCCAGGTACATCGCGGCCATCGTTACGGAGCGCGGCGTATTGCGCGCACCATACGGCAAGTCGCTCCAGGCGATGAACATGTCGCGGTAAGTAGCGCCGGTCTCCTGACCGGCGCTACTGGCGGCGTCAGGCCGAGGACCTTTTCCTGGTGGTTACAGACCTAGTGCTCACGGTCCTCGACATTGCCGCCACAATCCGGGTGGCCGCAAAGGCAAACAATTTCTGCTCTGGTTCCAATCTTTTCGCAGTGGGGGCTGCAGTACTTTGTTTTGTCGGGTACCGTGCAGGTGCAGGCCAAATTGGCACATTTCTTGGGCTTGCTGGGACTAGCCATGGTTCTCCTTTGCCGACCCATCCGGGAGCAATGTCGGACAACAACACACCACGATACGATGCCTGATTGATGCAAAAGGATGGCAGCAAAGCTCTTTGCGCGGAAACAAGCCTTCGGTTGCCTTTCCTGCGCGATACTTTGAGGCATGATGCTTGGCCGCATCTCCTTTTTCCGCCTCCGCCAGCGTTCGCTCCTCCGCGGCGTTCTGGTTTCCCTGGGCGCCATGGCCGCCAGTCTGCGCCTCGCCGGCTTCCCGGACGAGAGCGCCCTGCACGCCTCCAACTGGCAGATGCTTGTGCTGCCCTTGGCCGGCTGGGGAATGGCGGAAACCGCCCGTTGCCTGGGCCGTCAATGGAGCCTCTACCACGCCGGCGTTCTCATCCTGCTCTACACTGACCTGATGATCCTGTTGATGGTGCTTTTTCTCTGGCTCTATCTTTGACCTGCCCGCCCGGTCAGGAAATCGCAGCAGGAACGGCTCCATGCGGCTTCTCTGGCCGCGATCCATGGCTGCCGTGTAGCATGTTGCACAGAAACCGTATCGTCCGTCCTTCATCCCCAACGGGCCGTCCACAAAAAACAAACCATAGGAGGAAGTGATGCTGAAGGGATTTCGCGATTTCATTCTGCGTGGTAACGTCGTCGACCTGGCCGTGGCCGTCATCATCGGCGCGGCCTTCAACGGTATCGTAACTTCGCTGGTCAAAGATATTCTTTCCCAGTTTATTGCCGCCACCGTGGGCAAGCCGGACTTCAGCGCCGTGGTCATCAAGCTGAACGGCACGCCCATCAACATCGGCAACTTTCTCAACGCCACCGTCTCGTTCCTGATCGTGGCCGCCGTGGTCTATTTCGGCGTGGTGTTGCCCCTGAACACGCTGCTGGCCAAAGTGAAGAGGCCTGAAGCACTCGCGCCTCCCTCCACCAAGGTTTGCCCCGAGTGCCTCAGCGAGATTCCGCTGGCCGCCCGCCGCTGCGCCCACTGCACCCAGCCAGTGGCTTGAGGAATCTTCCAATCAAGTCATCGCTCGGTTTCTAGAGGACGCAGTCAAGACCGAACGCTTTCAAAGCCCGATTTTTGCAGCCAGCTTCAGTCCAGCTCCCTCAGCGGCCGCGAAAAAGCGAAGAATCCCAGGAACACCAGCATCGACACACCCGACATCAGCGCCAGCGCGTGGTTGGTGGGAATGTGCCGCGATAACTCGCCTGCCAGCAGAGCGCCGATCGGCGGCAGCCCCAGGAAGCAGGTCCCATAAATGCTCATCACCCGCCCCCGCATTTCGTCGGAAGAGAGCGTCTGCATGGCCACGCTCACCACTGAAATGGTCAGGATCATTCCAAACCCTTCCACCACCATCAGGAACTCCGAGAGCGCGAAGTTGCGCGAGTAGCAGAAGACCACGATGGCGGCCATCACCCCGGCGCTGCCCAGGGCAATCACCGCGCCGCGATGGCGGATTCTGCCCGTCCACGCCACCGTCACCGCTCCCATCACGGAGCCCGCGCCAGAGCCGGCCAAGAGCCACCCAAGTCCGCTCTCGCCCGTGCCCAACTGGTCGCGCGCAAAGTAGGGAATAAAGGTGAGAAACCCCATGGCCATCAGGCTGGCGATGCCGATCATCCACACCAGCACGTACATCTGCGGATTGCCGCGCACATAGCGCAAACCCGCAATCAGGCTGGTCAACATGCTCTCGCGGGCCGGCGGCTTCTCCTTGGGGTAGCGGATGCGGACCAGCGCCCACAGCACCGCCAGAAAACTCAGCCCGTTCAGAAAAAAGTTCCCCGCCATGCCCAGCAGCACCATCGCATATCCACCCAGCGCCGGGCCCAGAATGCGAGACGAATTGAACTGCACCGCGTTCAAAGCGATGGCGTTGGTCAGGTCGTCCCTCTTCACCAGTTGCGGCACCAGTGCCTGGTAGCTGGGCTGGTTCATGGCCAGGGCCACGCCGTTCAGCAAGGAAATCAGGATCACTTCCCACACCGTGATGACCTTGAAGTAAGCCAGCGCGGCCAGCAGAAAAGCCAGAATCATCATCAAGCTTTGCGTCACCAGCAGAAGCCGGCGCTTGTTCACCCGGTCCGCCATTACCCCGCCGAAGAGCGTGATGAAGAGAAACGGAATGGACCCGGCAAAACCCACCACGCCCAGCCAGAAAGCGGAGTTGGTCAGTGTCAGCACCAGCCAGCCCAGGGCCACATTCTGCATCCAGGTGCCAATGTTGGAAAGAAAGTTGCCGCTCCAGAAGAGCCGGAAATTGGGGTTGGCCAGGGCGCGCACCACCAGCGGGAAACGGCCCCTCTCGACGGCGGCCAGAGCCTGCGCCACCTCCGCTTCTTCGGCCCCGGCGTTCTTGGGCTCCGGGTTCATCTGCTCTTCCGCGTTCAGAATGGGCTTCCTCCCTCATAGTGTAAGCTGGGGTTCGATTAAAATGCGGTCTCCAAGCCGTTCCCCTGCCGCCCGGCAAGTCGATCGGCCCTATCTCTGTCTTTAGAGGCTTACTCGATGACTGTGCGCGTGCGGTTTGCTCCTTTTCTCTTTCCGGCACTCCTTCTACTGGCATCTTTTTCCTCCCCACTCGCGGCCCAGAATCCAACCGCTCCCGCCGTCTTCGGCTATGCCGATTTCACTGCCCAGTCCAAGGTTGAAGAAAAATTCCTCGCCGTCCCTGACGCCAGCTTGGCCGGTCAGCATCTCAAGTTCCTCACCGCCGAACCGCATCTGGCCGCCACTCCTGAGGACCGCAAGACCGCCGAGTACGTGGCGCAGAAGTTTCGCACGGCAGGGTTGGAAACCGAGATCGTCCCCTACCGCGTTCTGCTCAACCAGCCCCAGGAGGTGCGCGTCGAGGCCTACGACGACCACGGCAAGCTGCTGATGAGCGGCCCCGCGCGCGAGCACGTCTCCAACGACCCCTATCAGGACGATCCCCGCGTGGTGATGTCCTTCAACGGTTCTTCCGGCTCCGGCGACGTCACCGCCGAGGTGGTCTATGCCAACTACGGGCGCCTGGAGGACTTCGACCAGCTAGTCGCCCAGCACATCGACATTCGCGGCAAAATCGTCCTGGCCCGCTACGGAGCCAACTTCCGCGGCGTCAAGGTCTACATCGCCGAACAGCGCGGCGCGCTTGGCGTCCTCCTCTACTCTGACCCGCAGGATGACGGCTACGACAAGGGCCAGGCCTACCCCCAGGGGCCGTGGCGGCCAGAGACCGCCGTGCAGCGCGGTTCGGTCCAATATCTCTTCAAATTTCCCGGCGATCCTGAGACTCCCGGCGTGGCCTCCACTCTCGATCTGCCCGATTCGGCCCGCATCCCGGCGGAGAAATCTCCCAGCCAGCCCCGCATCATCGCCATTCCTATCAGTTCTCACGATGCAATGCCCATCCTCAGAGCCCTGAAAGGCGTCAGTGTGCCCCAGGGCTGGCAGGGTGCTCTGCCCTTCCGCTACCACATCGGGCAATTGGCTGGGCAGGGAAGCGTGCGCGTCCACCTGCTCTCTCGCCAGGACTACCAGCGCCGCATCATCTGGGACGTGATCGGAAAGGCGAAAGGCGCGGAGTATCCCGACCAATGGGTCATCGCCGGCAACCACCGCGATGCCTGGGTCTACGGCGCCGTCGATCCCTCCAGCGGCACCGCCGCCATGCTGGAATCCGTGCATGGCATCGGCGTCCTGCTCCATCAGGGTTGGCGCCCCAAGCGCACCCTCCTCTTTTGCAGTTGGGACGCCGAGGAGGAGGGCCTCATCGGCTCAACCGAATGGGTCGAGGGGCACGCCAAGGCGCTGGAGCAAGCCGTCGCCTACTTCAACATGGATGTCGCCGTTTCCGGGCCCGATTTTTCCGCCGCCGCCACCCCTTCGCTCAAGCAGTTTCTGCGCGAATTGACCCGCTCCGTTCCCAGCCCCTTGGGAGAATCGGTCTATCGGCAGTGGGGCGCCAACCACCCCGCCGGCGAGGACCGCCACGCCTCCAATGTTCCTCCGGCAGCTGAGGAGATTCACGTGGGCGACCTCGGCTCCGGCTCCGACTTCACCCCGTTTTTCCAGCATGTCGGCGTCCCTTCCACCGACATCGGTTCCGGCGGACCGTATGGCGTCTACCACTCCGTCTTCGACAACTATGCCTGGTACACCCAGAACGCCGATCCCCACTTTCTCTATTTGCAGCAGATGGCCCGCGTCTTCGGCCTGGAAGCTCTGCGCATGGCCGACGCCGACGTGCTGCCGCTGGATTACGCCGCCTACTCCCGCGCCATCTCCTCCTATATCGAGGCGGCGAAGCGCAAGGCAGCCGACCAGGGAGTGAACCTCGATTTCTCCTCGGCCCAGACCGCCGCTGCCCGCTTCATCGCCGCCGCGGACCGGGTCTACAGCCTTCAAGCTGCACCCTCCGGCGACCTGCTGCGGCTCAACCTCGCCCTCCGCCAGGTGGAATCCGCCCTACTCTCCGACGACGGCCTGCCCAATCGCACTTGGTACCGGCACACCATCTACGCCCCCGGCGAGTTCACCGGCTACGCTGTCCAGGTTCTTCCCGGCGTCAACGAGGCCCTGGACGCCCAGGATCGCACCCGCGCCGCGCAACAGTTGGCCGTCCTGGCCCAGGCTCTGGACCGCGCCACCCGCACTCTGGACTTCGCGCAATAATCCATTTACGCAAACTTGCTGCTCCGGCGCGTTGTCGAAGCGGGACCAATCAGCTGCGGGGCCAAGGTCATCCTGGAAGCGCTCTAAGTCCAACCAAGCCTGCCGTTTCATCCAACTCCCGACGGAAAGGGCTGGACCTTCCTCAGTTAAAATCATCCCCGATTCACAATTTCTTTGTCAGAATCAGGCGGGATTCGCGTACATTTGTAACAGGTAAAAGAAAACCTAAGGCACATTTGTAAGATTACCTGCCTGCGAAGTACGGGGTTCGCCTCATCAACCGCCTTCAGGGCAATCTATTTGTTTAGAGGAGTTTGCATCGTGCACGACGTTCTCGTCGCTATCGTTTTTATTGCCATGGTCTTTAGTCCCGCCATCGTGGCCGCAATTCCCAAAGCCGAAACCGAGGACGACGCCTGAGAGACAATCGCAAGGCTCGATGCGGTGATGTTCCCGGATTCTGAGGAGGTTGTGGTTGACCCCGCTCGGCATCGCTCGTATCGTAAAATCCTGACTATGAGAATTTCCCCCAATTCCCTGCGGATCGGAATCGCGGCTGCCATTATCGTCGGCACCATTGGCTGGCTCGCCTACTCCGGCTACGGAGCGAACAAAAGCTACTATGTGACCATCGCCGAGCTCGGCGGCATGGGCGACAAGGCTTACCACAGCCAGTTGCGCGTGGAGGGCTTCGTCCAGCCCGGCTCCATCGAAGAAAACGGCACCCACGTCACCTTTGTTCTGAACGAGTTTGAGAGCCACTCGCCGAAGGCCCCCGCTGGCCGCCTGCTCAAGGTCGTTTACAAGGGCTCGGAGCCGCCTCCGGACACCTTCAAGGACGACTCGCAGGCCCTGGCCGAGGGCACTTACGGGCGCGACGGCGTTTTCCACGCCACCATTCTGCAAGCCAAGTGCGCTAGCAAATACGCCCCAGCCCCAGGCACCGGTCAGCCCAGCACGACGCCCGCGCAGCCTGCGCCGCGCGCTGCCCAGGTTTCCTTGCCGGCCAAAGGTGCCCCAACTGTCGCAAACTAAGCGAATGAACGAGCCCGCTGCCGCAGCCACCAATTCGTCCCTCTGTGCCCGGCTCGACGGTGTCTCCAAGCTCTTCGGCTCCTTTGCCGCCTTGCGCCAGGTCTCGGCCGGCCTTGAGCCCGGCCGCTGCTACGTCCTGCTCGGCGAGAACGGCGCGGGCAAGTCCACCCTTCTCCGCATTCTGGCCGGCCTGCTCCGTCCCAGCTTCGGCAAGGCCACGGTCTTCGGCACGCTCGACCCGCACGACGCGCGCGAGCGCATCGGCTATATGAGCCACGCGCCCATGCTCTACGACGAACTCACCGCCCAGGAAAACCTGCGCTACTTTGGCAGCCTCTACCCCGGCCGCGCCTGCCTCACACCGGCCGAGGCGCTCCGCCAGGTCGGCCTGGACCCCGATCTCCCCCGCACCCTCGGCCAGTACTCCCAGGGAATGCGCCAGCGCACCTCCCTGGCGCGCGTGCTGCTCTCCGTCCCCGAGCTGCTGCTGCTCGACGAGCCATTTTCCAACATGGATGTGGAGTCGGCGCGCCAGATGGTCAAGCTGCTCGCAGGCTTCCGCCAGGGCAACCGGACCATTGTCCTCACCACCCACCAGCGCGACCTGGCCGCTCCCATCGCCGATTGGATTCTCACCCTCCACGCCGGCCGTGTTGCATCCTTTGAACCTGGAAGCCCCACCCTATGAAGACCAACGGAACGCGTTTTCTTGAATCCCTCGGCATTCCCTTCGAACTCCGCGAGTACGAGGTCGATCCCGACGATCTCTCCGCAGTCTCTGTCGCAAAAAAAGTAGGCATGCCCCCCGAGCAGGTCTTCAAGACCCTCCTGGTCACCGGCGGCCCCGGCATCTACCGTTTTGCCATCATTCCCGGCGACGCTGAAATCGACTTCAAAAAGCTGGCCCGCGCCTCCGGCCTGCGCAAGGTTGAAATGGCCCCGCTCAAGGACGTGCAGCCCCTCACCGGCTACATCCGCGGCGGCGTCACCCTCTTCGGCGTTCGCAAGCCCTACCCCGTCTACGTCGACGAGACCGTCGTCCTCTTCGACAAGATCAGCGTCTCGGCGGGAGCGCGCGGCGTCCAGCTCATTCTCAGTCCGGACGATTATCTTCGCGCCGCCCAGGCCCTCGAGGTGGAAGTGCAAACCGCCGACCTGACCAAGGACATCCCGAAGCCGTCCTCGCCGGAGGCCCGCTTCTGATGTCCAGCGCTCTCTGGACCCATCTCGTCAAAGACCTGCGCATCGAGTGGCGTTCCCTCGACGCCCTCATCTCCATGCTCTTCTTCTCCGGGCTGGTGGTGGTGCTCTTCTCCATCGCCTTCGACCCCCGCGGAGCCTTCTCGCAGCAGATCGCCGGCGGCGTCCTCTGCGTCGCCACCATGTTTGCCTCGGTCAGCGCCCTTAATCAGGCCTGGGCGCGCGAAATCCGCCACCAGGTGCTCGACGCCCAGCGCATGGTCCCCTCGCCGGGAGCGGAACTCTACCTGGCCAAGGTCATCGCCAATTTTCTCTTCGTCACCATCGTGCAGATCATGTTGGCGCCGTTCTTTTTCGTCTTTTACAACCTGCACATCGTGGGCCAGGCCTGGCTGCTGGCGCTGGTGCTGCCTCTGGGCACGTGGGCTTTGGTGGGCAACGGCATCTTTTTTGCAGCTCTTTCCATCCGCAGCCGCAACCGCGAGCTGCTGCTTTCGCTGATCCTGTTTCCCATCTTCATCCCGGCGCTGTTGGCCATGGTGCAGGCCACCACTTCCATCCTCACCGGCGAAAGCGATCCCACCCTCTGGATCAAGCTCCTGTTCGGCTACGACATCATCTTCACCACGGTCAGCCTGCTGCTCTTCGACGTTGTCTTCCACGCCGAATAGAAGCGCTCGGCATCACAACCCGACGGCGCAGTGGAGCGAAAAAAAGGGGCATTTTGGCATTGATTTTGCGGTATTATCAGCCAAAAAGTGCCCAAAATGGCCAAAAAGGGCCAAAATCGAGGGGTTTCAGTTACTATTTAATTAACTATTATAGTTTGTATAGTATTCATTCGTTGATACTTACATGAGTCTTACCCTTGGAAAAGAGGTGAAAATATATAGGGGGGTGGGTGTTAGGCGAGATTTCGGCCGGTTTTTTTGCTCAAAATCGACATCAAGAAAAACCTTCTAAAGACATCATGCGCTCATTGAGCTTAATTCTGCGCAACGAAAATCGTCATCGACTTCGTTCCCATTCCGGAGCGAGGGCGGGTTCAGCCGCGTCCCACGATGAGCCACAACAAGAAGGGTTCTTGAGTGGTTCCATGGCAATCTTAGGGCCCGCCATAAATTCCATCGCAGGCGTCTGCGTAATGACCAATTTTGCTCGTTTTTATGGGATGTCTTCGTGTTTCCTTAGGTCAGATGATCCTACTTCGGAGTGGGATGAAGCACGCCTCGGATCTCGCAGACCGAGCGATCAGCCGGAGCGTATCATTGCGAGAGCCGCTTCATGTTACAAGGCGAAGCATAGCGTGTGAAGGACGGAACCGATGCCTCTTCGACAAAAGACGCGTGATTTGGCCCGCAGCCTCGTTGCTAGCGAGGCCAAAGCAAGCACGACCTCCCTGCAGACCGAACCTGCAACAGTGCGCGTTTATGAGAGGCTGCGCAGGCAACTCCGCTCCCCCGTGGGAGTGGACGGTTTTCAGTTGCTCGCTTCCCGTGCCCTGGCTCTGGCCAAGTCGCAATCACCCCAGCTCAGCGCGGTGCAGATAACGGCGAATGGAGGCTTGCGCGGTCTCGGCGAAGTTGAATCCCAGACGGACGCGGACGAGGAGGGCGAGGCCGGAATCATTCTGATTGCGCATTTGCTTGGTCTGTTTCTCACCTTCCTTGGTGAGGCAACCACGCTGCGTTTGATCGAAGATTTGCGTCTTCAGGTTGACGTCAGTCCAGAGGCGGCCACGACCACGGAAGACACGCTCGTCTCAGCGGCCGATGGACCGGTCATGGCTGCGGCCTTCGAGGACCTTCTGGTGGAAATTGATCGGCTCAGGAGTGTGAGCGAACATATTGAAGCCCTGGCGGACAGGCATCCCGGCATGGCAGATGGACTCGTGAGTGTTGCGGGAAACCTTCATAGTATTGCCACGGTTCTTGACGTTTTCACACTCATCCGAAGCAAGGCTGGCGGCCCGCAAGAAGAGGCGCCTGACCTGCAAACGAATCTCTACATGAACTGAGTTCCGCCAGCGCGAGAACCGGCGTGGCTTTGGATGTCGAGAGCCTCAACTGCGGGGCTTCTGCGAGAAGATGGAATCGCCTCCCTGATCCTTTTTGGGAGCGTTGAACGATAATCGAAATCGACTGGCTGGAACAATGCGGGGCAGGAAAATGACGGCTCTTCCACAAATGCGAGATTTAGCCAACCGCCTTCTTGATTATGAAGCCGGCATGGGCAAGGCCTCCGAATCTGTGGGGTCCCCGGCCCTTCGCGTCTACGAGAAGCTGCGCCAGAATCTGAGTTCGTTTGCGGGAGCAACGGCTTTTCAGTCCCTCGCTTTCCGCGCTTTGACGCAAGCCAAGTCCGAAACTTCCGCTCTTTGGGCGGTGCAGGTCGCAGCGGATGGGTCTTTACAGGGCCTGGGCACGATTGATGCTCAAACTGAAATGGGCCAGGACTGGGCTGGCGAGCGAGGAATTATTCTCATCGCCCGCCTGCTCGGGCTGCTTCGTATCTTTCTTGGCGAAGCCTTAACACTAAGCCTGCTGCGCAGCGCGTGGCCAAGCGAAGTCTTTGACGACCGCAATTCGGCACAGAGGAGAAGCGCGTGAACACTCAAGACAAAGTGAAGATCAACAAACTACCCACCGGAGTTCCGGGCCTTGACGAGATTGTGGGTGGTGGTCTTCCTGAATTTTCGTTCAACATCATCGCGGGTGCACCCGGAAGCGGCAAGACGACGCTGGCGCACCAGTTCGTGTTTGCCAATGCCACCCCGGAGAGGCCTGCTCTCTACTTCACCGTGCTCGGCGAGTCGTCCATAAAAATGCTGCGATACCAGCAGCAGTACACCTTCTTTGATCCGGACAAGCTGCCCGACGCCATCCGCTTTATCAACCTGAGCCAGGTTGTCCTGGAGCAGGATCTGGGCGCAGTTTTGAAGGAGATTACCGATGAAGTTGAAAAGACTAACCCAGCCGTCGTGGTTGTGGACTCCTTCCGCACCATGGTTCGGAAGCCGCAAAGTGACATGGAACTGCAATCTTTCATTCAACGGTTAGCCCTGTTTCTGGCTAGTTGGCAAGCTACAACTTTCTTGATCGGTGAATATGCGGAGGACGAGCTACGTGATAATCCCATATTTACCGTCGCCGATGGTCTGTTCTGGCTGCGCCAAACGCCGGAGCGAAATTCAATTGTCCGGAAGTTGCAGATCATCAAACTGCGCGGTCAGGATTCTGTGCCGGGGCTGCACACATTCCGCATCACCGATGCCGGAATGCAAGCTTTCTCGCGCACTTTTGGGTTGACCGGGCACGTGAAAGATCCGCCCAGCCATCGGCGTCTTTGCTTCGGTATTCCGGAGTTGGATCAGATGCTGGGTGGTGGCGTTCGCGAAGGCGATAGTGTCCTCGTAGCAGGGTCTTCGGGAACCGGGAAATCCGTTCTGGCAACCCAATTCATTGCGGAAGGCATACGCAAGGGAGAGCCGGGAATCGTGGCGGTCTTTGAAGAGCGTCCGCAAGCCTACGCGGAACGGGCCACTAGCTTAGGGTTGGATCTGGAAACGCCGCAGAAAGACGGGAAACTCAAAATCCTCTATTTGCGTCCCCTGGATTTGTCGGTGGATGAGACCATGCACGCGATTCTTGACGCTGTGCAGAGGATTGGCGCCAAGCGCCTGGTCATCGATTCGCTGGCCGGCTTTGAGATGGCGCTGTCGCCGGGCTTCCGCGCCGACTTTCGCGAATCGCTCTACCGCATGATCTTCGCTTTGACAGGGATCGGCGTAACGATTCTAAGCACGGTTGAGGTGGATGAGTCTTTCACGGAATTCCCGTTCAGTACCTACTCCATTTCTTTCCTCACGGACGACATCATCCGCCTGCGGTACGTATCCATCGATGGCCAGCTTCGCAAGATCATGGTGGTCATCAAGATGCGGGGCGGGAATCATGCCAAGGATATTCGCGAGTATGAGATCACGGACAAGGGCGTGGTGATTCTCGGCAAACGCCTCACAAACTATCAGGGTCTTATCAGCGGAATTCCTGTTTACTCGGACCTATCCAAGTCGACGGAAGAGCCCTCGCTGGATACGGGAATGGAGCACAAAAGCTAGTACCGTGACCGGCAAGAGATGTATTTGTTGCGGAAAGTAGCGCTGGCCTCCTGGCCGGCTGTACTGGCGGCGTCCTGGTACTACAGTTGTACTTCGCCAGAATGCTCGAAGAGAACAAGGGCCCGGGCCTGAAGGCCCCCTCTGTTTTACGGCTGTTTCAGGGGCCTGAAGGCCCCTGCTCCCTCCGTAATTGTCGATCTACAACTGTAGTCCTAGAGCATTTTCGGAATACACGTAGACTTTTTGAGAGCAGTGAAAGGTGGCTTTTACTTCCACCCCACGGACGAAGGCCCGTCCGTGGGGCCCCGGTTGAGAAAAAAGCCACTTGAGTGTGTGCTTTCGGTCTACACCAATTCCGAAAATGCTATCGCCGCCAGCCGGCGTCAGAGCGACGAACATTTTCAAGCGGTCAAAGACCTGGGGCAATCTCAAGGGTGGACCACCTGCCAATTTGCCGATTCATTTACCCGCGAATATGCTGAAGGTCATGCACGCGCTGCACCTCCTCATCTCTTTCGCGCTTTTGGGTTCAGTGGCCCTCGGTCAAGCCGCGACAACGCCGCCCACGTTTGACGTTGCTTCGGTGAGGCCGAGTCAACACTTGGTCGGACCGGACTATAACAATCAAATTACCTACTCCCCTGCTGGGATGACAGGCCGAAATGTCACCCTGAAGCGCTTGGTGGCGGAGGCTTATCATCTGCAACTCAATCAAGTATTGGGGCCAAACTGGCTTGACCAGAATGAATACGATATCGACGCAAGAGCAGCGGGAGCCAGCACGAAGGAACAAATGGCCACGATGCTGCGAAGCCTGGTTGCCGAGCGGTTCAATCTGACCGAGCACAGCGAAGTGCGCGAGATGCAGGTGTACGAGCTGGTGATCGGCAAGTCGGGCTCCAAAATCCGCTTGGGCCATGATGGAGAAGCGGCCAGGGGGACGGCTGGATTTCATTTTCACGGGGATATGCGCCAGTTCGCGGACCTGCTTGCCGTCCAGTTCTCCATACCCGCCGCAGAAGATCCCAGCCAGCCGGCGAGGGCAGGCGGGACTCCGATCCCAGTGGTGGACAAAACAGGACTAGCGGGTACGTATGACTTCAGCGTGGACCTCCACCTGGAGCTGGGCACCGATATGTTCGCCCTCTGGCAAAGGGCCCTCCAGGATCAGTTGGGGCTGCGCATCGAAAGCCGCAAAGGAAGCGTAGCCGTATTGGTTGTGGACGGAGCAGCAAAAATCCCGACAGCAAACTGACCGCGCGCACCCTTGACGCCGGCTAAGTAATAGCTGGCGACATGCCCGTGATGGAACCAAGGTTATCTGGAACCAAGGATTGTTCTGGCCCGATATATTTCGTTGAGCTTGAGCGTGCTATTTCTTCCGCATGGTAAATCGACGCCCTAAACAGTGCCACCAAGCGACGTAGATTTCACGCATGTCTAGAGCGCCCGAAATTGACATATGATCGCGAATATCTATACCATTCCAAATCAAAGCACTACTTGAGGCTGAAACCATGCGCAGTTTCTCTCTGGCTACTCTTTCCGGGGCCGCGATTGTTTTGCTTTCGAGCGGTTTAATATTCGCTCAACAGACGCCTTACGTTGTAGGTAGCACTGTGACTGGTCACGTTTTCTGTGCAGACAATAACACTCCTGCCCGCTTTGCCAAGGTGCTGCTCAAATCCACGGAGGCAGACAACAGTGGGGAGGAGTTTATCAAGCGCCTGCAGAGTAACCTGCAGAAGATGGCGGAAAAGTCGGGCGAAACAACGCCCCCTGCCAAGCCTCTCACCGGCGATAAGAAGCAGGCACTGACCACAGCCTCAAAGGGTTTTACGCAGGCGATGGATATGATGAATGCGTCCACAGTAGGTCTCAACGGGGAATTCAGGTTTGTTGGCGTCAAAGCTGGCACTTACTATGTTCACGCCATCTATGCTGGTTACATAGACTCCTTCGACCAGTTCTCCGACGAAGACTTTTCCAGTACCGATCCCGCGATTCGTGCCCGTATTGCACAAATTCCCACCATTACGGTGTCTGGCACCGATTCTGCTCGTGCCGAACTTCGACTGGAGCGCGGTGCAGCCATCAAGGGGACGATTCTCTACGACGATGGTAGCCCTGCCTCCGGGTGGACCATTTCCGCCATCAAGCCAGGCACACACGATAGCGATGCCGAAGCTGCATCCTTGACTATGAAGCAGGCGCTCGCCATGAGCGGTGCGGCTCAAGTTGCCAAGAGCGACGATCTTGGTCATTTCCGCATCACAGGTCTTGCTGCTTCCGACTACGCTTTACGCGCTACCCTCGCCGCCCCGTCGATTGGCATCACAGCCAAAAACATTGGCGACGGTGGCACGGGCATCAGCCTGGCCGTTTATAGCGGCGGTACTTTCAGCCGCGCCGATGCCAAAGTCATCACCGTGACCGCGGGCGAGGAATACTCTGGCGCGGATATGACGGTTCACGATCGCTCGCTCCACAGCATTATCGGGCATGTGGTCGCAAAATCAGATGCCCACACGCTCAATGTTGGCCAAGTGAGCCTTTCCAGCAAGAGTAATCCTGCACTCCACCTTTCAGCAGCCATTCGTGATGACGGCAGCTTCCATTTTGAGTATCTTCCTGGCGGTGTTTCCTATACGCTGACTGTCGAGAATGCCGCTGATGGCAACAACAGCCCCTCCACAGCAGCTGGATTCATGGGGATGAATCTTCCCAATCCGGAAATTCTTCGCAAGTACGGGAGTGACACATCCGATGTGCTATTGGGCGATTCCGATATCGAAAACGTGAGGTTATCGGTTGCCCAGACAGACTGGAAGCCCAAACCCGCCGGCAAGACGTCCGGTGCCCCCATTGATCCTGGTGCACTCCTCAACGGCATCTTCAACGCGGCTCAAGAGCCGGCCAGCGATAAGCAGTAGGGATGGCTTCAGAATCGGATGCAAGTTCCTCGCGCAGTGTCGGCGCGGGAGGAAGACTCATTTCCAGCCGCCGGTTTACCATCGCAATTGATGACCATGCGCGTCCGGCTTCCTCTTGTCTTCCTGCTTGTTTTCGCTCTTGCCGCTGCAGCCGCCGCAAAGCCGCGCCCGATCGCGGTGAAAGTGGTGGTGGTGGCCATGTTTGAAGTGGGCGCAGACACTGGTGATGTGCCCGGCGAGCTGCAGCATTGGGTCGAGCGCGATCACCTGGACCGCATCTATCCGCTCTCCGCGGGCTACCACGCGGTGCGCATGAACGGCGAGGGCGAGATGGCGGTGCTGACCGGCCAGGGCACGGCGCACGCCGCCGCCACGCTGATGGCCTTGGGGCTGGACCCGCGCTTCGACCTGAGCCACGCCTACTGGATCGTTGCCGGCATCGCCGGAGCCACCCCGGAGCGGGCTTCGCTGGGCTCGGCCGTGTGGGCGCGCTGGGTGGTGGATGGCGACCTGGGCTACGAGATCGACGGCCGCGAGATTCCGCCGGACTGGTCCACCGGCTATGTGCCCCTGCGCAAGACGCGGCCTTTCGAGGAGCCCGCTGCGCCGCTCGATGGCCAGGTCTTTGCGCTGAATCGGGATCTCGCCCAGTGGGCCTTTCACCTGACCCGCACCACCCCTCTCGCCGACTCCGAACATCTACAGAAAATCCGCGCCCAATTCGACGGCGCGGCCGCCAACCGCCCGCCGTTTGTCACCATGGGCGATGAGCTTTCTTCCTCGACTTATTGGCACGGGAAACTCTTTGACGCCTGGGCTGCGCAGTGGGTCAGCTACTTCACCAGCGGCAAAGGCGAGTTTGCCACCACCGCCATGGAAGACACCGGCACGCTGCAATCGTTGGAGTTCCTGGCGCAGGCCGGGCGGGTGGACCGTCAGCGCATCCTGGTGCTGCGGACGGTCAGCAACTACGATCGTCAGCCGCGCGGCATGAGTGCGGCCGAGAGCCTGGACCAGCAGCGCGCGGGCACCACCGGCGCGTTTTCACTCTCGATTGAAAATGCTTACGCCGTGGGCCACGGGGTAGTGAACGAATTGCTCACTCATTGGCCGAAGTACGCGAAGACGACGCCGGGTGCGAGCCCGACGGCACAGCCCAAGCTGTAAGGGGTCACTCTTCGGCCTGCGCTTCGCTCCGATTGCGGCGTGCAGGGAGAGCGATCAGGAATCCTTGCGGTAAAGAAGATCGCGCATGGCGCGCCGCCGTGCCTCGTTCACTTCACTGGCGGCCTTGCGTTCGTCCGCGTCCATGGGGTGCTCATCGGCGGAGTCCGTGGACTCGGGGGCACTGCACTCCGGACAGCGGTTGGCGAAGCCGGGTTTATCCGGTCTGAGTTCGAACTCCTGGGAACAAATGGCGCAAATTTTGATAGGGAATGGCATTTGCTATTGATGCTAACGCAGGCGGCGCTTCCTGGGTAGCCTCTTGCGGCCTCTGTCCCAAACCATGGAACGCAGGCTGGACGCAGGGCGCCCTTGGCGAAGACAGGCCGGACAGTGCAGAATGCTGGAGTCCTCAAAATTCCGTACTCGATTGCGCACCGGCTGTTTCAGCCTCTGCCGGTTGCCGCGCAAGCATAAGGAAGACTGGATGCACTCTGTTTGGTTTGGCGAGTTTTTGGGCACTCTGGTTCTGGTGCTTCTGGGCAACGGCGTTTGCGCCGGCGTGACGCTGCGCAAGTCCTACGCGGCCAACGCGGGCTGGATGGCCATCACCACCGGATGGGCGCTGGGCGTGCTGTGCGGCGTGCTGGTGGCGCAGGCTTTCGGCAGTCCCGGCGCCAGCCTCAACCCGGCCATCACGCTGGCCACGGCTGTGAACACCGGTAACTTTGCGCCGGTATTGAGCCAGTGGTCGGCGCAGTTGCTGGGCGCCATGTGCGGCGCTTCGCTGGTGGTTTTGCACTACGGGCCGCACTGGGCGCTGACGCCTGACCCCGCCGCCAAGCTGGGCATCTTTTGCACCAACGCGGCAGTGCGCAGTCCGTTCTTCAATATTTTCGGCGAAGCCCTGGGAACGGCGTTGCTGGTGGTGGTGGCCAACGCCATCGGATCGCGCGGAGTTTCGGCGACCGGTCCGGCGGCGGGCGTGGGACCGTGGCTGGTGGCCAGCCTGGTGTGGGGCATCGGCTTGAGTCTGGGCGGGACCACCGGTTACGCCATCAATCCCGCGCGCGACCTGGGTCCGCGACTGGTTCACGCGCTGCTGCCGATTCCCGGCAAGGGCGGCTCGAACTGGAGTTATGCGCCCATCCCGATCATCGGCGACCTGGCTGGCGGGGCGCTGGCGGGGCTGCTGCTGCACTACGCACACATCTAGAAAGTTTGCGGAACTTCCTGGATGTGTGCGGCTGCTTTCAATCGCTCGCCTACCAACTCACCACCGTGACGGCGAAGGGCTCGAGTTTGATCTTGCTGTCCGCGGGCTTGACGGTGCGCGCAGGGCCGTCGCCGGTGGCGCCATCCACGGTGAGCGCGCTGGCTTTCTCCGCATTGGGCAGCGTGACGTCCATGGTGCGATTGCGCTTGTTCACCAGCAGTAATTTGTGACCGCCGGGTGTAACAAATGCCTGTGCGTCGAGATCGCCGGAACCGATCGAGGTTTCGACCAGCGAGTCGCCGGGATGGAAGGAATCCTTCAGCAGCTTCAGCACCCAGAAGCGCGCGTTGGGCTGGTTGGTCTGCCAGTTCATCATGCTGACGCTGGGATACTGCGTGGGATAGCCGACTAACTGCGATTCGCCGATGACGTCGATTTGCAACCGCGCCAGTTCGATGAAGAGATGCGCGTAGAGCGCACCGGCGAGATTCCAGTAGGCCGGCGGAGGCGGCGTCTTGTCCGCGGCGGTGTTGTCGGTGGGCAGAATCACGCCCAACTCATCCAGATCTGTCTTCGTCTCCGGCGAGAGCCGCTTGCGGATGGCTTCAACATACCGCACCGTGTTCAGAAATCCACTGGCCTGATCGAAGAAGGTGTACTGCCAGTTATCTATGTTCTGCGCGCCATCCGGCGTTGCATAAAAGTGATAGGAGATAAAGTCCAGGGGAATGCCGGGTCGGTGATTCTTGTGGTCGAGGAAATACTCGAAGTATTGCGGCGCTGTACTGGGAGCGGCCAGCGCCAGGCCGACGAACTTCGTCTCCGGCGAAACCTGATGAATGGCGCTGACGATGGCGTCGTAACGCGCGGTGTACTGCTCCGGTGTGGTGGTGTGCTCGGATTCCACCTCATTCAGAACCTCCCACACGGGAAACTTGTAGTGATAGCCGGAGTTGTGGCGCGCGCCGTTCTCATCGGTGAAGCCGCCGTTCACATACCAGCTCACCAAGCGTGCGTAGTAGTCGCCCAACTGCTTTCCGCTGGGGTCGCGCAACTCGGCGCCCTGCGTGTAGTTCCATTCGACCTGGTAGGGATCGGTAGGATAGGTCACCGGCTTCTCCGTCTTGAAGAGCCACGCCGGCATGGTGCTGAAGTTCATCACCGGCGAATGACCATCGGTGGCGGCAAGAAAGTCTTTGGTCATGGGATCGATGAGGCTGAAGTCCCAACTCGTCTTCTGGGGCGTGGGCGCTTCCAGTTCGGCCACGCCTAGCCTGGGATAAGGCAACCACGGCACGTAGCGCACATAGTCGGCGCCCAGTTCCTTCACGGCTTTGTACGAGGCCGCGCTCAACGGATCGCCCGGACGCAAGGGCGGATTGACCACCACTTGCAGCGTGGGCGTGGAGCGAGAAATGACGGTGGTCTTGTCCCAGTTGATCGTGACGGTCGGCGCTGTCTGGCCGTAAAGCGTGACGGAAAGAGACGCAACGCCGAGCGCTGCTCCCAGGGTGCGTAGGAAGATATTTCGGGGAATAAGATGAACTGGAATGAAACGAGCCATGGTGAAGCTTCTCCTTGCGAAGCTCCAGCCGCGGCGCATTGGCGACCGCGCGGGCTGGTGTGCGCTTCGAACGTAAGGTATATCACCCCATGAGTTCCGGCGACAAACTCAGCGGAGGGGGAGTCAAGTCTTCCCGGCGTCGCTTCGGTTGTATCTTTGCTGGAGCAGGTTTGAGCGCCGGCTGCCGCGTCCGTTTGCAAAATCGAATTTTCTTGTGACTGGAACCATTCTTCAAATCGATCCGCGCGACAACGTTGCGGTGCCGCTCGTGCCGCTCGCGGCAGGGTTGAATCCCACATCTCCAGGAACGAGATGTGGGGCACCCATTATTCGAGGCGTTGCGGGAGTTCGTCTCTCTACTCCAGATAGGAAGAGACCACGGCCAGTGCGGCAATCGCCGCCGTCTCCGCGCGCAGAATGCGCGGACCCAGTGAAGCGGCGCGCCAGCCATTGGCGTCGAAGAGAGCTTCTTCGGTGGGAGCCCAACCGCCTTCCGGACCGATGGCGATTTCCAGAGCGGGCATCTCGGTTTCCGCGGTGGCGATGGCTTCCTCGAGTGCGTTGCGCAGCGTGGTGGTGCGCTCCTGCTCGGCCAGCACGATGCGCGTCGACTCCGAGGCCGCACGCACGCGCGAAGCCAAGGGTGCAGGATCGTAAATCTCCGGCACGTCCGAACGGCGCGACTGCTGCGCCGCCTCGAAAGCAATGCGCCGCCATCGCTCCGTGCGCTTCTGGGCAGCCTCCGCCAGGTGCTTTTCAGTTCGGCTGGCAATCATCGGAGCCACCGCGGCGACTCCCAACTCGGTGGCCTTCTCGATTGCCCACTCCATGTGGTCGAATTTGTAGATCGACATCACCAGCGTAACGGGCAGCGCGGGATCGGCCTCAAGTTCAGACCCCAGGTTGAAGCGGACCTCGTTGGGAGTGACGGCAGCGACTTCAGCGTGAAAAACATGTCCGCCCGCCACTACATCGGCCTGCATGCCCGGCTGGGCGCGGAGTACGCGCGCCATGTGTTCGGCTTGCGCGCCCACGATGGTTGCGGTTACCTCATCCCAATGTTCGGCGATCCAGCGGCGGCGTGTCACGAATCTTCCCCCTTGCACCTACTGCGTTTCCCAGTCTAATTCATTCCCAAAAACACTTCAGGGGAACGCTGGATGCGTCCCCCTGGGGTGTTGCCTTTTGGTTGGATGGTTCAGTTACTTCTTCTTCGCTGCCTTCTTGGCTGCCTTCTTCTCGGGAGCCTTTTTGGCTGCCTTTTTGGTTGCCATTTGCCTATTCTCCCTTTCGATGATTTTGCATCGACCCTGCAATACTTAATGCAGTTGAGGAATGTATAGATTCATGTTCGATCAGTGTCAAGAGAAAAACGTAGTGATGGTAGAAAAAAGAGCAACAATTTTTCTATGCGGAATCGATTGTCTCGAATGCGGGTCAGATAAGATGGCTGGACTTCAACAGCGCCAGCGCCAGTCCTGCAATCAGATCGTGCCAGCCATGTGCGAACATTCCGGCGCGCAGGCTGCGGCGGAAAAGCGCCAACACGCTGAAGAGTACGCCGAAGACCGCCAGCAGAACCATGTTGCGCGCGCCCTGGTAGGCGTGAGCTGCGCCAAAGACGACGGCGGAAAACAGCACGCCCGCGATAACGCCGCCGCGCGCCCAGCCGATGAACTGGCGTTGCAGATAACCGCGAAAGACAACCTCCTCGGCAAAGCCGACAAAGAGGCAGAGCAGCGTCCATGCGGCCACCTCGCCGGCGTTTGCGGGCGCCAGTTGCGCCAGCGCGCGCAATGCCTGCTGCTGCGAAGGGTCGGTTGCGAAGGCCCCCCGGGCTTGTCCGCCTTGTCCTGACTGTCCGGCAACATGGGTCGCCGCCGGACGGTGCATCAGTGCGGCTTCCACTCCCGTCCATGCAACGCCCAGCGCGCCCAGCACCATCAGCGAGGCGATCCAGAAGACCAGCGCGAAGCCAAGGTCCACCGCGATGGAGCGCAGGTCCAATTGAAAATTGCCGAGCAGGGAGCGGAACGAAGTTTTTCTGAGGCGCAATCCGAACAGCACCCACGCGAGCAGGACCGCTTCCATTGCCGCTGTAAAGCCATACGTCGCCAACCGGTTGATCGACCCGTGCAGCGCGGAGATCTGCGCTGCGCCATGCACGGAAATTGCGACAATGCCCGCGACCAGCACGACGGTGTGCCAGGCCGGAGCGACCGTGAGACGCGCGGGGATAAGCGCTTGCGGCGGAACTGCTGGCACTAACTCAAGCGGATCGTTCTCAGGAGTCGGCAAGGTCATCCCCTTCGACAGGATAGCGAGTATGGAGTACTCGGCGAGAAACCGGATCGGCTCCTTCTCTCAGCACTCGATGATATTCAAGGCAAGCCCGGCCAGGCTGGTTTCCTTGTAGCGCGATTGCATGTCGAGGCCGGTCAGATACATGGTGCGAATGACCTGGTCGAGCGAGACCTTGTGGGCTTCGCACTCGTTGAGCGCGATGCGCGAGGCATGAATAGCCTTGGCCGCGCCCATCGCGTTGCGCTCGATGCAGGGAATCTGCACCAGCCCGCCGATGGGGTCGCAGGTCATGCCCAGGTTGTGCTCCATGGCAATCTCGGCGGCGTGTTCCACCTGTCCGTTGGTTCCGCCCAGAGCGGCGGTCAGTCCACCGGCAGCCATCGAGCAGGCCACGCCCACTTCGCCCTGGCAGCCCACCTCCGCGCCGCTGATGGAGGCGTTTTCCTTGTAAAGTATGCCGATCGCGGCCGAGGTAAGAAAGTAGCGCAGAATGCCTTCGTGGTCCGCTTCGGGCGAGAAGCGCTCATAGTAATGCGCCACCGCGGGAACCACGCCGGCTGCTCCGTTGGTGGGCGCGGTCACCACGCGTCCACCGGCGGCGTTCTCTTCGTTCACCGCCATCGCCCACACCGTAACCCAGTCCAGCGGGGCCAGCGGGTCGCCGTGCAAGCCATCGGCTTCTTTCTCGTGCAGGCGCAGGGCGAGCTGATGCGCGCGCCGCCGCACATTCAGGCCGCCGGGCAGAATTCCCTCGGCCGCAATGCCGCGCGCCACGCAATCGCGCATTGTTTGCCAGAGGTGGTCGATGCCCTGGCGCACCGTCTCGACGGGAGATAGCTCCGCGGTGCGAACCGCAAGCGCACACTCGTTCTCCAGCATCAACTGGCTGATGGTAAGTTCGTTGGCCTCGGCCGTGGCCAGCAGTTCCGCCGCGTTGTGAAAGGGAAAGGGAATCGCGGCCTGCTGTTTTTCTTTGGGCAACGGTTCCGGCACGGAGCCCTCCGGGCTGTCTTCGGTGATGAATCCGCCGCCGATGGAAAAGAAGGTGCGCTCGTCCACTACCGCGCCGGCTGCGTCGAAAGCCTTCAGGCGCAACCCGTTGGGATGTTGTGTGCGCGCGCCGGGAGGAAACATCGCGTCGCGCCGCCAGAGAAGGTCGCGGCTCTCATCGAAAACGATGGAGTGCGTTCCGGCCAATGGAATCTTCCGCTCGCTGCGAATCGCCGCAACGGTGGAGTCGATGGCCGCGGGATCGATGACTGCGGGCTCGTTGCCGGCCAGGCCCAACAGAACCGCGCGGTCGGTGGAGTGGCCCAACCCGGTCAGCGCCAGCGAGCCGTACAGCTCAGCCTGCACGCGCGCGACGCGATGGAGCAGGCCGCGCTCGCCCAGTTCCCGCGCAAAGCGGCAGGCCGCGCGCATGGGCCCCATAGTATGCGAACTCGATGGACCAACGCCGATTTTGTAAAGGTCGAAAAGACTGGTAGTCACGCCAACGATTGTACCGGGAGAGGCGGCGCGGAAACTATTCTCCGGTCCTAGTCGAAGACCACCGTCTTGTTTCCGTAGCAGAGAATGCGCCGATCCAGGTGCCAGCGGACGGCGCGCGACAGCACGATCCGCTCCAGATCTCGCCCCCGCGCCACCAGATCTTCCACCTGGTCGCGGTGCGAGATGCGCGCCACGTCCTGTTCGATGATTGGCCCGTCGTCCAGGATTTCGGTGACGTAGTGGCTGGTGGCCCCGATCAGTTTCACCCCGCGCGCGTGCGCCGCATGATAAGGTTTGGCCCCGGTAAAGGCGGGGAGAAACGAGTGATGCACGTTGATGATCGAATGCGGGTAGCGGCGGACGAATTCCGGCGAAAGAATCTGCATGTAGCGGGCCAGCACAACGAAGTCGATGCCGTGCCGCTCCAGCAGTTCCACCTGCCGCGCCTCGGCCTCCGCGCGGGTCGCCGAAGTGACCGGAACGTGCTCGAAAGGAACGCCGTAAAACGCGGCCAGATTCTCCACATCGCGGTGGTTTGAGACGATCAACGGAATCTCGCAGGAGAGTTCCCCGGTGCGCCAGCGATGCAAGAGATCGGCCATGCAATGAAGGTACTGCGAACAGAAGAGCGCCATGCGCGGCCGACTGGTGCCTACGGTCAGATTCCAGCGCATGTCGAGTCCGGCGGCCAACGGAGCAAAGGCCGTCTTGAAGGCATCCAGATCGAATGCGTGCGGCGAGGAGGGACTGCCGTCTGCAAGAGCCCACTCGACGCGCATGAAAAAGAGGCCCAGATCGTGGTCCTGGTGCTGGTCGGCGTGCAGGATGTTGGCGCCGTGCGCGTAAAGCAACGACGAGACGCGAGCAATCAGGCCCCTCTGGTCCGGGCAATCGATCAACAGAACGGCGGAATCTTTCATGTGGAGACCAGATTACGTCATTCCGCCGCCGCTGTGACCGCAGATTCCCGCGCACAACGCCGAGCGCAGCCGTCGTATTCCGCCGTGATTTTCTGTCGCAATCACTGCAATTCCTGCGGTATAGTTCTTCATGCTTCTCCGCCGGAGGTCCCCGTGAGGAAGACGCCCCGCCTCAGATTCCTTGTGTTCGCGGCTGCAGTGATACTCGCAGCCCTTTCGTTGCTGCTGATCTTTCGGAAACAATCAGGAGCGCCAACCACCGCAGAGGCTCCAACGTCCGCCGCGGCTCCCGAAAGTGCTCCCTCCGCGGGGACAGAATCATCCGCAGCCCCGGCAATGGCCCCACTCGCAGAGGATCGTTTCACCGAGGTGCTAGTTCCGGGCCACCAAGCGGCGGCTTCGTCCCCCAAGCCGAAGGCCTCTCTCCCCACCGACGACGATCTCATTGAGCGGAGCCTTGCCAAGCTCAAGAAGGGAAATCTGGCCTACGACACCCCGGAAAAGATGAAGACCGGGAGCGCGGCGCGCATTACGGCGCGCATTGGCTCGAACAGAATCTCGCCTGAGGCGCTGGAATCCGGAATGGCCGCCGGGAAGGGAAACAGGATCGAGACCGAAGCGACGCCGGTTTCGGCCAGGATGAAGATGACGTTGAAAAGCGCCGACTTCGAGATTACGCCGCTCAGCTCGGAGGAGCAGATCGTGGGCGGCGATCTGCCGACCGAATGGGAGTGGGACGTGGTCCCAAAACACGCTGGAACCCTGCGCCTGCACTTGGCGGCCATCGTCGAACTGAAGAACATTTCCAGGGACTACACAACCGTGGATCGGGATATCTCCGTACAGGTTGACTTGGTGGATGCGGTCTCGAAGTTCGCCGAGGCAAATACGGTGTGGGTTCTGGGCACTCTCGGCGCCGGGCTCGCAGGCTTGTGGGCGTGGTGGAAAAGGAGAAGGAAGTCCAAGGCGTCCGACGGGCAGACTCCATAGAGAACTCTGCCGCTCTTCAATCGATTGCGGCCAAAAAAACGCCGGGGCAACTTCGCCCCGGCGATGCGCGTGCAACGCAATCAAACTCGGTTGGAACTCTCTCCTCAGGCCGCGGTTTCGCGGCGGACTGCCAGAGGCGCGGTGAGTTGCTGACGGAGGCTGCCCGCCAGGTCCGCAACCACGCGCAGCTTGTCCGCGACCGCAGCGGGAACCTCGCTGCCCATGAGAGCCAGTTGCGAGTTCAGCAGCAGGCCGGCGACGGTGGTTTTAAGCTCGGTTTCGATGGCTGCGGCAGCCGCGCGCCTGGCCAGCATCTGCTCCCGCTCGCGGCGGTGCAGGGCGGCGCGGATTTCGCGGGTGAGGCGGGCAGCTCCAGAGAGCGCGAAGTTGATTTGCAAAGGAATCGCCAGGCCGGCGTGCTCCCAGATCGCCTCCGCGGCCGCGGGGTCGCACTCGGCCATGGTCTCATCCACCACCACGGCATCGAACTCCCGGCGGCGCAGCAACCCTAACGCGGACTTGCGGCCCTCGGCCACCTCGACATCCATTCCCAGTTGCGTGCCCACCACGGCGGCGCAGTTGCGGGCGCCTTCGATTCCACTCACGATCAGAATGCTCATTTTCAATTCCTCATCTGCCCGCACGTCCAAAGTGGGTCCGGGGGCTGCTTGCGTCCCGGCGGGTTTCCGCCTGAGAGCGTTGGTCTGTTCTGGCTTAACTTCCTTGATCGGTCGGCGCGCCCGGCTGCGGCTTCTGCCGCCAGCGGCCTACTCTTCCTTGAGCGGGTCGGCGATGCCGTATTCCTTCAGCTTGCGGTAGAGCGTCGTCTTGCCGATGCCCAGCAGCCGCGCCGCCTGCAGCTTGTCGCCGTGCAGGGTGCGAATGGCGCTCAGAATGGCCTCGCGCTCGAGATCTGCGAGCGTCTTCACTTCGGGCGTTGCGCCCTCCGCGTTCGGCTCGGCGGCCTGCGCGGCCGTGCGCCGGGCCTCCAGACCCTGCTGCTGCAATTGCGTGGGCAGGTCGCCCAGGTGCAGAATCGGCCCGGAAGAGAGCGCGCAGGCCCGCTCCACCGAGTTCTCCAACTCCCGCACGTTGCCCGGCCAGTCGTGGCGCATCATGGTGCGCAGCGCCTCGTCGCTCAGCGTGAACTTGACGCCGTGTTCGCGGCTGAGGTGGTCCAGAAAGTGAGCGGCCAGCAGCGGTATGTCCTCGCGGCGGTCCCGCAGAGCGGGCAGGCGCAGGTTAACCACGTTGAGCCGGTAGAAGAGGTCCTTGCGGAAGGAACCTGTCTCGACCATCTCCGCCAGGTTGCGGTTGGTGGCGGCCACAATGCGCGCCTTGATGGGCACGCGGTGGGTGGCGCCGACCGGGCGAACCTCCTTTTCCTGAAGAGCGCGCAGCAGCTTGGCCTGCAGGTCGAGCGAGAGCTCGCCGATCTCGTCCAGGAAAACCGTGCCTCCTTCGGCCGAGACCAGCAGTCCGTCTTTCGAGCGGTTAGCCCCGGTAAAGGCGCCCTTCACATAGCCGAAGAGCTCGCTTTCGATGAGAGTGGGAACCAGCGAGCCGCAGTCGACCGGCAGAAACGGCTTTTGGGAATTCGGCCCGTAGGCGTGGATGGTTCTTGCCACCAGTTCCTTGCCCGTACCGCTTTCACCCAGAACCAGCACCGGGTGGGTGCTCTGCGCCACTTTCGAGAGGATGCGGTAGAGCTTCTCCATCTCCACCGAACGGCCGATCATGGCGCCCAACCCCTGCGAAAGCCGGAGCCGCTCGCGCAACTGGCGCGTCGCGGTGTCGGTGGTCAGGCTGGCGGCGGCGCGGTCCAGCACCGTCGAGAGTTCGTCCATGGCGAAGGGCTTGGTCAGGTAGTCCGTGGCTCCGCAGCGCATGGCCTCGACGGCGGCATTGACCGAGCCGGAGGAGGTCATGGCGATGACCGCGGTCTGCGGGTAGAGGAGCTTGGCCTCGGAAACCAGTTCCAGGCCCTGGCTCGAACCAGCCGGCAGATTGACCAGAAGAATGTCGGCGGCCCGGCCCCGCAGCAGGCTGCGCGCCTGGCTCAGGTCTCCGGTGTTTTCGACGGCGTAGCCCAGGCTGGCGGCGATCTCCGCACAGGCCGAGCGAACCGTCGTGTCCGCATCCACCACCAGCAGGTGCAGGCGCACCGGTGGCTCCGCGAGTTGGGGGATAAACTCCATATTTCTAGATGGAAGAACTGTTTCGAGCATTGTATTCGCCTCACGTGCAAATGATGAAGTTGGATTCCCTGTTTCCGCCTTGGGAGACTTTACTTTGCCAATCTCCCGCCGGACTCAACGGCTGCGGACGGGCAGCTCGATTCCGATTCTGGCCCCGCCCGGAGCGCGGTTGCCAGCGTGAACCCGGCCGCCGGCCGCTTCAATGAGGGAGCGGGTGATGGAGAGCCCCAGGCCGCGATGGGAACGTGGCCAGTCCGGGTAGGCGACCCCGCCGGGTTGGCTCGTGAAGCCGGAATTGAAAATCTTCTCCAGCGCATGGAGAGGAATGCCAGGGCCGCTGTCCTCGACCGTAAGCGCCAGCCAGGAGACGGCGCCCTCCACGGCCGGCCGTTCCTTGAGTTCGATGACGATGCGCCCATTGGCCTGCATGGCTTCGGCGGCGTTTTTCACCAGGTTGACCAGAATCCGGGTCAGATCCTCGGCGGTCAGTTGCACTCCAAGCGCTCCGCCCTCGGCGTCCACCGTCAGGGCAACTCCAGGCCCGGCCAGGGCAGCCAGAAGATTGCGGGTGGCCAGCAGCTCCGCTGCCAGGTTGTCGATCGCCGTGGCGGGCTTCAGATCCCAGTGGTAGCCGCGCTCGGTCCGGTTGCCAATCCCGATTTCGTTTTCCATGCGCTCCGTCCCCCTCGAAACTGGGCCAGCCAGGGAGCCAGTCAACACGGCCGGGGCGCGCGGGGCTTCGCGGGAATCCAGTGCCAGCAGCTTCTCCACCAGACGGCGGCTGGCCGTGGCCACCAGACGTAGTTCATTGGCATAATGGCCGAAGGAGGTGGCCAGAACCCCCGGCTCTTCAAGCAGATCGCAGTAAAGACCCAGCGCCGTCACCATGTTTCTGGCGTCGTGCGCCGCCTCGGCCAGGCTCTCGCCCCGGCTGCGCAGCGTGGCCAGGGTTTCGACGACCGCCTCCACGCGCTTGCGCTCGGTTCCGCCCGCGTCCGCATTCAACCCACTCAGCTTCGCCGCACCCAATTCCATGGCTTGCTCCATATTCTGCATCACAGCTTCCTTTCCTTCCCGTTTCTGCTCCCAGCCTCTGGGTTCTGCCCTCCTCTATTACACGCAGCGTGCCAAACCCGGACAGTATCGCTAAGTTCCTGATAAGGGAAGGCTTGAGTGTCCAGATTCCGTACAGTCCAACCGGAGCGCGCAGCAAGAAGAGTCCCAAAATGGAACGGGGGCGGCAGGAGGTATGGAGATAAGACGTTTTATTTCATATGTTTATATACATATTCCTGTTTCGGACCGGGCAAACACCCACTTTCCCCTTCCGGGACAGCCTTCCCGCTGCGGGCAAAAACCCGCCCCCAAGCCCCATTCCCGTACAATTCCCCTATGCAAGGCTCAGGTGTTTCTCCCTTCTTTCGTCCCGGCGGCAGGACCGCTGCCCAGCTTCGCCCCCTCGTCCTCACCCCCAATTTCGTCCAGACCGCCGAGGGCTCGGTGCTGGTTTCCTGCGGCAACACGCGGGTGCTGACCTGCGCCACGGTCGAGCAGGGGGTGCCGGGGTGGCTGCGCAACTCCGGCCGCGGCTGGGTGACCGCCGAGTACTCCATGCTGCCCCGCTCCACGGTGACCCGCACCCCCCGCGAGAGCGAGCGCGGCAAGATCGGCGGACGCACCCACGAGATTCAGCGCCTGATCGGCCGGAGCCTGCGCTCGGTTGTGGACATGCATGCCCTGGGCGAGCGCACCGTGATTCTGGACTGCGACGTGATCCAGGCCGACGGCGGCACGCGCACCGCCGCCATCACCGGGGCGGCGGTGGCGCTGGCCCTGGCCCTGAACGCGCTGGTCCAGGCTGGAACGCTCAAGAAATCACCGCTGAAGCAGTTGGTGGCCGCGACCTCGGTGGGCATCGTGGGCGGGGCGGCGCTGCTTGACCTCTGCTATGAGGAGGATTCGCAGGCTGAGGTGGACATGAATGTCGTCATGACCGCCGACGGCGGCCTCATCGAGACCCAGGCCACGGCCGAGAAGGGCAGTTACTCCCGCGCCCAGTTGAACGGCCTCCTCGATCTGGCCGAGGTGGGGTTGACGGAGATCTTCGCCGCGCAGCGGGACATTCTGAGCCAGTAGCCTAGAGCGGTTCTCCAATTAGTGTGCACTGATCCAGTTTGTGCAAGGTGGCTTTTTCTTGGGGAAAAAGCCACTTGACCGTAGTGGTTTCGGTGTATAGCAATTGGAGAACCGCTTTAGCTCAGCGCGAGATTGAGGTTGTCAATCGCTTCGTCGATCTCCTGGGTGCTCTTGAAGCCCACGGTCACGCAATCGACCCCGGCGTTCTTGAAGGCGAAGCGCATGGCGGCCTGGCGGTCGTCGTGGCGCGTGAAAGCGCCGTCGCCGCAGAGCTTCATGCTGATCACGCCCATGCCTTCCTTCTTCACCTGACCCACGTGCGCCACCACTTCGTCCACGCTGCCCGGATTGTTGTTGGTCTCCAAGCTGGGCCCGTCCATGACCGTGCCTTTGTGGTTCATGCGGATCATCGCCACCTGGAGCCACGGGTTGCCCGGCACCTGGCGCAGCGCGGGCAGCCCGTGCACCGATGCGCCGCGGGTGCGGACGATCTTCCTCGCCTGCGCTTCCAGGATGCCGTCCTGCCAGCGGCGGGTGCGGTCGGCCCATTCCGCGGTGTGCTGGAAGTGCAGCAGCAGGATGTCGAAGTACTCGGTCCGGCAGGCGCGGCGCAATTCGTCGAAGCGCTTCTGCGGATCGGCGTCCTCGTCAGTGGTCACCTTGTTCATGAGCCGATAGTTTTCGCGCGGGATGCCTTGGAGCGCTTCGCCCAGCATGGCCGGAGTGACGTAGGCCTCCGCGGTTTCAAAAAAGCGAATCCCGCGGTCGTAGGCGTAGTGAATCAGGCGGGTGAATTCCTGCTGGCCGAGCGCGGCCTGCACGTGTCCGTTGTTGCTGCCGGTGCCGAAGGCCAGGCGCGTTACCTGCGTGCCCGATTTTCCCAGCGTGACCATGTCGGTGGCCGTTTGCGGCGTGGCGTGCAAGGGGAGCGCGCCAACGCTGCTCACCGTTCCAACGGCGATCGAAGTTTTCAGGAATTCGCGGCGGGAAAACTTGCTCATGCGGACCTCCTTGGCTGGGCCGTAGAACGGTCGGGAACGGCCTTCTCGGAGATGCTATCACGGGGCTGGAAGAGGAAAAGAAATTCCCGGTCGATGCAAACTCCGTCGGTATTCAAAGCCGCAATTTCGGTGGGCGATTCTCTGCGGCGACGATCCACAATCCGCACTGTTCATGTGAAAAGACACCTGAAAACGCAAGATCATCCCGTAGGATGGGCGTTTTTTGCGCGCAAAAGAACATACAATCGAAAGGGATTTCACGCCGAAACGGGTTGGTGCAAGCGCAGCGATGCAGAGCCGTCTTTTTATCTTTTTGTTTCTATGGGCCTCGGTGCAGGCCAGTTTTGCCGACCAAGCCGATTCCCAGCGGCCTTTATCCATCTATATCGTCCGCACCGGCGAGCAGTTGCAGGCGCCGCATGTGCCCACCTACCACATGGTCGAGTACGTCCAGATGCGGGGCAAGTGGATCGTTCCCGACGTCGGCTACTACGATGGGGGCCACTCGAACGATCGCCTGTGGTTCGCCGGGGCGGGTGCGTTGCTTTACCACGGTGAGCACGCGACCTTTTCCCAGGAACTTTATGTGACGCAGGAGGAAGGCTCGGCCGCGCACAACCAGCGCACCATGTGGCTCTGGCCGGTCCTGGACCTGCGCTTCACGCCGCGTTTGACCAGCGAAACGGTCGCCTATCCCACGCTGCCGCTCGACCGCTCCGCGCAGTGGGGCTTTGCCGTGGATCGCGCCAAGCTGGAATACGCCTTCCGGCCGCACTTGCTGGCCGGCGCCGGCTACAACTCCTGCAAAAGCCCCGGCAGTCCATGGCTGAACAGGCCGTTTCTGACCACCACCCTGACCAACCGCACGGGCGCCTGGGAGTTCTGGCTGGAGCGGATGCCGGGCGGCGCGCAAATCCAGTTGCGCTACTTGAAAACGCATCGCGGCTACTGAGGGTCGGAAG
>Ga0255355_1000219_pt1 | contig 39150 bp, 28 predicted proteins | sample HBST75metaG_FD_189943 | JGI IMG/M metagenome (GOLD analysis project Ga0255355, IMG submission 189943) | Peat soil microbial communities from Stordalen Mire, Sweden - H.B.S.T75 | ecosystem: Environmental > Terrestrial > Soil > Wetlands > Peat | place: Sweden: Norrbotten County, Stordalen Mire...
TCCTCACTGGTGCCCGCCAACGACCCCACGCTGCTCTTCACCAATGCTGGGATGAACCAGTTCAAGGACGTCTTCCTTGGAGCGGAAAAGCGCGGCTACACCCGCGCCACCACCTCGCAGAAGTGCGTCCGCGCAGGCGGCAAGCACAACGACCTTGAAAATGTTGGCTTTACGCGCCGCCACCACACCTTCTTCGAGATGCTGGGCAACTTCAGCTTCGGCGACTACTTCAAGCGCGAAGTCATCCCCTTCGCCTGGGAACTGATCACCAGCCCCGAGTGGTTCGGCATCCCCAAGGACCGCCTCTACGTCACCATCTTCGAGGGCGCTGATGGCGTCCCGCGCGACACCGAGGCCGAAAATTTCTGGATCGAAGCCGGCGTCCCCAAGGACCGCATCAAGGAATACGGCCTCAAGGACAACTTCTGGCAGATGGGCGAAACCGGCCCCTGCGGCCCCTGCTCCGAGATCTTCTACGACATGGGCCTGGAAGCGGCGGAGACGCCGGGGGTGGACCTCCCCTTCGGCCAGGACGACGCCCGCTACGTCGAAATCTGGAACCTGGTCTTCATGCAGTTCGACCGTTCCGCCATCGTGGATCCGGTCACCAAGGCCACCAGCTACAAACTCGCCCCCCTGCCCAAGCCCTCCATCGACACCGGTGCCGGCCTTGAGCGCCTCGCCGCCGTCCTCCAAGGCAAAGTCTCCAATTTCGAGACCGACCTCTTCACGCCCCTCATTGCCCGCGCCGCCGAACTGACCGGTCTCGCAAAATCACCGCGGCCGACAGAGGGCGGCCTTGCGTCAGGGCACGACTTCAGTCGTGCCGAAGAGGCTCAAATAAACACTGGGGCTTTAGCCCCTGCCGCCAAAGGCGAAGTTTTGAAAGGGCACGACTTTAGTCGTGCCGATGAAGCCAAAAAAGAAGAGGGGGCTTTAGCCCCTGCGGGAATCCACGCCCTGGTTGCCAACGCATCTCTGCGCATCATTTCCGACCATGCCCGCGCCGCCACCTTCCTCATCAACGACGGCGTGCTGCCCTCGAACGAAGGGCGTGGCTACGTGCTGCGCAAGATTCTCCGCCGCGGCATCCGGCACGGCCGTTTGCTTGGCCAGGAACAGCCATTCCTCTACCAGATGGTCTATGCCGTCCGCGATCTGATGCAGGGCGCATATCCCGAACTGATCGACTCCGCAGCCCGCGTGTCAAAAGTTGTCGAGGCAGAAGAAAAGCAGTTCGATCACGTGCTCAAATTCGGCCTTGAAAAACTAGATAACCTCATTGGCGAAGCAAAGTCGACAGCTGTGCTGCATGACAATGTGCTGCTCTCAATATCAGCTTCTGCGGACGATTCGTCTCAGTCCTTTCCTGCAGGGATGCCGATTATTCCAGGAGATAAGGCGTTTACCCTCTACGAGACCTTTGGACTTCCATTGGACTTCATGATTGAGGCTGCTCGGGACCAAGGTGCCCGCCTAGATCAACTTGGATTTGAACGGAAAATGCAAGAGGAACAGCTGCGTGCACGCGCATCTTGGAAAGGCGGTTCCCAAAAGCTTGCTAGCCCGTTATGGCTGAAACTCCCCAAAACCGATTTCCTCGGCTACAAGCAGCTCACCGCCTCCGGCGCCACAGTCCTCGCCATCGTGAAAGACGGCGCAGGCGTTCCCGCCGCAAACGCCGGCGACGTGGTCGACATTGTCCTCGACCAGACCAGCTTCTACGGCGACTCCGGCGGCCAGGCGGGCGATACCGGCTGGTTCACCACCCCCGACGGCAACGCGACGGTCGCCGAAATCACCGGCTGCGTCCTTCCCGTGCAGGGCGTCCGCGCCCACAAGGCTCTGCTCAAGCAGCCGCTGGTGGTTGGGGATTTTGTCAATACCGTGGTCGATCAAACCCGCCGCGACTCCATCCGGCGCAATCACACCGGAACCCACCTGCTGCACGCTGCTTTGCGCCAGGTTCTGGGTACGCACGTCAAGCAGGCCGGCTCGTCCGTAGACCCCACGCGCCTCCGCTTCGACTTTTCCCACTTTGCCCAGGTGGCCGACGAGGAACTTGAAGAAATCGAGTCCATCGTGAATCGCGAAGTCTTGGGCAACGCCAAGGTCGAAACTCTGGAAGACGTGCCCATCGACGTGGCCATCAGCGAGTACCACGCCATGGCTCTCTTCGGCGAAAAGTACGGCGACAAGGTGCGCGTGGTCAAGCTCTCCGACGGTTTCTCCACCGAGCTTTGCGGCGGCACGCACACTGCGGCGACGGGCGAAATCGGCCTGATCAAGATTGTCAGCGAAGGGTCGGTTTCTTCCGGCGTGCGGCGTCTGGAGGCGATCACCGGCATGGGTTCGCTGGGCGCATTCCGCCAGGACTTCGAGGTGGCGCAGATTGCTTTCCAACTGGCGCCCGCCCCTGAAGGCGGCAGCCTTTCTGACTCTTTCCGGGCCAAGCTGGCCGCGCAGGAAGACGAACTCAAACGCCTGCGCCGCGAACTGGACGACGCCCGCATGAAGACGGCGGCCAACTCGCTGGACGAGGCAATGGCGCACGCCGTCGAAGTAAAGGGAGTGCAGCTGGTTACGCTGCGCGCCGATGGGCTGGAGCGCGGGCAGTTGCGGACGCTGGTGGACAACCTGAAACAGAAGCTCGGCGAGGGAGTGGTGGTGCTGGCGTCGGCGCAGCCGGAAGGCAAAGTGGCGCTGATTGCCGGAGTGACGCCGGGGCTGACCAAACGCATTCAGGCCGGAAAGCTGGTGGGTGCGGTGGCCAAGCTGGTGGGTGGATCGGGCGGCGGCAAGCCGGAGATCGCCGAAGCCGGCGGCAAGGACCAGTCGCAGATCGATGCGGCGCTCCAGGCCGCGCCGAAACTGGCGGGTGAACTGCTCGGCTAGGGCAGGACGCTACATCCAAAACTTGATTGATTCTGTAGGCATAGCGGCACGACTCCGGTCGTGCCGCTATGTTTTTGGCCTGCTCAAATCTCCCGCATTCCAGACACAGAAAAGCCTGCCGGACGCACTTGCTCTGTGCGCCGGGCAGGCTCTTTTTGCGGTCGTTAGACCTTGACGAAAATACGCTTGCGATACAGCACCCAGACGGGCAGGAAGCAGAACGCCGTGAACGAGGCGGAGAAGGCAAACGCAGCCCAGCCGGGATCGGGAATGTGCTCAAAGACGTGGAATGAGAGCCAGCCGAGCGGGTCGCTAGGCCTGCCGTCGGCGGTGAATTTGATGTGCGAGAGAATTGCCGGCATCAGTTCGCTGAACATATAGGCGGTGATGGCGTTGGAGCCGAAGACCAGCCAGGGGTAGAGCCAGCGCTTGCCGCTTCCCTTGCCCCAGCCCATCTGTTCCACCGTGAAGAAGGCCAGGGTGAGCACGGTGAGCGACCAGCCGCCCGCCACCAGCACAAAAGAGCTGGTCCAGAGATTCTTGTTGAGCGGAAACCACACGGACCAGAGGTAGCCGGAACCGAGGCAGGCCAGCGCGCCCACGGCCAGGCCCAGAGTCTTGGTCTGGACGGCTCTTTGGCCGCGCAGCCACAGGGCCGCCAGCATGCCCAGAAGAGCCGTGCCCACGGCGGGCAGGTCGCTGAGCAAGCCTTCGGGGTCGCGCAGGTTGTGGGCCGCGCCCTCCAGGTAAAGGTGATGCGGCATGAGCAGACGGTCGAGCCAGGAGGTCAGGTTCAACCCCTTGTCCATGAAGGGGAAGTCGCGTCCGGGCATTCCGGCGCCGGGTACGGGAACCCAGCGCAGCAGGACAAAGTAGCCGCCCAGAGCCAGCACCAGGGCGATGACCTTGGTGGAGGCCCTCCGGTCCACGAGATAGAAGAGGCCCACGACCAGGTAGCAGATGGCGATGCGCTGCAGGACGCCGTAGATGCGCAGATGAGCCAGCTCGAAGAACGGAAAGCCGTTGACGATGACGCCAAGGAGGAAAAGAACAGCCGCCCGCTGGAGGGTGTGCCAGGCCAGCGCTGCGCGGGTTGCGCCGCGCGCCAGGCGCGCCTCAAAGGCGTAGACCACCGAAGCTCCAACGACAAACACAAAGGTGGGAAAGACCAGGTCGGTGGGGGTCAGGCCGTTCCAGTCGGCGTGATTCATAAAGCCCCAGGAGCCGGATCCGCCGTTGTTGTTCACCATGATCATGAAGGCGATGGTGATGCCGCGCAGCACGTCGAGCGACAGAAGCCGCTGAACAGGCGTGGGGGCAAGCGATGGGTTGGTCATTGCTGAGTTCTCCAAACAGGCTGATTTGAGAGTCGGAACTTACCCTACGCTTTCCGGCCGCTTCTCGCCAAATCCGGGCCGAGGCGCAGGCAAAAAGACCGCACCCCTTGTCGCGTCTGCCCCCTGCGCTGGTACACTCGCCCTTCAGGGATTTCTAAAAAACCGCTCTAGAGGCTCTTCATCTGTTTTATCCCGGAACCGACGCCGGCGAGTGGCTTTTTCGTTGAGAAAAAGCACATTGCAGGGAGTTGGCATGGGGTGCGCGGAATCGAGAGCCGCTCAAAGCCAGCACGTGGAGGCAACCTGTGCCCGAGTTTCAACCTTTTGTTCCAGCCAGCGAGAACCCGCCCGAGTTCACATTTCGAGCCATTCTGCTTGGCTCGTTCTTCGGCATTATCTTTGGCGCCGTTACAGTCTATGTCGGCCTGAGGGCGGGCCTGACGGTGGCCGCGTCGATTCCCATCGCGGTTCTCTCCATCAGCATCCTGCGCGCCTTCGGCCGCAGTTCGATTCTGGAAAACGTCATCGTCCAGACCACCGGCAACGCCGGCCAGTCGATTGCCGCGGGCGTCATCTTCACCCTGCCGGCGCTCATCTTTCTGGGCTTCGACCTGGAGTATGCGCGCATCTTCATGCTGGCGCTGATCGGCGGCTTTCTCGGTGTGCTGTTCATGGTGCCTTTGCGCAAGCAACTCATTGTGGATGAGCACGAGAACCTGAAGTTCCCCGAGGGCACGGCCTGCGCCGATGTTTTGATTGCCGGCGAAAAGGGCGGCGCGCTGGCCAGCCGGGTCTTCTTCGGGCTTGGGCTGGGCGGAATCTACACCTTCTTCCAGAACGAGAACCTCTTCGGCGCCTGGCCGGGGACGCCGGAGTTCCGGCCGGACTTTGGACCGAACCACGTGCTTAAAGGCGCCTCCATCAAGGCCGACGCCACCAGCGAATACCTGGGCGTGGGCTACATCATCGGACCCAAAACGGCGGGCGTGATGCTGGCCGGCGGCGTGCTTTCGTGGCTGGTGCTGATGCCGCTGATTTACTTCTTCGGCAAGGAACTCGCGCACCCCCTGTATCCGGGGACGGTCCCCGTCGGGCAGATGACCCCCAGCGACCTGTGGATCACCTATATCCGGCCCATGGGCGCCGGAGCGGTGGCGGCGGCGGGATTGATCACGCTGGTCAAGACTCTGCCGACCATCGTCGCGGCGCTGGGCGCGGGATTCAAGCACATGCGCGGCGGCAACGCAGCCGCAACCGCCAAGCCGCTGCGTACGGAGAGAGACTTCTCCATGGGCACGGCGGTGGTCGGCTCCGCGGTGCTGGTTGTGATCATGTTCTTCTTCCTGTATTTGAAGCCGGTGCCGGGCGCCAACCTGGGACCGATCGAGAACCTGGCGGCATCGCTGCTGATCGTCTTCTTCGGCTTCCTGTTTGTGACCGTCAGTTCGCGGATTGTGGGCCTGATCGGCAGCTCGGCCAACCCCATCTCCGGCATGACCATCGCCACGCTCATGGCCACCTCCGCCATCTTCCTGGTGAGCGGATGGGCCACGCCCGCCTTTGGCGCGCTGGCCATCACCATCGGCGGCGTGGTGTGCATTGCCTCGGCTGAGGCGGGCGACACTTCGCAGGATTTGAAGACCGGCTTTCTGGTCGGCGCAACCCCGCGCAGTCAGCGCTTTGCTTTTCTGATCGGCATCGTGGTTTCGACGGTGGCCATCGGCTTCACGTTGAACTTGATGAACGAGTCGCTCCAGGAGTTCCATGCGGCCCCGCAAACGTGGGACCTTTCCGTGGCCCACGACGGCGTGAACGAGCAGAAGGATCCCCGCGGCCTGCACGACCAGTTCCAGGTGATCGGCGCCGACAAGACCACCACCACCATGCACAAAAAGAGCGAGTACATCGTGCTGAACGCGCTGGGCTCCTCCGAGCTGGCCGACGGCAAGTACCTCTACTCACCAACCTCCCACAAGATCGAGGTGCAGTGGATTCCGGGCATCGGCGGCGAAAAGGCTCCGGCGCCCCAGGCCCGGCTGATGGCCACGGTCATCAACGGCATCCTGAGCCGCAAGCTGCCCTGGGGACTGGTGCTGCTGGGCGTTTCCATCGTGGTCACCGTGGAGTTGCTGGGCATTCGTTCGCTGGCCTTTGCGGTGGGCGCGTATCTCTCCATCGGCACCACTCTCGCCATCTTTGTGGGCGGAGTGATGCGCTGGATGGTGGATGCAGCGGCGAAGAAGGCGGGCGTCGACGCCGAGGCCGAGGGGGATGTTTCGCCGGGCTCGCTGTTTGCCTCCGGACTGATCGCGGCCGGCGGCGTTGTGGGCCTGATCGGCGTGGCGCTGAAGGGCTACACGGCAACGTTTAACGTGCCGAATCCAATCCACTTCCATCTCACCGACAACCCGATCTTCTCGGTAGCGGCATTCCTTGCGCTGGCCAGCTCGGTGTATTACTTTGCCCGGAAGCCGCTGAAGAAGTAGGAAAGTCGAATTTACGCGCAACCCGCCTGTTCGCCGGTTTGATCAAACGGCACCCGGCGGCCTGAACAATGCAAGAATCCCGCATCCTGCGCATAGAAAACGCGCTGGATGCGGGATTTCTGCATGTGGCCGGTTGGTGATGCCCAGGCTTCCCGGTGGCCCAGAAATTGGCATGGTAACGATTCCATAGTTGCGGCGATTCGGTATATATTCGATTTCAAGAACTCGGCCGCAATTCTCAATGCCGAAAGTGTTTCTGGCATCCTGGAGCGGCGAGAAGATCGAGTGGCTGGGACTTCAGGCCTACGGCCCCGCGGCGGTGTCAGGCAGACGCTTATCATTGAATTGGAGGTAACAACTTCCCCATGAATCCAACCGGCAACACCATTCTCATCACCGGCGGCGGCTCGGGCATCGGGCGCGGACTGGCGGAGGCCCTGCACGCGCTGGGCAACCAGGTGGTCATCGCGGGGCGGCGCAAGCAGGCTCTGGATGAAACCACTTCGGCCAATCCGGGCATGAAGTCGCTGCAACTGGACGTCGAAGACGCGGCCGCGATCCGCGCCTTTGCCACGCAGGTAACCGCCAGCTTCCCCAAGCTGAACATGCTGATCAACAATGCCGGCATCATGCGCGCAGAAAAGCTGCTGGCCCAGCAGGACGATCTGGCCGACGCCGAAGCGATGGTAGCCACCAACCTTCTGGGGCCCATCCGCTTGACGGCGGCTTTGCTGCCGCATCTCATGAAGCAGGCCAGCGCGACGATCCTGAATGTTTCTTCGGGCCTGGCTTTTGTGCCGCTGGTTTATACGCCGACGTATTGCGCCACCAAGGCGGCCATTCACTCCTACACGCAGTCGCTGCGTTACCAGTTGAAGGGCACGGCGATCGAGGTTCTGGAACTGATTCCTCCCTATGTGGCGACGGACCTGATGAGTGGGGCTGAGGATCCGCGGGCCATGCCGCTCGCAAAGTTTCTCGCCGAGGTGATGGGAATTCTGAAGACCCAGCCGACGCCGCCCGAGATTTGCGTCGAGAACGTGAAGGGGCTGCGCCTGGCCGCGGAGAATGGCCATTACGACGCGGTCCTCAACGGGTTGAACGCAGCCATGGCGGACGCGCACTAAGCCAACTTCGCTCAGAACGACGGCGCGTTTGTAGCGGACTTTTGAAACAGTGATCCAAGCCGCAATTGAAGTTATGCGGCTTGGATCGCTGTCACTGAATGGAAACCTCCGGCGAAGAAGCCGAGTTACGTCGAGTTTTCCAAGGGCATTTTCAACGAGAGGATAAGCAGGGAATGGAACAGGGCATCGAGGATGTAGCGCAGCAATTTGGAAGCGACAATTACGCGGGCATTTGCCCGGACGCATGGGCGGCGATGGCGGATGCCAACCGCGGCAGTGCGACCTCCTATGGCGACGACGAGTGGACGTCGCGGGCGGCCATTGCATTTCGGGAACTCTTCGAAACGGATTGCGAGTTATTCTTCGTTTTCAACGGCACCGCGGCCAATTCGCTGGCCCTGGCGTCGCTTTGCCAGTCGTATCATGGCGTGATCTGCTGCGACTCCTCGCACGTGGAAACGGATGAGTGCGGCGCGCCGGAGTTCTTCTCCAACGGGTCGAAACTGCTGGTGGCCCCGAGCGTCAATGGAAAGCTGACGCCGGATTCGATTCACGAGCTGGCGACCAAGCGGCAGGATATTCACTATCCCAAGCCGCGGGTGGTCACCATCACGGAGCCGACAGAAACCGGCCAGGTGTACACGCTGGAAGAAATTCGCGCCATCTCCGCGGCCTGCAAGGCGCACCGGCTGCTGCTGCACATGGATGGCGCGCGCTTTGCCAATGCCTGCGCCGCGCTGGGCTGTTCGCCCGCCGACCTCAGCTGGAGAAGCGGCGTGGACGTGCTCTGCTTTGGCGGCACCAAGAACGGCATGGCGGTGGGAGAAGCCGTTATCTTCTTCGACAAGAGCCTGGCCACCGATTTCGATTACCGCTGCAAGCAGGCCGGGCAACTGGCGTCGAAGATGCGGTTCCTGGCCGCGCCGTGGGTGGGAATGCTGAAGAGCGGATCGTGGCTGACCAATGCCGCGCATGGAAACAAGTGCGCGCATTACTTCGGAGAACAAGCGGCGCAGATTCCCAACGTCACTGTGGTTTCAAAGGTGGAAGCCAACACCGTGTTTCTTGCGGCTTCCGACGCGATTCTGGAGCGGCTGCGCGGGCGCGGCTGGCGGTTCTACACCTTCATCGGCGGCGCGGCGCGCTTCATGTTTCCCTGGGATACGGATTTGAAGCGTGTGGACGCGCTCTTGACCGATCTTCGGGAATGCGCCAAGGGATAGTGCGACATAAAGCTGAATAAGTTGAGTGTGAGGTTTCCCAGGTCCGAAAATCCGGACCTGGGAAACCCAGCCTTTGTGGGTAACTTAGATAGATATAGAGAAACAAGTCTTTCGACTTACTCCGGGAATAGGCGGCTAACTTCGCGGGTCGGAACTGCGTTTGCGGAAGACCACCTTCAGCTCGCGCCGCCAATGCTCAGTAAGAGCGACCAGTTCCCAGTCAACCTCAGGGGAAAAGTAGCGCAGGACCGGTTCGTTGGCGGGATGGATGCGTAGGGCCGGTGCGGCGAGCAGCAGGCGCGGCGGCAGCGGCGACACTTCCGCGCCGGGGAAGTAGCCCTGGCGCTCGAAAGCCGAGAGCGGGCGTGCGCCCTGGTTGCCCGCGGCGGGCTGGCGGTCCAGGTTGAGCGCGCGTACACGAATCCAGTAGTCGAGGGCCTGCAGCGGCAGGTGCAGATCTTCTTCGGCCTTGAGTTCAATGACCGCTAGCCGGCCGTTGCGGTCGAGAGTAAGCAGGTCCAGCATTCCGCGGTCGCCGGTGGAAAGAGCCGGAACCTGCGTGTACATCAGGTCGCCGCGCAGGCCGGGAAGCAGTTCTGTAATTCCAGCGCGCAGTTGCGCCTCAAGCCATCGCTCTGGCTGCAGCCGGAAGAGGGGGTCGGTGCGGGCGCCGTCGGGGTGGCGGCCCAGGAAAAGCCGCTTGAACAGGTCGCGGCACAGCGCCTCGCTTTCCTCGCTGAGCGGGGTCTCGTTGGCGCCGGCGCCGAAGGTCAGCTCGTCCTGGCGGCTGAAGGAGTTGGCGGCGAAGCCCTGGCGCACGCGGGCAAACTCCAGGCCGTGCAGCATGAGCCCCACCTCGGTGGCCGAAGTGGGGCGGACCTCAACCCTTTGCCGTGCGCCCGGCGGGACCAGAGAGAGCAGGCGGTCGATTCCTTCCCGCGCGCGTTCGATCGCTGCCTGGGGTGAAAAGGCATGGACCAGGCGGGCATCCAGGTTGCCGGTGTCGCGAAAGTCCACCGGCGCGAACTCTTCGCTTTTTTCGTCGAGCGAGAAGAGCTGGAAATCGGCGGCGGCGTGGTTCAGCCAGGCCATGCGCTCGGCGGTGGTGCGCCATGCGCCGGCGGGAACCACGACCTTGAGCCCGCTGAAGTGACGCCGCCCGTCGCCGTGCCGTCGGCAGTGGTCGAGCCACAGGATTCCCAACGTGAGAATGCCGTCCACCATGGCGCCGGATTCGGCTTCGCCCACGCCGATGACGGCCTCGGCGACAGTTCCTTTCAGCAGGCGTCCGCGCACATAGGCCGGCCCAAAGCTGTGCTCCAGGTCCATGGCGGAGCGCAAGCCATCAACCTTGGAGCCGATGAAATGGCGGGTCAGGGCGCGCTCCAGCAGCCGCTGGTAGTTGCGCCGCGCCTGGTCGCGGGCGGTGGGGGTGCGGCGGTCGCTGCTGGGAACCAGTTCGAGGGCCTGGGTCCGGGGCGCGCCCATGCGGTGCGTCATCAGCCGCAGGCACTGCGCGCGCTCCTCCACCTCGATCACGGTGCGGATCAGGTTGCGCTCGTCGCTCCAGAGCTGCAGCAGGCAGCGGCCGTGCGACTCAGTGACGGCGTAACGGGCCGAACGCATATCGAAGAGCACGCGACCGTCCTCAAGCAGTGCGGCCGCCGGATGGGCGGCAAGATACTCTTCGAGAGCTTGGGTCAGTTGTTGGGGAGACGCAGCAACCTCGCCCGCATGCATACGTGCGGCCTACCAACCCTGCCGCGCGCGCAGGGTGGCGATGTGCGCGGTGTGATGGCGGGAATGCCAGTCGTAGAGCGCCAGCGCGGTGGCCAGGCTCTGGCGGCCCATCTGGGGGTGGGTATAGCCGCGCTGGAAATCCTCTTCGTTGAGGGCTCGCAGCAGGCCGACCCAGCGGCTGTGGAGCGCCTCGATCATGGCCAGGGAACCCTCGACGGGCATCTTGCTGTCGGCGAGATTAGCCCAGGTGGCCTCGTCGTAGGCCTTGATGGTGGGCCAATCCTCGGTGAGGGCGAGCTTGAAGCGGATGTAGGCGTTGGCGTGGCTGTCGGCCACGTGATGTACCACCTGGCGCACGGTCCAGCCGCCTTCGCGGTAGGGAGTGTCCAGTTGGGCGTCGTCGAGGCCGGCGACGGCGGCGCGCATGCGCTGGGGCAGAAGCCGCAGCGTTTCAATGCTCTCGGCGCGCACCTCGGAGGTGTTGCCGGCCGGGGGAGTGAAGCGGCCGATGGGATAACGGAGGTCGTCTAAAGTACACACAGTTCGCACCTTACCGTGATTTCACGGCTGAGCTTGGCCGCGCGGGCGAAACCAGGCTGAGGGGGCAGGCCCCGGCGATGGAGCTGCTTCGGGGCCGGAGCGCGTCTCAGGCGTGGTGATGGGTGGAGTGCTGGTGATGGTGGTGGTGATGATGGTTGGCCGCGGCAAAGGCCGGGCTGGCAAACATCAACAACAACAGCGAAGCGAGGAATATTTTCTTCATGGGCAAAATGGTAGCAGACCTTGGGCGGCGGCAAACGAGAGAACGCAAAACGAATCCAGACAGGAACGGGCACCGAGCGCGGCGTTCCCAAGCCGCGCCAGCGTAAACTGGGAGCCATATGAGCAAACCGGACCCTTCCCTGCTTCCCGGCCACAAACGCTACTTTTTTGAGAAATTCGGCATCACCGAGCGGCTGCTGGAGCGCTGCCTGGGAGAGGCTCTCTCGGCCGGCGGCGACTATGCGGACCTCTACTTCGAGTCGGTGACGGCGACGGCGCTGGGCGTGGACGAGCAGATTGTGAAGTCGGCCAGCCAGGGCACCAGCGCGGGCTGCGGCATTCGCGTGCTTTCCGGCGAGCGGACCGGCTACGCCTATACCGACAACCTGAGCCCGGAGCGGCTGCTGCACGCGGCGCGGACGGCGGCGCTGATCGCCTCGGGACCGGCCAAGCAGCCGGTGCAGGGATTCACGGAGACGGCGGGCGCCAACCTTTACCCGGTTCCGCTGGGGGGCTTCGATCTGAACCTTGCGGCGCGGCTGGAGCTGATTCTGCGCGCAGACCGGGCGGCGCGAGCCTACGACCCGCGCATTGTGCAGGTCCGCGCCAGCTACTCCGAGGAGCTGCGGCGCATCATGATTGCCGCCTCCGATGGGGCCTTCGCTACGGACACGCAGCCGCTTTGCCGGCTGAACGTCTTCGTGGTGGCCAAGGACGACGCAAACACCACCAAAGGCTCCGCGGGCGGAGGAGGACGGGCGGGACTGGAACAATTTGTGGAAGGCAAAAGCCCGGAGGGCCTGGCGCGGGAGGCGGCGCGCGGGGCGATTCTGCAACTGGGCGCCGAGGCTGCGCCGGCCGGCGAAATGGAAGTGGTCCTGGGGCCCGGCTGGCCGGGAATCCTGCTGCACGAAGCGGTGGGCCACGGGCTGGAAGCGGACTTCAACCGCAAAAAGACTTCGGCCTTTGCGGGACTGATCGGCCAGCGGGTAGCCAGCTCGAAGGTGACCGTGGTGGACAACGGAACCATCGCCGGCCGTCGCGGCTCGCTGAATGTGGACGACGAGGGCACGGCCACGCAGGAAACGGTTCTGATCGAAAACGGCGTGCTGCGCGGCTACCTGACCGACAAGCTCTCGGCTCGGCTGATGGGCGCGGCCAATACCGGCTCGGGTCGGCGCGAGAGTTATCAATCCATCCCCATGCCGCGCATGACGAACACCTACATGCTGGCCGGGGACGACGCGCCTGAAGACATTCTGCGCTCGGTCAGGCACGGCCTCTACGCGGTGAACTTCGGCGGCGGACAGGTGGACATTACCAACGGCAAGTTTGTTTTCTCTGCCTCCGAGGCTTACCTGATCGAAGACGGCAAGATTACCGCGCCGGTGCGTGACGCCACGTTGATCGGCAACGGGCCGGAGGCGCTGAAGTACGTCTCGATGGTGGGCAACGACCTGAAGCTGGACCAAGGCATCGGCACCTGCGGCAAGGATGGGCAGTCCGTCCCAGTCGGTGTCGGCATGCCGACCATCAAGCTGGACAAGATGACGGTGGGGGGAACGGGAAGATAAACGCATCAGTGCTCTTCATCTGCCCCAATCAATTGCCTCACCACAAAGCTGTCATCCTGAGCGAAGCAGGGCACGTTTTTTGCGCCCTGCGAAGTCGAAGGATCTGCTGTTGTTTTTGTTTCTCTTCGGTTTAGCCAGATTGGACATAACTGTGGGTCCATAATCGACTGTGGATTTCAAGTCCGTTCTCTTGAAGGGAGTAATCAGGCTATGTGGGATCTGTGCCCGTTGGATGTCTTGAAACTCTTGGCCTCAGTTTTGACGCCGCTTGCTATCGCCGCTTCAGGCTATTTCATCAATAGAACGATTCAACGTCGGAGCGAAATTGCGCAAAGGCAATCGTCATGGCGCACAAAATGGGCCGACGACTTCCTTAAATCTGAGTCCGGCTTCAACGAATCAGCAAAGAAGTTTATGTGGCTATACGTAACAGCCGAATGGAAGGCGATGGATGACCTGCTTGGAGCAGTTGGGGAGTCGAAGATATCTCCGGATGAAGTTTCTCAACACCTTCTGGAATTGAATAAGGGGTGGGTGGAAATTTCAATGTTCGTAGGATTTGCCCCAAATAGTGGCGAAGTCCTTAAGAAGGCGGCATCTGATCTTCTTGGCGAAGCGAACAATTGGCGTAAGAACGGACAGAGCAATGTTCGCGAGTTCCTACAAAAATTGTTGACGTTCAACAAAAATGCGAGGAAAGTTCATGCTGAACTGCTAGGGCTTTCGGACTCGAAGAATTAGCACCCACTGCTGTGAAACTGATCTGACAAACACAAGGAACTCCTATGACTATTCGATTCGACGAAATCAAGGCAGAACTTCTTTCCGATCCAGAGGTCAAGCGCGAGTACGACGCTCTGGCCCCAAGTTCGAAGCCTGCGCCAGATCGCTGCGGGCGCGAAAGGGCGCAGCAACAAAAGCACCCCATTCAGGCCGCATCGTCGAGACTCACCCGAACCTTGCGCCCCAGGGCTGACGCGATATTCACCAGCGCATCGATGGAAAACCGCGCAATCCGCCCGCGCAGCAGGTCGTTGATGCGCGGCTGTGTTACTCCATAACGCTTCGCTGCCACTGCCTGAGTCCATCCGTTCTGTTTGATAACCGCTTCGATCTCGTCCATGAGTTGGGAACGCAAGCCCAGGTTTGCCGCTTCTTCCGGCGTGTCTGCAATCGCATCCCAGACGTTGGCAAATCTCCGCCTCTCCAAATCGGTCATCGCTCACCTCGCATGAGTTCTTTGAACCGCTGGTTTGCGGTTTCCATATCTTTCGTGGTTGCAGTATATCCAATTGGATATAAACCGCAAGCTCATGCTGCGAATTCCTTCCTCGGTGCGGTATCACGAGCCATTTTGTTACTGTTGACCCATGCCTGAAACTTCCTCTCAATCCGATTTGACTGCTCTCGACCTTGAATCCCTTGCCGCCGATGTGGTTGCTTTGGCCGTGAAAGCTGGCGCCAGCGACGCCGAGGCGGTGGCGCGGGAGGGCGACGAGTTCAGCGTGAACGTCCGCATGGGCGAGGTGGAGACGCTGAAGGAATCGGGCTCGCGCGGGCTGGGACTGCGGGTGTTTCAGGGACGGCGGTCGGCTTCGGCCTCCACCAGCGACCTGACGCCGGAGGGAATCCGGCTCCTTGTGGAGGGCGCGCTGGCGCTGGCCAAGGTCACGGAAGAAGACCCCTTTGCCGGATTGCCGGAAACGGCAGAATTTGGTTCGCTCAAAGACGATTTGCACCTCTATTTCGAGGACGTTTATTCGCTGCCCGGCGCGGAGCGCATCGAGTGGGCGCGACGGGCCGAAGCGGCTGCCTTGGAGGCCGACCCGCGCATCACCAACTCCGACGGCGGCAGCTTTGACGCCTCCACTGGGCGCATGGCTCTGGCCAATTCACGCGGATTTGTGGGCGGCTACCGGTCCAGCTACGCGGGAGTTGCGGCGGCTCCGCTGGCCATGGACGTGAATGGCGCCATGCAGCGCGACGGCTGGTGGAGCGGAGCGCGGCGGCTGAAGGATTTGGAGTCTCCCGAAGCCATTGGCAAAGAGGCTGCCCGCAGGGCTCTGCGCCGGCTGGGAGCGCGGCGCGTGGCCACGCAGCGGGTTCCCATCGTCTTTGCGGCGGAAGTGGCGCGCTCGCTGATCGGCTCGGTTTTTGAGGCCGCCTCGGGCGACGCCATCTGGCGCGGCGCTTCGTTTTTGGCCGGCAAGCTGGGCGCGCAGATTGGCGCGACGAATCTGACGATTGTGGATGACAACACCCTGCTGCTGCCGAATGGCGCCGGGGGCTTCGGAACCTCGCCTTTCGACGGCGAAGGGCTGCCATCGCAGCGCACGGTGGTGGTGGAAAACGGCATTCTGCGCACCTACATGCTGAACACCTATACGGCGCGCAAACTGGGGATGCAGTCCACGCATAACGCTTCGCGGGGGCTGGCCGGCACGCCGGGAATCGGCTGCGGAAACCTCTATCTCGAACCCGGAACGCAGACGCCGGAGGAGATCATCGCCGCAATTCCAGCCGGGCTTTATGTGACCGGGCTGATGGGCTTTGGCGTCAACGTGGTTACCGGCGACTACTCGCGGGGCGCGACCGGCCTCTGGATCGAGAACGGACGATTGACTCATGCCGTGGAGGAAGTGACCATCGCCGGGAACCTGGGCGAGATGTTCCTGAACGTGACCGCCATCGGGAACGACCTGGAGTTTCGCGGCTCGGTGGCCTCGCCCACGCTGCGCATCGACGGGATGACGGTTGCCGGGGCGTAGCGAAAGTAGCGAGTCAGCAAGTGAGCGAGTCAGCAAGTCAGCAGGTCGGCGCAGCGACTGCGTTCTGCACAAGGTAGCGGGGATTGAGCGGGATGGACGGACAGGACGGGGCGGAAAGAACGGCTTCAGGGCGGCCTTCTCAGGTTGCAACGGAGCAGATCGGGTTTGACCCGGCCAACGCCCGGGGGGCTCTCGATCAACTGCCCACCAGCCCGGCGGTCTTTGCCCTCTATGGCGCGGAGGCGCACGCCGAACCGTATATCGGGCGCACGCCCAATCTGCGCGGACGGCTGGAGCGGCTGCTGCAGCCCTCGGCCAAACATCCGCGACGGCTGCAACTGGCCGGTCGGGTTCGGCGCATCGCCTGGCGGCTCACCGGCTCGGAGTTCGAGTCCCTGCTGGCGCAGTTTTCCCTGTTGGAAGAGGTCTACGGCGCCAAGGCATTGGAGCGGATGCACCTGCGAGCTCCAGCTTTTGTGCGCTTTCTGGGCGGCAACCGCTTCCCGCGCCTTACCGTGACCCACCGCCCCAGCCAGCGCGAAGCCGACTGGGCCTACGGGCCGTTTGCATCGCGCGCCGCGGCAGAGCGCTTTGCCGACGAGGCGCTCAAGCTGTTTCTCCTGCGCCGTTGCACGGACGAGTTGGAACCCCATCCCGACCACCCCGGCTGCATCTATTCCGAAATGAAAATGTGCCTGGCTCCCTGTTACCAGGGCTGCACGGACCAGCGCTATGCCGAGGAGGCTGCGGCGGTCCAGAGCTTCCTCTCCACGCGCGGGGAGAGCCGTTTGGTGGTTTTGCGCAGCGAGAGGGAGAAGGCTTCCGCCCAACTACAATTCGAGGAGGCGGCAGAGATTCACTCTCAAGTCCAGCGCGTGGAGGGCATTCGGTCTCTGGCTCCGGAACTGGTTAGGCCGCTGAGCCGTCTGCGGGCCGTGATTCTTCAGGCCTCAGCTCAGCCGGACGAGGTTGCGGTCTTTCTCTATGACAATGGCCGATTGCGCGGGCCGGCGGGATTTTCCACTGTGGGCATGAGAATCCAGAACGAGCAATCGGGGTCCACCTCGCTGTTTGCCCAGCCCATGGCTTTGGAACCGATCCCGGAGAGGCCAGCCCTGGAAGTCCCAGCTCTGGCAGTCTCGGCCGCGCCGACTCCCGAACTCCGCACCCCTGAGTCTCCCGCCGTCGAGGCCATTCCTGAAGCTCCTGTCCGGCCCGCCCGCGGCGTGTTGGAAGCGCGTATGGAAGAAGCTCTCGCGGCCCTCACCGAGCCTGCCGGACCGCCCTCCTCAAACATCCGCCAGGGTCATCTGGCGCTGCTCAAGCGCTGGTACTACCGGCCGGAGGTGCGGCGAACGGGCGAGATCTTTTTCCCCGACGACGAACTTCGCTGGCCCGTGAAAGCCATGTTGCGCGGCGTGGGGCGCGTCTTCGCAGCCAAAATCAAGTCTTCCGGCTTCGGATCGTAGAAATCCCAGCTCCTCTGGCCCGGAAGGGGCGGTCGAGTGGTTTAACTCGAGCTCCCATAAAATCCAACTCGCTGCCAAATCCTTGAGCTGCCTGCAGTTCCTTCAAGCCGGGCGCTGCGAAAGGCCCAATTACGTAGGTGTTTGCTCTTGGATCTCGCCCAGCCCATTGCCTCAATGCGCACAACCGAACGGTTTGATTCCGCATCTGAATGCTTATCGACGTTTCCAACCTGTGGATTCCAACGCTGACGATAAGGTGGATTGGGTGCTCAAGACGAGACTGGGCGGACTTCACGCCATTTTGGGCTTCGACAATTGGCCTGCGCTTCTGCTAGGTCGCCTGTTCGATCGTAAAACCGGGTTTGTGGGATATCGCAAAGGCGACCTTGAGTTTCTGGTCGATCATCGTGGCGGCGATCAAAATGGAACGCGCATGTGTATCGCCAGCGACATGTACAGAAGATATATCCCCTTCTTCAAGTTGCCGAAGCCGGTCAAGATCCTCGATCTGGGTGCAAGCGGAGGCGGGTTCCCCTTGATGCTAAGGGTCGAGGGAATCCCGGTGGATCGCGCCGTGTGCGTGGAGATGAATCCACTCACCTGTATGCGGCTGGGGCTGAATCTGGCTACCAACCTCGGCTTCTCGGCAGTTGCCATCAACGCCGCAGTTTGCGCCATGCCCGAAGGTTCTGAGGTATATCTCGAACAAAGCCGCGGAGATACCGGGCGGGGTCTTTTCAACTCGCAAGTCGATTCGTCCATGCCCGCGGTTTCGGTGCGAACCACAACGTTTCAAACACTTTACGACAAATATTTCAAGGATGGCCTGGTGGACATCTGCAAGATCGACATCGAAGGCGCGGAATATGAAGCTCTCGAATCGACCGCAGATCAAGTGCTGACCAAGATCAGGTACCTTTTGATCGAATTTCATGATCCATCCAAAACGCCGCGGCCTATTGAAAGGTTCAAAGCCCTGGGCTTTGTTGAAATGACGGACCGCAACAACTCCAAAACCAGTGGCCACACAGAGGTTCGCGCGTTTCGAGGACCGCAAGCCTGAGCCGCTCCCGCACCAAGTAGTAACGCCGACCTCCTGGTCGGCTGTACGGAGGGCCTCCTCAGGTTGCGGGAAAACTCCGCATAAGACTGTAAAACTCATGCTTTGTAACAGGGCACGACTTCAGTCGTGCGCAAGTGGCTGAAACATAACGAGCCCTTTACGGGCTGCGGAAAAACTCATCTCGGTGAAGGGTACGGGCTTTGGCCCGTACATAAATTCCGCAGAATCAGCGGGCCTTTACAGGCTGCGGAAAAACTCGTTGCTTTGAAAGGGCACGGCTTTAGCCGTGCCGTAAATGCCGTAAAATCAGCGCGGGCTTCAGCCCCGGAGGGATGTTTTCACTGCTCTTATCTGAAAACCGGCCTTTTCCCGCAGGCTGTTAAGCCCCTGCGTTCTGTGCCTTTGGCCCTCATTACACGAAACCAAGCCTTTTTCCGAGACCTCTCTTAACCTGAAATTCCAGGTAGTTGAACCCACTGCGAGAAATGCAGGCCTAAGCCCAAAAGACTGGAAGGCAGGCACTTCAACTCCTTCCTTTTCACGGGATCGCCGCAACGGCCGGCTGATACACTGACCGGGCAAGGAGAAACACGAAAAACACTATGGTTGAACTGCTTCCGTCCATTTTGTCAGCGGATTTCGCCCACCTGGCGGACCAGGTTGCCGCGGCCGAACGAGGTGGTGGCACCGTGATCCACGTGGATGTGATGGATGGCCATTTTGTGCCCAACATTACCCTTGGACCGCCGGTGGTGAAGAGTCTGCGCAAGGTCACCAAGCTGCCGCTCGATTGCCACCTGATGATCGAGAACCCGGACCAGTTCATTCCCGCCTTTGCCGATGCCGGGGCAGATTGGGTCAGCGTCCACTACGAGGCCTGCCGCCACCTACACCGCTCGCTGGAACTGATTGCCCAGCACGGGATGAAGCCTGGAGTGGTGATCAACCCCGCCACCCGCGTGAATTTCCTCATTGAGATTCTGCCCATGGTCCACCATGTGCTGGTGATGAGCGTCAATCCGGGCTTCGGCGGGCAGAAATTTATCGAATTCTCCCTGGATAAAATCCGCAAGCTGGCTCAGTTGCGCCAGGAACTGGGGCTGGCGTTTAGAATCGAGGTGGACGGTGGTGTGGCTCACGATACGGTGAAGCGCATCGTCCAAGCAGGAGCGGACCTTCTGGTGGCCGGAAATGCGGTCTTTGGCGCAGGCCAACCGGAACGGGATGCGCGGTCGCTACTGGCAGCGGTTCGCCAGGCGGCGGGCGAGCAGGACGCATAGGATTTTCTAGAATCAGTTTGAATAAAGCGCACGGTCTGTCGACGGGCTGGCGCAGCATTGAGGGGTTATGAACCGGTTGTCCAAGAAATTTGCCGCGGCGGCTCTGGCGGTTCTGATGTTGGGCGGAGTTGCGGCCCAGGCCAAGGACAAGAAGCCCAAGCACAAGAAGAATACGGACTTGAGCGCCAACCCGCTGGCCAACGTGGCCTCGAAGCAGCCCGACAAGGAGCTCTTTGACAAGGCCATGATCGCCATGAAGAAGGGCCGCTACGACGTCTCCCGGCTCGATCTGCAGACCATGCTGAACACCTATCCGGAATCGGAATACCGGATGAGGGCCAAGCTGGCGGTGGGCGACAGCTGGTTCCGGGAGGGCGGCACGGCTGCTCTGACGCAGGCTGAGGCTGAGTACAAGGACTTCATCACCTTCTTTCCCAATGCTCCCGAAGCCGCCGAAGCCCAGATGAAGGTAGCCGACATCTACTACCAGCAGATGGAGAAGCCGGACCGCGACTTCAACAACGCCCAGCGCGCCGAGCAGGAGTACCGGAACATGATCAACACGTTCCCCGACTCCTCCCTGGTGCCCCGCGCCAAGCAGAAACTGCGCGACGTGCAGGAAGTTATGGCCGAGCGCGAAACGCAGATCGGCCTCTACTATGGAAGCCGCGAGAACTTTACGGCCTCCATCGCGCGCCTTGAGACCGTGGTCGATACCTACCCCCTCTATTCCAAGAGCGACCAGGCTCTGCTGGGCATAGGCGACGCCTATGCAGGCGAAGCGCATAAAGTTCAGATTGCGCCCCATCTTTCTGGCGCAGTGCGGGAGCGGCTCCACTCGATCTATCAGGACCGCGCCGCCGCGGCCTACACCAAGGTGATTACCCGCTATCCGATGGCTCCGCATGTGGAAGACGCGCGTGACCGCCTGGTGGCCATGAACCGGCCGGTTCCCGAGCCCACCGAGGCCGCGCTTGCTGAGAACGACGCGGAAGAGCGCAGCCGCCAGCCCTTGCACTTCACCGACAAGACGCTGGGCCTGATCAAGCACGGCCCCACCGTGGTGGAAGCAGTCCACGTAGGCGAACCCAGCCTGGCCGACCCCAAGAGAATGATCGCTCCGGATGTAACCAGGGAGAACATCAAACTGTTCAACGATTCGATCAATGCCGGCAAGCCTGTGCCAGCCCCCGGCGTGGTTACGCCGACAGGCCCCAATGAGCCGCCGCGCACCGACCAGCCCTCGCAGGCGCCACTGCAACTTGAGCGGCCCGGAGAAGGCACCGGCGTGGGCGTACAGGTTGTGAGTGCTCCTTCCTCGCCGGTTGCGGCCGATCCCAACGCCGTCATCAAGTCCGTGGGCCCGGTGAATACGGCCCTTCCCGCAGCGGAAAAGCCAGCAGAAGCTCCCCTCCAGGTGAACGACATCAAGTCCGGTACAACTCCGGCCGCAAGCGCCGATGGCAAGAAGAAGAAGCCCAAGGCAGACCTGAGCGACGAGTCCTCCAGCAAGAAGAAGAAAAAGAAGGGCTTGAACAAGATCAACCCGTTCTAAGGCTCGAAGCCAATCCAAAACTCAAGAGGCCGCACCCCCAACCGGGTGCGGCCTCTTTTGAATTTCACCTGGACTTGTTGGTCTCGCGCAAGGTAGCTTTCTCGCAGCCTCGTGGATGCGCACGGGGCAAAGGAGGACATTGGTCATGCCAAAGTTCGTCATTGAACGGGAAATTCCAGGAGCCGGCAATCTCACGCCTGAGCAGTTGAAGGCGGTTTCTCAAACCTCGTGCGGGGTTCTGCGGGAGTTGGGCCCTCAGATCCAGTGGGTGCAGAGCTACGTCACCGACGACAAAATCTACTGCGTGTACATCTCCCCGGACGAAGAGACGATTCGCAAACATGCGCAGATGGGCGGATTTCCGGCCAACCGCATCTCGCAAATTCGGTCGATCATCGATCCGACAACCTCCGAGTAAGCCGACATTCCAGGGGTGCGGCGTCCCGAAAACTGGCCCCGGCGCCGCACCTGGCCGGCAATCGCTCCTGCCGCGCATCTGGTAAAGTGGGGAGTGGTCCCCTCGCTTGAAAGCCTCTCTGAGAGAGGCTTTCAGCCAGACCCCCTGGGGGCTATCCGGACAAAACCCCCATGCCGCACGATCTGCCTAAAGCCTACGACCCCACCGCCATTGAAGATCACTGGGCCGAATACTGGGTGCGCGAGAACCTTTTCGCCCAGTCCGCCCCCGATTCCGCATCCGCCACCCCCGCAGGCGACTCCTTCACCATCCTGCTGCCGCCCCCCAACGTCACCGGCCGGCTGCACATGGGCCACATGCTCAACCAGGCGGAGATGGACATCCTGACCCGCTGGCGGCGCATGAGCGGACGGCGCGCCCTGTGGCTGCCGGGCACCGACCACGCCGGCATTGCCACGCAAATGATGGTGGAGCGCCAGCTCACCGCCGAAGGCAGTTCCCGCCAGCAGCTTGGCCGCGAAGCCTTTATCGAGCGCGTGTGGGCGTGGAAGCGTCACTACGGCGGCGCAATCCTGGACCAGATGAAGCGCCTGGGCGCCTCAGTCGATTGGCAGCGCGAGTACTTCACCATGGACGAGAACCTCTCCGTGGCTGTTCGGGAAGCTTTCGTCCGCCTCCACGAGCAGGGCTTGATCTATCGCGGCGCGTACATCGTGAACTGGTGCCCGCGCTGCCAGACGGCCATCAGCGACCTGGAAGTGGTTCACCAGGAGCAGAAGGGCCATCTCTGGGAAATTCGCTACCCAGTCCTTGGCGCCGACGGCAAGGACTCCGGCGAGTTCCTCACCGTGGCCACCACGCGCCCCGAAACCATGCTCGGCGACGTGGCCGTGGCCATTCATCCCGAAGACGAGCGCTACCTCCACCTGCACGGCAAAAAGCTCCGCCTGCCCCTCTCCGGACCAGATCAGACAGGCCGCGAAATTCCCATCATTCTGGACGAGTGGGTCAGCCGCGACTTCGGCACCGGCGCGGTCAAGGTGACCCCGGCCCACGATCCCAACGATTTCGCCATGGGCCAGCGCCACAATCTGCCCTCCATCAACGTGATGGACGACCAGGGCAAAATCAATGCCGAGGGCGGCGCTTACGCCGGTCTCGACCGCTACGTTGCCCGCAAGCGCATCGTAGCCGACCTGGAAGAGCAGGGCCTGCTGGCCGGCATCACCGACCACACCAACAATGTGGGCCACTGCGACCGCTGCAAGACGGTCGTGGAGCCGCGCCTCTCGACGCAATGGTTCGTCAAGATTCAGCCGCTGGCCGACCGCGCCATCGAAGTGGTTGAAAAGGGATACATCCGCTTCACCCCGGAGCAGTACGGAAAGACGTACTTCGAGTGGATGCGCAACATCCACGACTGGTGCATCAGCCGCCAGCTCTGGTGGGGCCATCGCATTCCCGCCTGGCACTGTTCCGACTGCCACAAGATCACCGTGGCGCGCCAGGACCCCACCGCCTGCGCCCACTGCGGCTCGGCCAGGATCACCCAGGAAACCGACGTGCTCGACACCTGGTTCTCCTCGGGACTTCTGCCGGTTTCCGTCTTCGGCTGGCCCAACGTCACGGCGGAAAATCGCGCCGACTTCGACGCCTTCTATCCCACCAGCCTGCTGGTCACAGGCTTCGACATTCTCTTCTTCTGGGTCGCCCGCATGATCATGCTGGGCTGCTGGTTCGCGGGCGATGTGCCCATGCCCGATGGAACCCCGCGCTCGCTTGCGGACTCAGTGCCGTTCCGCGAAGTTTACATCCACGCCCTGGTGCGTGACGCCAACCGCGAAAAGATGTCCAAGACCAAGGGCAATGTCGTCGATCCCATCGAGATCGTCAAGCAGTACGGCACGGACGCGGTGCGCTTCACCTTGGCCTCCATGGCTTCGCCCGGCACCGACATCGCCTTCAACGTGGCCCGCACTGAGGGTTACCGCGCCTTCGCCAACAAGATATGGAACGCCGCCCGCTTCCTCTTCATGAACGTCGATCGCGCCGCCGAGATCGGCATTACGGTCGACCCAGTGGCCCTGGGCGGGATGCCCGTGGTTGCCTCTGACGCACCGCTCGAAGATCGCTGGATTGTGGCCGAACTGCACTCGACCGTCGCCAAGGTCAACCAGTCGCTCGAAAACTATCGCTACGACGATGCGGCCAACACCATTTACCAGTTCTTCTGGGGCAGCTTCTGCGATTGGTATTTGGAGATCGTCAAGCTGCGGCTGGATTTTCCGATGGATGGGCCGGAGAGCGAGTCAGCGAGTCAGCAAGCCGCCAAGCTCGAAGGCAGGCGTGCGGCGCTCACAACTCTGGTCTCGGTTTTTGAAGCGGCCTTGCGGTTGCTCTCGCCCTTCATGCCCTTTATTACCGAAGAGATTTGGCACGCCCTCTACGACGGCAATCCGCCGGCCAAGTCGATTGCGCTGACAAGTTACCCGCAGAGAGATACGAACCAAATTGATCAGGACGCGATTCTCGAAATGAGGGACTTACAGCAGTTGGTTATCGCATTTCGTTCAACCCGCAAAGACCTTTCCGTGCCTGAAAGTGAAATCGTCCCTGGGTTCCTGCTTGGGGTGACCATTGGAGTTGCGCGGCTTGACACCTTGGGGGGCAGTCGCTGGTCAATTGATGTGGTCGACCGAAATCGCGCAATAGTGGAGAAATTGGCTCGCGTCAGCCCAATTTCTTTCGTTGGTGCCGAGCGACGCTATGGAGATCTTGCCAATCTCTATTGGCATCAGGGCAGGTTTGATGTTGCCGTCGTCTATGAGAAGCAAATCGACGTTCCCGCCGAGCGCGCGCGTTTGACCAAGGACATTGAGAAGTTTGAAAAAGGCATGGCCGCCGCCGAACGCCAGTTGGGCAACAAAGGCTTCCTGGCCAAGGCTCCGGCCAAGGTCGTCGAAGGCCTGAAGAAGCAGGAAGCAGAAACCCGCCTCCTGCTGGAAAAAGCCCAGGCCGCATTGGCAGCGCTGCCGAAGGACTGATCACTGTCCACTGAACACTGACCACTGTTTTCCGAAGGAAAACGCGTATGGATTGGAAGAGCAGCCGCATCGACGCATTGCTGGAGCAGGCCTTGTTGGAAGACAAGGCCGCCGGCGACACCACCACCAACCTCACCATCGACCCCGACCTGCGCGCCTCGGCCTCCATTCTGGCCCGCCAGGATCTGGTGGTGGCGGGGCTGGGCGCGGTCCCGCGCTTGCTTGAGATTTTTGCCCGCCTCGACCGGCGTCCGCAGGCGCAGACGCGCTTTGAGGTCGTAAGTCACCCCGAGATCTTTGACGGTGTGCGGGTGCATGACGGACAGGTGTTGGCCGTGATCCGCCACAATGCGCGCGTGCTGCTCAGTTGCGAGCGCGTGATTCTGAACCTGATGCAGCACCTCAGCGGCATCGCCACTCTGACGCGCCAGTATGTGGACGCCATCCACGGAACCCACGCCCACGTGCTGGACACGCGCAAGACCGTTCCCGGCCTGCGGGTTCTGGAAAAGTACGCGGTGCTCTGCGGCGGAGGGACGAATCACCGGCTCGATCTGGCCTCGGCCATTCTCATCAAGAACAACCACATCTCTCTGGGCGGCGGGCTGCGCACGGTGCTGACGCGGGCTCTGGAGTTGCGCAAGAAGGGCCAGAGGGTGCAGGTCGAGGTGCGCAGCCGGGCTGAGCTCGAAGAGGCGCTCGAATTTGGCGCCGAGGCCATTCTGCTGGACAACATGAAGCCCGCCGAGGTGAAGCGGTCGGTGACGCGGATCAAGGCCGCCACCGCGGGACAGACGGAGCGGTGGATTCCCACTGAAGCATCCGGCGGCATTGTGCTTGAGAACATCCGCGCTTACGCCGAAACCGGCGTGGACTTCATCAGCGTGGGCGCTCTCACCCACTCCGCCAGGGCGGCCGACATTTCCATGCGCATCGAAGCGGAACCGAGCTAGTGTCCTGTCTCAGAAATTTAGGTCAAAACTGAAACTGTCATTCTGAATAAAACTGAAACTGTCATCCTGAATAAAACTGAGACTGTCATTCTGAGCGAACGGGGCCCCGAACGTTTTTCAGTTCGGGGGTGGTGAGCGAAGAATCTGCTTCTATATTTCCTGATTTCCGGTAAGAATTTCAGGGACAGGACACGAGCCGATGTTTGACCTTGCCGAATTGGACGCCGCGCTGGCCGGCAGTGTTTTTGCGGGCCGGCTACATTTTTCTCCGGTGACTGAATCCACCAATACGGACGCCCTGGCCGCGGCACGCAGTGGGGCGGAGCATGGCTCGGTCTGGTTTGCCGATGAGCAGCGGGCAGGGCGCGGCCGCGGCGATCATGCCTGGCACTCGGCTGCCGGCGAAGGCCTTTATGTAAGTGTGCTGCTCAGGCCGCTGATTCCCGCCGCGCGCCTGCCACTGCTTCCTTTGGCCGCGGGACTGGCCGCAGCCGCAGCCGTTCGCGCCGCAGCCGGGCTCGCCGTCGACCTGCGCTGGCCCAACGATCTGTTGATTGGCCCACGCAAGGCGGGCGGCATCCTGGTCGAGGCAAAAAACCAGGGCAGCGCGGTAGCTTTTGCAGTAGTCGGCATCGGCATCAACGTCCACCAGCGGGCCTTCGACCCGACCCTGGCCACGGCTGCAACCTCGCTCGACATTGAAGCCGGTCGGCGCATCAGCCGTCAGGAGGTACTCGTCGCCCTGCTAAAATCTCTGGAGCGCGAGGCGCTTTCGCTGCTGGAACCAACCTCGCTGGCGACGATTCCCGCGCGGATCGAGCAGGCCTCCACGTGGATTCGCGGGCGTCGGGTCCAGGTCCACGGGCCGCAAGCCTGCGCAGGCGTCACAGCCGGGCTGGACGAGCATGGATTCCTGCGGGTGCGCACCGCGGAGGGTCTGGTTACGGTGCAAACCGGCGGCATTCGCGCCGCACAGAAAAGTTGAGAGAGCCATGCTGCTAGCTGTCGATGTAGGCAATACGAACACGGTGCTGGGGCTTTATCGGCTGGATGGGAATTCGGGGTCCCCGGCGACAGGTCCTGGTCGCGGGGGTGACAAGAAGCCCGAGCTGGCCGCGCACTGGCGCATCACCACCCACCGCACGCAGACCGTGGACGAGTACGGTGTCTTCTTCGTCAAGCTCTTTGAGATGAAGGGGCTGGCGCCGAGCCAGGTAACGCACATCATCATCTCCTCGGTGGTGCCGCCTCTCGATTCGACGCTGCGCGAAGTTTGCCAGGAATATTTCCACCTTCAGCCGCTTTTCGTTGAGCCGGGCATCAAGACCGGCATGCCGGTGTTGCAGGACAATCCCGCCGACCTGGGCGCGGACCGGCTGGTCAACTCCATCGCGGCTTTCGAGCGCTACGGCGGCCCGTGCATCGTGGTGGATTTCGGCACCGCGACCACCTTCGACGTGATTTCGGCCAAGGGCGAATATATCGGCGGAGCGATTGCGCCGGGCCTGGGCCTCAGCGCCGATGCGCTCTTCACTCGCGCCGCACGGCTCAGCCGGGTAGACATCAAGCGGCCGCCCAAGGCGATCGGTTACAACACCGTCACGCACCTGCAGAGCGGTCTCTACTACGGCTACATCGGCCTGGTGGACGGCATTCTGGAGCGCATCATTGCCGAATTGGGTGAAAAGCCGCGGGTCATCGCCACCGGCGGACTGGCGCGGCAAATCGCAGAGGACTCGCGCTACATTACCGAGATCGACGACATGCTCACCCTCGATGGTCTGCTGATTCTCTTCGAGCGCAACCGCGCCGCCAAGCCGCGCGGCCGAGCGCACTGAGAAGGTCTGTGCTCAACTACTTCAACTACTTTACGGAGATCGAGGAACGCTTCCAGCAGAGGCGCGGAGCGCTGTTGCTGCTCTCCACGCTGGACTGGGCGCTGATTGAGACCTGGCGCGATGCGGGCATTCCGCTGGAAGCGGCTCTGCGCGGCATCGACGCGGCCTTCGACAAGTACGAGGCGCGCCAGAAGCGCGGCCGCATGAGGTCCATCAACGGCCTCGCCTGGTGCGCGCAGGCGGTGATGGAAGCCGCCGAGGAGCTGCACGAAGCCGCCGCAGGCAGCAAGCGTCCCGAAGGTGATGCCGCCCCCGAGCGCGAATCGGGTTTTGAGGAAGATCGCGTGGCCGCGCACCTTGAATCGGCCGCGGTGGCTCTGGATGCGGCGACGGTGGCCAAAGAGGCCTGCGCCGCAACCGCGGCCCGCCTGCGCGCACTGGCTGCCGATGCGCTTGCGACAGGCAAGCAGACCGAGGACGCTCAGGATCTCGAAGCCCTGGAACGCACCCTCACCGTGCTCGAAGAAAAGCTCTTTGCCGCGCTCACTGCGGCCGCTCCTGAGGATCTGCTGGTGGGGCTCAAGGAGCACGCGTCGCGCGAGCTGGCGCCTTATCGGAGCCGCATGGGCGTGGTGCAACTGCGCCAGGTGGAACAGCAGTTTGTGCAGAAGCAACTGCTGGTCCACTACAACCTCCCGCGCCTCAGCCTGTTCTACATGAGCCAGCAATGAAGCCACTCCGCCGCGTTGCAGCGCAACCCGCCGAGCCCCAGCTCGTCCAAATCGAAAAGCCAGTCTACGGCGGCGCGTTTCTGGCGCACGTGGAGGGCAAGGCTGTTTTTGTGCCGCTCACGCTGCCCGGCGAACAGGCGCGGGTGCGAATCGTCCAAAGCAGATCGGGCTACTTGACCGCGGAGGCCGAGGAGATTGTCTCTCCATCTCCGGAGCGCGTTGTGCCCGCCTGCCCGCACTTTGGCGCCTGTGGCGGCTGCCACTACCAGCACGCGGACTACGCGACGCAACTAACTTGGAAACGGACGATTCTGCGCGAAACGCTCGAGCGCGGCGACGTGCAAACGCCTGCGGAGATAGACGTGCTTTCAGCCGACCCCTGGGCCTATCGCAATCGCATCCGTCTGGCCTTCGACGCGGCTGGAAATCCCGGCTATCGCGGCCGCCGTTCCCACGCTTTGGTTCCGGCCAGCGAGTGTCCCATCGCCGCGCCGCTGTTAGTGAAAGCCGCGCTGACGTTTGCGGAGGTTGCACGCCAGGTTGCGCCCGCTCTGCGGCCCACCGAGCTTGCGCTCTTCTGCAACGCCGACGAAACCGCGCTGCTGGCCACTGTATTTGGGGCAACGCCGGCCAAGGCTCGATTCAACCAACTGGCTCTGGCGCTGCACGAGCAAATTCCCGCGTTCACCGGCGCGGAACTGGCGATGGAAGCCCGAGCCGGCCAACCGCCGCGCAGCCTCGCGCAGTGGGGCGCGGCGTCGCTCGATTATTCCGCCGCCGGCTTCGGCTACCGCGTGGACCACGGAGCCTTCTTCCAGGTGAACCGCTGGCTGGTGGATGCTCTGGTGGAGCGCGTGACCGCCGGGCAAAAGGGCAATCTGGCCTGGGACCTTTTTGCGGGCGTCGGCCTCTTTGCGCGCAAACTCACTGGTGCTTTCGAGCGTGTGCTTGCGGTCGAGTCCGCGCCTTCCGCCACCGCGGCTCTGGCTCACAATCTTCGCGGCGCTGGCGCCAAGGCCGTGACGGCGGAGACGCTGGCGTTCCTCAGCCACGTTCGCGCGGACCAGCACCCCGATCTGATTGTGGTGGACCCGCCGCGCACCGGCCTGGGCGCGGAAACCACGGCGCTGCTGGGCAAACTCGCAGCCCCCGCTCTGGTGTACGTCTCCTGCGATCCGGCCACGCTCACCCGCGACCTGCGCGCACTGGTCGCTTCCGGCTACACCATCGACTCCGTCGCGCTTGCCGACCTCTTTCCGCAGACATTTCACCTGGAAACAGTGGTCCGGTTGCGTCACTGCTGATAGGCTGGAGAGCCAGACAAGCTTTTCAACTTTTCAGGCGCGATGCAAACCGATCCCCCGAACTCGGTCGCAGGCATCGCCGGCTCCGCTTCGGCCGGCCTGGGGGCAGTGCCGCTGTTTCACGCGGCCTGGCTCTTTGCCGCCGGAATTGCGGCCGCGCACTGGCTCTGGATGCCGCCCAGCCTCGTGCTGCTGGCTCTGGCTGCGGTGGCTGTGCTGTGCGGCGTGGCGGCGTTTGGCGCGCAGCGCATTGTCTGGTTTCCGCTGGCCGTGTTGTGGTTGGTACTGGGCGCGTGGTGCGCGGAGATGGAGCCGCAACCGGCCCCCGCGCCTGCGCTGGCCGCCCTCTCCGACGGTTTGATGCGCACCGTCGAGGGCGTCGTCGTCGATGCCGGGCCGGTGAAGGGCGAACTCGAAGAGAACCTGGACCACAACGAGCAGGGCGTGCCCGCCGCTGAGCTAAGGCCTTCGCAGCGGGTCGATCTGCGCGTCGAAAACATGGAAGTGGTGACCGACGCCGACGATGCCCAGGCGCCCGTCGCAGGTGGCATAAGGCTGGCCGTGCGCTTCCCTCCCAACCAAGCAGTCAACGCGGCCCCACCGCCGTTTCAGTGCGGAGAACGCATCCGCGTCGTGGCCCGTCCGCTGCTGCCGGAGACCTACCACGATCCGGGCGCTTGGAGCCGCCAGGAGTTTCTTCTCGACCAGGGCATCACCGCGACGGCCACGCTTCCTGTCGAGCATGTGGAGCGGCTCGGGCTGGCGAAGGGCCTCTTCCTCGCTTGCCGCATCGCAGCGCTTCAGCACACCTCCAGCGCTCGCCTGCTGGCCCTGCCCGCGGCCATGCGCAAGCTGCCCGCCCCGCTGCGCCTCAGCCAGGACGACGCCATCATGCTGGCCGCCATGGTCACCGGCGACCGCACGTACCTGACCCATCCGCTGCGCATTGGTTTTGAGCGCACCGGCTCCTTCCACATGCTGGTGGTCTCCGGCTTTCACCTGGCCATCGTGGCCGGGTGCCTCTTCTGGATGGCGCGCCGCCTGAGGCTGCCGCGCGTGCCGGCCACGCTGCTCACCATTGCCGCTTCGTTCGGCTACGCGCTCTTTACGGGCTTTGCCACGCCGGTGCAGCGCTCGCTTTGGATGGTCGCTCTCTACCTGCTGGCCCGGCTCGTCTATCGCGAGCGCAGCCCGCTGAACACCATCGGCTTTGCCGCTCTGTGTCTGCTGGCCGTCAGCCCGCGCAGCCTCTTCGAGTCCAGCCTGCAAATGACGCTGCTGGCCGTGGTCTCCATCGGCGGCGTTGCCCTGCCACTTCTTCAGGGGACGATCCACCCCTATCTCGCGGCCACCCGCGATCTGCGCCTGACGGCGATCGATGGCAAGCTGGCTCCGCGCCTGGCGCAGTTTCGCGGGGTTCTGCGCCTGTTTGCCGCGGCCGTGGAGGCAGCCTGGAGTGGGCCGTTTGCCGCCCGCATCGCGTGGCGCATCTTTCCTGGGACGGTGCGCTGGTTTCTGCGCATCGCCGAACTGCTGGCCGTCTCCTGCATCGTGGAACTGGCCATGACGCTGCCCATGGCTCTCTATTTTCACCGCATCACGGTTTTCGCCCTGCCGGTGAACGTCTTCATTCTGCCGTTGCTCGCCGTCCTCATGCCGGCGGCGCTGGCCACTCTGCTGGCGCTCGCGGTGTGGCCCGCAGTCGCCGTGGTTCCAGGCGCCGTTGTCGCGGTTTTTCTCCACTTCGGCGCCGGGCTGGTGCGCCTGTTCGGCTCGCTGCCCTATGGCGACTTTCGCATTCCCGCGCCTCTGCTGGGTCAGTCGGCGGCCTTTTGCGTGTTGCTGGCTGCGGCCATTGTGCTGGCCCGCAGAGGCCGGTGGGCGCGCCGCGCGGCCTGGGCGGCTCTGGTGATGGCGGCGATGGCGGCCGTGCTTCCCCGGCCGGTCCAGCACCCCCGCAATGCGCTGCTGGTGGAGGCCATCGACGTGGGACAGGGCGATTCCCTCCTGCTGATCACGCCCCAGGGCAAGACCCTGCTGGTGGATGGCGGCGGATTCGGCGGCGGTCCGCGCCAGGCTCCGCAGGACTTCGACATCGGCGAGCAGGTGGTCTCTGAGGCGCTGTGGTCGCGCGGCATCCGCCGCCTGGATGCCGTGGCTCTGAGTCACGCTCACTCCGACCACATGGGCGGCCTGCCTTCGGTGCTGCGCAACTTCCATCCCGCCGAACTCTGGGTGGGCAACAATCCCCACGTCGCGGCCTACGATGCGCTGCTCAACGAAGCCGCGGAACTGCACGTTCGCGTCAAGACCTTGAGCGCCGGCGACAGCTTTTCGATGGGTGAGACGCAGGTGAGCGTTCTGGCGCCCTTTGCCAACTACCAGCCCGGCGCTGAGCCGGGCAATAACGATTCGCTGGTGATGCGCGTGGCTTTTGGCGCCACTTCGGTTCTGCTCGAGGGCGATGCGGAGGCTCCGGTGGAAGAGGCGATGCTGGCCGAGCCGGGACTGAGCAGCACCCTGCTGAAAGTAGGCCATCACGGCAGCGTCACCTCCACACGGCCCCAGTTTCTGGCCCGCGTGGCTCCGCAGTGTGCCGTCATTTCCTGCGGTCTGCACAACCGTTACGGGCACCCCCGCATGGAAGTGCTCCAGGAACTCGAGGCCGCCAGGGTCCGGACCTTCAGCACCGACATCAACGGCGCCGCCTGTTTCCGCCTCGACGGAAAGACCACTGCGCCCGACGCCTCGTGCGGGTGGCGGCAGAGCCCCTGAATCCCGCGAGGGTTCCGGAATGGGGAATTCGAACCGAATCGGCCGGACCAGCCGGGAATCAAACCGGTCACTCGCGTGCGCCCCTCGCGCGGCCGTTCAATTGGCCTATAATCCAGGCGAGAAAAACCATTCATATGCAAGATGCCTGAAACCGGACACCTGCAAATGAGGAGACTGCCATGTTGAAGCCGTTGTTGTCTGTTTCCGCGCTGATCTTGTTTGGAGTCACCACATCGTCCACACCCGGCCTGACGCCGCAAGTAAACGGTTCTGCCCCCGCTGCCGGGGCCAAAAGTCAAGGCAAACCTGGCGCCGCAACCATGACGCGCGCAAAGCAGATTTATGCTGTGGACTGCTTGATCTGCCACGGAGAAAACGGAAACGGAAAAACCGATCTGGCCAAGGACATGAGTTTATCGCTCGCGGATTGGACCGATGCGAAGACGCTGGCCGGCAAATCCGACGAGGACCTGTTCAAGATCATTCGCAACGGCAAGGACAAGATGCCGGCTGAAGCTGCGGGCCGGGCCAAGGACGAAGAAGTGTCGGGCCTGATCCACTACATTCGCAGCATGAGCAAGGACCAGCCGGCCGCCGCACCGGCACCCGCGCCAACGCCTGCACCCGTGCCAACGCCTGCACCCGTGCCAACGCCTGCACCCACGCCAACGCCTGCACCAACCAACTAGGAGATGGATTTGTCGTGGGAAGTAGCGCCGTGTCTCCTGACCGGCTGTACTGGCGGCGTCCTCGCCGCCAGTCGTCGTCCGAGCGAGGAACACTTCCTGGCGGTCACAGACCTGGAGTCTCATCCGGAGCTTTCGGTGGTTTCAGGCTTTCAATGAGGGCTTTGGGAATCTCCAGATCCAAAGCCTGTTCGATAGACGGGGCTGCGGCAGCCGCGATCACCGCCGCCGCCACCGCGTCGGCGGCGCTCGCATCCACCACGCAGGTCAGCAGGCAGGCGAGTTCATTCCTGGACCTTTGACTGGGGTGGATGAAGCGAATGCCAACCAGATTGTTCCGGCTTGTCCACTGGGTGATGCCGGCCATGCGCAGCAGCATCCCATGGATCGGCATCTCCACCTGGACCTGAGCCAGATTTCCGGCAACGAAGCGGGTTTTCGTGCGGATGCAGCATCCGCCCAGGCTCACATCCACGATATCGCAGGGAGTTTTATCCCCGTCGTACTTCAGGCTCCCCTTCGGGTTTTCCAGCCCGTAGCGTTCGAAGATGCGCCGGTCGCGATTGCGCTGTTCCCGGCTGTTCTCTTGTCTGAACTCGCTCATGCTTGATGGTCCCTGTATCCGTGCGTCTCTGGACCCGTGCCGGCCGTCCTGCCCAGGCGCTTTCCCCCAACCACCCCGACAGATATGTGAGACAGTCTCTTCGGCTGTGCGGCACGGACGAAAGCATCCCTTGCACCCGTCCTGCCATTGCGGACGGATTGCATTGGAGTTTTCTAAAACCTCACCCTCAATCCAAACTGGATCTGCCGTTCGCGGTAGAAATCGGTGGCGTTGATGTTGAGCGGCTGTCCGAAGGCCGTCGTATTTGCCTTGGCCCCGTTGAGGAAGGTGAGGGAGGACGGATCGCCCAGCGAAGAACCCCGCGCGATGGAGTAGCCGATGGTCTCCAGTTGGGTTACGTTCTGGTGGTTGAAGAGGTTGAAGCTCTCGGCCAGCAACTCCATTTGCCGCATGGCTCCCAGGTTGAAGCGCTTCGCGAGGCGCAGGTCGGCCTTCCAGGTGGAGGGGTAGCGGAAGGTGTTGCGGCCAATGTTGTAGGCGCGCTGGTCGTCGCCCACGCCGTAGACGCGGTTGTCCCCTCCGGAGCCGTTCATTCCCGGCGCCAGGGCTTCAATGGTCGCGCCGGTCGTTCCGAAGCCCGCCGCCAGCGAGCCCTCGGTGCGCATGGTGTAGGGCAAGCCGCTGCGGAATTGTCCGACCCCTGAAATCATCCAGCCGTTGCCCAGCCGTCCGGCCAGGTTGCGCAGTTTCCACGGCGGCTCCCAGGAGGCTATCACGGCGGCGGAGTGGCGCGTGTCCAGATTGCTGGTGCCGTACTCGAGGCTGAAATCGGTGGGGTCCAGCACGTCGTTGCCGGTCACCTGCGCGCTTTCGTTGGGATTCCAGTCCATGGCGTGGGAGTAGGTGTAATGGGCGCGCAGGCTGGGGCCGCGCCGCCCATAGCGGACCACCTTGATCGTGCCTGCCTCATAGGTCGAGTTGGCGCGGCTGAAGATCTCCGCAATCTGCTGGTAATTCGGGTCGAGACGGCCGCACTCTCCGGCGATGTTCAAGGGCGTGCTGCCTGGACAGTCTACAAATGGCCAGGAGGCGTAAAACGGCACCGTGATCCTGTTCGCCTTGATAGGGCCCAGGCCGTCCGGGTCGACCACACGGTAGGTGATGGTTCCCGGATTGACCGCGGGGTCGAAATTGGTGTCGATGGAGACGGGAAGCCGGCGGCCCAGGCTTGCCACTGCGCTGCCGGTCAACTCGATGTGGGCAGGCAGGGATTCCTTCAGGGACGCGACTGCCTGGTGCATCTGGGGATTGCGGAAGCTGGAAGCAAACTCGACCGCTCCCGGCTTGACCGCGGCAGACGGCTGGCCGGCCAGGACGTAGGGAAACGGTGGCGCGCCCCCGCCGTAGTTGGGAAGGTCGAAGGTCGGCCGCATGAAAAAGTTCAGATCGCCTTTCAGCGACCCGGTCTGGGTCAACGCGGTTTCGAGAGTCGCGTTCTCGGTGCGGCTCGAGTACATTCCGTAGCCGAGCCGCAGCACCGGCCAGCGGGTCTCGGCGTTTCCCAGGGCCATGCTGAAGCGCGGACCCCAGTTGTTGCCCAGCCCAGGCAACTTCTGGGTCAACGGCAGATCGGAGTTCGAAAGCGAGGCCATCGGCGGCGGCAACTGCTCGCGCTCCCAGCGCAGTCCGGCGGAGAGGACCACCAGCTTCTGCGGTTGCCATTGGGCGGTCGCGTAGCCTGCCCAGTCGTTGGTGCTCAGGTGCCAATCGGATGGGCCCAGGGTCTGCGTGTAGTAGGAGTAGCAGGGCAAATCGCCCACCCCCCGCAGCGTGCCCGCCGCGTCGCGCCACACCTTCCCCGTCTGGTCGCAGTTGTGCTGGTCCATGGGAGAAAGCTGTCCGGCCAGCCCAAAATTGCTGAAGGCGAGTACATCGGAAATGAAGTTCTCCACGTTGGTGTAGTGGTACGTGCCCGTCTGGTTGCGCAGCAGGCTGGTCACGTCGGCATTGTGGCTCACTTCGAAGCCGGCCTTCACCAGCACTTTGCCGCGCACCCAGTCCACCCCCTCCTGCGCCTGGTAGAGGCGTTCGTCCGGATAGCTTCCCGTCCCGAAGCGCGATGGGTTGCCGATGGTAAAGCCGTAGCGCGAGTCCACCACCATCTGCGGCAACTGCCCCCAGGCGTTTCCGCTGAGAAATCCCTGCTCGAAAGTCGAAGGCGTGTCCGGGTGCGCCTGCTGGATGGTGCGCCCCGCCGAGGCCTGGGTCACGGCCAGCAGGTTGGGCGTCAAAAAGGCCTCCCAGCGGCCCAGCACCCACTCCTCGCTCGCCTGGCTGGAGCCGAAGCTGTGGTTTCCGTAAGCCTCCGAGACGCGGGTCAGTCCGCCTCCCGGCGAGTTCCACTGTGCGCCAATGCCTTCCAGACTAAAACGGTGGCGTTCGGCCGCCTCCCAGTCGAGGCGACCGAATCCCGTCCATTGCGTAGCGGTGCGGGGAGCGGGGCCCAGCAGGTTGGCGAGCGATTCCAGCTTGCTCGAATAGGCTGCAATTCCATCCGGCAAGGGATTGCTGCTGGCTCCCAGCCGGGCGCTCAGCGCCAGCATCTGGTCCGCGTCGGGTTGGGCAAAAAACAGGTCGGGATGCTTCACGGTGGCCACGCCCGGATCGTTGCGCCGGTAGCCGTCCACGGCAGCAAACCAGAAGAGCTTGTCGCGGCGGATGTGCCGGCCCAGGCCAATGCCCCAGGTGGCTTCGCGGTCTGAAGGCGTATAGGGTTCGGCCGTGAAGACCGGGGTGGTGGTCGCGGTGGCCGGCGCGGTTTCCTTCACCCATGCGGTAAACGGGTTTTGCGCGCCCCATACGTTTTGCCGATCGAAGACGAATCCCTGTCCGTGCAGCCCGTTTGCGCCGCTTTGGGTCTGGACGTTCATTCGCCCGCCGGCGGCGTGCGCGACTCTTGCCTCGACATTGCCAGCGGTCATCTGCACTTCGCGGATGGCCGCCTCGCTCAGCGCAAATCCGCGTCCCCCGGCCCACACCCGCGCCATCCCGGCCGGTTCAGTCTCACTCCCACTTGACGAGCCGTTTCCCGCGCCGCCGGAGCGGCCAAACGCCAGTTCGGTGGGCGCTCCGTCCACGGCCATCGCGGCCGGCTGCGTGCCCGCGCCCCGCAGCGAGGTCTGGCCCTGTCCTCCGGACGGGGTGGAGGCCGTGGGCGCACTGTCCAGCACAAACTCCTCCCAGCGCCGCCCGCTCACCGGCATGGCCTGCAACTGCGCGGCGGTCATAGTCGTAGTGACCGCAGCCGCCGCCGGACCGCTGCTTTCAGAGGCCACCAGAACGGGCGGGCTTGGCGGCATCTCATCTGCTTTTCTGGCCAGGTGTGAGGCCGCGCCGTCGCCGCTTACTGGATTGGAAACGGCCAACGACTGCCGCACCGGATTCAGACCATCTCGCGCCCGCACAGACAGAGTCTCAAGCGGCAGTGCCGGCAGCGCGGCGAAAAGAACCGGCGTCTGGGTCTGCGGCGTCTCCCGAGGCTTGAACATCAGCCAACGCCCTTCCAGAACCATCGTTTGCAGTGCCTCGTCAGGGAGGGCTGCATTGAGGACTGGAGTCTCAGTCGACGGCATTCCCCGCGGCTGCTTCCAAAACCCGCGCCCGTCCAGGAGGAGCAAGCCCTGATCCCTGACCCCTGATCCCTGATCCCTGGCCCCCGCCTGAATCTCCGGCCGCGCCGCCCGTTGCAAACCCGGAGCGGGCGTTGCCGCCAGAACCGGGCCGGCAGCCACCGGCGCGAATTCCATCGCCGTCTGCACCCGCGCCTCGTGGCCGGCGTCCACCACGATCTCCTCCACCTCGCCGTGTCCCAACTGCTCGCTCTTGGCCACCAACGTGTATGTGCCGGGCTGGAGCTGGAGGAACCTGTAGCTGCCGTTTTTTGCTGTCGTGGTGCGCGCTTCTCGGCCGGTGGCCCGGTTCCGCATCACCACCGTGGCGTCGCCGACCGGCCTCGAGTGCAAATCGGTCAGCTTGCCCGTCAGGCTGCCGGACGGGGCGTTGCTTGGATCGGGCTGGGCGAAAACTACCGTCGTCGCGCCCAGCAGGAGCGCGGCCACAGCCAGCTTCCTTATCCAACAGCGCCCAAACCCTGCCATCGAGTCACCTGCTCGCGGCAGACCACGGGGACAACGCGCAACAAATTCTGTGACCGGCCAGCTCTGGAGACTGGTCCGGATAGGACAGTTCCGCGGGCGTCTGGGGGACGAAAATCTCCCGTTGAGGACAGCGCCCACAGCCCCAATTGTGGAGTTGCAAGCGATTCTATGCCGCTTTCCGGTAAACTGAAAAGACGGCAACATGAATTTGTTTCCGCCTGCATGGGTGGAAACGCGGATTCTTAGCCAATATTCTCTATTCCCTGGTCAAAAACTATGTTCATAGACGAAGCAAAAATTCGTGTCAAAGCCGGAGACGGCGGCAACGGTTGCATGGCCTTCCGGCGGGAAAAGTTCGTTCCCCGCGGCGGTCCCTCGGGCGGCGACGGCGGTCACGGCGGCGATGTCATCATGGAGTCCTCGCAGCGCCACAACACCCTCATCCATTTCCGCTACAACCCGGAACACAAGGCGCAGCGCGGCGAGCACGGCATGGGCTCCAACTGCCACGGGCTCGACGGTAACTCGATCGTCCTGCAAGTTCCCGTGGGCACTGCGGTTTACGATCAGGAAACGGGCGAGCTGGTTCACGATTTCCAGGAGCCGGACGAGCGCGTCATCATCGCCAAGGGCGGCCGCGGCGGCCGCGGCAACCAGCACTTTGCCACCAGCGTTCACCAGGCCCCGCGCGAGCACGAGCTGGGACGCCCCGGCGAAGAGCACCTCTTCCGGCTGGAGCTGAAGCTGCTGGCCGATGTGGGCCTGGTCGGCTACCCCAACGCCGGCAAGTCCACGCTCATCTCCCGCATCTCCGCCGCCAAGCCCAAGATCGCCGATTATCCCTTCACCACCCTCGAGCCCAACCTGGGCGTAGTCACGGTGGGTGAGGAGCCGGACCTGGAGTCCTTCGTGGTAGCCGACGTTCCCGGCCTCATCGAGGGCGCGCACCTGGGCCAGGGCCTGGGCACGCAGTTTCTGCGCCACATCGAACGCACCCGCCTGCTGGTGCACCTGGTGGATGTCTCGGACGCTTCCGGCAGGCCCGATCCGGTCGAGGACTTCAAGGTCATCAACAAGGAACTGGCCAGCTTCGGCAGCGGTCTCGAAAAAAAGACGATGATCGTGGCCGCGACCAAGATCGACAGCGCCAACCCGGACAAGCTGAAGAAGCTCGCGACCCATGTGAAGCGCCGCAAGCTGGAGTTTCACGCCATCTCGGCGGTCACCGGCGAGGGAATCGACGAGCTGAAGTGGTCCCTGGCCCGTCACCTCCAGTTGGTCGAAGCGACGAAATAAATAACGATTGCGAAAGAACAAGCATCTGAGACATCGACTGCCAAGCCGCCTACCGTGAGATAGCCAACTTGGCAGTCATACGCGGAAATCCCTCCCATCACAAC
>Ga0255355_1000221_pt1 | contig 39010 bp, 30 predicted proteins | sample HBST75metaG_FD_189943 | JGI IMG/M metagenome (GOLD analysis project Ga0255355, IMG submission 189943) | Peat soil microbial communities from Stordalen Mire, Sweden - H.B.S.T75 | ecosystem: Environmental > Terrestrial > Soil > Wetlands > Peat | place: Sweden: Norrbotten County, Stordalen Mire...
CCTGCAGGCTCAAACCCCATCGTCTCCTACTCAACCCGTCGGCCCCGTTACTCAGGACTCGGCAAATGATCTCTCCGTCGCCGTGGGCAAGACAGTGCTGGTCGATTGTGCGTTGCCAATCGCGCGGGTTTCCATTGGTCTGGGAGATATAGCCGAAATTCATGCGACAAGTCCAACCGAGATCATGGTGCTGGGCAAAACGGCTGGAGAAACCAGCCTGATTATCTGGGACACCCACGGCGGCCGGCAGTTCTTCAATGTGACGGTGCGCGCCAGCGCGTCTGTCTTGAACGACAGCCTGAGCGCGATCCGCCGCGAGCTCAGGACGGAGCTTCCGGATGAACCCCTGAAGGTCAGCTTCGAGAATGGCGCAATCTTCCTTCGCGGTACCGTCAAGGATCTCAACAGTTCGAATCGCGCGGCCAAGATCGCCGCTACGGGTGGTAAAGTTGTCAACCTGCTCAACGTTACTGTTCCTGCATCCGACCCGCAGATTCTCCTTAAGGTGCGCTTTATCAGTGTCGACCGTAGCAAGGAAACACAGCTCGGAATAAACCTGTACAGCACTGGTTTTGGGAACACTATCGGTGGAATTTCAACCGGACAGTACGCTGCGCCGACGGTCACGCTTCCCTCCGGAACAGGGGCCGCCTCGGCGACCGTCTCGGATGGGCTGAACATCTCCGCCTTTTATCCCGGCATGAATCTGGGTGCAACCATTAAGGCCATGCAAACCAAAGTCGGCGCGCAGGTCCTGGCTGAGCCCAATCTTCTGGCGGCCAACGGCAAACAGGCCAGCTTTCTGGCGGGCGGAGAATACCCCTATCCCATGGTTCAGGGCGGCTCGGGTGGATCGGGAGCGGCAGTTACCATCATGTTCAAGGAGTATGGCGTTCGCCTGAATTTCATTCCCACCATTACTCCCCGCGGCACGATTCGCCTTCAGGTGGCTCCGGAAGTGAGCGCTCTCGACTTCGCCGATTCCGTGGAGATTTCCGGATTTCAGGTGCCCGCCATCACCACCCGAAAAGTGAAGACCGAGGTCGAGTTGGCCGACGGTCAAAGCTTTGTCATCGGTGGGCTGCTGGACAACACTGAGTCCGAAACCTTCCAGAAGATCCCCTTTTTGGGAGACATTCCAGTCCTAGGCAAGTTCTTCCAGTCGATGCAGAAGACCAAGGCAAATACAGAGCTCATCGTGATTGTGACGCCGGAGATTGTGGCGCCCATTTCGGCTGGAGAGTCCTTGCCTTCGCTGAAGTTCCCCTACCAGTTCCTACCGCCCAACTCCGGCACCCCCATGAATAATCCGGATGCCAAGACCGCGGCCAACACCCCAGCTCCTGCGCCGTCGACCATTCCCGTGGAGAAGCTGATCGACAGCATGAAGCCGGAGACACCGTTGACTATTGAACAATCTTCGGGGACCTTTGGCGGTGGATCGGGCGGAGAGAGTACCAGCGCCGCACCTGTCGTCGTGCCCCAATAATAATGAGGTTTCCGGCTGCCCCTTCCGCGGCAGCCGGAAACCTTGCTAGCGATGACAGGGCAGGCAAAGAGCGCGACGGATAGCAGGCGAAAGGACCTAAGACAACCGGATGATTCCGTTCAGATGGAGTGTATCGGGGTTCCTGGATCGCCTTTTTCCGCGCTATCAAGCCCCCGCTGATATGTGTCTGCGGGTCTCAAATATGACACGCAATACCGTGCTCGCTACCTGCATGGAAGTTGCTGATAGCTCCTCAGCGCGCAATAAAGGCTTGCTTGGACGTGAGCGCCTCGCACCTGGAGAAGGTTTGTGGATTAGCCCGTGTGAAGCCGTGCATACCTTCTGGATGCGATTCTCCATTGACCTGGTCTATCTGGATCGCAAAGATCGAATCAAGAAGCTCCGCGGCGAAGTGCGGCCGTGGCGGCTTTCAGCTTGTCTCACCGCGCACTCGGTACTCGAGCTTCCGTCCGGCACGATCCGCGACACGCGGACACAACTCGGAGACACGCTGGAAATTTCAACCGCTTTCTTTAGCGGCGACAGCCCTACTTAGAAGTTGACATTTTCTGAACGCGGTTCTGCATCCTCCGCGGCTCCGCTGTGGGCATCCTCCACTTGAAGGCTCTTGCCGCTGGTTGCATAAAGATACCAGGCAAGCCACGCGGGTGTGGTCCACAAATAGAACGGGGAAGTCATCGGAATTTTCACGAACACTTCGATCATTGCAACTCCGGCAATGCATCCGAAGGGTAGAAGCGAGCGCCCGGATCTGTCTGCCCGATAGACTCCAGCCAAGACGGCTGGCAGCAGCATGGCTTCATCGGTGAGAAGGGCGTAAGGCGAGCACATCACCGAGACAAGCAGCAGCAGCAATCCCTGATCCATCCAGCTCCAGCGCGTTCGCCGCGTCCAGAAGAACCATAAAGCCCAGAGGCAGCCTGCGACCTGGGGAAGAAATTGCAGCCAAACGGCATCCCGATCGATGATCAGGCGGAAGAACTCGCTCAGCGTGGGGACAATCTCCCCCATGATTCCAGATGTATGCATCATTTGCGAATAATGGGACCAGGCATGTGGATCGAAGCAGAACGCCAGCGCGCAACTGGCGAGCAGAGCAACGCAAAATCCAGCAAGGATGCGGTATTGCTTCTTCACGACAATCCATAGGATCAGCACGATGCCGAAGGGCAGGAACAGGTGCGGCTTGGTGGCGCAGAGCAGCAAGGCAGCTCCGGCAAGGACCGGCCGCGACTTGTGAAAGTAAAGAAAAAGCACTACGCCGAGAAGCAGAAATAGACCGAACTGTCCGGCCATCAGGCATTCCATTACGGGCGCAAAGCAATAACCAAGCAGATGAAGCCTGTCGTCTGGGCGTCCGTGCATGGTCCACAGCATCCGGATGGATGCCACGAGACTGGCAAGGAGAGCGACCATCCAAAGGACGAGCCCGGTATTCGGGCTGACTAAGCCCAGGGGTAGAGCCAGGAAGAGGGCCTCAGGCGGGTTACGCATAATGAGGGGAAAGCTCAAGTTGCATCCCGCCGAATGCTCCAACGCCTGAATGGCGGCTCCATCGTAGGGGTTGGCTCGGTGAACGAGTTGATGTCCAGCAGCCCAGTAGGTGATGAAGTCTCGCTGGCCCGCGTTGTTACTTCTGACGATAAGGACAAAAAGACCTGCCCCGACAACAACCAATAAAAATGCCGCAAGAACACGCCAGGAGATTGCTTTCATTGGGCGTCTCCGACTGCCTCAGCCGGCGTCTTCTTGGGCTTGGTTGCAATGAGATACCAAACCAGCCACGCAGGAGCAGTCCAATACGTCCAGCGATACAGTGTGGCGGGGAACCGGATGCTGAAGAAGAGCGCGACTTCGACCAGGGAGCTCAAGGACGCAAGAGCTATCAGGAGGTTCTGAAATCGGGCACGATATGCGCCGTTCAACAGTGCCGGGATCACCAGACCTTGGTCGTAAACCCAGGAATAGGGCGCCGCAAGGAAGGAAACAAGCATCAAGGGGCTGCCATGATTCATCCAGTCCCAGACCTGGCGGCGAGGCCAGAAATAGGCCAGCGCCCAGATGCAGCCCAAGGCTGCCGGCAAGTACTGGAGCCATATCGAGTGCGGGCTGATCCAGTTGCGCAGCAGATAGCTCAAGCAGGGAACAAAATCCCGCGCCATTCCAGAAGAGTTCGCCATCCTCAGATATTGAGTCCACGCCAATGGGTCGATAACATATGTGATCGCACAGCTCGCGGCCATGGCAACCGCCGCACCGGCCACGAGTTTGTAGCTCTTCGAGACGAGCACCCATGCCACCAGTACGACGCCAAAAGGTAGAAAAAGGTGAGGCTTCAGCGCGCAAAGCCACAGTGAGATTCCGGCCAGGAAGGGGTGCGTGCGAAGCAGGCGCAGAAACAGGACTAATCCGAGCAGCGCGAAGAGCGAGGTTTGTCCGTAAATTAGGCTGAGCAGCGCCGGTCCGAAGGTTAGCCCGAGCAGGTAGCGGCGATTTCTGGGCCGGCCGTACAGGATCCAGAGTATATAGACCGATGCAGCCAGGGAAGCAAGCAGAAGCATGGCCCATATCAGCCATCCAACCCGCGGGCTGAGGAACCCAAGCGGATAGACAAGCGGAAGCGCCCAAGGCGGGTTCCGCATGAGGCCGATTTGATATGGAGTGGGGAACCCCACAGAGCGCTCGATCCGCGTAATGGCAACCTCGTCATAGGGATTGGCGCCGTGCGCGAGCTGCTGGGCGGTGGCCCAATAGATGATGTAATCGCGTGTGGCTGGACCACTGCTCGATACCAGTACGGACAAGAAGACTCCCGCGGTGAATCCACACGCCAGAGCACAGAAGGTGACGAATGGCAGAGTCGCGACCGCGCGAAGAATTTTCCGTCGTGTGTTTGGCTCTCCGGTTGTAGTCATTTCAGGCACCAGGGTTCCATGATTCCAGCACAAGTGAACTTATGACGCCGCGCAGTACGCACCAGTGCATGGTGATCGCGGCCCACGGCCTCACACAAAAGAAGATCCATCTTGCTTGCCATTGAGGCTATTCTACTTCTGTTTCTTCCGGGGTTCGGTTTTTCGCTACTCTGGAATCATTGCGTTGCTGCCGATTGTTTCCGTTGGCGTCTTTTTGATGATGGTTGCGCAAAGATACCAAGCAAGCCATGCGGGTGCGGTCCATAAATAGAGCGATGAATATATCTTGACGTCAGAGAGGAACTCTATCTGGGCCAAGACACTGGCAAAAAGGAGAAGGAGCAAGAGCATTCGGGACCGGGTAAGATACGCGCGATGCAACAGGGCAGATATCGCCAAGCTATCATCGTAAACCCAGGAATATGGCGCTGTGATGAGCGAAACGAGCATCAGCAGGCTGCCGTTTTTCATCCAGTCCCACGTGTGGCGACGAGGCCAGAAATAAGCAAACGCCCATGTGCAGCCCAAAGCGACTGGCAGGTAGGTGAGCCATATCGTCTGTGGACTGAGCCAAAAACGAAGCGCAACACTCAAGCATGGAATGTGCGTATTCTCTATTCCAGCCGTCCGCATCATCACCGCATAATTGACCCACGCGGAAGGCGCGACGATGGATATAATTGCGCAACTGGCGGCGATGGCAACCGCCGCACCGGCCAGTATCTTATAGCTTTTTGAAACCAGAATCCACGCCAGCAGTACAACGCCAAAAGGCAGAAACAGATGAGGCTTCAATGCGCAGAGCCAAAGGGAGATTCCAGCCAGGAAGGGATGCCTCTGATGCAGATCAAGAAACAGAACGTACCCCAACAGCGCGAAGAGAGAAGTCTGCCCCATCAACAGGCAGAGCACGGCCGGCGCGAACGAGATCCCCAGCCAGTGCAGAGAATTTCCAGGTCGGCCATGCATCCGCCAGAGGATAAGGACCGAATACAAAAGACACGCAAGCAGGGCCATGGACCACAGAAACGATCCCGCCCGCAGGCCGATAAATCCGAGGGGAAACGCAAGGGGCAGACACCACGGCAGGTTCCTCATGAAGAGTGCGCCATCTTTGGAGGAAAACCCGACCGAACGCTCGATCCGTGTCATCGCATCCCGATCATAGGGATTGGCGTGGTGGACGAGTTGCTGGCCAGTGGCCCAAAAGACGACAAAATCACGCCGATCTGCGCCTTTGGTCAGCGGCGTAGCGCAGAGGAACAGAGCGATGAAAGCAAGCGTCAGCGCGCCGACGGCTGCGATCAATAAATCTACGATGTCGTGCTTTGCCCCGGCCGTGGGAATATCCGTTTTGCTTGCCATGGACGCTATTCTACTTCCTGAAGGGGATTGAGTTCTTGACTGAATACGGCAGGTCCGGCAGCTCTCATTTCGTTCCGAGCGATTCGGCTGCGCCTTCCAGCCAGGTACCCTGCACTGCTGAACTCTTATGCGGGGTCCCAGCGTCCACGGAATGGATTGAGCGGCTATTCTCACCCCTTTTGCAAGCACTTTTCCGCACCTAAGCCCGTAATCTGCCGGACATCTGTTGGTTACTACACTTTCGTGCTCTGTATACAAGGCTGTGCTGCCTGGCTCCCGGTGTATACAAACGTTTACACTGGGTTGTGCTACCCTATCAGCCTTGATTCCCGTAGGGTATTCATTTATAAGGATAATGTTGTTTTGCCATGAATGGCCCGTAAATTGCTATATAGAGATTGCCCCGGTTTCAGGCCGGGAAAATCAACTTACGGAGAGGACACAAATGAATACCATGCTTCTCAAGCTGTATGTGAAGTTCCAGGACCTGATGAGCCGCGAAGAAGGCCAGGACCTGGTTGAATACGCCCTTGTTGTTGCTCTGATCGCCCTTGGCGCCACGGCCAGCATGAAGGTTTTGGCTACCGCCATCAGCACAGAGTTCACAACCATCAGCACAGCGTTCAGCAGCGCCACCGTGTAGTTACTTGTCTGTGGATCATCAGGACAGTCAGGCGAGCGCCTATGGAGGAGAGGTGTGTACGCCAGGTCAGGCGTACAGGATTACTCTCCCCAGCAAAGGCAGGATTTTACCCAACAAACGATGAGGCAGTCCTATGTGGCCCGGACACTGGCATCACGTCTACAGATGGCAATGCCTGCTGACGCGGGAGGACGGTCAAGACATGGTTGAATATGCCCTGGTCATTGCTCTGATCGGAGTCAGTTCGACTGCTGCCATGAGGCCTATGGCTGTCGTCCTCACCACGGTGTTGAGCAATATAGCCGCGGCTTTCATCAGCGCCGTCGCTTAAGCCCTGACCAGAAATGGCCTTGGCACAATATTTCAACACTTTTGTTGTTTCCGGGAGAGATACGCTGGCATAATCAATTGCCTATGCGTCCTCTCCCTTTCCTTTTGTCCGTGTTTTTGGATTGCAATCGTTCCCCTCTCGGTCATGACTCACGCTCCGAGCGGACGGAAGTGTTGAGAGCGCAGATGAAATTGACAAGGACGCGGCAGATTGCTCTGGCTTTGATCCTGTTGAGCAGCGGGATTTCCATTTTATGGGGTTTCTCCGTAGGAGAGTCCGCCAATGGTGGACAGGTAGATTTTCAGGCAATTTACTACGGCACACGCTGTCTGCTTCAACATCACAATCCCTACAAGGTGAGCGAACTGGAGGGTGTTTACCGGGCCGATGGCGGAGAGCGTCCTTCGGAGAACGCCAGGCGTCACCAGTTGATGACGTTGTATGTTAATCTACCCACCACATTCATCTTCATAGCTCCCTTTGCGATGCTGCCGTTTTGGGCTGCGCAGGCGCTTTGGCTGATTCTCTTCACAGGAGTATTCGTTCTTGCAGCCTGGCTGATGTGGGATATAGTCGCGAGCTACGCGCCATGGGTCTCTCTCTTCCTTGTATGCATCGTGCTTGCCAATAGCGAAATTCTTTTTGCAACAGGCAATACCGCGGGCATCGTCGTAGGCCTGTGTGTGGTGGGAGTCTGGTGCTTCCTTAAGGATCGGTATGTGCCGATCGGCATCCTTTGCCTGGCGGCCAGCATGGCCATCAAGCCCCATGACGTGGGTCTTGTTTGGCTCTACTTCCTATTGGCAGGCGGAATCTATCGAAAGCGCGCGCTTCAGGTCCTGCTTGTTACGGTTGTCCTGAGTCTATCGGCCTTCCTATGGGTTCAGCACGTGGCGCCGCATTGGGTACAGGATTGGCAAATCAATCTGGCGGCTATTTCAGGGCACGGCGGTCTCAACGAACCGAGCCCCGATTCGGTCACCGGCCACACCGCCGGCATGGTGATCGACCTACAAGCGGCCATAAGCGTCTTTCGGGACGATCCGCGTATCTACAATTCTGTCAGCTATCTGGTTTGCGGAGCAATGCTTCTGGCGTGGTCGGTTCGCACCCTCAGGTCGCGCTTTTCGCAGTCGAGGGCGTGGCTTGCGCTCGCGGCGGTTACGGCTCTCACCATGCTGGTGACCTATCATCGGCCATACGATGCCAAGCTCCTGCTACTCACCATTCCCGCCTGTGCCATGCTGTGGGCCGAGGGCGGCGCAATTCGGCGGATTGCGCTGCTAGTGAGTGGTGCGGGGTTTGTGTTGACAGGGGATATTCCATTGGCAATTCTCGCCAATCTTGCCAATGACCTGCACGTGGGGACAGCGGGGATCTTCGGGAAGATACTGACCGTTGTGCTGATACGGCCGGCCTCGCTGATCTTGCTGGTGATGGGAATGTTCTATCTCTGGGTGTATCTACGGCGTGCTGGTCCATCCTCCCTCACAGAGCCAGGAGGCTCTGCGCGAGAGCCATCAGCGCCGACGACGGCTTAGTTCGATACCCGATGAAACGGTCAATCGAATAATATGATTCTGATTTTTCGCACCGTTTTTGACGGGCAGTGAGGCGGGAGATGACAAAGGCGCGCGGGAGCGGTCTGCTGTTGCTGCTGTTGAGCAGCGGGATTTTTATTGTATGGGGTTCCTCCGTAACGCGCAGCACACCTGCAGCGCTGGCCGACTTCAAGGCGGTTTACTATGGCGCGCGCTGCATAATGGAACATAGCGATCCTTACAAAGAAAGCGAATTCCTGCACGTGTACCGGGCGGAAGGAGGGAATTTTCCATCGGACCTCAACATATTGCAGTCGTTTAACCGAGCCGTTCCCGTGTGTATCAACTTGCCGACCTCATTGTTCCTTATCGCCCCTTTTGCAATGCTTCCATGGGGGGCTGCGTACGTGCTTTGGATGATCTTCACCATCGGAAGCCTCATGCTTGCGGCATACCTGATGTGGAATCTCGGGGCGAATCACGCGCCAGTTCTTTCCGGATGTCTGATCGGCTTCTTGCTTACGAACAGCATAACTCTCCTTTCAGGCGGTAATACTGCCGGGATAGTCGTGAGCCTTTGTGTGGTGGCCGTCTGGTGTTTTCTCAAGGAGCGGTTCGTACTGGCCGGTGTCTTTTGCATGGCTGTCAGCCTCGCGATCAAGCCTCATGACGGAGGTCTGGTCTGGCTCTTTTTCCTGTTGGCGGGCGGAGTCTATCGGAAACACGCGCTGCAAATTTTCGCACTGACCGTTGCGCTGGGTCTGGCATCCATTTTGTGGGTTTCGCACGTCGCGCCGCATTGGATGCAAGAATTGCAATGCAATCTGTCAGCTATTTCAGCGCATGGCGATCTCAACGATCCCGGACCCGGCTCCGCCAATTTCCGCCGCCTCAACATGGTAGTGGACTTGCAATCGGTCATTAGCATCTTCCGGGACGATCCGCGCATCTATAATCCGGCCAGCTATCTGATATGCGGAGCGCTTCTGCTGGCCGGTGCGGTTCGCACTCTCAGGTCGCGCTTCTCGCAGCGGAGCGCCTGGCTCGCGCTCGCGGCAATCGCGGCTCTTTCCATACTGCCTGTCTATCATCGGGTATACGATTCGAAGCTCTTAATTCTTGCCGTTCCCGCCTGCGCCATGCTATGGGCCGAAGGCGGCCCGATCGGGTGGGTTGCACTCGTGGTGACTACTGCGGGGATTGTATTGACCGGGGATGTTCCGCAGGCACTTCTCCTTCCTCTCGCTTATCCCTCACGACTAGGCGCTGCTGGAATCTTCGCATGGATACCGACTGTTGTATCCATGCGGCCCGTCCCGCTGATCCTGCTGGCGATAGGAATGTTCTATCTCTGGGTGTATCTACGGCGTGCTGGTCCATCCTCCCTCACAGAGCCAGAAGGCTCTGCGCGAGAGCCATCAGCGACGAGGACTGCTTAGTTCGATATCCCCGAGAACTATCAATCAACAGTATGATTCTGTTTTTTCGCCGTTTCTGAGAGAAGGAGAGGCGGGAGATGACAAGGGAACGGCTCGATGGTTTGTACTTGTTGCTGTTAGGGAGCTTGCTGTTTGTCTTGGTTGGATCTTTTATGGAGCGCATGGGACCGGGCTCAATGGAAGATTTTGAGGCGGTTTATTACAGCTCGCAATGCCTGCTTCAACACTGTGACCCTTACAACGAAAGTGAGCTGCTGCATTTATATCTAGCAGAAGGAGGAGAACGTTCATCGGACCCCCTGCAGCGTGGTCAACGCCAGAGTGTGGCGTTATGCATAAACTTGCCAACCACGGTGATCTTCGCCTCACCCTTCGCGATGTTGGCCTGGGGCCCTGCGCACGCGCTTTGGATGATCTTCACTGCTGGGATTTTCATTCTTGCCGCTTTTCTGGCGTGGGATATCGGGGCAAACCACGCACCAGTGATATCCGGCGGCCTGATCGCTTTGTGTGTCGTCAATAGTTTAAGTTTGCTAACGATTGGCAACGCGGCAGGGATCGTCGTAAGCCTTTGCGTGATAGCCGTCTGGTGTTTCCTCAAGAAGCGGTTCGTACTGGCCGGTGTCTTTTGCATGGCTGTCAGCCTTGCAATCAAGCCGCATGACGCGGGACTGGTGTGGCTCTATTTTCTGTTGGCCGGCGGGGTCTATAGGAAACGCGCTTTACAAACCCTGGCTCTGACCGTTGCACTGTGTCTGCCGGCCATTCTGTGGGTTTCCCAGGTCGCGCCGCATTGGATTCCGGAACTTCATTCCAATTTATTAATTAGTCAGGCGCACGGCGGAATCAACGACCCTGGGCCTAACACAGTGAGTACTAGAACCGCCGGAATGATAATCGACCTGCAAGCGGTCATCGGCGTCTTCCGGGACGATCCGCGCATCTACAACCCTGCCAGCTATCTGGTCTGCGGAGCGCTGTTGCTGGCATGGTCGGTTCGCACTCTCCGGTCGCGTTTCTCGCAGCGGAACGTTCGGCTTGCGCTCGCGGCAGTCGTACCCCTTGCCATGCTCGTGACCTATCATCGGCCATACGATGCAAAACTACTGCTGCTTACTGTTCCCGCCTGCGCCATGCTGTGGGCCAAGGGCGGCGCGATTGGGCGGATTGCACTCGTGGTGACTACTGCGGGGATTGTGTTGACGGCGGATATCCCTTTGGCGATTCTCGTGATTCTTACCAAAAACTTGCCCATCTCCACAGTGGGGCTGTCAAGGCAGATAATGACGGTTGTGCTGATGCGGCCTGCCACGTTGATCCTGCTGGTGATGGGTATTTTCTATCTCTGGGTGTATCTGCGGCGCGCTGGGCCTGAAACCGAGGACTCCTTGGAGCAATGACAAAAGCTGCCAAATCTGGCTGGTAGCCGGATTTGCCTGAATGCCCCGGCTGTCAACTTCGCAGCAGATCCTTGGCTTTTTGGAAAAGGACGTCGCGGCTTACGTCGGAGATGGCGTTGGTGAGCGGAATGCGCTTGGGGCAGACTTCGACGCAATTTTGCGCAAAGCCGCACTCCTGAATGCCGCCGTCGCCAGCCAGGGCGCGGAGGCGCTCTTCTTTCAGAACCTTGCCGGTGGGATGGTTGTTGAAGAGCTTGACCTGGGCGATGGTGGCCGCACCCACAAAGCCGGTGCTCTCATTGAATTGCGGACAAACTTCCATGCAGCAGGTGCAACTGATGCAATTGGAGAGCGGGTAGTTGGCCTCCTGCTCCTGCGGGAAGACGCGCGGACCGGAGCCAAGATCATAAGTGCCGTCGAGGGGAACCCAGGCCTTGACCGCCATGAGATTTTCAAAGAGAACCGAGCGATCCACTTGCAGGTCGCGCACCAGGGGAAACTTGCTGAGCGGTTCGACGCGGATGGGCTGCTCCAGGTTATCGACCAGCGCCGAACAAGCCATGCGGGCGCGGCCGTTGATGCGCATGGCGCAGGAGCCGCAAATCTCCTCCATGCAATTCGAGTCGTAGGTGATGGGGGTGGTCGGCCGGCCGTCGGCGGTGACCGGGTTGGCGGCGATCTCCATCATGGCAGAGACGACATTCATGCCGGGATACCACACGATCTCGAAGTTCTCCCAGACGGCGGGAGCATCGGGGCTGGCCTGACGCCTGATTTCAAATTGCACGGTCCTGGTTGCCATCGACGAGTCTCCTCGGCTCAATTGGTTGCGTCGTAGCGGCGCGGGCGCGGCTTGATGTACTGCGTATCGACGGCCTCGTAGTCGAAGCGCGGACCATCGGGCGAGCCTGTGAAGCTGGCCCGAGTGGTTTTGAGAAACTGCTCGTCGTTGCGGCCGGGGAAGTCGGGCTTGTAATGGGCGCCGCGCGACTCGTCGCGCAGCCGCGCTCCCTGCACCACGACGCGGGAGAGTTCCAGCATGTTCTTCAACTGGCGCGCAAAGGCGAAGCTGGTATTTGCCCACTGGCTGCGGTCGGAGAGGTTCACGTTCTTATAGCGGTCGATCAACTCGACGATTTTCTCGTCAGCCTGCTTGAGCCCCTGGTTATAACGAGTGACCGTGGCGTGCTTGGTCATGGTTTCGCCTAACTCGCGCCATAACTTGAAAGGGTTTTCCGCGCCGTCGTTGTTGAGGAGTTGGGTGTTGATCCGGGCCTGGCGGACGAGTTCGTTGGCATGGCCGCCATCGCCTTCCATGCTTTCCAGGCTTTTAGCGTAGGTCAAGGCATTGGGACCGGCCTTGAAGCCGCCGAAGATGCAACTGAGCAGCGAGTTTGCACCCAGGCGGTTTGCGCCGTGGTACTGGTACTCACATTCGCCGGCGGCAAAGATGCCGGGAATGTTGGTCATCTGATTGAAGTCCACCCACAGGCCGCCCATGGTGTAGTGCATGCCGGGAAAGATTTTCATGGGCACATCGCGCGGGTCGTCGCCGACAAACTTTTCGTAGATGTCGAGAATGCCTTCGAGCTTGCGGTCGAGTGTGGCGCGGTCAATGTGCGTCAGATCGAGATAGACCATCGGCTGGCCGTCGATTCCCAGGCCCTCTTCGTAGACCACCTTGTGAATGGCGCGGGTGGCGATGTCGCGTGGAACGAGATTGCCGTATTTGGGGTACCACTCTTCAAGGAAGTAGAAGCGCTCGGACTCGGGGATGGATTTGACGGGGCGCTTGTCGCCGGCGGTACGGGACACCCAGACGCGGCCACCCTCGCCGCGCGCCGACTCCGACATGAGGCGCAGCTTGTCTTCGCCGGGGATGCAGGTGGGGTGAACCTGAATGAATTCGCCGTTGGCGTAAGTGACGCCCTGCTGGAAGACAGCCGATTGCGCCGAGCCGGTGCAGGCTACGGAGTTGGTGCTCTTGCCAAAGATGGCGCCGATGCCGCCGGTGGCTAGGATGATGGCGTCAGCGGGGAAGCTGCGGAGCTCCATGGTGCGCAGATCGAGGGCGGTGATGCCGCGCGCCACGCCCTTGGCGTCGAGCACGGCGGAGAGGAACTCCCAGCCTTCGTATTTGCGGACTTTGCCTTCGGATTCGTGGCGGCGAACCTGCTCGTCGAGCGCGTAGAGCAGTTGCTGGCCGGTGGTTGCACCGGCGAAGGCGGTGCGGTTGTAAAGCGTGCCACCGAAGCGGCGGAAGTCGAGCAGGCCCTCGGGGGTGCGGTTGAAGGGCACGCCCATGCGGTCGAGCAGATCGATGATGGCCGGCGCGGCCTCGCACATGGCCTTGACCGGCGTCTGGTTGGCAAGGAAATCGCCGCCGTAGATGGTGTCGTCGAAGTGCTTGTAAGTGGTGTCACCCTCGCCCTTGAGATTCTTTGCGGCGTTGATGCCTCCCTGGGCGCAAACCGAGTGCGAGCGCTTGACTGGGACGATAGAAAAGAGGTCAACCTTGCCGCCCGCCTCGGCGATTTTGATGACTGCCGACAGACCGGCGAGGCCTCCGCCAACCACGATGATTATGGGTGATGCCATGAAAATTGTTCCTTTCGTGCGCGAAAAGTGAACAGTGGACAGTGAACAGTGGAAAGCGATCAGGCAACGAAGGCCCAGATGCTGGCCAGTCCCATGATCGCCAGCGCAATGCCCAAGGCTGCACAGACGAAGCCGAAACGCTTACGGGCGCGCGTGCCGGGGGTAATACCCCACTTGGCTGCAAAGAGCCAGACGCCATAGGAAAAATGCCAGCAGATGGCGATCATGGCCACGACGTAGACGGCCAGCATCCAGGGGTTGGCCAACTCCTGCTGCACCTTGGCGAAGGCGGCCATGGGGTGCTCGGGAAGGCTGATGCCCATGAATCGCTGGCGGATGACGTGCTGCGCGATGTAAGTGAAGGCGATAAGGCCGGTGTAGCGCTGGGCGGTATAAAGCCAATTGCCGGCCCAGGGATAGTAGACGATATTCGACTTGCCGCGCAGCCAGATGTAGATGCCGTAGCTGGCGTGATAGAGGAGGGGAAGAAAGATGAAGACCCACTCCAGCAGATGCACCAGCGGGAGGCTATTGAGGAAGCGGACCTGCGCGCCGTAAGCGGCTGGGCCTTTGAGGGCTTCGAAGTTTGAGAGCAGGTGTTCCAGCAGAAAGGCGCCGAGGGGGACGATGCCCAGGAGCGAGTGGAGCTTGCGCCAGAGAAAGGATGAACCTTGGGCGGCGCGCAGAGGCTGGACTCCGCGTTGAACAGTGGGCACGGCAGAGGGTTGAGAAGTTGCCATGACGGTGTCAGCTCCTAAAGGCTCCAGGTCCAGGTTCATGCAGGCGGCGGTTTTGGTTTTTGGGGGCAGGGAAGCGCGGCCTGATTTTGAATCATTATTGGTGTTCTATATCACATTCGTCAAGGCGCTCCGTGGGGCCTCACTTTTTGGTGGAGATCCTTGGAAACTCAAGCGTCCAGCAAAGGTAGTAGCGCGGCAATGGCGCGGCCGCGATGGCTGAGGGTGTGCTTGGTTTCAAGATTCAGTTCGGCCATGGTGCGGTTGAGCGCGGGCAGGTAGAAGAGCGGGTCGTAGCCGAAACCGCCCTTGCCGCGAGGTGCTTCAAGGATCAGGCCTTCGACTGTCCCCTCGGCGGTGTGCAGAACCTGGCCGTCGCGGGCGGCTGCCAGCACACAGCGATAGCGCGCGGTTCGCCTGGATTGGGGAACGCCAACCAGCCGTTGCAGCAGAAGCAGATTGTTCCGCACGTCGGTGCTGCCGGTGGCGTTGGGCGAGATCAGGCCGGCGTCGGCGGCAAAGCGGGCCGAGCGCACGCCGGGAGCGCCGTCGAGGGCGTCCACTTCGAGGCCAGAGTCGTCGGCCAGGACCAGTTCGCCGGGGGCAAAACGCGAGTAGTAAATGGCTTTGAGCGCCGCGTTGGCGGCGAAGGTCAGGCCGTCTTCCTCCGGCGCGGGGATCTCCTCGAGTTTTGGCAGGGGCGCGATGCGAATCGAGTGGGCAGCGGCGGCGGTGCGGAAGTCGCGCAGCTTGCCCTGGCTGGTGGTGGCGGCATAAAGACGGAGGGCCATGAGAAAAGTGTAATTGGCTAGTTCTATGACCGCTTGAATTTGTCGTTTCCCCGGTCTCAAAATCGAGACCGGGGGCACCCAAAGTTCATGGTCATGATTACCAAATCATGCGGGCGCGGTACCAGGGCTTATTTCACCGCCGGCAACGGAAGCTCCGCGTCAAGACCGGCGGCAATCAGGTCCTGGCGCAGTTGTTCAACACTGGAAAACTGGATGGCCTGGATGCCCAACGCCCGCGCTGCTTCTATGTTGGACCGCAAATCGTCGATGAACAGCATTTCTTCGGGCCGGACGCCGAGTTGGTTCAACGCGTGGCGATAAAGCTCAGGGTTGGGCTTGACGACTCCGAGTTCACAGCTCCAGACCAGCACATCGAAGCGGTCAATCCAAGAGAACTCGCGCTTGATGCTGGTTAGAACGGTGTCGCACATATTGGAGAGGATGGCGGTGAGCAGACCGCGCTGCTTGAGTGCGAGTTGCCAAGCAAGCATGGCGGGGTTCTGCACGGTCCACAGGAGAACGTCCAAGCGATTCAGTTCCTCAACCATCGCCTGATTCGGCGGCAGGCCGGCCCGGCGCAGAAATTTTTGCCAGAAGGCAATTCCGGTTAACTGGCCTGCGTCGAAAGCTTGCCGGTCGATCCAGACGAGGCGCTGGAACTGCTCTTCGGGCAGGCCGGTGATGCGCAACATGGCGGCCCACGCCGCAGGATCCGGCGCGCCGGTGAGTACCATTCCATAATCGAAGACAACCGCGCGCAAAGCCATTCTTCCTCCCTGGGTACGCCCGTGTACTGTTGAAAGAGACGCCTGTATCCATTGTGCACGACCCCTGCGGGGGACAGACCAATCAGATTTTCGTTAGGGTAAGATGATGCGCTTTTCGCGGAGAACAAACTGGAACACGGAAGAGAGCGAGTTGGCGCGGGCGCACCGGCTGCGCGTCGCGGCTGGCGAGCCCATTGCCGACCTGACGGCCTCGAATCCCACGCGCTGCGGCTTCGACTATGATCCCAACTTGCTGGCGGCGCTCAAGGATGCGCGGGCGCTGGACTACGATCCGCAGCCGCGCGGGCTGAGGCGCGGGCGCGAGGCGGTTTGCGGCTACTACGCGGCCCACGGTGTGGCGTTGAAGCCGGAGCAGATTGTGCTCACCACCAGCACCAGCGAGGCGTACAGCTTTCTTTTCCGGCTACTTGCGGACCCAGGCAGCGAAATTCTCGTTGCCCAGCCGGGCTATCCGCTCTTCGATTTTCTGGCCGGGCTGGACGATGTGCGCCTGAAGGCAGCCCCGCTGGTTTACGACTACGGCTGGCAGATTGAGCCGGAGGGATTCCGCCGCGCTATTACGCCCGCGACGCGGGCCATCGTCCTGGTGCATCCCAACAACCCCACCGGCCACTTCACCAAGCCGTGGGAGGCTGAAGAGCTGGCGCGGCTTTGCCGGGAGTTTGATCTGGCGCTGATTGTGGATGAGGTCTTTCTCGACTACAGCTTGGGCGCAGCGCCGGCGAGCTTTGCCGAGGGGCTTGATGGCGTTTCGGTCTTCGTGGTGAGCGGGTTGAGCAAGATTGCGGGTCTGCCGCAGATGAAGGCGGCCTGGATTGTGGCTGCCGGGCCGCAGGCCGTTCCGGCGCTGGACCGCCTGGAGGTCATTGCCGACACGTTTCTCTCCATGAATGCGCCGGTGCAGTGGGCGCTGCCCGCCTGGCTCGAAAGCCGCGAGGCGATTCAGCGGCAGATTCGGGCACGGGTGACGGCCAACTTGGCAGAACTGGACCGGCAACTGGCGCGGCTGCCGGAGGTGAGCCGTCTTGAGGCCGATGGCGGCTGGTACGCGGTGTTGCGCATTCCGGCGCTGCAACCCGATGAGCAGACGGTGTTGGCCCTGCTGGAGCGCGGCGTCTGGGTCCATCCCGGCTATTTCTTCGGGATGGCGGAGTCGGGCTGGCTGGTGGTGAGTTTGCTGGGGCCGGAGGCGGAGTTTAGCCGCGGAGTCGCCGGGCTTGTTGGCTATTTGCGCACGTCTTTCGAGGTCTACACTCGGTCGTCCACACATCCGAATGTGTGATACTCTACACATGGAGGACGCCGCAACGATGCCAACGAATCTTGCAATCGATGACCGGCTGATCGCTGAGGCACGGCGGATTGGCCACCACGTGACCAAAAAAGCGGCCGTGACTGCCGCGTTGCAGGAATATATCAATCGGCGCAAGCAGATCGAAATCCTGAGCCTGTCTGGGACGATTGACTATGATCCGGCCTACGACTACAAGAAGGTGCGCCAGCTTGATCGAATCGTGTTCGAACCATGAAGATTCTGGTCGATACTTGCGCCTGGTCACTTTTGTTCCGGCGCAGAGACAAGGCTTGCCTGAGCGGCGATGAACAGCTCGTCCTGAGATCACTTACAGATGCGATCCGGGACAGCCGTGTAGTCATGATTGGCCCAATCCGGCAGGAAATACTGTCAGGAATCAAAGAGGCCGCTCAATTTGAAAAGCTAAGGAGCGCGCTCGAAGCCTTTCCTGACGAAATCATTTCAACGCAGCATTACGAGGAGGCCGCGCGCCTCTTCAATCTTTGCAGGAGCCGCGGCGTGGAGTGTGGACCGGTCGATATGCTTCTCTGCGCAGTAGCTGCCGGAAGGAACTGGACGATCTTGACCAACGACGGCGGGCTGAAGCGCTGCATTGAAGTTTTGCGTCGCGAAGGAATTTCCCGGTAAGTTCAGCGTTTGGGACCCAGGGCAGGCAGACACCTCCCGAGGCTCTTTTCCAGGACAATTGAAAAGAAACCGAACAAGCAATCGAGGGTTTTTCCGCTCACTGCCCGTGCAGAAACGGGTTGCCGCTGCGTTCGGCGCCGATGGTGGTGGCGGGGCCGTGGCCGGTGAGGACGCGGGTATCGTCGGGCAACGGGAGCAGGCGGGTGTGGATGGAGTCGATGATCTTGTCGTAGTCGCCGCCGGGCAGGTCAGTGCGGCCGATGCTGCCGGCAAAGAGCGTATCGCCAGCGATGAGCAGCTTGAGCGGGGCAAAGTGGAGGCAGACCGAGCCTGGTGTATGGCCGGGGGTGAGAAGGACTTTGGCGGGGTAGTGTTCCAGGCCCACGAGCAAGCCATCGGCCAGGTATTCATCGGGCGGGGCGGTCTCAGGGGTTGCGACGCCCAGCCAGCCGGCCTGCGAGTCCATCATCTTGAGCAGAGGCAGGTCGTTTTCGTTGAATAGGATGGGCGCGCCGGTGAGCCGTTTCAGGCGCAGCGCTCCGCCCACGTGGTCGATGTGGGCGTGGGTGACGAGAATCTGCTTGAGTGTGAGGCCCAGTTCGGTGAGCCGGCGGTGAATAAGGCCCACCTCGTCGCCGGGATCGATGACAATGGCTTCGTGGGTCTCCGGGTCACCAAGGATGGTGCAGTTGCAGGCCAGCGGCCCGACGGGAAAGGTTTCCAGAATCATGATTTCTATTGTAGGGCGCGCCGGCTCAGGAACGATGCGAATTGACTTCGCGCAATTTGACCTATGCGACACAAAAGCGGCAGACCGAGTGGCCTGCCGCTTTTGTGGATACCGTTTGCGAAAGGGGTTACTTGCCGGACTTGACCGGGGCGGAGGCAGGCGCTGTCTTGGAGTTTTCCAGCACGGAGTGTGAGCCGCCGGTGGCTGAGCGCGCGTAGAGCACGGTCAGGCTGATGGAAGTCATCAAGAAGATGACTGCCGACCAGGTGGTGAGCCGGGTAAGGACATTGGCCGCTGCGCGAGGGCCGAAAGCTGTTTGCGAGCCCTGGCCGCCAAATGCGCCTGCCAGATCTGCCGAGCGGCCCTGCTGCAAGAGGACGACTCCGATTAGAAACAGGCTGACAATCACGTGCAGAACGATAATGAAGTAGAAGAGAAAACTCATCTTTAAAGCTGCTTTCCAGGTCAGTCCGGCTGGCCCGGACGAGAGAAATTTGGTGCGGAAGAGGGGACTTGAACCCCTATGCCTTTCGGCGCCAGCACCTCAAGCTGGTGCGTCTGCCAATTTCGCCACCTCCGCACTGGGGTGCACCTTACGAGTATAGCAAAAGATGGGGGCGGCGGAAATGGCGTTTTCAAGGAGATGTGTCACCCGGTCAGCCACGCCACCCAGGAGGCCAGGTTTTGGTGGCCGGCTGTGCCAACGGCATGGGCCGCTGGCACAGCCGGCGCTTGACGATCTGGTTGAAGCTCGGTGTGTACAAAGAGCCTCAGCGCAGAAGGTTGGCTTTCGCAAGATCGATGACTTCGTCGCCGCGTCCACTCAACACAGCTCGAATCATGTAGAGGCTGAAGCCCCAGGCCTGGCCGGCGCTGATTGTTGGCGGCATAGCCAGTTCCTGCCGATGCACGAGCACCTCGACCAAGGCCGGGCCATCGTGCGCCAGCGCCGCAGCAAGGGCCGGGCGCAGTTCTTCCGGCTTCTTCACGCGAGAGCCAAAGACGCCCGCCGATTCGGCCAGCTTGGCGAAATTTGGATTGGTCAGTTCCGTGCCGTAGTCGACCAGTCCCGCAGCTTTCATCTCCATTTCGACGAATCCGAGAGCGCTGTTGTTGAAGACCACCAGCTTTACGGGCAGTTTGAGCTGGCCGAGCGTCAGAAGGTCGCCGAGGAGCATTGCCAGCCCGCCATCTCCAGATAGGCTGATTACCTGCCTGTTGCGATGGCTGGCCTGTACGCCGATGGCCTGTGGCAGGGCACTGGCCATGGAACCGTGAATGAACGATCCGATCAACCTGCGCTTGCCGTTCATCTTGAGGTAGCGCGCCGCCCATACCGTGGGGGTTCCCACGTCGCAGGTAAACACCGCATCCTCAGCCGCAAGCTCATCGATAATTTTTGCCACGTATTGGGGATGAAGCGGCGATTGGCCTGTCTCCCCTACGGCGAGATCGTCGAGACCCTTGCGCGCCTCTTTGTAGTGGCCGAGGCAGGTATCGAGAAAGGAGCGGTCGGTCTTGTCCTCGATCAGGGGCGTTAATGCCTCCAGCGTCTCCTTCACATTGCCAATGAGGCCCAAATCGACCGGAGTACGCCTTCCAATCTGCTCGCCGAGCCGGTCCACCTGGATGATCTTTGCGTCCTTTGGGTAGAACTGCTCATAAGGAAAATCCGTTCCCAGCATGAGCAGCACATCGCAGTTCATCATGGCGTGGTAGCCGGAAGAAAAGCCCAGCAGTCCGGTCATCCCTACGTCATAAGGGTTGTCGTACTCAATAAATTCCTTGCCGCGCAGAGCATGAACGATTGGGGCTTTCAACCGCTCGGCCACAGCAACCAGTTGCGCGTGAGCGCCCGCACAGCCTGCGCCGCCAAGAATGGCGACTTTGCGCGCCTTGTTCAGGATTTGAGCGGCTTTGCTGAGTTCATCGTCTGATGGGCGAAAGATCGGTGCACAGTCCTGAATGCCAAGCGAAAGCGCTGGTGCGGAACAGTCGCGCAGGGCCACATCCCCAGGAATCACCACCACCGCGACGCCGCGCCTGGCAATCGCCGTACGCATGGCGATACCCAGCACGCGCGGCATTTGTTCCGGTTGCGAGACCAATTCGCAGTAGTGGCTGCAATCCTTGAACAGTTGCTCAGGATGCGTCTCTTGAAAGTAGCCGCTGCCAATTTCGCAACTGGGAATCTGCGCCGCAATCGCCAGCACCGGCACGCGGCTCCGATGACAATCGAAGAGGCCGTTGATGAGGTGAAGATTGCCCGGCCCACAACTGCCCGCGCATACGGTTAGTTCTCCTGTAAGGTGAGCCTCGGCCCCGGCGGCAAATGCAGCCACCTCTTCATGCCGCACGTGCAGCCATTCAATCTCTTTGCTCTTGCGGATAGTATCAGTCAGGCCATTCAACGAATCGCCAGCCACTCCATAGACCCGCTTTACGCCCGCTTTCACGAGTGTCTCGATGAAGACCTCAGCCACATTCTTCGCCATTTGGAATCACGCCTCTGTAGTCATTGATGCAGAAATAGCCGCGCGGGTATGTCCATTTGTGCACAGGTAGTTCAATGGTCTCACGTCTCAATGCCGGCGCCCGCGCCCGCTGTCTCCGCGTGGATATGGCCGCCTAGAGCAAAACCAGGGAACCTGTATCCTGCTTAGCTTCGTTGAAGGTCGCCGCTCCCTGTTGGTCGCGTCGACTTGAGTGCATGGTTCCGGGATACACCATCCCTGGTTTTGCTGTAGCCTACTTCCAGGCGTTTCCATCGGGGGCTGGGCTCCCGGCTATTGAATGCGCTCGGAGCGGAAGCCGCCTTCGTGCAGGGCGTGGCTGATAGCCGTGATATGGGTCGAGCCGCGAGTCTCAATGGTTACATCGATCACCGTTTCGCTCAGGCTGACGCCGTAGTAAGCGCGATTGTGGATGGTTTCGACGATATTGGCGCGTTCGCGGGCGAGGATTTTGGTGAGGTTCAGCAGGGCTCCGGGGCGGTCCTGCAAGTAGACGCGGACGCGCAGCAGACGGCCGTCTTTCACCAGGCCGCGTTCGATAATCTTGGCCAGCAACGAGACGTCGATGTTGCCGCCCGAAACCAGCACCACGGTGGGGCGCGGCCGGAGATTGGTCTTGGACTGGACGACAGCGGCCAGTGCGGCGGCGCCAGCACCTTCAGCCAAGCTCTTTTCCTGCTCCAGAAGCATGAGGATAGCGCTGGCGATCTCCTCTTCGTCCACCGTGACGATCTCGTCCACGTAGCGGGAGACCAGAGGCAGGGTCAGGTCGCCGGCGCGGCGCACGGCGATGCCATCGGCGATGGTGGCTTCGCCATTGATGGTGGTCGGGGCGCCAGCCTCGCGAGCGCGCAGCATCGAGGGCAGTTTTTCCGGTTGGACTCCAATGACGTGAATTTTTGGATTGGTTTCCTTGAGCGCACAAGCAATGCCGCTGATGAGCCCACCGCCGCCGATAGGCACCACGACGGTTTCAAGGCCGTGTACCTGTTCGAGAAGTTCCAGGCCGATGGTGCCTTGTCCGGAGATGACTTCAGGGTCGTCGAAGGGATGAATGAAGGTGCGGCCCTCTTCGACTTGGCGGCGCAGGGCCTCTTCGCAGGCCTCGTCGTAGCTGGCGCCGTGCAGAACGACCTCAGCGCCATAGTTGCGGGTGGCGGCTACCTTGACCTGCGGCGTGGCCAACGGCATCACGATCTGTGCACGAATGCCGCGGGCCGAGGCGTGAAATGCGACTCCCTGGGCGTGATTGCCGGCGCTGGCCGCGATGACGCCGTGTTTGCGCTCCTCTTCAGTCAAGGTGAGCAGCTTGTTGAGCGCGCCACGTTCCTTGAAGGAGCCGGTGCGTTGCAGATTTTCCAGCTTCAGGTAGAGGGGCAGACCAGTCAGTTCGGAGAGGTGATGCGAAAGATGGCAGGGCGAGACATGGATGGCTTCCCCGATACGCGCGCGGGCTGCTTGAATGCTGCTGAGGGTGACGGATTCCAAAAAAGTGCCTCCTTGGTTGAGCGAAATAGCGGAATGGACAAAATAATTTCTGAAGTCGGGCAGAAAATAAAAAGCCACCAGCCGCGTTTGCGGGTGGTGGCCTGGATACTGCTCAATTGCTAAATCCGGTTCGTCAGGCGTCGTTTCCCGCGTGCGCAATGGAGTTGCTAATTCGCAGCGTGGAAATCGACGCGGCCATGCACATTGCCTGAGAGAAGCTCGCGTTTGCGGGGGAAGTGTGCATAACCTTATTTGCAGTAGAACAGAGAAGCAAGGGCGCGTCAAGGCAGCGGGGTGCGGCTGAGGGAGGATTTCATCACAAGCTGCATATCCGGCGGCAGGTTGCCTTCGAGTCCCTTGAGCAGCGAATGTCTCATCCTAAGTATAATTTCTGGGCGATCGGGTATATGATGGCGAGTTCGGCCATCATATTGCATTCCGGCGGAGAGAACGAACATGATGTGTTCAAAATGCCGGTGCCATCGAATGCACCGTATCAGGAGGGAAGGCTTCCTGCGCGTGAAGCTGGCGCCGTTATTTGGTTTCTATCCATGGCGATGTTCCTCCTGCGGGGCAGAGCATATGTTTAGAGATCGAGGCGAACGGAAGAGCAATCCTGACACGGGCAACGCGCACGAAAAAGCACCCCGACATTCAGCAGGTGAACCGCACGAGTAGTTGTTGGTAAATCGCAAACTTGGTGCCCAGAGGGGGATTTGAACCCCCACGGCCTTGCGGCCTGCGGATTTTAAGTCTGACCGGATGTATTTTGCATCCAGTTGCACCGGGTAGCGTAAATCCGCTAATTCAAAAGGGAGCCATTCGGATAAGGCCATCTATCGAAAAGAAAATATTTACTACCACTTCCCCGCTATAGTCCACTAGAATTGGCCCACTATGAAAGTCTGCTCGTTGCACGTCTCCTGCTTGGTTCTCTTCCCCTCTATATTTCTAGCCGGGTGCTCTGGATCTTCTTCGACCTCCGGAGGAACGACATCTCCTGCGGCGACGCCACCGACAGTGACCTCAATCTCACCGGCGACGGCCGTAGCCGGGTCTGGGCCGCTGACCCTCATGGTGAATGGGGCAGGCTTTCTTACGACGACCACGGTTCAGGTGGGCGGCGTGGCGGATGTTACCAGCTACGTGAGCAGTACTCAGGTGACCGCGACGGTTACACCTCAGCAATTGACGAGCGGAGCACAGCTTTCAGTGATCGCATTGAACGGCACGGCAAGCAGCGGATCGGGCGCTGCGGTGAATTTAGAGGTGACCAACCCCATACCGGCGATCACGCAATTCACTCCGGCAACACTCGCGACGGGAACGGCGTCACCGACTGTTGCAGTGACCGGCACAGGCTTTGTTCCTACAACGGTAATCGACGCAAACGGCAGTGCGCGGACAACAACCTATGTGAGCGCAACGCAGGTGAACGTGACGTTGACGGCAAACGATGTGGCAAGCGCCGGAAGTCTGTCACTGACGGCTGTGAATACGGCGCCGGGAGGCGGAACGTCGGCGGCCTCGACGATTGCCATCAACAATCCCGCGCCTGGGGCGGCTATCGCACTTTCGCCAGCGGTGGTGACAACCGGTGGCACGGCGCCTGTCACAGTAACGGTGATGGGGACGAACTTCATTCTGTCGTCAACGGTGCAGGTGAACGGAGTAGCCCGCGCGACAAACTATGTGAGCGCGACGCAGTTGACATTCCAGCTTACGGCGACGGATCAGGCGACAGCTCAATTGCTCACTGCGGCGGTTGTGAACCCAACACCGGGCGGAGGAACCTCTCTAGGAGCAACGCTTGAGATACTCACTCAGACACCGACGCCAGTAATCACGCAGGTTTCGCCGACACAATTCATAGCTGGGTCGGGTGCATCGTATATCTATGTTTATGGCTCAGGTCTCTACACAAAGCTTAGTTCGGGGCAATATGTTTTGACCTCCAGTGTGCTGTGGAACGGTACGCCGCTCACAGTAGTCAACTGCTACATTGAAGGCAATGGAGTGGGAGAAGACATAGCGGAGGTGCCTGCGAATCTTCTGACATCGGCGGGTACAGCGACCATTACGGTGAGCAGTTCGACTTCGACTCCCGCCTTGTCTAATGCACTGACGGTGACGATTGCGAATCCCCCCGCGCCGACTCTGACATCCATTTCACCGAATGCGGGGCCGATCAACACGGCGACGGCGGTGACGCTATATGGCACGGGCTTTACGACGAGCTCTACGGTGGCGCTGAACGGAGTGAATATAGCCACAACCTATGTGAACTCGACGGAGCTTACAGTGTCAATTCCCGCTTCCAGCCTGGGCTTGCCTGGAAACGTAAACTTCACGGTGACCACCCCCGCACCGGGCGGAGGAACTACGGCGCCGCTGACCTATACAACCTACCTCGCAATTGCAAATAACGACATCGTATACAACGCCTCGGACGGACTCCTGTACGCGTCCCTCCCGGTTTCCGCAGTCGGCGGCGGTGGGAACTCGGTGGCAGGCATTAATCCGGTGACCGGCACTATTATGCGTCAAATCTGGGTAGGCAGCAATCCGAATAAGCTTGCACTTTCCACAGATGGTACGCAGCTCTTCGTCGGTCTTGATGGCGCTGGAGCGGTGGCGCAGGTCGATCTGAACAAAGGCGCGGTAGTAAACCAGTTTTCCCTTGGCGGCGGACCGGGAGTTTACAACGCACCTTATACGGCCAACTATCTCGCAACCGTTCCTGGATCGCCTGACTCGGTAGCGGTGGGTGTCGCTGGCGGCGTGTTTGGTGGAGATGACGTCACCATCTTCGATTCCGGCGTTCCACGCGCCCATTCTTCATCGAAGGTCGGCTACGGACCGTTCAGCTTCGGCTCGTCCTCGTCGATTCTGTATATGGCGAATGGCCAAACCATCGAACAACTGACTGTCGGTTCTACCGGCGTTACGGCGGCCACCGCTCTTGCTACTACGAGCGGCTCTGTGACCTCCATCCAATACGACAACGGCCAGCTCTATCTCTCCAATGGCCAAGTGTTCAATGCCTCCACCGGAGCACTACTGGGCACCTTCTACAGTTCCGCGAACACCCCCGCCACCGGGCCAATCATTTCGGATTCCACGCTGGGCCGAGCCTTTGTTGGCGTATCGAACTTCAGTTCGAGTGGGCAAGTGTTCGCATTCAATGAAACCTCATTCAACTCCAGCGGCAGTATTACGGTGAATGGCGTCGGCACTGAGAGCTATCCAACAAACTTCCAGAAGATCGTGCGCTGGGGACAGAACGGGCTAGCGCTCAGTGCTGTTGCGAGTGCGTTCTCGTCAGTCAATCAGATCTTCATATTCCAGTCGCCTCTTGTGGAAGATCTGTCGGCATCGCCCGCGGATCTTTCCGTCACGCTTACTGCGCCGGCCACTGCCACGACGGGAACAGCCATCTCATGGGTCGCAAAAATCAGCAACAACGGCCCCAATCAGGCACAAGGCACAACGCTCACCGTGAATCTGGACTCATCTCTGATCATCAACAGCGTGACGCCGAGCCAGGGATCCTGCGGGACCGGTGCAGAGTTCATCTGTGATCTGGGCAACCTGGCGAGCGGAACGAGTGCAACCGTGACAGTGAGCGCGATTCCTTCAACCTCGGGCACGCTCGCCGGGGCTGCGACCGTCTCGGCCACCAGCTACGATCCGACAACCACCAACAATCAGGCCACCACGAGCACAGTTGTGTCGGGGAGCCTGTATGGCGCGGTGCCGTTGATCTCTGCGATCTCGCCCAATTTTGTCCAGGCAGGATCGTCCGACTTTACGCTCACCGTTACCGGGATCGGCTTCAACGAGGGGTCAACCGTCAACCTTGGCTCAACCCCACTCACCACAACCTACACAAGTGCAACTCAGCTCACGGCGACGGTCTCCGCTTCTCGAATCGCGAATTACGGCTGGGCGGCCGTGACGGTCACCAATCCTGCTCCGGGCGGGGGCGTCTCGCAAGTCCTGCCTCTGACCATTTACGCAGTGGTCAACGTGCCTACGAACGGACTTCTCTTCGACCCGTACTCTCAGCAGCTCTATGCCACCGTCCCAAGCAACGCCACCGGCATTACGGGCAACTCGGTTGTCACTATCAATCCGTTCACCACTGCGGTGGGAACACCGGTCCCGGTTGGAAGTCAACCAACGGTGATGGCCGAAACCTCGGACGGAAACTTCCTCTGGATCGGACTGAGCGGTGCAGCGAGTGTAGCTCAGTTCGACCTTCTCCAACATACGCTTGGGGCAACTGTTTCCTTGTCCTCCCTTTCGAAATACTATTCAGTCGGGACGATTGCCGCTACAGGGCTGGCAGCGATGCCTGGCAGCGATACCACTCTGGCCGTCGATGACAGTGGAGTTGTGGGCATCTTTGATATTAACGGGAGTAATGGGACATTTCGGCCCAATTTCGCAAACGATAACTTTCCTACGTTCCCGGACGCTTCGCACCTCTACACTTACGACAATTTAAGCACCGGATCGGAATTCTACCGGTACAGCATCAATGCAAACGGAGCAGCCATGATCGATGGCACGACCCTGGACGGCATGGGTGGTTTCAATGGATCGTTCCAGGTTGCGAATGGCTTTGTATACGGAGCTGCGGGTGGCATTATCAATCCCGCTACGACGCCTCCTTCGCAGATTGCCACGCTTCCACTCCTTTCTTCCGACAACTCGACAGTTGATGGGTTCGGCATTGGGATCGCCGTAGATCCTTCGCTGAAGAAGGATTTTCTGATGATCGAGAATTTGCCGGGAATGTCGACGGACAGCCTGGTGCGCTATGACCTGACCACGTATCTGCCCGAAGCGTTCGTCGACATGCCGGCATCGGCGTCCAGCATCGAGGCCAAATGGACGATGCTGCGCTTTGGTCAGGATGGATTGGCACTTCTGTCCTCGGGGGAGGATTACTCGACCAACCCGACCACCACAGTCACAACCCTCATGCTTATGCGCGGACCCTTTGTGGTGCCGCAGTTGCTAGAGACCAATTCAGCAGCCAGCCTGACGTCGACTTCGCTGACGTCGGTTACACACGGCGCGGGCAATATGCTGCTCACGCTGACGGGCTCGAACTTTGTTCCCGGCGTGGCTGTGACGTGGAATGGGAGTTATCGGACGACGACGATCGTAGATACGACTCATGTGACGGTTGCGATTCCGGCAAGCGACTTGGCGAGCGCGGGAAGCGGATTGCTGGTGGCGACCAATCCGGGAGCATCGGCATCGAACACGCTGACAGTGACAATCGACTAAGGAAGAATGTAAACGAGTTGGCGTAAGAACAGAGTGGTGCGGATACTCGTCGCTTCACAATAGCTTCGTTTTCCAGTAGCGATGGTGTTGCGGAAATGTGAAGGTTTAAGGTCTGTACCGGTATATCCCGCGGCATTCGCCAAACCAGCCGGCTATGCGGTGGTAGTCCGTCTTTTGCTTAATCCGGGAGTGTTTCATAATCCACACTTTATGGAATGGCCGGATCGTTGAGATTTGGCCATTGATTTGATTGGGTTTACAGGAGTCGTTTTTCGACCCCTTTTGTAACGGTACAGATGTGCTTGTGGACGGCATAAAGCAGGATCGCCAGGATCACGATAACGACCGGGAAGACAAGGAGAACGGAATGTCCGGTCACGCAACTTTCTCCGATGAGGCTGGTGCGGGTTCGTGGACGAGCGCGGCGCATGCCAGCGCGCACTCGTTCGATGATCAGATTGCGCTCCAGTTCAGCAATAGCGCCGATGATCACGGCGATGGCCCGGCCCAACGGGCCGCCGGTGTCGATCTGTTCGCGGAAGCTGACGAACTCGATGTTGAGCCGATTCAGCTCGTCAAGTACATCGAGAAAATGCCGTGTCGACCGGGCGATCCGGTCGATAGCCCAGACGAGGACGACGTCGAAGCGGCCGCGGCGGGCGTCATGCATCAGCTCGTCGAGTCCGAGCCGGCGGGCCCTTGCTCCTGATATTCGGCCAGTGTATTCCTGCACGATCTCCAGGCCGCGCTGGGCAGCCATCTGACGGAGGTCGTAGAGCTGCGTTTCCGGATGCTGATCGACGGTCGATACTCACATATAAAGGGCGGCGCGCTTCATAACAGGTTCATGAATAGCACATATATCTGAGATATGTACAGTTATTGCCGATGCCCTTTCCCCCGATATAGAGCATGGCTTCATGGGCTATACCGAACCCCTCCGCCGTTTTATCCAGCCCGAAGGATACACACCCCAGGTCAACGAAATACCCGACACAATGCCTTCCTGGATGCCCGGTCAGGACTACCTGATCAACCTCCAGAAGGGAGATCCCTACATCAAGGTGGATGAAGGCTATGCCCGCCTGCCAGGCAAGGGCTACGAAGCACTCCATCCGGAACTGGAAGCCGAGTACGACCGGATCACCGAGCAGGTCCGTCAGACCAAGGAATCAACCCTTCAGGTAGCCCAGAAACACTTCAACGCACCGGTCGACACCATCGAGAGAACGGTCAAGAGCGCCAGCACAAAGGGTGTCGAACTGGAGGAGTATCCAGGCCGGACCTTCCGCTTCAGCTCGGTAGACAGCTGCATCGCGGATCTGACTAGGTGCCTCCTCGGCGCCGTGCACAAAATCCCCTCGCGCCCGCGGGAGAGGGCCGGAACCCCGCCTCCGGCGTGGTTCCATCGCCGCCCGACTCCTCTCTCCCTGTCCGCGTCTCCAGCCAGAACACTCTTCGCCGAGCAGCTTCAGAATAGGCAGCCGACTCAGTACAATTTCCGATGATGGCTGATTTTTGGCGGGGCTGAGATGACGGGATAGCTTTCCGTGGCGGCGTCAGTGGACGGAGGTTTATCTGTTCACTGCACCTATCATGCCGCGTCTCTCCAAGGTTGGTAACCGGCCTTGGTTACTTTCGCTTGGGCGCTCCAGATCCACCCCTAAACGGTCGGTCGGGAAAATGCAAAGAAAAGGCCGGAATGAGTGCCTCCCCACCAGAGCACAAGGAGTTATGAAACACTTTTTGAGCTAAAAGGCCTTTTGGAAGCCGCCCTAGTATAAGGATTTTGGGCTCAATCCCGAAAACAGGCCGACATATGCATGCCATTTTGGGCTCACGAGGCTATCGCCACATAAAGTTCCACCGAACATGCCTCTTGCTGAGATTATTCAACGGCTGGAACCACCTCCGTCCAGCAACAGTGAGATCAGCTTTGTCGGACGGTTTGCCGCCTGGCTCGCCAGCTGGGCTTACTTCTCCATGCCTGACTCCTTGGTTCGGCACAGGGCACTTAACCTCGCCCTCGATAAGCAAATCCGGAAATAGTCTGTCTAGCCGCGCGGCACCGTTTCCCGAGTCGGCTTCTGCCGCTCCAAGCGGATTCCTCAACCGTTGGAGCGTCCGCTACCCGAGAGCAATGGACGCCACGTCCACGTGATGCTCCATGCTCAAACGACAAACGCGCCTTGGAAGATGAGAGATCTGATGGCTTGTCAAACGAAGAGACCACGGAGACTTCCCATCAAGAGCACTCGGGACGAAGCCGGAACCCGGGTCGAGGGCATCTGAAGAAATCATTTATAGATATCGCACTGGGATTCTAGGCAGTTGGGTAGGTGACCCTGCTCAAGAAAAGCTGAAACTCTGGCCCGCTGCGTAGGGATGTCAGGATCGGGTCAGACAGGAATCCAAGGCTCCAAAGCGAACCTTGACCATAGGATTGCTCCAGGCATTCCACAGCCTTTTTCCCCTCATTCAAGCCGATCAGAGTGAGCGCGGTTGCGTAGGCATAATGAGGCTTTGCCTGGACTCTCGATTCATTCAAAGCGCCAAGAACATCGAGCGCTTTTTGAGTTTGGTCACTCAAGGCGTAAGCGTATCCCAGAACGCCTTGCGGCACAGGTTGATTCTGAAAATCTGGCGCAAGTGATTCCACCCTATGAATGAAGCCATCTGGCCCTTCCAGTTGCACAGAGGCAAGCGCATCCACCGCGTTCAGACTGACGTCAGTGCCCCCGAAATTCCTAACGATTGCAATCCGCGCGCGAGCCGTCTCGTATTGGCCTGCCAAATACTCGCACCAAGAGAGGCGTGCCTGTAGGATGGTGTCCAGCGGACGTTTCATCTCAATCTTCTGATAGAGGTCAATAGCATCCGGAAGGCTGCCTTCCGCAATGTAAAGCAACGCCCTGCCAAACAGAGCCAACATGAACTCCGGATTCTGGTTCAAAACCTCATCGAAGCCTTGGCGCGCGCCATGCCAATCCCGTTCCAAGATCATTTTGAGCCAGGCTTCCGTGGACTTTACCGAAGGCAACTCGGGATCGCACTCCATGGCCATGCGTAAAGCAATTCGAGCGCAGATGTACGCGAACGGCGTTCTGATTTCGCCCACCAAACCATCTGTAATCAGCGTTATAGCCAAGCCCACAAACGCGTTCGGGTTGTTAGGATCTAAATCAAGGGCTTTACGATAGATCTGAGCAATCGTCTTAAGACTGGACGGCGAAACGACTTGCCACATCCTGGCGGCCTGAGCGGAAAGATCTTGAGACTGGGAAGTTGTGGAAACGGAAATCACATTGGAACGGAGAGATGCGTGGCCTTGACCCTGCTCACTCCGCGAAAGGGGCTCTGTGAGCAATACAGGCCCGCGTAATTCAAGAGGCTCACCCCCTTCCGTTCTGCTACGTCTCAGGAGCCAGTCGTCCAGCTCGTTGCTGAAGGCGAAGACGGACCGCATCTTACCTTGGAGGCGGTAGACTGGCAAACCAGACTCAGAGTGCCATCGTTGGACAGTGCGACAACTGTGATCAAGATATTGGGCAATGGACTTCCAACTGTCCAGTCGTGTTTCAGGAAAAGTTTCTTCGTCCATTTCAGGAATCATGTCTCTAGCCTCAAATGCTCAAGAAAAGCTCCCCTGAAAATGCACTTCTCTTAAACGTACCTCTCAAATTAACGACGCTGAGTTCATTCGCCACCGAAATTCGTTGGCCTCTTCATACGGCAAAGCATATTATCACACCACGGGGCATACGATTTTAACTTATTAGCCGTACGATTTAACGTAGTATTCAACACGGATCGACTACCATACACTTTAGTGGCTCTTAACGCAAAATCCGTTACTTCTGACCGAGAAGCCTGAAATCACAGGCCGTTGACAGTTCAAATGGCGCATTATGACGCTTTGTGGCGTATGTGCAGCGTGTATTAGCCATTGCAAGAACAGTAGCAAGGTCTTAAGCTCGTTTTCTAAACGTTGCGTAGTTCCTTCGCTGCTGAAAATCAACACTGGTGCTGGTGAGTGATAAATGCCGCAGCGAGGGTGAGTCACTTACTATCCAGAAGGTATGCTAAGTGACCATGGCGAAGCCATGCTCTATTCATTCATGGCCAATGAGGGCGAAACGATCTCACCGAACGGACAGTCGAATTGTCCGGCGGGATGAAGAAAGTCCAGCGGTAGAGCAACGATGGCAAGTCTCGAGTTGCAAGGGCCTGTCTGCGAATTCGCACCGAGCGCACTGTTAGCCGCCGACGATCAAAGTGCGGCGGCTAATCGCCGGTGGTACGCGGTGTACACCATGCCCCGCGCCGAGCAGTCGGTCGTCAAGTACCTTGAATCATGGCAGATCGAATCGTTTTTGCCTACATACGAAAGCACGCACACCTGGAAGAACCGCCAGCATAAGAAAATCATTCTGCCGTTGTTCCCGTCCTACCTGTTCGTGCGGATTGGCTCCGAAGAGCGATCCAAGGTACTCCGGTTTTCCGCGGCGCTCCAGATTGTTGGCAACAGCCAAGGCCCGTCTTCTATTGCGGATTCTGAAATCGAGTTCCTTCGCTCGGGCTTCTGTAGGCGCCGGGTTGAACCCTACCGGGAACTCGTTATCGGCAGGAAGGTCCGTATCAGGAACGGCCCAATGCAGGGAGTGCAGGGAGTTCTGGTGCAGAAGGGCAACAGCTTGCGATTCGTTCTGAAGATCGAGATGATCAACCAGTGCGCCGCAGTCGAAGTCGCTGCCGATGAACTTGAGGCCGTTCTCGATTAGCGGTCGGCGAATCCTGATTTCCCGTTTAATTATGCGATAGATACAAGAGGGCCACCCGCGAGACAATGGCGCTCATACACTCAGCATGGCTCGGGTATGCTAAGTGTGCTTTGAGGTCCTCTATTTGAGGAAAATGGACACCTTCATTCTGCTGCTAATCCCAGTGATTCTGGCTGTGCTTTTCATTGTTGTAGCCTTTGCCATGGAAGTCAGGACCGAAGGGCACGGTCCGAGGAAAGCTTTATGACCAGGAAGTCAGAGGTTCCAGACCGAATTGTGCATGGGGCGGTGGTCTTGTTTTCGCGACAGGGATACCACGGGACCAGTACTCGTGAGATTGCTAGGCTCGCGCAGGTAAGCGAGGTCACCATTTATCGATATTTTGAGGGCAAGGAAGACATCTTTCAGGCGGCCCTTGAATCCAGCTTCAGTAGCATCAAGCCCCACTTAAGACTGCTCCCTCCAACCTCGAAATATGAAGCTCCGGAAGTCATGATTCCTCGGATCGTTGGTCTGCTGCGGGATACAGTCTCTCTTTCGCCTGAATTGGTGTGGCTGATCCTGGTCGCATTCCTCGAGGTTCACGGGGAATCTGAGAAGATCTGCCGCGAACACTTGGCTCAGCTCTTAACTGCGATTGATGACTATCTGAAAACGCACATTCAGGCTGGCAGAATTCGAAATGTGAACTCAGCGATTGTAACTGTCGCGATGGCAATGTCGGTTTTCGTCCAACCGGAGATTTCCAGAATTATAGGATGGAGTCAGTTTCAGGCACTGAATAGCCGCCAAATCTTGAATGAGTACTCAGCCTTCTGGGTGAATGCTCTTATTTCACCCTCCCGGGAACATACGCAATATACTGAGCCCGCAGTCGGGATCTCTGCCGCTTAGCCAGGGTGCCTCCGGGAATTGCTCGCTGAACTCCGCTGGCATGGACCTGGGAAGAGCGGCAGCCTCACCACCTTCGCAAAGTCAGGAAATAGGACAGCGGTGTGGCTTGATTCCGTCCTTGAAGGCTATCAACTGTTCATCGCGGTTCGGAAATTGTAAGGAAACAAAACGCCAGGGACGAAGGAGAAAATGATATGTCTCAGGAATCACAGCGTGCCAGGCGGGATAAAGCGCAACGTATCGGGCGTTATGCAGTCGTCTATTCTCTAGACCTGACAGCATTCGCTTTCTCTGCAATCCTCGCATTTGAGTTGCGATTCGACGGCGTGTTGCCTGCCCAATACTTTCACCCGATGAGGGTGGCCCTGTGCGTATGGGTAGTGGCAAAGTTCGCGTGCTTCATCATTGGTTCAGTAGGCCGCGGAAGTTGGCGGCATGCTTCAACTCACGATAAGATCCGCGTTGTTTTGGCTGATTCTGCGGGGTCGATACTGGGCGGCCTGGTCATATTCCTTCTCCTCGGGCCATGGGCCATTCCACGTTCGGTTTACATTCTTGATTGGCTGATTTGCTGCTCGCTGACCTTGGGGGGAAGGCTCGCTGTTCGAGTAATTTTCACCGCGAGGAGTAGGAATAGAGTAGAGGGAGAGCAGGCGAAGACGCTCATTTATGGCGCCGGCGACGCAGGGTTGGCGCTGTTGGAGGAGTTGCGACAAAATCATACCTTGATGTGCGATGTCATAGGCTTTGTCGATGACGATCCAGTCAAAGTTGGGCTCGTTCTGGATGGCAAGCGGGTGTTGGGAACGGGAGAATCCCTCGGGGCATTGGTGCAGAAGCGCGCCATCAAGGAAGTGCTCATTGCGATTCCCTCCGCGACGGGATCGCAAATGGTGCGGATTTTGAAGCTCGCCACCGACGCCAAGGTGGAATACAAGACGGTGCCGAGTCTGGGGGAGCTTGTCCAAGGCGCGGAATTGGGCAAGCAGATCCGAGAGGTTGCTGTAGAAGATTTGCTCGGCAGAAAGCCAGTGCAGCTAGACATGGAACGCATTCGTGAGCGCATTCAAGGGCGGGTTGTCATGGTGACGGGCGCTGCGGGTTCGATCGGATCGGAAATCTGCCGGCAGATCGCTCCCTTCCGTCCGCTGGCCATTGTGGGTTTCGATGAGGCGGAGACTCCCCTGTTCCATATTGATAGAGAGATGGCTAAAAGCTTCCCATACATGACTTTTTACCCCGAGATCGGGAGTATTACCTGCCGTGGCACTCTGAAACGGGTAATGCAACACTATCACCCGTCGATTCTGTTTCATGCAGCCGCCTACAAGCATGTTCCGTTGATGGAGAGGCACGTCTTCGCTGCCGTCGAGACTAACATTTTCGGGACCTGGAACGTCGCCCGTGCAGCGGCTGACTACGGAGTCGGCGATTTTGTCATGATTTCCACAGATAAGGCGGTTCGGCCGACCAGCATGATGGGCGCTACGAAGCGCACAGCAGAGTTGCTCATTCGCGCGCTTCAGATGGAGGGCGGAACCAAGTTTGTTGCGGTGCGCTTCGGAAATGTACTAGGAAGCAACGGAAGTGTTGTTCCAATCTTCAAGGAACAAATTGCCGCAGGCGGCCCGGTAACGGTCACTCACCCGGAAATGACTCGCTATTTTATGACCATTCCTGAGGCGACCCAGTTGGTTTTGCAAGCGTTCTCCCTCGGCAAGGGCGGAGAGGTATTCGTTCTCGAAATGGGCGAGCCCGTCAAGATCGCGGATCTAGCCAAGAATCTAATTCTGCTCTCGGGGCTTCAGCCTGAACGAGACATCGAGATTCAATTTACCGGTCTTCGTCCAGGTGAGAAAATGTTCGAAGAATTAAATCTGCAGGATGAGCATCTAGTTCCAACTTCGCACGCTAAGATTAGAAGCTATCTCTGCCATCAGGATGTCGATGCTATTCAAATCAAGACGTCTTTACAACGCCTACAAGCAATTGTTGAAGGGCGCGACGTCGCCAACCTCGTGCTTCTGCTCAAGGAATTGGTTCCCGACTATAATCCTGGGGCCGAGCTTTTGAAAACGGCCTTGTCTATCAAGCCATACAATGCAGGTCCAGACAAGATTTCGGTTCATAGTGGGCAGACCGAAACCCCAGTGGTGGCCAAGATAACGCCGGGCACCCTATTGAATTAGAGCGTTCAAAGAGCATCTTGGTACCGATCCGAGATCAGGGGCCAGCATGGATGTCGTAATCCTGAATCACTGAGAGCATTACGCCAATGGGGATGTAGCCGCCTCTTGAAGAGGCACCCTTGTGTGGCACCCCGGTCGGCGAACTCCTTTCTGGATACTCTGTGGTTAAATTGCATACTGCAGACTGCGATTATCACTGGTCGCGTGGAATCTCACCAACCCGCAATTGCGGATTAACCGAATCACATTTCTAAGAAATCAAAGGATGAACGAAGTGGTGCTTGATAACCATAAGAGCTCTGACTCCAGGTCGCGATGGAATCGAGTCGGCGGTCTCCTGTTTACTTCGGTACTAGGAGTGTTCCTTTGCGGCGTTATCGCTGCCCAGAATGGTTGCGCCCAAGAATCAGCCCAGAATGGTTGCGCCCAAGAATCAGCCCAGAATGGTTGCGCCCAAGAATCAGTCCAGAGTGGTAGCGCCCAAGCAACTGCTCATGGCAGTAGTGACCAAGCAACTGCCCCGAGTAATAACGCCGAGGGATCCGCCCAAACATCCGCCCCGAGCAGTGATACCCAAACGCCTGTTCAGAGTAGCGCTGGCCAATCATCATTTGCCCAGAGTGGAAATGCCCAAGCGCCTGCTCAGAGTAGTAGCGCCCATGCAACAGGTTCGCACGTGACGCCGCCCGCAGGAATACCTGTCGAGACCCATCAGGACGAGCCACAAGAGATACAGCGGCCCAACCCATACGGGAATTTGCCTTCGCTGCATGATCTTTACACGCAGATTCCATCCGCTGGAGGTAGACTCCGGCGCTTTGGCAGCGACGCTTTTCTTCTAGGTACGGGAAATGCGAATGAACTGCCGATGGACCTTCCTGTAGGCCCCGACTATGTTCTCGGAGTGGGTGACAGCCTTGCAGTGAATATGTGGGGCGGACGCTCCGATCGTCTAACCGTGCTCGTTGACCGCCAGGGCCAGATTGCGCTCCCCGAAGCAGGCACGATCACGATTGACGGACTCACGATTGCCCAGGCGCAGAGCGCTATTCAAAAAGCGCTCAGTACGCAGTTTCAGGGTGAGCATGTCGAAATTTCGCTGGGCCGGCTCCGCACAGTGCGCGTGTATGTGGTTGGAGACGTACAGCGTCCTGGCGCCTATGACGTCAGTTCTTTGTCCACCCCTCTTAGCGCCTTGTATGCCGCCGGTGGCCCGACCAGCCGCGGGTCACTGCGCATCCTGCGCCAATACCGCGGCAAACAACTGGTCCGTGAAATTGACCTTTATGACTTCTTGTTGCGAGGTGTCCGCTCGAACGTTGACCGCCTGCTACCGGGCGATACCATCCTGGTGCCGCCGGTAGGTTCGCAGGTTTCGGTGGAAGGAATGGTGCATCGCCCCGCAATTTACGAACTGAACGGCGAGCAAGGATTGAACCAAGTACTCGATCTAGCCGGAGGAGTGCTGGCTTCCGCGAGCTTGAAACAGATCAATGTTGAACGAATTGAAGCCCACCAACGCCGCACCATGTTTAGTTTGCAACTTCCGGACAACGCGGAGGGAGTGAAACAGAAGCTGGTCGATTTCCGGGTGCAAGGCGGGGATGACGTCGTAATTTCGCAGATTCTGCCCTACAACGAGCAGGCAGTCTATCTTGAAGGGCATGTCTTTCGTCCAGGAAAGTACCCCTACCGGGATGGAATGACACTCAATGATCTGTTGCATTCGTACCAGGACGTAATGCCGGAACCGGCCGATCACGCTGAACTCGTTCGTTTACAGCCGCCGGACTTCCGGCCAGAGACCATAAGCTTTAGTTTGCCTGACGTGCTTATCGGTAACGATTCAATCAAACTTCAGCCGTTCGATCTAATCCGTATCTTCAGCCGGTATGAGATCGATTCGCCGAGGATTTTTATCGAGGGGGAAGTCCTTCGACCCGGCAGATATCCGATGTCTCAAGGAATGACGCTGTCTGATCTGGTGCGCATGGCGGGAGGCTTTAACCGTAGTGCCTATCGAGATGAAGCCGACCTTTCCAGCTATGTAGTCCAGGATGGCCAGAAGGTGCTGGTCAACCATAGCATCGTCGCTGTAGAGAAGGCGCTTGATGGGGACAAAAGTGCAGATGTCGTGCTAAAACCTGGCAATGTCGTCAGCATTCGGCGACTGGCTGGGTGGCAAGACATCGGTGCGTCGGTGACGATCAATGGCGAGGTCGAGCATGCAGGCAGCTACGGGATTGAACAGGGAGAGCGCCTGAGTTCGGTTCTGAAGCGTGCTGGCGGCTTCCGAGAGGATGCGTATCCAGCTGCCGCCGTCCTGGAGCGTGTGCAGGTTCGCGAACTTGGCGAGCAAGCCCGCCAGCAGATGATTCAGCGAATCGAAACCACGCCAGTCGATTTTAAGCCAGGGGCAATGTCCGAGCAGGCACAATCATCTATGCAGCAGTCACTTCAGCAGCAGCGACTACAAGTTCTCACAGCCCTTCGCAGCCATCCGGCCAACGGTCGTCTGGTAATCAACATTTCTCCGGAGATCAGCAAATGGGAAAATACGCCGGCAGATGTTGAAATGCGTGCAGGCGACACGCTAGTCATTCCCAAGCGGCCGAACTTCGTGATGGTTAGCGGGCAGGTCTATAACCCAACTGCGATAAGCTACGTTCCTGGCAGAGAACTCGGCTGGTATTTGCGGAAGGCTGGTGGGGCGACACCCTATGGCAACAAAAAACAGATCTATGTGTTACGTGCCGATGGGTCAGTAGCAGCACACGAGAGTAGCTGGATAGGCGGTAATGTAATGAACCTCCGATTGCGGCCCGGCGATTCCGTGTTCGTTCCCGAGAAGATTATTGGCGCCTCACCGGTCTGGCAAAATATCATGGGTATAGCGCAGATCATGGCGGCGGCCGCCCTTCCTATCGCCATGGTCGGAACCTTCTGACAAAGTACAGGGCATTCTCCAAGCAGTTCCAACGATCCAGTCTAATCCAACCGGGAGTTCCCCCGGCTTTGCCGGGGTGGCAGTAAGAGTTTGACATTTCCGGGAGTCCATCCAAGAAACTCCAAGAGGTGAGCCGCCAAGCACACATCAAGGAGAATCTGGATGAA
>Ga0255355_1000222_pt1 | contig 39009 bp, 37 predicted proteins | sample HBST75metaG_FD_189943 | JGI IMG/M metagenome (GOLD analysis project Ga0255355, IMG submission 189943) | Peat soil microbial communities from Stordalen Mire, Sweden - H.B.S.T75 | ecosystem: Environmental > Terrestrial > Soil > Wetlands > Peat | place: Sweden: Norrbotten County, Stordalen Mire...
AGCTGGGCCGATCAACTGAGAATCCCGAGACTCTGTTGACCTCAACTTCTCGAACCGCCGGATGCGGACCCGCTTGTCCGGTGGTGTGGCAGGGGAGAGCAGGTGACTGCTCCCCCTATGCCGATTTGTTGTGCCTCCGGTTCAAGCCGCTGCAACTCTCTCTACTGGTTGAGAGCGAAGTTGAGTTGCACCGTCACCTTCGACGGACCGGGACCTGGTTCGAATTTCCATTTGCGCACGGCATCTTCGGCGGCGGGCTCCAGCACGCGGTTGCCGTTCACCGCTTTCGCATCAATCACTTTGCCGTCCGCGTCCACGGTGGCCTCGACCTGAACCATGCCGCCAATTCTCATGCGCTTGGCGATCTCCGGATAGGTTGGAGCGACCTTCGACTTGACGGCGCGCTCGTCAGCCGCTCTGGCTGGAAGCGCCAGCGCCACCAGCAGCGCCAGCGCGCAAACCCCCATGAACTCCACCCCCGCGCGGCGCAATCCTCTCAAACCACTGTCAAAGCAAATTCTCCTCATCGGCACTCCAGTGGGTAACGAACTCCCAACTGGGGTTATCGACTGGGAAAAGAACTTCATGAGTCTGTTTTCTGAATTTGGTTTGAGAGGAGACCGGGGCCAACTGCTTTACCGGGCAGGGCCGGCCTCGGCGACAGCCGCAAAGGTCAGATCTTCGGCAGCGGAGTGGTGCTCTTCGCGCCACAGGTCGAAGAGCCGGCCGTAGCTCAACGTAACGTACTGCGAGGCAGCGACGCCCAGCCGGGCAGCGGCGCGGTCGATCCACTCCGCCGAGCCTTCCAGTTCGGCATAGTTCCCAATGGGGGTTTCATCTACCACGCAGTGCCCTTCGCCGTCGGACCACTCGGTGCGCCATTTCTCGTAGCGAAAGGCGGCGACCAGTCCGAGCGAAAGGAAGATACCTTCCAGCGCTTTGCCGTCCGTCACCTGGGTTTCCGTCTCGATGCGGTGCTTGTGCCGGTCCTCGCCGGGGCCTACATCGGGCAGGCGCTTGTGGGTCACAAGCCAGTGGCCGGCGTAGTCGCGGATGCGCAGAATCTCGGTGCGGGCGCGCATTTCGCGCCGGGGCGTGTCGTACAGAACGTTGCTTTCGAAGCTGCGCGGGGTTTCCAGGCGGAATCCCGCCTCTTCAAGCCGGTGCGTGAGGCCGGCCAGGTCGTCGATGGAAAATTTGATCTCGGTTTCGATGGGCATGGTAAAAGCCGAGTATACGGCAGGTGGCGGCGGCTCGCGGCCAGGGGCGAGAATAAGAGGGTGAAGACATTGCGATTGAGCGTGGACCCCGCGCATTTGGAGACCGCCGGCGCCCAGGAGGCGCTGGACCGCGGAGCCGGGATTCTCCGCGCCGGAGGGCTGGTGGCCCTGCCCACCGAGACGGTGTATGGCCTGGGGGCGAACGCTTTGGATGCTGAGGCCGTGGGGCGGATTTTCGCGGCCAAGCAGCGGCCGGGCTGGGACCCGATCATCGTCCACGTGGCCAGCATTGCGATGCTGGAGGGTTTGGTCAAAGAGATTCCCGAAGCCGCGCGCAAGCTGATGGAGGCCTTCTGGCCGGGACCTCTCACGCTGCTGCTGCCGCGAACCGGAACTGTGCCCGACGCGGTGACGGCTGGAAGGCCGCTAGTCGGCATCCGCATGCCGGCGCATCCGGTGGCGCTCGAACTGATCCGGCGGGCCGGGGTTCCAGTGGCCGCGCCCAGCGCCAATACCTTTGGCCACACCAGCCCCACCACGGCCGCGCATGTTTTGGCGGACCTGGACGGGCGCATCGACGCCATTTTGGACGCCGGGCCAACGGAACACGGCGTGGAGTCTACGGTGCTGGACCCCTGCCAGAGTCCCATGGTGATCTATCGGCCGGGGGCGGTCACAAGTGTCCAGATTCGAGACATTGCGGGGCCAGTCGAGTCGTTTTCAAGCGCCGGGCCGCTCCACGAGACGCCCCCCGAAGCTTTGCCGTCGCCCGGTGTAGGGTTGCGCCACTACGCGCCCAAAGCGCGGTTGCTGCTGATCGAGGCGCGGCCAGGGAACGCGCAACTGGGTGAGTTAGAGGTGCGCCTGGCCGAGGCGGCCGAGGGGCTGGCCGGAGAGCGCATCGGCGTGATGCTGCCGGCTGAACTGGCGGCGCCGGCGGAGGCCGCGGCGGTTTTCGCCTGGGGAAGGTGGGCCGCTCCGGAGGAACTGGCGCGGGAACTCTATGCCGGCCTGCGGGCGCTCGATGGCGCGGGTTGCACGGTCATTCTGTGTCCGTTGCCGCCGCCTGAAGGCATTGGCGCGGCCATGCGCGACCGCCTGCGCAAGGCCTCCCACCCAGCGAGAAAATAGAAGCGACACGAGAGGACTACTGTCCCGCGTCGCCGAGTTTGTGCATGTATTTGATGGACGACTTGTAGACTAGGGTCTTGGTGCGGCCGCGGACCTTGATGGCGTTGTGGTCGTACCACTCGATGCAGCCCTCCACACGTTCTCCGTCTTCCAGCAGAATCACCATGGGCGTCTGGGCCTGCACCTGTTTTTGCAGGTAGAAGACCTCGGCGTGGCTTTGGGTGGTGATTGGCTCCTCGCCATAGTTCGAAACGCGGAAGGGCGCCACGGGCAAGGGCTTCCTGAAGGTGAGCGACCCCTTGGGGGCTTGTGCGCGGGCCTGGGTAAGGCTCTGGGCGCGGGCTGGCGCGTCGGGGCCTTGCCTGTCCTTGGCGGACGGAGTAGTTGAAACACGCACGGTAAATCCTCCTGGGACACACAAGGCAAAAAGTTCGAGCAGGCGCAGGGCGCAAAACGTGAGACGAATGCTTCATCCTCTCCGCTCAAACACAATTTCGCTTCTGAGGAGGGCGTCGTGAAGGAACTCGAAGAGCTTCCATTCAACGGCCGCCGGAGCCGAGGCTGCGAGGTCTGGGAAGGCCTCTGAAGCACCAGTTTCCGATGAGCAGTTGGGGTGATTCTATCCCAAAAGCATGTGCGCTGCCTGGCCCCGAGCCGCATTTTTCCGCGCTTCCCAGTGTCCCGTTCCAAAACTCTCCCACCAAATTGACGCTGTCATTCTGAGCGAACGGGGCCCCGAACGTCTTTCAGTTCGGGGGTGGTGAACGAAGAATCTGCTTTTGCCTGTTCTAATTTCTGGAAAGAACTTCTGGGACAGGACACCAGGTCATTTTGGAATTGCTTCAGTCTCTCTCCAGGCTGACGGCCATGGCGTCGAGCGAGAGCGAACGGAGAAGGTTGCGGCGCATTCCCTGTTCGACCTTTACCAGAGCCTGGGAGGCGCCGTCGATCCAGTCCACGCTCAGCCCCTGGGCCATGCGGGCGATCTCGGCTTCCAGGTCCAGGTTGCGGATCAGTTGCGGCGTTCCGGCCACCACCAGCAACAGGTCTTCGATGAGGCTGCTCAGGGCGCGGAGCAGATTGAGGGTCTTCTGCTGGCCATCGGCGCCGGCGCGATAGCTCTCCGTGGCGTGGAAGAGTTGCGAGTAGTCGGGGTCGCGCAGGGCCGTTCGCAGCAGGATGAGGGCGTCTTGGCGGCTGGCCACAAAAACGCCAAGATCGATCGAGAGCGCGCGGCCCACGGCGCCTTCGGCCAGGCGCGCGGCCAGGGCGCGGTCTCGAGAATTCAACTCCGGACGGCGCTTCGCCAGCAGGGCTTCCAGGTCGGCAGCCGGTATCGCCCCCAGCCGGTGCAACACGGCGCGGGAGCGGATCGTCGGCAGCAGCTCCTGCGGGTTCTCGGTCAGCAGGATCAGCGAAGTGTGTTCCGGCGGCTCTTCCAGGACCTTCAGCAGCGAGTTGGCCGCCTCTTTCATGAAGGCCGAGGAAGTGAAGATAGTAAACGTGCGCTTGCACTCAACCGGCGGCCGATAGTTGGCGATGTGGATGACCTGGCGGACCTGGCCCAGCTTGATGAGCAGTTGTGGCGGGTCGGGCGGCACAATCAGCAAGTCCGGGTGGGTCTGGATCAGGATGCGGGTTTCGCGCTTGTCGGTGTCGCGCATCTCCTCGCGTGCGGCCACAGCCTCGGCCACGCGCGCGTCCAGGTCGCTGGAGTCGGCGATGCGGGTGCAGTTCGAGCACGCGCCGCAGAAGTCGGGCAGTCCATCTGACTCGGTGGGATGCACGCAGTTGAAGGCCTTGGCCAGCATCAGCGACAGGGTATATTTGCCCGCTCCGCGTGGTCCGGCCAGGATCAGCGAATGGGGAAAGCGCTCCGCACGGATGCTCTCGCGCAGATGAGTCACGGTTTGCGTATTGCCGAGGAACTCCTGAAAGCCCACGACTTGAGGATAGAGCATTTGCGCGTGTGGTGGGGAGGGCGCGGTTCCGGAAATGGTTGGGCAGAGCCGAATCGCAGACAAGACTTGTGTAGGATGGTTCGGAAAAGAGAAGCCTGGGGGAACTAGATCGAAAAGGATGGGGAATGCGCGATCGGAACGAAAGACAGACCGGCAGTGGCAGTGAACGGCAAATGAAAATGAACTCGTCCAGATTAAGTGGCTTGTGGAGAATCTCGCTTTGGGCGGGGTGGCTTTGGGCGGCGCTACTGGTTTCGTCGGCAGCATCTTTCGCCCAGGGCCGAGCGATGTTTCGCGGGGATCTGGCGCACACGGGCGTCTACCCCGGCAGCGCGCCCCACAGCATCGGACATGTGGTCTGGGAGTTCAAGACCGGGGGGCGCATCTTCTCCTCGCCGGTGGTGGCGGACGGACTCGTGTTTGTGGGCAGCAACGATCATTTGCTTCACGCCATCGATGCGGGAACGGGCCGCGAAGCGTGGAAGTTTCAAACCGGTGCGAACGTGAACAGCACCCCCGCGGTGGCCAACGGGACCGTGTACGTCCTGAGCCTGGATGGCAATGCCTATGCGCTGGATGAGCACACCGGCAAGCTGCTATGGAAGTTTCAAACTGGCGGGGAGAGCCGCCTGAGTATGGCTGGTATCTATGGGCTGGCTCCTTCGCGCGAAGTGGTTCCGGATGTATGGGATTTCTTCCTCTCCTCGCCGGCCGTCGACGGAGGGCTGGTTTATTTCGGCAGCGGAGACCACAACGTCTATGCGCTGGAGGCCGCGACGGGAAAGCTGCGCTGGAAGTTCCAGGCTGGAGACGTGGTTCACTCTTCGCCAGCCATCGCGAACGGGGTCTTGTACATCGGCTGCTGGGATGGCGTGATGTATGCCCTGAAGGCGGGCACAGGCGAACTGGTGTGGAAGTTTTCGACCGCGGTCGATGCGACGCATTTCATGATGGGCCTTCCCGGCTCCGCCGCCGTATCTGCGGGGATCGTGGTCTTCGGCAGCCGGGATAACAACATCTATGCGCTCGATGCAAACACGGGAAGGGAACTCTGGCGGCAAAGCAACGGCGGATCGTGGGTGATTGCCTCGCCTGCCATAAAGGATGGCGTGGTGTATATCACCACCTCCGATTCCTTCAAGCTGCGCGCCCTGCAACTTGCGACCGGCACGCAGTTATTCGACCTGACCTACATGGCATACAGCTTCTCCTCGCCCGCGCTGGCCGGAGGACATGCGTATTTCGGCAGCTTCGACGGCATTGTCTGGGACGCCGATTTGAGTTCCCGCCAACTGCACAGCGGTTTTCAGGTGGCCGCCCACCTGGGTCACAAGGAACTGCTGACGGACGACGGGCATCTGAATGACAGCCTGATTTTTGGGCCGATGGGACCGGATGGCAAGCCGAATAACACCATCGACGCGGCCATCGTTGGAATGGACCGCTTGCTGCAACTGGGCGCCATTCTGTCCAGTCCCGCAGTGGCCAACGGAGTGGTTTATGTTGCCAGTGCGGATGGGGCGGTATACGCGCTGGATTGATCCTTGCAGCTGGGCAGCGGGCCGGAGGTTAAAGGACAGTTCTGGTAGCTATTTCAGGGCCGGTTCGCGCAGCCGCTCGGCGACGGCAGCCACGATTTTCTCGTGAACCTCTCCGATGTTCAGGTCGCCTTCGATCAGGACGACGCGCTCCGGGGAGCGGGCGGCGATTTCTCGGTACTTCTGCCAGACGCGGTGGTGGAAGGCGTCCTGCTCCTGTTCGAAACGGTCCTCGTCCTGGCCGTTCTCGGCGGCTACTCGGTCGTTGCGCCGCCGGGCGCGCGCGAGCGAGCGGTCGAGAGAAGGCAAAAGCAGCAGCGTCAGGTCGGGTTGCAGGTTCCCGCAGAGCAGCCGGTGCAGTTTGAGCACGATTTCCGAGCCCAGCTCCCGTCCGCCGCCCTGGTAGGCCTCGGTCGAGTCCGTGAAGCGGTCGCAGAGAACGATTCTGCCCTGCTCGAGGGCGGGCTCGATGACCTCGGCGATGGCCTGGGCACGGTCGGCGAACATCAGGGCCATCTCCGCCATGGGGGACAGCCCCGTAGCGCGGGAGTCCAGAACCAGCGCGCGGATGCGTTCCCCCGTCGCCGTTCCGCCCGGCTGGCGGGTCACCACGTGCGCGTGGCCACGCTTCGTAAGCCATGCGGCCAAGCGATTGATCTGGGTGGTTTTACCGGAACCGTCCAAACCTTCCAGAGTGATAAAAAGACCGCGCAGCATAAGCTGAGTTTATCATCCGCGCAAACTTGCTGAAAGTTGAAGACGAGCCTGCTTGAATTGTGTTAAAAGAAGGATGATTTTAGAGTACGGCTCTCCGCTTCATCTTCCCCTGTCGATACTGCTCAAAACGGCGGTTTCTTTTCTCAAAGGGAAATGCCGCTCGGAGCAAAACCAGGGTCGCTGTGTCCTGGCAGGATTCGCTGAAGGTCGCCGCTTCCTGATGGTCGCGCCGACTTGACCACAGTGGTTTCGGGATGCACCTGGCCTGGTTTGCAATAGACCGGCGGCTTCGGACCAGGTTGGTCTGAAAACCAAAAAATCACCGGAGGCAGGCGACTGCGCTCCCATGGAGTGGAAAGACGTGGACTCAAGAATTCTTCGCAAACTCGCTATCTGCGGCTGCCTCACGGTTGCCATGCTCTCTACCCGACAGATGAACGCACAGCACCTGACGCTGGAGGGACAGACCGGCGGGTTCCTCACCCCCACAGCCTATGTCGTCTTCTCCGACAAGGGCAAGACGTTTTCCCATCCGGCCGTTGGCTACCACTTCATCAACACCTCGAAGGTGATCGGCGACATCCAGACCTTCAGCATCGCTGAAGGATTCGCCAACCGCGCCGAAGTCGGCTACACCCGCAGCCTCCACCTGCTCGGCGACAGCAACGTGCCCGCGCAGGGGGCATTCAGCCAGCTTTGGAACTACGACGGGATGAACATCTTCAGCGGCAAGGTGGTGGCCGTCAAGGACGGGCAATTTGGCCCCTGGACGCCGGGTTTGGCGGTGGGCGGAATCGTCCGCACCGGAGACCACTTTGTGACGGGGCATCTGAACAAGGAACTGGGCCTCGGCTCTGACACGGCGAATACCAACGGCGACGTCTATGTTGCGGTCACCAAGACCTGGATCAAGCCGCCCGTGCCATTCCTGGTCAACTTCGGCTGGAAGGCGACCAATGGCACGATCTTCGGCATCGGTGGCCAGAGTACGCGCTTTGGCGGACGCCTTTTCGGCGGGCTCGGTATCCCTCTGCCCGGTCCGTGGAAGACGGCCATCGTGCCTTCGGCCGGCTTCACGCAGGAGCCGCATACGGCAAAGAACCTGGGCTACATCCTGCCTGGCGGCGTGCATCTTCCCACCACCATGGACTACGCCGTGCGCGTCACGCAGGCGGAGCGTCCGCACTTCAGCTTCGACATCGGCATCGGTCAAGTGGCGGGAAATATCGGCACCGCCGTTCTCCCCACCGGCTTGCCGGCTCCTTATCCCCCCACCATCTCAATTCCGGTGAATCTTCAGGCGCGCAAGGTGGTCGGCATGGGGCTGAGTTACCGCTACTGAGGTGCTGAGGGCGAACTTCAGGAAGATCGCATCAAGAAGGCCAAAACAAAGCATTCCCTGTACGATATTGACCAGAATGGGGAGAGGGCTCGGGGTATTTTTTTAGGCAGTACCCACGCCCTCGCCCCGCACGGGGGGATCGATTTCCTCCGCGGAGCAGGCACGCAAGAACCGGGAGGTTCTTTCCATGCGACTGTTTCGCTTTGCTCGATTACTCCTGCTTGCTCTGTTCGTGTCGGTAATTCCGGTTTCCTTGTATGCACAACTGGCGATCAGCGTCAGCTTTGCTCCGCCGGCGCTGCCTGTTTATGTGCAGCCCATGTGTCCGCAGCCGAACCTGATGTGGACCCCTGGCTACTGGGCCTATGCGGAAGGCGACTACTTCTGGGTGCCCGGCGCCTGGGTGCCCGCCCCCTACGACGGGGCGCTCTGGACGCCGCCCTACTGGGGCTGGTCCGGCGGCCAATACGGGTTTCACAACGGCTATTGGGGCTCCCACGTGGGCTACTACGGGGGGGTGAACTACGGTGGCGGCTATCTGGGCCTCGGCTTTGCAGGCGGCGAGTGGCGGGGCGGCAACTTTGCCTACAACACCGCTGTGGTGAACGTGAATGAGACCTTTGTTCACACCACCTTCGTCGACCGGACCATTATCGAAAGAAGCACGGTCGCCAACCCTGGCCGCGCGGCGTTCAGCGGCGGTCCGGGCGGTGTGCAGCACCAGCCAACCGCCACGGAGCAGGTTGCCCAGCACGAGCAGCATGTGGCTCCAACCCGATTCCAGACGCAACATGCGGCGGCCGCCAAGGCCGACAAGACTTCCTATTCCAAGGCCAATGGCGGACATCCGAAAACCCCGGCTGTCGCCAAACCGCTGCCCGCGGAAAAGCACGCTGCGCCCGCAGCGTCGGCTCATCCCGCCCCTGCGGCTCAGGCCCACCCTGTACCCGTAACTCCAGCTCACCCCGATCGATCGGCTCAGGCCCACCCTGTACCCGTAACTCCAGCTCACCCCGATCGATCGGCTCAGGCTCATCCTGTACCCGTAACTCCAGCTCATCCCGCTCGATCGGCTCAGGCTCATCCTGTACCTGTAACTCCAGCTCACCCCGCTCCAGCGGCTCAGGCTCACCCTGTACCTGTAACTCCAGCTCACCCCGCTCCAGCGGCTCAGGCTCACCCTGTACCTGTAACTCCAGCTCATCCCGCTCGATCGGCTCAGGCTCATCCTGTACCCGTAACTCCAGCTCATCCCGCTCGATCGGCTCAGGCTCATCCTGAACCCGTAACTCCAGCTCATCCCGCTCCAGCGGCTCAGGCTCGTCCCAAGCCAACAGTTCAACCTCGTCAGGCCCCAGTGGCTCAACCTCGTCCGGCAGCCCAACCACGTCCGGCTCCTGCAGCGCGTCCTGCACCGGCGGCTCGCCCTGCGCCAGCAGCTCGTCCCGCACCTGCACCCAGGCCGGCGTCCAAGCCAGCCCCCAAGGAAGAGCCCAAAAAGAACTAGGGGTAGCGTTCAATTCTCAACCAGCGAGGCCCGCGGTCAGCCGCGGGCCTTGCTGCGTGTGCGGTTACCGTCGCTCCGGTACAGGAAGGAAATCGAGGTTGATTTCCTTTGCGTAGAATTAAGCCCTATGAGCGCATGATGTTCTTAGTCGGGGAAGTACCGCCGGCCTCCTGGCCGGCTGTACTGGCGGCGTTCTTGCCGCCAGCCGAGGTCAGAGCGAGGAAAATTGCCCGAGAGCTGTCATCCTGTGCAAAGCGAAGGATCTGCAGTTGCTTTTCCACTGCTCCGAATCTACCCAAAAAGGCCGGATCGATAGCCCCGGACTGTACCCCAGGGAAAGGCATTTTCTGAGGTCGATTCCGGGCAAAAAACCAGCCGTAATCGCCGTTTACCCCACCCCCCATAGAGTTATTATCACTTTTTCAACGATAAAAATAACGTAAGTCGCAAAGAATGAATATGATACAAAAATACATAGTTAACTGATAAGTAACTGTAACTGGCCGATTTTGGCCCCTTTTTAGCCGTTTTGGCCTGATAATGCCCCAAAATAGCTCAAAATCGATGCCAAAATGACTCCATTTTTGCCGCTCCGGCGCGTGATCGGATGTGGGCCATTCACCTTCGGGGTCGAGCCATTCTGGAAGCGCCCGGAACCTCATCCGTGGCGCTGCAACTTCCTGTCGCAACACGGGTTTGAACGGGAGTAGTCTGTTTGCATAATAGGTATTGGGCCAAAACGCGAATTTTCCAGGACTCGCCCCAAACGGTGAGTCGGCTTTCCCCGGAGGCTCATCGGCCATCGGGAAAATGTCATTGGATCCGGCGCGGATTCCGGTTAAAGTTGACCGGGGCCCCGAATCATTTCACCAAACGACCCTGCACGGAGCAGATTGGATTCTGTCGGCCGGGCAGGCACGAAAGGCTCAGGAGGTTCTTTTTATGCGTGCTCTCCGCTCAATGCGCTGGTTTCTGCTGGCGCTGGTTCTTTGTCTGGTTCCGGCGTCGTCGTTTGCCGGCGTCTTCATCAGTGTCGGTTTTGCTCCGCCGGTCCTGCCGGTTTACGAACAGCCCCTTTGTCCCGAACCTGGCTTGATGTGGACGCCCGGCTTTTGGGCCTATGGCGATGACGGCTACTACTGGGTTCCCGGTGCCTGGGTGCCTGCCCCCTATGATGGCGCCCTGTGGACCCCCGGCTACTGGGGCTGGTCCGGCGGGCTCTACGTCTTTCATCCCGGCTACTGGGGCATGCACGTGGGTTACTACGGCGGCGTGAACTATGGCTTCGGCTACATGGGCATCGGCTTTGCCGGCGGCATGTGGCGCGGCCACGAGTTTGCCTACAACACCGAAGTGATGCACGTGGATGAAAGATTTGTCCACACCACCTACCGCGACCGGGACATTGTGAACCGTTACACGGTGGCTGGTGGCAGTCGTGTGGCTTACAGCGGCGGTCCCGGCGGCATCCGCCACGATCCAGCTCCCGAGGAGCGGATGGCCGAGCGCGAGCAGCATACGGCCCCGACCTCGTTCCAGTCGCAGCACGAGTCCGCGGCACGCGCCGACCGGGGTTCGTATGTGAAGAACAACGGCGGGCATCCGGCCACTTTGGCGGTGACAAGGCCGCTGGGTACAAACGCGCAAAACATGCATCAGGTGCAGACGCGGCAGACGCCCCAGATGCAGTCGCAGCAGCAAAGACCCATGACCCAGACCCAGCAGAGCCCCATGACTCAGATGCAGAACCGGCCTGCGCAGCAGCCGCAGGTGCAGTCTCGCCCCATGTCTCAGCCGCAGCCGCAAACCCAGCAACGGCCCGCCCCGCAAGCGCAACAGCGTCCTGCGCCTCAGACGCAGTCGCGGCCCACTCCGCAAATGCAGCAAAAGGCTGCTCCGCAGGCGAAGCCTTCTGCCAAACCGTCGGCCAAGCCCAAGAGCGAACACGAGCCTAAATAAGCAACAGGTAAGTGCAGGATTTCCAACCAGCGAGGCCCACGGTCAACCGTGGGCCTCGCTGCGTCAGGATGCAGCCGGTTCGATGCCGACGATCTCGACTTCCAGGCCGCCGTACTCCGGATGGTCGTTTTCGCGGATGCGGTAGGCGAGGTCGATGCGGCTACCTTGAACCAGCCCCAGCGCGGCCACACGGGCAGCCAGGTTCCAGCCCACCGCGCGCACCGCGCCTCCGGAGCCGGCCAGCGGCAAAGGTTGTGCGCTTTCCTGGGCCAGTTCCAGCCGGATGTGGCGTTCCTTCATGATGCGCGGCGAGGTCAGCAGGCGTGCGCCGCGAGCGACGAAAACCGGCTCGGCGTTGCCGTGACCGAAGGGCTCGAGCTTGCGCAGCCATCCGGCCAGCACCGAGGTGATGCGGTCCAGCGGCAGTTCGGCGTGGATGCGGAGCCGGTGTTCCGGCTCGCCAGCGGCCAGGTGTTCCGTGGCGTAAAGGCGCAGGCGGCGCTTCAGTTCGGGCAGGGAAGCGGCGGGCAGGCTGAAGCCCACGGCGAAGGCGTGGCCGCCGAAGCGGGTGAAGATATCCGCGCAGGTTTCGATGGCGTCGAGCAGCGGAAAGCCGTCCACGGAGCGGCCGGAGCCGTACGCCACGCCGTCTTCGACGCTGACCACGATGGCCGGCTTGGCGGTGCGCTCGACCACCCTTGAGGCGAGAATCCCGATCACGCCACGATGCCAGCCGTCGCCGTCGATGAGCAGCAAACGGTCCTCTGCCAATTCCTCGTCCTCGGCCAGGCGCGCCTCGATGACGGCCAGGGCGGCGGCTTCCGTGGCGCGGCGCTCGCCGTTCAGCCGTTCCAGCTTGGCGGCCAGTTCCTGGGCGCGCGCCCGGTCGCGGGTGGTGAACAGCTCGATGACTTCGGAGGCCACGTCCATGCGCCCGGCGGCATTGATGCGCGGGGCCAGGCGGAAGGCCACATCGAAGCCGGTCACCGGCCGTGCGGCGGCATCCAGCCCGGCCACGGCAAACAAGGCGCGCAGGCCGGCGCTGGCGGGCGATCGCAATGCGCGCAGGCCGAGTGCCGCAATGACGCGGTTCTCGCCCTTCAGCGGCACGGCGTCGGCGATGGTGGCGATGGCCGCCATCTTGAGGAAGCTGGGCAGGGTCTTTTCGCGGGTGCGGGTGCGGTCGCGGCGCTCCAGAACGGCTTGCGCCAATTTGAGCGCGATGGCTGCGCCGCAAAGGAATTTTTCCGGGTAAGGGCAGGAGGGCTGGTTGGGGTTCAAAATCGCCAGCGCCTGCGGCACGGCGTCTCCATTTTCCAGCAGGTGGTGGTCGGTGATGATCAGGTCCAGGCCCAGCCGATGCGCGGTTTCTGCCTCGGCAAAGGCCCTCATGCCGGTGTCCACGGTAATCACCAGCCGCGCGCCCTCGGCGTATGCGGCTTCCAGGACGCTCGACTGCAGCCCGTAGCCCTCGTTCAGGCGATGGGGAACATGGAAACGCGCCTCGCCGCCGAGCATTTCGATGGTGGTTTTCAGCAGCACCACGGCGGTGGTTCCATCCACGTCGTAGTCGCCGTAGAGCAGCACCGGCTCGTGCTGCGCAATGGCCCGCTCCAGCCGGTCGGCAGCGGCGTCCATGCCCAGCATCCGAAGCGGATCGTGGAGTTGTGCGGCGTCGGGGTTAAGAAAGGCAAACGCCTCGTCAGGCTGGGCGATGCCGCGCGCCACCAGCAATTCGGCCACTACCAGCGGCAGGCGCGCCGCCTTGGCCAGCGTTGCCGCTTCGGCCGGATGCGGCTCAACAAATGTCCAGCGCTGGCGAGGCAGATTCAACTGCGGAGTCTGCCTCGTCCCGTTTTCATCAACGCGGCCAGTGCCTGCCGGGCTCACCGGGGCTACTCGTCTTCGTCTTCGTGATCGTGGTCGTGATCGTGGTCCATCACGATGTCCTGGAAGCTCTCGATGTCTTCGAGAAGCGTCTGGAAGCGCTCATACCACTCGGTCGTCGTCTCGTGCAGAAACACCAGTCCCTGATAGACGAAGCCCAACTGGATGTAGCCCAGCATACCGGAGTATTTGCGCAGGAACTGCGCTTCCACCAGCTCAGTGGCCTCTTCGTCGGGGAAGTTCATCTCGCCGGCTTCTTCCACCAGGGAGTCGAGTTCCTCCGGATCCAGTGTCATCTCGCTGAAGGTGATAAAGGGAGCGCCAACGCGCTTGGCCATCTCCACAAAATCTTTCCATGCGTCGGGGTTGCCCTGCCCCTCCCATACAACGGAGGGAATGTCCTCGGTGACGTAACCGGGAAGGCGTGTGAGTCCATGGCCTTCAATAAAGGCCACCATGTCATCTTTCAGCGAATTGAGGTTTTCCGTGCTCATAGTCAAGATCTTATTTTCGCAGATGCAGGCCGGGAAGCGCTCGGCAACTGTGGAAACTTCGCGCTTGAAGGTCGAGGATTTATTCTGGATTCATCTGCAATCAGGAGGATCGCCGCTTGCCCCCATTCGAGCGCCACGTCTTTGTCTGCCATAATGTACGGCCGGAGGGCGCCCCGCGGCCCTCGTGTACCTCGGATGGAAAGAGCGATCTGCACGCGCAATTGCAAAAACTGGCCAAAGCTGCTGGATTGGCAGGCCGGGTGCGCATCAACAAATCTGGCTGCCTGGACCAGTGCGAGCACGGCCCGGTGATGGTGGTTTATCCCGAGGCGGTCTGGTATGGCAACGTGCGCCCCGAGGATGCGGCGGAAATCGTCACCGAACACCTGGTGGGCGGACGACCCGTCGAGCGGCTGCGCATCGCCGACGAGTGCCTGAATACCTCGAGCTGCCCGCACCGGGGATAAAACAGAGTCGGTTTCCGGTCCTGCGCTCCGTTACTTTCGTCCCTGATTCGCTCCTCCTCCGGTCATTTTCCACTCACCTTTGTCTCCCCGTGCGCCGATAGGGAGAGACGGAGGAATCTCATGACGCGTGCATGTGTTTCCATGCTTCTTTGCGCAGCGCTGCTGGCCCCGGGCGCCGCATTGGCCGCAGTTCCAGAACGCCCTTCCACCCCTTTGGAAGTCAGCGGCGTCTACACGGTCCACTTCAATCTCAACATTGCCTCGACCCTGCCGGCCGGGGCGGTCATCGTCTGCAAGGCCTGGATCGTGCCCAATCTGCAGGGGCTTCCCTCTCTCGGCCAGCCCAATGCGGCTCCCGTCCAGGCGGCGGCCGGCGTGGCCATCGTCTCCGGCTCCACTGCCACGTGCGCGGTGGAAATCCCCTTTTCCTGGACGGTAAGAAACTCCCAGGGCGGCATCGCGCTGAGCTACGAGATTGAAGATCGAGACGCCAGCGGGTCGCTGCCTGTGCTGTTACGCGCCACGCCCCCGCAGGGTATCGCCACGGCCTATCCTTCCATGGGCGGCGCCGCGAGCCTCAACTTCGACCTCACTTTCTGATCTTCGGCTGGACGCAGCGGCATTTTCGGCCGCGGCTATACACATGCGGCCCAATGCGTTATCCTGAACCTTAATCCATGATCTTTTCCCGCGATTACATTGGGTATTTAGCCCGTCGGACTGTCAAGCACCTCATCGACGCCAAGATGATCACCACCAGTGACTTGAAGGTGACCGAAGCGCGCGTCACCGAGGGGCTCATCGAAGAACTGTCTCTTGAAGATCGCATCAACGAAGAAGTGCGCGTGATTCTCGACGCGTATTCCGACGAGATGCGCAAGTCCGGCGCCCAGTACGCCGAAATGTTCAAGAAGGTCAAGACCGAACTGGCGAAGAAATACAAGGCGGTGCTATGAGGATCAGCCCCGACAAGCTCAACAAACTGGCCCACACAGTGGCCGACACCGTGGCCGAGATCGACCAGGTGGGTTTTCTCGAGGATCGCAACACCATCCGCCAGGAAGCGCGCAAGGCTCTTGAAGCTCTGTTGACCCAGGAAGCCGGCATCGATGCCGCCGCCCGGCTCAAGATCGCCAACCAGCGCAAGATCATCCTCGAAGGCTCTCAGGAGTGGGAGATTCTCTACCGCAAGTACTACAACGACGAAGTCCGCAAATTGGGCATCTAGAGCGAAACCAGGATGGCTGTACCCAGACGCTGAATGGTCCTCCTTCGACACCGCGCCGGAGCGGCAAAAAAGGGAGCAATTTAGCGTCGATTTTGCGGCATTATCAGGCCCAAAATGGCCAAAATCGGCCAAAAAGGGGCCAAAATCGGCCCGTTTCAGTTACTTGTCAGTTAACTATGGAATATTGTATCTTGTTTATTATTTTAGACTTATACGATTTCTGTTGTTGAAAAATTGATAATATTGCATAGGGGGGTGGGGTAAACGGCAATTTCGGTTGGCTTTTTGCACCGCATCGACCTGAAAAAAAGTCTTTCCTAAAAACATCATGCGCTTATGGGCCTTAATTCTCTGCAAAGGAAACCGCACTCCATCTTCCTCATTTTCCGGAGCGATGGCGGAGAGGTTCGTTCCCCAGGAGACAGGCGGGGGGCAGCCTTTTGCCGCGGTGGTTCCGGGATTGAGCAATTGTGGCTAGTGTGGTGTCCCAGATGTTCATTGAAAAACAACAGCAGATCCTTCGACTCACCACCCCCAAGCTGAAAAGCGCTTGGGGCCCCGTTCGCTCAGGATGACAACCCTAGTTTTGTTGCGAACTTTAGAGACAGGACACTAGCCTTCTTTTCCATCGGGAAAGACCCGCTTCCATCCCGCCTGAGGCACTTGCGTTTTGAAGGTCTCTGCGCTATCGTCGGTTCGTTCCTTCCCTGGATAGAGAAACCAGCATGAAATTCAAGCAGCGGCCTGTGAGGATTGTTGCAATCGCAGCGGCGCTCTTGTGTCTTGCGATATGCGGAGCCCGTTGTTTGGCGCGTGGAGCGAGCGCTGGGTCACTCAAAGGGTGACTTGGCGCGAAGGGAATCGCTGGGCGTCGAGATTCGAACCTTTGGTCCGCAACCAAATCCAGGTTTTGAGGGAATCACCGCTCCAGCCGTTTTCAAAAGCGCTGAGGTGTTCCAAGGCCACATCTATCTGGCCGGCCAGGCAGGACTGTCTGCCTACTCGATCGACGGGGCGCTGGAGCATATCTACCGAACAGGAATCGACTTGCCTGCCGCTCCCTTGGGGCAGATGGCGGCAGGTTTGCTGACCGACTCGCGCCAACCGGAGTTATTGATCGCGACCCTCGGCAAGGGCGTAATGGCCTTCGATGGCCACCTCTTCCGTCAGATTCTGCCTGAGCAGGAAGAAGCGCGCATGGTGACGGCCGTGCTGCCGCTGGCTTCCGGACGATTGCTGATCGGGACTGCCAAACTGGGCTTGCTGATGTATGACGGCAAGACTCTCAAGCGGTTCCACACCACCACGCACAACGTCTACGTGACAGCCTTGGCCGGCAGCGAGGCCGACCTGTGGGTGGGCACGCTCAACGATGGGTTGCTGTTCTGGCATGGCGGCCAGACTGAGCGGATCGGCGAAGAGCAGGGACTGCCGGACCGCCGGGCCGAGCAGATCGCGCTTGCCGATGGGCGCGCCTATGTGGGCACTCCGATGGGCGTGGCGGAAATTCACGAGGGAAAGATCGCTCGGGTTCTGGCCAAGGGCATTTACGCCCATGCTCTCTTCGTAGATCGGAGTTCCTTGCTCGTGGGTCAGGTGGAAGCCGGAGTCATGCGGGTTTCGCTGGCCGGTCCGGAGAGCGACAGCAAAGCCAGAAGACCGATTGTGGCCGTCGCAACTGCCGATGCATACGCAGTCCGCGCAACCGCGAACCGAGGCTCGGCAGGTTGGACGGTGGAGCAGTTTCTGGCTATAGGCGAAAGCCGCTATGCTCTGGCCGACGATGGCCTGCTCCGGCGGGAGCCAGAAGGCGAGTGGCGAAGGATTCTGAGCGGCGAAGGCTCGCAACTAACGGCAAGCGACATTTCCGCACTGCTGGTGGCTGACGATGGCCGGCTCTGGGTGGGCTACTTCGACCGCGGTTTGGATATCGTTCCTGCCACGGGTGGAGAGGCCAGTCATGTTGAGAACGATCACGTGTTTTGCGTGAATCGGATAGTGGAAGATACCCGGCAAGGCGCGGTAGCCGTGGCCACGGCCAACGGGCTGGTGCTGTTTGACCGCGATGGCCGCCAGAAACAGGTGCTGGGACGCGAGGCGGGCCTGATTGCCGACCATGTGACGGACGTGGCCCTCTATGGCGACGGCATGGCATTGGCGACCCCGGCGGGAATCACGTTTCTCGACCACAGCGACGCACATAGCCTGTATGCGTTTCAGGGGCTGGTGAATAACCATGTCTATGCCTTGGGAGCCAGTGGAAATCAGCTCGTGGCGGGAACCTTGGGCTGACTTTCGCTGCTGGTGGACGGATCGGTTCGCAGGAATCTCACTACGGGAACCTCCGGCCTGAAGCATAACTGGATCACCGGACTGGTTGCCGTGGGCAATGAGTGGCTGGTGGGCACCTATGGAGCAGGCGTGTTGCGGCTGGAAGCCGACGGCAGCGTTACGCCGACCGATGCCACGCGCTCCGGAGTCGTTGTGAATCCGACCGCCATGGTCGCTGACGGGCGGCTGGTCTTGGCCGGAACGCTGGGTCAGGGGCTGCTGGTGGGCGACGCGACGGGCACGCGGTGGAAGACGGTCGTGGCGGGGTTGCCATCGCTAAATGTGACGGCGCTGGCCATTCACAAGGACGTGGTGTATGTCGGCACGGAAAATGGGCTAGTGAAGATCTCTGAAGACAAGCTGTAGCGAGGAGCGCGATGAGAGGGGCTGTTTGGGCGTTGGGTCTGTTGCTATGGATGCCGATGGCGGCTCATGCAGAGAGTGGCGTGCTGGTTCCAGGCGATAAGCAGGCGCCTGCCCCGTCGATCCTGTCGCTCACCGAGATGCAGGTGGAAATACGCGTGGACAACGGCGACGCCCGGGTGTGGGTGCGGCAAGTGGCTGTTTATGACCTCAGCTTTGAGCCGCTGTGGCCGGCAGAGTTGGTCAAGAGCTACTACGAACTGCTGGCCAAAGGCCGCCTGGTGCGAAAGACCAGCGATGCCCTGCGGGCCAGGCTGGCGGCCCATCCGGAGGGCGGAGCCGATGCCCTGAAGGATGCGGCCAAGCTCTTCTATATCGATCAGCAGCAGGGCCAGCTCGATGCGGCCAAGGCGGTGCTGGAGGAGTACCGCGCGTGTAAGGAAGCCCGCGGAGCCGCGTGGGACGCCAATGAGCTTTATACTCTGGGCCGTCTGCTGGAAGCGGTGCAGGATTTTCCCGAGGCGGCGCGCTACTACTATGCCCTGGCCGCGGAACTTCATGCCCCCATTCGGAAGAGAAGGGCCTTGCGGGGCTCACGCGCGTTCTGCTCACTGCGCCGGAGCAGCCGCTGCGCGTGGGAGCAGGAAACCTGGCGGTCTACAAGAGCATTGCCGCCATGGACCGTGGTCCCGGTTACCTGAACGGAATTCTCTCGCTCTTTTTCAATTCGCAGGGTCCGGGCGGAGAGTATTCCGAACAGGAGCGCCTGGCTGTACCTTACTTTCACCGTGCCAAGGCCGCGGAACTGCTGGCGGATTTGGACCGGCGCTTCCCCAACGCTCCTGAACGAGCGGATCTGCACGCGCGGCTGATGGAGGCCTATGCGGCCACGGCGAAAACGATGCGGTGATTCGGGAGGGAACGGCGTTTCTGGCGCAGTTCCCGGCCGATGCGCGCAGGGTGGAAGTGGCGCTCGCGGTCGCCGATGTGTACAGCCGCACCAACAGGACAGAGAAGGAATTTGCCCTCTATCAGAACCTGTTGAAAGAACTCGCGGCCCGGGCCGATGGCGTTCCGCTGGGCGAGCCAGGAACGGCGTACAGCAAACCGGTGGGGGACGAGCACGAGCCGCTGCCCACTGCTGTTTCGCCGGCAGGCCAGGAGGAATCGGAGCCTGCGCCGGCCGCCGAACCTGCTGCCAAAGCCCGCTCCCTGCAATACGCGCAGGTGCTCGACCGGTATCTCTCCCGTCTGGTAGCAATGCAGAAGCTGCCCGAGGCACTCGCGCTCCTGCGCGGTGAACTGGATAGAAATCCGCAGGACCCCGGCCTCTATGAAAAGCTGGCGCAGTTTCTGGAACAGAACTCTCTCAACGCGCACCAGGAGGAGGTCTACCAGCGGGCAATCGACCAGTTCCAGGACACGAGTTTCGGTACGGGTTGGTATGCCAAACTGGCGCGCTTCTATCTGCGCCAAAGCGCAATGCGGACTACTCTGCGCTGTCGCGCAAGGTTGCGGGGATCTTTTCCGGAACCGATTTGGAAGCCTATCTCCGCGAGGCTCCTGCGCCGGACCGGAGGCTGGCGCTGGAGGTGGATCGCTATGCCCATGAGCGCTTCCCGCACGATCTGACATTTGTGCGCAATCTGCTGGCGCAATACCGTTCGCGCAAGGAGCAGGCCGAGGTCGAAAAACTCTTATGGGAGCACTGGGCGGAGTCTCCCGACCTGCGCGACCAGTTGTTTGAGCTGCTCAGCAGCTCCGGGAGGCTCGATGCGCAACTGGAAGTGCTGCGTCAGCAGACGCCGGAGATCGACAAAGGGGACTGGAGCGCGCTGGCCCAGACCAACCCGGCGGCGGAGCGCTTCTGGCTGGAGTCGTGCCTGTGGCAATCGCACTTTGAACAGGGCGTGGGCGCGGCCGAAGCTTTGGCGGCTGAGTATCCGGCCGACGAGACGTTGGGCCGGCAAGCGTCGTCGCTCAATCGATCGCTTGCGTACTTCCATCCTGAAGATACCGACAAGGCGGTCGCCATCGAGAAACGATTGTTAAGCGCCCCGCCGGACGATCTGGAAACGCTGGCGCGGATCGGTGACATCTATGCGGATCGCGGGCGCATGGCTGAGGCTGCTCCGTACTGGACGCGGATGGCGGAGGTGCGTCCCGGCTATGCCGAAGGCTATCTGCAGTCGGCCACGGTGTTTTGGGATTACTTCGATTTTCCTTCCGCATTGAGCCAACTGCGCAAGGGCCGCGAACGTCTGGCGCAGCCGGCGTTGTTCGGCTATCAGGCCGGCGCGATTGAAGAGAGTCAGAGCAATTTGCCCGGTGCGGTCAGGGAGTATGTGGCCAGCGCCCTGGGAGACGCGCCTTCCGCTGAGATCCGCCGTCGTTTGTTGGCGCTCGCACGCAAGCCGGATTTGAGCCCAGCGGTAGAGGTCGAGACAGCCGCATTGCTGAGGTCTGCTACTCCCTCCAGTGCGGCCATCGAACTGCGCGTCGGCGTACTCGATGCCGAGCATCGCAGGGAAGACCTGATGCGGGAGTTGAAACAGGTTGTCACGCAAACTGAGTCCTTCGATGTGCTCGACGCATTGGCGGCGTCTTCCCGCAGTCATGCCCTGCCGGAGGTGGAAGAAGCGGCGCTGCGCAGGCAGATTGTTCTCACTGCCGATCCCGTGCACAGCCTCGAGTTGCGCTATCAACTGGTGGACTTGCTCGAGAAGCGCAATCCTGCCGCGGCGGTCGCGGAAGTGGATGCGGCTTACCGCGAACATGGCAGGATGCTTGGAGTGGTGCGCGCCACGGTGGACTACGACTGGGGTCATGAGCGCAGGGCGCAGGCCGTTACCGTGTTGCTGGAGTCCGCGGATGCGGCCTATCCCGAATTGAAGCAGAAGCTGCAACTGGAGGCCGCCCGCAAGCTGACGGGACTGGCGTTGTTCTACCAGGCGGAGCTGGCGGTGCTGCAGGGCTCGGCGCTGGAACGAAGCGAAAAGACGACGCGAGTGGCCCAGCTTCGGCGCGGCATGATTGCGGCTGCCACACAACTTGGCAACTGAAGCGGTGCGGCGGATCAATATATCGAGTTGATCAACGTCTATGCGGGAGACGCGGCGCTGGTGCAGGAAGCAGCACTCTATGCCGGGGCGCATGGCGTGCGCGACAAGCTGCTCGGTTTCTATCGCAAGACGATGGAGAGTTCGCCCCGCGACGCTCGCTGGAGCATCGTGCTGGCGTGCTTGCAGACGGCTCTGGAGGATGATCCGGCGGCCATTGAGGCCTATGGCAAGGCGATTCATGTCCGGCCGGAGCAGAAGGATCTCTACCAGGCGAGGGCGGAACTGGAAGAGCGTCTGCACAGGCTCGATGAGGCCGTCGGTGACTACGAGCAGCTCTACAAACTGAGCTACCGCGATCCGCAATGGATGGTGAAGGCCACCGAAGCGCGGGCCCGTCAGGGACGCAACGCCGAAGCGGTCAAGGATATGGATGAAGCTTGGATTGCAGGCCGTCCGCCCAAGGCCGCGAACGATTTTGAGGTAGCTGGACGGCTGGAGCAATGGGGACTCCTGGAGGAAGCGCGCAAGTATGCCGAGCAGGGCGTGGAAAGCGCCGGTGCGGACCTGTTGGCAAGTCCGGACAATCAATCGGGCGCTGCGCTCTATGCGCGGATCATGGCGCGGCTGCGTCAGAGCGATGCCGCGTTTACGCGCCTCGCGGCGGTTCGCCGGCAGGCGGCAGACATTCCTCTTGCCGCCGTTGCGCAACAAGTAATCAGGAACGGCCTGGGCGCGGTGACGGACGAGGATTGGCGCAAGCAACGGGCGGAGCAGCGTACCGCGCAGGCGACCATGGGGTTTGCCCAGGCTCTGAAGTCGATGGGCGCGGTGGTGGGCGAATACGGCACCCCGGAGGAGAAGGCGCGGTTCGCCGCATGGTTGCAGGCCAGGCGCGCCGGGGCTGACGAAAATGAACTGCGCGCCGTGTATTTGCCGGCGGTGCGCGCTGCGGGGCTCGCGGATCTCGAAGCCAACCTGCGCTGGGATCTGGCGCTGAAGAGCAGGAATTCCGACAGTGGAGAGTTGGAGGAGTGGTTGCAGTTCGAACGCAAGCGAGTGCAATTGGAAGGAACCGGCGAGAAGCTGGAGACTCTAGCCTCGTCGCTTCCGCCCAAGCGGCAGCCGTCGATGTGGCAAAAGGCAGCGGCGGTCTATCGCACCGTGGGCGATGACGCCGCCGAACTCCGCGTCCTGGAGAAGGAAACCGCACGCGGATGGCTTGGCGGGGGAGAACTGCCGCGGTATTTCCATCTCCTCTTGGCCTTGCGTCCGCAGGTATTGGGGCAGAAGGCTTCCGGCCCCGCGGAGGGAGCGGCGCAGAAAACTTACGCGGATAGTGCAACCCAATTCCTGTTGGAAAACGGCACGTCCGATCAGGCTTTGGCAGGCATAACCGCGCGGTCGGTGGGTCTTCCTCCGGTGTGGAAGAAGGCCTACACCGGACTGACCGGGTTGTATTTGCGTGAGCATAGTCCGCAGGTGCGAGAGGGCTTTGAAGGCGCACTGGGCGGCGATGCCACCATCGGCGAGCGCATTGCGCATCCGGCCGATCGCAACGAGCAACTGGCTGGCGCGGTGTGGTTCTACTACGGTTCGCGGTTCGGTGAGTACCTGGATGACGAGAAGGACTCGCTGGCAGAGGGCTATCTGGAGGCGGAGCTCGAACATACTCCGGAAAACTCGCGCGCCTATCTGCAACTTGCCGACTATTCCGCGCAAGCGGGCAGGGACACGGCCGCCTTGGCCGATTACCAGCGTTCGCTCGATTTGAAGAGCGATCAGCCCGCCGTGCTCAACAGCATTGCGGCGCTCGCATGGAAACAGGGCCGGCAGGCGGATGCGCTGGCGGCGTGGCAAACGGCCGTCAAATTGTTGGCTGCGGAGATGGATGCGCGCCGTGTGCCGGAGAGCTTCTGGGGCGACTTCACCCAGGTGCTTGGCGATGTAACCACGCATGGCCAGTACGCGGCCATCAATCAGCCAGTGGACGCGATGCTGCGCATCTACCTGGCGCGCAATGGCGCCTATCGCGTCGATTCGCTGCTGGAAGCCGGCTATCACGCTCATAACGACTCAATGCAGTGGCTGCTCGACATCACCGCTGCCGCCAGCGACCCAGCTGATGTTCTCAATGACATTCAGCAGAACGACTGGCGGAGTAACTGGACCGAACAAAACCACTGGATTCTCGATGGCCAGATGAGTCAGTTATATGCGCGTATTGTGGAGTTGGAACGCGCAAAGCCAAGGCAGGCGAAGACAGTTATGGCCTTGAACAGGCAGAGTCCAGTTGGATCAATGCGCTGCTCGAAGAAAAGAAGATCGCCGAGGCCCGTGCGGAACTCGGGCGCATTCCCGAGGAGAAACAAATTACTCCGCAGTGGCTTGACTCTGTGCTGCGTCTGGCAGAGGCGGAAGATCGCCTGCCGCAGTTGGTGGCGGGGTGGAAGAAGCGACCAGACAGCGCACCGGTACCGAACGATCTACGCAACGCCTCTCTTCGTCTGAGCGATGCGGCAAAGTGAATTGTCGAACGGTACATCTACGAGCGGGCGCTTGATGCGCGGGAGTTGACGGCCCCCAACTTCCTGGGCCTGGCCGCAATCGACCTCGACGAGGGCGATGTGCCCGCGGCGGTGGCCCTGCTGAAGCGTTTGACGCTGGTCAGCGCCAATGCCTACGCCGATGCGGATGCGGCCGCCAGCCTTCTGGAATCGCGGCATCGTTATGCCGAGGCGATCCCGTTACTACAGCCGCTGGCGGAAGCTTCTCCCTGGGATGCCGGCTTGAAGGTGCGGCTTGCGGTCGCCATGCTGGCCGGAAATGCGCAGTCGCAGCCGGCTCTCCAATCGCTGGCCGCTGTGGCCGCCGATCCCAAGGCAAAGTATGCGGAGCGTGTGGCCGCGGCCCAGGCATTGCACGGGCAGGTCGTCCCTGCCGCCGGCAGCGCGGAGTTGGCGTTGCTGGCGCGCAGCGGCTGTCCCGGCGCAGACGAGGCCAACCAGCCTTACTTTGTTGAGGCGCGCAGGGCGGCGGCGGTTTGCGCGCACAACGACAAGCTGCGGGAACATCTGCTGCGGTCCGCCGTAGCCGCGGCGCCGGACCATGTGGAGTTGCGGCTCCAGTATCTGTGGGCGTCCTTTGCGGCCGGCCAGGATGCCAGGGCGCTGGTGGCCGCGGAACCAATTCTGCCCAATGGTAGTTTCTACGGCGAGGTCTATCCGCAAGAGGACGACTCGGGAAATGACGATCGGAATGTTCGTCCGCAGCCGATACAAATGAAGCCGGAGGACGTGTCCCGTCTGATCTGGCTTGCGATTCATGCCAGGGAAAAGCGGCATGAGACCGATCAGGCGCTTGAGTTGGCGCGGAACGGGCTGCGCTCGGAACAGGATCCCGAGCGGCGGAACGCTCTGAGAGAAGAAAAGAAACGCCTGGAACTGGAGACCGCACGCGAACGGGAAAACAACGCGCGCGCACCGAAGATCCACGCGGAACTGGACCAGGCAGGCGTGGTGCATCCACGCCTGCTGCCGGGCATGCCGTTTACTCCCAAACAAGCGGCAAATGGCGAGGAGGATGCGGAATGAAACATCTTCTCTGGGGTGCGGCAGGTGTGCTGCTGCTGGGTGTTGGCGTGGTCTTTGCCGTGGGTGCATTGGAGCAGGCGTCCAAGCCCAGGCCGGAGTTGCCGGGCTTGCTGCCGGAGGGAGCTTTACTTTACCTGGAGGCCAAAGACTTCAGCTCTCTCTTGCAGGGTTGGAATACATCGGAAGAGAAACGCGCCTGGCTCGGCAGTGACAACCATGCAACCTTCAGCACATCGCGTCTCTTCGGGCGGCTTTCGCAGGCGCAGAACGAATTCTCGGCCGCAGCGGGAATTCCAACCGATGCCAGCCTGCTCGAAAAGGTCGCAGGCAAGGAAAGTTGCGTGGGGCTTTACGACATTGGCAATATCGAGTTTGTCTACGTCACGCGCCTCGATCAGCAACACATAAAGAACACTCCGCTGTGGCAGACGCGGGGAAAATTTGAGCAGCACACCGAGGCGGGAAAAGCGCTCTACGTGCACAGGGACACGCAGTCGTCGCGCATCGCGGCCTTTGCCGCCAGGGATGGCTGGCTGATTCTGGGCACCAGGGAGGATCTGGTCGCGGGCGTTCTCGATCGGCTGCAGGGAGCCTCTTCGCACAGCCTCTCCGGCGAGGGCTGGTTTGCCGAGGCCGTCAAACAAGTATCCGAGGCGCGAGCGGCCGCCGAACGCGGCGATTTGCGCATGGTTCTCAACCTGGACAAGATTGTCCCTTCTCCCTACTTTCGCAGCTATTGGATTGAACGCAATATTACGGAGATGAAACAGTACGCCTCGGCGGTGAGCGACCTGTATCGAACGCCACAGAGCTACCGCGAGGAGCGTGTCCTCGTGCGCCATGCAGGACTGGCCGCCAAAGCCCAGGGCGATGTGCAGGCTTTGTCGGCGCTGGCTCCGGAAGATGCGGCATTCTACAGGGCGCAGGCCTCGCCAACCCAGGAAAGTGTTCTCGCGACGCTGCGCGAAAATCTGTTGGAGATCAAACCTGAGCAGCCCCAGGCGCCGGCTTGGAGCGCACCTCCGGCGGCTTCGGCAGAAAACCCCGGCAGCGCCGCGCAACTGGATGTTCCCATTGATCGTGCACGGCTTCTCGTCGAGCAGGCCGATGCCTTTCAACCCCTGCGAACGCTGCTCCGTGTGCAGCAACCTGATGCCCAGCTCGAGGTTTACGCCACGCGCGCTCCGCGGAGTGGCGTCTTTATCTCGCTGCAAACGGCGATGGTGCTCACTGTTCCGCAGGACTGGGATGAGGATTCGGTCGTCCAGGCGTTTTCCTCGGCCCTCCTGCCGGGCTTGACCGCAGGATAGCTCGGCGTGCATTGGGAAACACGATCGAGTGTGGCCGGAAAGTACCTTGCCCTCGATGGCGCTATACCCCTCTTTGTTCAGGTGGACGACAAACAACTGCTGCTCGCCAACGACCGCATCCTGCTGGAGAAGATGGTGGCGCTGAAGCAGAAGGCCAGCCCGGCGCCGGGCAAAGACAGCGTAACGTATGCCGCACAGTTCCGCCACACGCAGGAACAAGGCAACTTCCGCCTGCTGATGGCACAATTGGATCGCGCCGGCCATCGTGGCGGAACCGACCAGCAAGGCGACCGCCCGCAGGGGCAGACCCCGGCGTTCTTTTCCGGAAATGTGGCCAGCTTCAGCCGCGTCTTTGCCAGGATGGAACAGGAGCGAATCGAAGAGAAGGATCTGGGAGGTAAAGTGATGCAGACGGTTACGTATCAATGGGCCCGCTAGGATGGGAGTCTCTCCGGTGATATGAATGTCGACGGCCGTGGCGGGAGTTCTGCTCCTGATCGCATCCTGTCCAGCGTCGGCCCAGACCACACAGGGTCTCTTCTCACAGGCCGCCAAGGCAACTCTCGTACGCAACTTCGCCAGTCCGGATATTTCCTATCTGCTGATGGATGCGTCGGGCAACGTGCTGGCCGAACGATGGCCCTCGAAATCCCCGCCGTTGGCAGTCTCTCCCGGTTCGCTGGTCAAGCCATTCCTTGCCATCGCCTATGGAGAACAGTATGGCGGTGAGTTTCACACCGTGCACTGCATGGGCGCGCGGAGTCGCTGCTGGCTGCCGGAAGGCTACGGCGTTGGGATGTGCCAGTTCGGCGCGGCAGGCATGGCGACAATGGGCGCGAATTTCCGGGAGATTCTTGATCATTACTATCCAAATGCGGTGTTGATTTCGCAGCCCTGAATGCGAGCTGCAAAGAAAGCTCTGTGGAATCGACTCGTCCTCGTAAACGTGGATTATGCGGTCCAAATGCATCCTGTAACTTAATCGTCGGATCTGGGGCGAGACACCGGTCTTTCGTTACGAATCTGTTCACGACGAGTGCATTGGCAACGATTCGACAATGCACATCGACCTGCTTCCTGCAGTTCGCGATTCAGAGGTCGGACGTGGCTGGCAGCCGGTTATGAAAGTTACGGTACCCGGGCACAAGTTTGTAAGTATCCACGGGGCTTGTTCGTAAGATTGAGCCATGGCGATGGGGATGATCATGGAGCCCAGGCATGGCAACACGCGGCAAACTGGAATGTCGTGCCAGTTCCGACATTTCGCAATTGGCCTTCAGCGTGGCCAAACAATCTGGCCCGCTTCGAGTGGCGCCAAAGCATGGAGATGGCGAGGGACGATACGCGTGGTGTAGTCGCTCGCGGGCCTCGCCGCGGAAGCCTGAGCTGAATAAGTGAACGCGCCTGGCGTATCTGCGCTCGGGCCGGATAAGTTCATCACTTCGCAGCAAACGCCCTGCCCGCCAGCAGCTACTCGCGATTCTTCTTCAGGCCGCGATAGCGAACATTGGTCTGTTTGAAGACACGCTACAGGATGCGGAAGAGCCGCTCCATCTTATATCCAGCGCAATACTCGCAAGCTCAGGAAGGCATGGCCGCTTTGGATGCGAGTGGCAGCGTCACCGCGATTTGCGCTCCGCCGCCGTCAAGATTACATGCCGTGACGGTTCCGCCGTGGGCTCGCGCAACGGCATCGACGAAGGCCAGGCCAAGTCCATGACCATTCGACTCTCTTCCTTTCACACGGCGCTCGAACAAATGAGGACTGACTTCTGGCGCAAAGCCAGGACCATTGTCCTCCAATACAACCGATGCAAAATCATTCTCGGCCTTGAGCTGTATCGTAACCGTGCAGGCGGGGGGCAGATGCTTGAGTTCATTGTCGAAGAGATTGGCAACCATGCGATGGATGAGCGCCTCATCCGCCGCAATTTTCAGCGGCCCTCCGCTACGGAGCTTGATTTGGAGACCTTTGTCCGACATGGACGGCTCATACAAATCGATCATCACCCGGAACAGATCGTCCAGGTCGATCTCCGTTGGATTGAGTCGCAGCGCATCAGCCTTGGCCTCGGCAACATCCAGCGACTGATTCAGAAATTCGGTGAGGCGATCGAGTTCCTCGATGGCGGAGATGACAGACTCCGCCTGTTCGCTCTCCGCAGGTGACAAAGACATTTCCAGCTTTCCGCGAATTGCCGTCAGAGGGCTGCGCAGGTCGTGCGCGAGCGAGTCTGTAATGGTGTGTAACTGGTGCATCGAGCTCTCGATGCGATCGAGCATGCGGTTAAGTGTCCGTGCCAGGTGCCCCACCTCGTCATTTCGCTCGGTTGTTGGCACCCTAGTGCTCAGATCGGAATGTCCGATCCTCGAAGCTGCTTCCGTAATCTCCCGTATGAGGCTTAACATACGCCGCGTGGTAAAGAAGACAATTCCAAATCCCAGAAGAACCAGCAGAAGCCATAAGAGGATAAAGCGCAGGCGAAGACTCCTGAGCACCCGCAATTCATCCCGCTCGGAAAGTCCAAGATAAATCCGGCTTCCATCTTCCGCGCGAAGCGAGATCACACGAAAAGGAATTGCAAACCCGTTCACATGAAGGTCCGTTGGCCGGTCAGGCAGAATATTACTTGCCTGGATGGCTTTCAGATTGGGCGCTCCATTCCCCGTGCCGACCCATAACTTCAGAGAGCCATCGAACCCGGTTTGAAGGAAGAACACTGAGTCATTCGAACTGCTGTCTGACGACAGCTTGTTTGGCACTTCCTTGCCGGCCAGTTCAGCAACCTCTCCCACTATTCGTCCATAAAGAGCGTCTTTCGGCGTCCGCTCGGCAACATCCCCAAGGACTTCAACTTCTCCCGACAACCATGCATCACTGCGGCGTTGAATGTCATCTGCGACAAAACGGTGCAGAAAGACAAAGACAAACAGAGCCCCGCAGGCAAAGGCCAGGGCTGCCCAAAGCGAGATGCGCCAGGCGGCGCTGCGCATGATTGGCTCACCGGTCCTTGAGGACATAGCCGACTCCTCGCAGGGTTCGGATGAGTGGCTGCTGCCCCACGCCATCGACCTTCCCGCGCAAGCGATAGATGTGCACATCGACAACATTGGTGTCGGGCTGAATGCGCATGCCCCAGACCTGATCCAGAATCATGGAGCGCGTGACCACGCGGCCCGCGTTTCGGCAGAGGTACTCAAGGAGTACGAATTCCTGCGGAGTCAGTTGGATGATCTGCCCGGACCTGGAAGCCTCGCGCCGAAGCAGATCCAACTCCAGATCGAGCACCCGCAAGCGCGTGGCCTCGTTGCCGGGTGGGCTGTTTCGCTTAAGCAGGTTGCGCAACCTGGCCAGCAGTTCAGCGAGCGCAAACGGCTTGGTCAGGTAGTCGTCGCCTCCTTGCTCCAGGCCGCGCACTCTATCGTCGACGGACCGGCGCGCCGAGAGGATCAGCACAGGGGCCTTCACCCCAAGTTGACGGAGGCGAAGGATAAGGCTGATGCCGTCCTGGTCGGGCAGCCCAAGATCGACAATCAGGATGTCATAAACGCCCTCGATGGCAAGCCGTTCGGCAGTCTTGCCATCTCCAGCCGCTTCCACCTGATAGCCCGCATCCTCAAGCGAATGGCGCAGAAAACTTTGTATATCGAGTTCGTCTTCAACAAGCAGGAGCCGCATGAAGGGATAGTAGTGCATTGGCCGCGACTTGTCATAGGAGAATCCTGGCGGGAGATAGGACCGGTGCAATCGACTTTGTTACAGGGCCAGGATGAACACTTTGTCATGAAGGCGACGGATATCTGTCATGTCTGTCCCATATGCTCAAAAATGTGTCTGGCGCATGTACTGGTTGGCGCTCGCCGCGGCGGAGAAACCATGCCCGGGAAATCCCCAAGCTTGTCACACAGAATCGTCGGTTCCTGCATGTACACTTGGCCAGTGCTTCCGATGGCCGGAAGATGAACAAATCGTCATGAAGACAGTTCCGATTCGTTGCTTTCCAAAGCAGGAACGTTACCGTCTCACCCATGTGTCGGAATTTCGCCGGTAGGGCTTGAGAAACGCAAGCAGAAACCTCCACGGGAATGTGATCAGCAATCGGGAAACGACGAGGTCTTGAGTGCCTACAGCACTATCCACAAGTGTACTGAATACAAAGCTGTTCGCAGAGGCCTTTGGCGCCTCCCTGCCGCTCCCGGCGACTCTCGATCCGCATTTCGAGGAAGCGCTTCGTCATGTGCTGGATCATCCCGGCAGCCAGGTGCGCTCGCGGATGGTTTTTCAGATGGCCGTCGCTTACGGTTTGGATGCGGCTCACGCGAAAGACCTGGCGATTGCACTCGAATACTTTCATACGGCTTCGCTTCTATTCGACGATCTCCCGTGCATGGACAATGCGTCGGAGCGGCGCGGCGTTCCCTGCGCTCATCTCGCATTCGGCGAGGCAGGAGCCATCCTTGCTGCGCTTGCCCTCATCAACCGCGCCTATGCGCTCAGTTGGCGAGCAGCCTCCGGCAGTGCGCAGGATCTCCAGGCGCAGGCATTGGGCTACATCGAGAGATGTCTCGGCGTGGACGGGGTGCTGAACGGGCAGAGCCTCGACCTTCACTACGCCACTTTGCCGCATGATCGGAAGACGACCGAGAGCATTGCGCAAGGCAAGACGGTTTCATTGATCCGCCTGCCCCTGGTGTTGCCGGCCATGCTGGGCGGCGCCTCTGCCAGGGAGATTCAACTGCTGGAATGGATCGCGATGTATTGGGGGCTCAGTTATCAGATCGTGGATGACCTCAAGGATGTGTTGCTGAGCGAGGTTGAAGCTGGAAAGACAGTGGCTCACGACGTTTTGCTCGACCGGCCAAATCTTGCCTCGGCGATCGGAGTTCCAGGCGCGATTGCGCGGCTCACCCGCCTTCTACACCTGGGAGACAGGACGCTTGACCGCCTTCTCGCTTCAAGACCAACTTTGGAGTTCCTTGGAAAGCTGCGCAGCGATTTGCAGGCGGAGTTGGTCCGCGTGACGCACAATGCCACTGAGATGACCATGGGTGTGCGTCCATGATCTTTCTCAAGCTGATTCTCACCAATCTTCGCCGCCATCGCATCCGGTCGCTCATCAGTGTCGCCGGCATAGCTTTTAGCGTTGCCGCCATGCTGACCGTCGTTACCATTCTGCAAGGCGCAATCGGCATGTTTTCCGGCATCCTGTCGAGCGACAGCGAGATCATCGTGTTTGAGCGCAACGTCTCCGACCTGTTCTTCAGCAATGTCCCCGCGGACGCGGTGGAGCAGATCTCAGGTTGGCAGATGGTGCAGCATGCCGACCCAGTGCTCTTCGGTATTGTGTCCAGCGCCAATCACCCCATCATCACCTGCTTCGGAGTGACCGCCGCCGATGCGCGTATCCGCAAGGCGACATGGGTGGAAGGCGATCGCGGGACGTTCGCGCAACACACGGACGACGTGGTTCTGGGAGAGCGGGCAGCCGAGTATCTGGCAGCTTCTCTCGGCAGTCATGTGCAGATCGGCCATGCGACTCTTCATGTGATCGGCATCCTGAAAACGGCCAACGGCTTCGAGGATGGCGGAGTATTCATGCCGCTCAACTCCGCGCAGAGCTTCTTTCACAAGGAGGGCTCTTCCTCCGTCGTGACCATCAAACTGCGCAACAAGGACGATGCTCCTGCCTTCAAGCAGATGGTCCAGGCGAAGTTTCCAAACTTGATCGGCCTGGAGGACGCTGAGTTCAACCGCTCTTATTCCCAATTTAAGATCCTCAAGGCTACCGCATGGGCTGTGGGCGGTTGCGGCCTATTGCTCGGCGGTCTCGGAGTGGCAAACACAATGATCATGTCGGTGTTCACTCGGATTCGCGAGATCGCCATCCTGCGCGTGAACGGGTTTTCCAACTTGCAGATTGCGACTATGATCTTCGGCGAGTCGGCGGTCGTTTCAGTCTTTGGCGCACTTGTGGGGCTATTGATCGGAACCTGCTTTCTTTTCATGCTGAAACAGGTTCCCGCGCTTCATGGCTATATTGACGTGGCGATTCAACCACTTGTTCTGCTGATTGTGGTGGTGCTCGCCTTGCTCACAGGAATCGCCGGCGCGCTTTACCCGGCTGTTTATGCCATGCGTATCCGCGCGGTGGAGGCGCTCCGCTTCGAATGAAGACTACAGCACAATCCGACGGCCATCGCCGCGTCGTTCTTCGCGCAGAGGATGTGTGGAAGAGCTATGACGAAGGGGCCATTGCGGTTCTGAAGGGCATCAACTTCGAGGCTTTCGAGGGCCAGGCCGTTGCGCTCTGCGGCCCATCCGGCTGCGGCAAGAGTACGCTTCTGCATCTTTTTGGCGGCCTGGATTTGCCCGATCGCGGTCGGGTGTCTGTCAACGAGATAGAGATCAATCGCCAGCGAAATCTGCTGCGTCTTCTACGCCACGAGGTCGGCTTTGTCTTTCAACTCCACAATCTCATTCCCGATCTCACTCTGGAAGAGAACTGCCTGATTCCAACAGTGGCTGCGGGAACCGATCGCCGGACGGCGCAGGCGCGCTTGGGACAACTTGCCGAGCGCACTGGCCTGAGCCATCGCCTCGGCCACCGCATTCAAAAACTCTCTGGCGGCGAACGTCAACGCACCGCGCTTTGCCGCGCGCTCATGAACAAGCCGAAGATTCTGCTGGCGGACGAACCGACCGGTTCACTGGATGAAAGCGCAAGCGCGGTGGTCTTTGATCTCCTGCTCGACATTGTGGTCACCGAGGGCGTGACCCTGGTGATGGCTACGCACGACCGCAGTCTGGCTGCGCGCTGCGACCGCATCTTGGAGATGCACGATGGGAGAATCCGTGAGCCTGAAATCTGATGCGGTCCTGCTTACTCGCCGAGCTCCCAACGGCGTAGCCAGCGCCGTTTGGCACAGCTTGTTCTGGCTTGTCTTTGCCAATGCCATCGGTGTGCTCATTGCGATTCTTTTGCTCTTCCCCGTCCTCAATCGACTGCTCGGGGAATGGACCTACGGGCGCTGGATCATGGCCCACATGAATCTGGAACTTTACGGATGGACGAGCCTTCCTATGGCCGGTTTTCTCTTCAGCGTTTATGGCGCAGACCGGGGGCCTGCCGCAGCATGGTGCCGTCCGGTCCTCTGGTTGTGGTCTACGGCACTTGGCGTGGGCGCGTTGTCCTGGCTCTCCGGCCACACCAGCGGGAAACTGTTTCTTGACTGGAGCGGGTATGCGCGCATTGCTTTTCCGCTGGCCATGTTGGGACTATGGCTGTTTCTTGTGTTCTCCTTCGTTCAGAATTGGAACCTCGAGTCCAATCGAGGGCTCGCCTCGCGCAGCGCAAAGATCCTTGGACTGGCATTGCTGCTGGTTGTCCCCTTCGTGATCTTCATCGCCTCCAGCCCCAACCTCTATCCCGCCATCAATCCCGACACGGGTGGTCCCACCGGCGCAAGCCAGCTTGAATCGTCTCTCATAATTGTCGCAATCCTATTGATGCTTCCGTTCGGACTGACGCATCGCAAGGCGGGGCACTCCCCGTGGATCAGGATCGCCTGGGTGATGGTTGCGGCGGAGTTTCTGCTTTGCTTCGCTCTGGGCCGCGCGGACATCAGCCATCATCGCCCCGCGCAGTACCTAAGCCTCGGCAGTCTTCTCATCTGGCTTCCGCTCACGCCCGCTTACTATGCGGCGTTCCAGTGGCACTCCAACACGCGTCTTTGGCGCTACGCTTTTCTCTGCTGGTGGGGGGGGCTGGTTCTAACTGGCTGGGTGATGTTTCTTCCAGGAGTCCTTGACCACTTTAAATTCACCGATGGACTGGTCGGTCACTCGTTCGTCGCCATGGCCGGTTTTACCTCGAGCCTGCTGATCTTCGTCATGGTTCAACTAATGGGCGAGGATGGTTGGATCTTCAATCGAACCTGGTCCTTTTACGTTTGGAATGGAAGCGTCGTCTCTTATGTCGTGCTAATGTCGGTGGCCGGCTGGCGCGAGGGATTCGACCCAACCTTCACCATCGTGCCCGGCATGGCGCGCAACGTTCTCTATGTCCTTCGCCTGGCGTCTGGATTACTGATGTTTGCGGCTTCTCTCGACTGGTTCCTCGACGCCTCGAAACTGCTTCGCGAACTCCCCTCAGTTTACCTTTCGTTGTACAAAGCACAAAAGGAGATGGTATGAAGCGCCCCATTCTCTTCAGCTACCAGTTACTCACCGGTCTCTCCGACTTCTCGACGGGAACGCTGCTCATCGTCGCGCCGGCGTTGACGTTGCGCCTGATGGGCTTGCATCTACCTGCCGATGCGCTGCCTTTGCTGTCGTTTGTAGGCGCCTTCGTTCTTTCCGTTGGCCTGTGCTACCTGTATGGCGGCTACCTTGCGGCTAGCGGAGCCTGCGCGGGAAAGCTCGAGAATGTGTGGATGCTTACGGCGATCATTCGGAGCAGCATTGCCGTTTTCGTCACCGCGCAGGTTCTTTCCGGCACGCTCGAAGTGGGCTGGTCAAGTGTCGTTTTTTTCGATGCTGCATGCGCTTTGATCCAGGCCATTGGACTGCGCAAATGCTGGTTGCGCCATGATGCTCGCTAATAGCCCCAGGTCGGGATGGCGAGGCGTCAGCCTTGTCGCCATCACCTATGTCTATTTCCTCATCTTCGCGCAGTTTGCATTTCTCCATCGGCTTGCGAGCCTGGGTGTTGCCGGCGCGCAATTGAAGTTGGTATTAGCCGCGATGGCCGCAGGTGGAATTCTGCTCAGCCTGCTGACGCCGCGATTGCAGCTTTGGCCATCGCCGAAGCTGCGTCTGCGGATAGCACTTCTTGGCTGCAGTGCGGCGGCGTTTCTCACGCTCTTCCCGCTCGGAATGGCTGCAAGCGTGGCTGTATCGTGGCTGATCGGAGCGAGTCTAGGCCTGCTCACTGTCACTCTGGTGACTCACTTGCGCCAATGGACCGGAGATCGAAATCCGCTCCTTGATGTGGGCGTGGGGACGGGCATTGGTTATCTCATCTGCAACCTTCCTCCGCTCTTTACCGCATCGCCGCAGATGCAGGCTGCGACCTCGGGCATCCTTTGCCTTGCCGGTATCTGCGTCCTCTTTCGTCAGGCCCCACATTCGCCAGCAGAGACGGCGATTCAATCGCCGCAGCCCACATTCTCATTTCTTCGCGTCCTGGCCTGCTTCGCTGCGCTCGTCTGGCTGGACTCCGCAGCTTTCTTCATCATTCAGAACGCTCCGGCGTTGAAGGCCGGCACGTGGGAGGGTGCAGTCCATCTATGGGCAAACGGTCTGTTCCATCTTCTGGCGGCGTTGGCCAGCGTTTGGTTCCTTCGCCAGCGTGGTCTCTCGTTTGTTCTATCGGGCGCCTTCATTGCCCTTGGTTTCGCCTGTCTCCTGCTGCTCGATCCCGGTCGCGCAGCGTTGGCCTCCGCCTTCTACCCCATCGGCGTCTCGCTTTATTCGGTAGCCCTGGTTGCCTATCCTGCGCTGCTTGCTCCAACCTCCTCCGTGGAAGTGCGCGGCCGGCAGGCCGGATGGATCTATGCGATTGCAGGCTGGTTTGCGTCAGCAATGGGTATCGGCATGGGCCAGAACCTCGGGCATGTTCCGCCCACCTTTGTGCTGGGGGCAGGCATAGTCGTTCTATTTCCGTGGCACCTCAAGACACTTCAGAAGCGCAAACGTGAGTTGGCTCTTACGGCAGTATTTCTCTTTGCGGCTTTTATCCTCGATCGCATTCCTGTCAGGGGTGATGGTTCTGCGCAGTTTACTCAGGTGGAACGAGGGCGGCAGGTATATATCTCCGAAGGGTGCATCAGTTGCCATTCGCAATATGTCCGTCCAAATACGGCGGACGTCCTGCTGTGGGGGCCTGTCCAGTCTCTTGACGAACTCCGGCGGGAACGTCCGCCTCTGATCGGCAATCGCCGCCAGGGACCGGACCTGGCGGAGGTGGGCGGCCGCCGCTCACCCTCGTGGCTCAAAGTGCACTTCTTTGATCCGCCCGAAGTCAGCGGCGCTTCGATCATGCCGTCGTATTCTTTTCTCTTCCGCGATGGCCGGGGAGACGATCTGGTAGCTTACCTTGCCAGTCTGAAGGAAACTGATGCCGAACCGCATCTGATTGCGGAGAGAGCCTGGCGTTTGCCTTCTTCCGCCGTCGCAGCGGCCAGCGCCGACGATGGCGAGCGGATATTCCAACGTCACTGCGCAACCTGCCACAGCGCGGGCGGCAGTACGCGGTGGAAGATGAATTTCAAGCGCCTTCCTCCCGATCTTACTGTTGGGCCTTATCTCGATCTTCAGTCCTCCATTGCGCCGGCGCAGCAAATGGATCGCCTGGCGCGGATCGCCAAATTTGGAATTCCCGGAACCGATATGCCTGGACATGAATACCTGTCCGACCAGGAGATTGCCTCCCTCAGCCTTCGGTTGACGCAGATCACCGCTCAGCCCACTCGCAACAGGTAAGAACACCCTGACTACTGGAGAAGAACAATGAAGACCACCACCAAGACTCTCTTCCTCGCGCTCCCCTTGTTCCTTGTTCCTTTTGCTGTTGCCCAGCATCAGACTTTCAACGTGAATCCCAGTGCAAGTGCAGTCGTCTTTTCCCTGGCCGGCACTGGGCACCAAGTGCATGGGACGTTCCATGTGCAAAGCGGATCGATTGACTTTGACCCCCGTGCTGCGAAAATCTCAGGCTCTGTGGTTGTGGCGGCCGGCAGCGGCGACAGCGGTGACAAGGGCAGGGACAAGAAGATGAAGACAGATGTGTTGGACGTCGCGAACTTTGCCGAAGTGTCCTTTGTACCGCAGAGCTATCAGGGGGCCATTGCCGCGACCGGAGATTCCACCCTTCAGGTCACCGGTACTTTTACTCTCCACGGCACTCCGCACGCCCTTACGGTTCCCATGCAGATCCATATCGAGGGAAATGGCCTGACGGCGAAAACCCACTTCACCGTTCCCTATGTCAATTGGGGACTGAAGGACCCGAGCATCTTCATACTCAAGGTTGCCAAAGAAGTTGAAATCGATCTCACCCTTGCGGGTAGTCTCTCTGCAGCAAAGTAGAAAAGCCGCGCAAATCTTTCTGCGGGTTGAATCCATGTGGCACGCGGCCGACCGGTGCTTGACGGCTTGGCTGCGTGTGATCCGCGAGGCGGGTCCGAGTTACGCGCCAGATAGCCGCCCAGCCGCGCAGCTTGATCAGATAATGCGAGAGAGTGTGTGGTCGTGAATGGGCATTGGGCTTGTCGGCGACCAAGCGCTCCAGAATGCGCAGTTCCAGATCCGTAAAGACCATTCCTGGATCGGCGTCGGGCGCGATGCGGTTGGTCATGGTGAGCCAGAAAACGCGCCAGCTCAAAATGCAGAAGACCGCGAGCAGATTCGTCAATCGCGCGGTAGTCCTCAGCCGCGACTGTTCGGCTCGGCAGCCTGATTTGAGGATCTTATGAAAAATCTCGATCTTCCAGCGCAGCGCATACCATTGCACCCTTTCCACCGCCTCGCGGCGCGTGCGCACTGTCAGGTCGGTGATCAGTTTCCAGTCAATCCGGTCCCTATCGGGCGGCATCTCTTGTTCTCGCGCCTCAATCACGGTCACAATTTGTTCCGGATAGCGTTTGTTCTTCCCCTTGGCGGTTTGTATGCGCATGTGCCGGTAACGGATTTCCAACACCGCCTCCGACTCCTCGCCCTTACGATTGCGCACAGCGATGCGGTACAGTCCCCGGCGTGGGCTTTGCCCGATGGCCTCGGCGACGGTCTCGGGTCCGCCATCGGCCAGCCGGTCGGCGCGCGTGCGCACCAGAAAGTGCGTTCCCAACTGTTGCGCCATGCCGAACAGATCGAAAATATCGCTCTTCTGGTCGCCCACATGCACACAACGTTGCGGTTGCCCGAGCAACTCGGTCGAGACGCGCAGGTTCTCCAACCAGCGAAGACTTTCCTTTTCCTCGATCGGAGCGCGATGAGCCTTTCTTTTCGCCTTCCGGCCTTTGAATGCTTTGCGGCTCCAGAACTTGACGGCGGTCAAGCCCAGCGGTAGCCCTTCCAGAGTTACTGCCAAACTGGAGTGCAGGTTAATTCCGCAGGTGGTGAAGTACACCGGCCGTCCTTCCACCCCACGGACGAAGACCTGTCCGTGGGGACCCCGCCCTTGCGCGTCCTTGCGCACGGAACCTTTGCTGATCAGCCCCACCGCGGCCATATCCTCGCGCTTGTAACTGAACTCGGTCGTGTCGTGCAGCACCAGAACGGGCGATTCTCCCTGCGCTAGCCGTTCGCGTGTCGCTTCAAAATGCCCGGCTAGAATGTGCTCTTCGCAGATCCGCTCGTTGGAGAAAAACCGGTAGGCGGCCTTGGTGGAGGCCCAGTCCTGACATGCCAGGGGAATGCTGCGTCCCAAGCCTACAGCCATCTGCTCCACCAGATGCTGCAACCGCTTCTTCAGCCGTGCATCCGGCAACGTCGAGGCTGCCAATTCCTGCTCGATCCAGTCCTGGCCGGCACAAGTCTCCGGTGCGATTGCCTGTTTTGCTGTTGCTTCCATAACAACAGTTCAATGCCCAGCAGTACCCTCTGAAGAGTATCTCGCTTGAGACCGAATCTGCTCCGTCAACACCGACACCGGCAGGCCCGAGTTGTGGGTAATTGAAAGGGCTCTGCCGGGGGATATTTACGTACGCCGTGCATGAATGACAGTTTGGAGGTGCAAGTCCTCTACCCAACCTGATGGAGGTGAAGGGTTAGGGAGCCTCTGCTTAAGTTCGCCACCTGCATTCAGATTGGATAGAGTTGAATCCGGGTGGGGAATGCGACGCGGCAGATGACTTTGACAAGCCAGGCAAGTTTTGAGAAGTATGCGCGGAAGAGGCGTCGG
>Ga0255355_1000223_pt1 | contig 38584 bp, 30 predicted proteins | sample HBST75metaG_FD_189943 | JGI IMG/M metagenome (GOLD analysis project Ga0255355, IMG submission 189943) | Peat soil microbial communities from Stordalen Mire, Sweden - H.B.S.T75 | ecosystem: Environmental > Terrestrial > Soil > Wetlands > Peat | place: Sweden: Norrbotten County, Stordalen Mire...
GCCGTCAGGCGGGTTTTGCTTGTTTCTGGTTTGCCAATTTTAAAATCACACACCACTACATCTTGTGGTTGGTGGCGTCAAGTAAATAGCTAGATTCGCGATTTGAACAATCCATAACCGCAACCCCAATCGGCATATTGGAGCGACATGGCTACAGAACGGTCTCTTACTTATTGGCTGAAACTGCTGTTTCCTCTCTCTTTCGCCCTTCTTCTTAACGCCTGCGGAGGAAGCGGCAATGGTAGCAGCACGGTCGTCACGCCCGCCCCCACCTCGCCCAATACCGCCAACGAGTGGGTCTGGACGAGCGGAGCAGATCAAGATGTCCCGGTTGCGAACGGGTGGCCCGGTCCCGGTTGGGGAGATTTTAACTCAAATCCCTACTATGGAACCAAGGGAACTCCATCGCCTGCCAATGTGCCGGGAGGTCGGAATTCGTCGGCTTACTGGACAGACCGAAACGGAAATTTCTGGTTATTTGGCGGCGATGGCCTAGCTGCGAACCTTGGATATAGCGTGTATGTATCTGCCAATGAGGCTCTTCTCAACGACCTCTGGATGTACAGCCCTGCGACAAATGAATGGACATGGGAAGGGGGAAGCAGCACTGTAGTGCAGTTCAACCCCTATATAGGCTGGCTGGGGTGGGGACAAGCGGGAGTGTATGGCACAGAAGGTACGCCAAACGCCAGCAACATCCCGGGGAGCCGGATTAACGCTGTAAGTTTGACTGACAGCGCCGGCAATTTCTGGCTGTTTGGCGGCAGTGGGTACGACTCAACCGGGACCAATGGATACAACGACTTGAATGACTTATGGGAGTTCAATCCCGCCACCATGGAATGGACCTGGATCAGCGGCAGCAACACGTTTGTTGCCGGTTCGAGTTCATCTGGCGTTTACGGAACCAAAGGCACACCTGCGCCAAGCAATATGCCACCTGGGTTAACCCAAGCTACCGGGTGGGCTGACCAAAGTGGCAACTTATGGTTCTTCGGCGGCAATGGCCCCAATCTGAATGGTGGAATTTACGAATTCAACACTCTATGGGAGTTCAGTCCCGCCAGCAAAGAATGGACCTGGGTGAGTGGCGACGGAGGTTTCGGCAACGGAGCACCCGTTTACGGGACATTGGGCGTTCCCGCACCCGGCAATGTTCCCGGATGCCGCCAAGGAGCTACCAGTTGGACCGACGGCAGCGGCAATCTCTGGCTTTTCGGGGGCTTTGGCTGCGGTCCAATCACCTCGAATGGACAGGAATTCGAAGGCGCTCTTAACGATCTCTGGGAATTCAATCCCTCCACCAAGCAGTGGACATGTATCGCGGGGGTCACCGGAGGGAACAACAATGCAGTGTATGGCACACTAGGTGTCGCGGCTGCAGGCAACACGCCAGGGGGGCTGCAAGGGGCCTCAGGATGGACCGACAGCAAGGGTAATCTCTGGCTTTTCGGGGGCCAAGGCCTGGGTGCCTTACTGAACGATCTGTGGAAGTTCAACCTGGCAAGCAAGCAATGGGCCTGGATGGGTGGTGGCAATGTTGGAGGTACTGGCGCGGGCCCTGCGGGCGTTTATGGCGTGGAAGGAAAGCCTGCCGCAGCAAACACCCCTGGGGGCAGGTATAACTCAGCCGCATGGATGGACAACAGCGGAAATCTATGGCTATTTGCCGGCGATGGCATGAGCAGTTCTCCAGCGGTAGGTGGTTCAACTGTCTTAAACGATCTGTGGCGCTATCAGCCGTAGCATCTCTACTGACAAATTCAGCCAATCCAGAGACATTCAGATGATCACTGGATTGGCTGGAACACAGGCGGAAATGAAAGGCTATACCGTCGCATATCTGAAAGCAGCCATGGAATCCATCGAAAACCTCAAGCAGCAGGTGCGCGCTGAACAGGTAAAGGCTGAAACGAGCGTGCCGCCTCCCGGTCGCTACAGAAGCAACCAGTAACATGATCTTGAGCTTCGTGCTACTCTATAACTTATTCTGGAGAGCAGGCAGTTGTTGCCGGAGTGCGTATGGGGATTTTAAGCAGAATTGGCATTGCGCTCGATTCCGACCTTTTGAAGCGGTTTGATCGCTCGATCAAGCTGCGCGGCTACACCAACCGGTCAGAGGCGTTTCGCGACTTGATTCGCGACCGGCTGGTGACGGAACAAACCGCGGCTCCGGATGCGACCGTGGTGGGCACGGTTACTCTCATCTACGATCACCACGCCAGCGGCATCACAGAGAAGCTTACCGAAATGCAACACGCGCACCATGAACTGGTCGTCTCCACCAGCCATGCACACCTGGACCACGATTCCTGCCTTGAAGTGCTGATCGTGCATGGTCAATCGGCCAAGGTGGAGCAGTTTGCCGACCTGCTAATCGGGCTGAAGGGTGTGCAGCACGGGCGTCTGGTGATGACCGTGCCGGCGCACCCGATGGAACATCACCACGAAGACGGGCACACGCACGGCCACAAACATTGAGGAACAAATAGACAAATTCCTAAGGAAGAATCATGGTAGTCGGTAGCACGACTTTAAATTTAGTAGCACTTACACTTTTCGTTCTAGCTGCAACCATTGCGGCGGCAGCGCAATCGGGCACCGCCCGCGTCTCGGGCATTGTTCTCGATCCGGCTGGAAGGCCGGTGGCTGGAGTGCGCGTCGAGTTCGATGCTGCCTCGGGCGCGCGACTGACCGGCACAACCGGCAGCGACGGCGGATTTGCGGTTGCGCTGCCCGCCTGGGGCGCATACACAGTGCATCTGGACGCCGCCGGGTTTGCCGCGGTAACGCGCCAGATCAAATTGAACGCCGAGACCGCAAATATCCAGTTGCGGCTGGAACAAATCTCCGCGACTTCCGAAGATGTGATCGTCTCGGGCGATTTGAGCGAGGTTGCGCTCACATCCCCCGATCCCTCAGAAAAAGTGATGGTGCGCGAGGAGTTGCTGGACGCCAACCCCGGACGGCCGGGCGCGCCGATTTCCATTCCCGGCCTGCCCATCGAGACCGCTTCCGGCGGCATCAAGGCCCCACAATATTTTGTGCCGGGCGTGGCTGGCGATCACGGCGAACCCATCGCGCAGTACATTGCGGTGGGCGGGTACCTGGTAACGAACAACCTTTCGGCCAACGCGCACGGCAACGGCTACGCCGACCCTAATATCTACGTCTCCGGCGCACTGGGCAGTGTGACAACCGACGGAGGCGCCTTCAATGTTCTCGAGGGCAATCATGCACTGAACCTGGCGGCCACCTATAGCCTGCGCCCACAACTAAGCCGCTTCCTCACCCTCACCGGCGACTATCGCGACGCGGATTTGACTGCTGGATTCGCGCCTTCGGATCCGGCGAAGAAGGAGTGGCTGGCCGTGGAAGCCAACTATGGCAACGGCCTGATGAAGCGACTGGAGCACCGGCAGCAATTCAAGTGGAATGCACTGCGCGTCTTTGATCCAGGCAAGCATGAGATCACTCTGTTCAGCCTCGGCTACTGGGGTAAGTCGCACGAGGGAAACCTGGTTCCCGTGGGATATGGCGTGCAGGTGAATGACAGCATCGACCTGCGCCAGCAGGACCAGACGCACACGTCGATTCTGGCAGCCGACGACCGCTGGAAGGCCGGCACGAGCGACGAAGTTGCCTTCTCCGGGTTCTTTCGCACTTACAATCTTGCACTCTATTCAAACTTTGGCGAGGGGCTGATCCGACAGAGTGAGTTTCGCACCGTGGAAGGCGCGGAGGCGCGCGAGACCCACACGTTTACGCCGTGGTTGCAGGCGATGGCTGGCCTCGACTACCACGAGGACGACATTCATCGCGACAATCTGGACCACTATCTCTCCGACAATCCACTGGTCTACGGACCTTTCCTCAAGGTGTTGTCCAACAACGTGACTATTCGCGATGCGACGCCTTATGTGGCCTTGCACGGCGACTTCGGCAAACATCTGCGCTTTTACGCCGGTCTGCGGCCCGACACGATCGAGTTGAAGAACACAGACATGATGAATTCCGCCTATTCCTTCGATATGTGGAGCACGTTTCTGGCTCCCAAGGCCACGCTGGCTTGGACGCCGGGAGCGGGGCCGGTCCACTTGCTGCCTACGGCTTCGTTCAGCGCGGGGCAGGCCTTCTTCACCGAGGATCCGCGCATCGCCGTGGGAAGCAAGGCCGCGGGCAACCCCACCGGAGCGGCGGCGCTTCCCTCTCCATTCGAGCGCTCCCACTCTGAACAACTGGTGCTGGAAAAAGAATTCTTCGCTACCGATGTGCGCGTGACGATGGGGCGAACTTCGACCACGCAAACCGCAGGCAAGATCGATCCCGACAACGGCACACAACAGCCGCTGGGACCGGGAACGCTGAAGTTTCTAACCGCCAGCCTGCGCCATCAATTCAGCGGCTTTGGAACGCTGCAAGCGGTCTTCTCGAAGGCCGACGCGCGCCTGCTGGGCGGCATGATCGACGGCCAACAGATCGTCACGCAGATTACGCCGGAGGCGCCGCGCACCATCTTCGACGGCCTGACAACGCTGGACCGGATGCCCCTGGGTCTGCACGCACGAGGCGAGTACGAGTACGTGGGCCACAAGCAGTTGGACCTGGGCAACGCGCAACACCAGAACACCTACGAGGCCATTCCAGTGGGCGAAACGCGGCTGGCGGTTGTGCGCCCGTTTCTGAACGGCCGATTGGAGTTGGGCGCAAACGGCATGCTGGCGCGCGGCTACACCGGCCAGACCACCGAGACGTTTGTTTCAGGTTGGCAGGTGGACAATCCGCTGCCACCAGCCTGCGCATCAGGGTCGGGTCCGAGCGGGCTCCCCAACGACTTCGACTGTGGGACAAATGAGCAGAGCGTGGGTATTCGGATGGTGTCGTGGGGCGGCGGGTCAATCTCCTGGCGGTTTGGCCAGGTGCAGTAACGTCTGCGTACATATTCCCGTCTGCGATCTGTGCGAGAGTACGAAAATGGGCTTTTATTGAGCGAATCGCGATGAAGGATGCCTTCTAGCTTGTCAGATTGTAGATCAATCCGAATGGATCCTTGACATAGCATCTCGGAAAATCAGGCTCGTCCTTGACGATTTCGCAACCATTCTTCACCAGCCGCTGTTTGGCTTCTTCGACACTGTCCACCGTGACTTCAAGCACCGGCCCCAACGCAGGGCCGCGCTCGATGAACAGGTTGACATGCTCGCCGTGGAGGCTGATCATCTGCGGCGTTTCGCCGGTGACCTTGAAGCCAAGTTGGCCGGCGTAGAAGGACGCCGCGCCGCTGGGGTCTTCCGCTTGAATCAGAATGTCCGTGCCAAAGCTGTTTGCCATGTTGGCTCCTTCGCAGTCTCAAGCGGCATTCAACACGCCTTCCACTCATCAGCGAGCGGGACAAGCGCGGCACCGCAGCTTGGAAGCTGCCCCCTACCGCAAAAACGTACTCTACTTTGCGCTGGTGGAGAAGTGTTTTCCGGCGGCGTTCTCAACCAACGCCGGCAGGGTTCCGCGGGGAAAGGCCGAGGACTGGCGCACCACGAGTTTTGTGGGAATATGCCATTCGGTCTTGGCGGCCTTGGGGTGGTCCAGCTCGATGCCGGCGCGCAGCGCCTCGACCGCGGCCGCGGCCAGGTCTTTGCACGACATCTGCACCGTGGTGAGCGGCGGCAGCATGAACTGCGCCAGATGAATATCGTCGAACCCTACCACGGAGATGTCCTGTGGCACGTTGTAGGTGGTTCTATAGAGCGCATGAAGGACGCCGATAGCGGTCATGTCGTTGGAACACATTACGGCGGTAGGCAGCTCCGCAAGCGCGGTCAGGTGCTCCATTGCCACGATGCCGCCCTCCATGGTGTGGCTGCCCTCGACGATGTGCTCGGCGGGAACGGTGAGCCCCAGCTCTGCCATGGACTTGAGAAAGGCGGCGCGCCGCGCCACGGCGGAGCGCAAGCGCAGCGGTCCGCTGATGAAGGCAATGCGGCGATGGCCGAGCGCAGCCAGGTGCTGCACTGCCTGGCGAATCCCCTCGGCGTAGTCCACCTTGAGAACGCGGATATTCGGCAGGTCCGGTCCGGCATCCACAAAGACCAGCGGAAACTCGCGCTCGCCCAGCTTCTGGACCAAGTCCTCTTCGATGCCGAAGGTCATCACGGCGACACCATCCACGTTGCGCTGCAACATACGGCGGATAAGCGACTCGGTGCGATCCGGTTCGTAGTTGGTAGAGCCGATCAACACCTCGTAACCCTGCTCCACAGCCAGATTCTCAAATTCCTGCACCAGTTCCGGAAAGAATGGATTGGTGATCTCGGAGACGATGAGGCCAAGCATGCGGCTGCGGCCGGAAACCAGCGCGCGCGCCTGTGTATTGGGCAGGTATCCAACCTCGTCGATAGCTTTCCAGACTCGCTTGGCAAGTTCGGGATCGACGGAAGGTATGTGGTTGACCGCGCGCGAGACGGTCGCAATGGATACGCCAGCACGGCTGGCTACATCGCGGATGCTGACAGCCGCGTGCCGCCGGTTCGGAAGATTTTTTCTGATATCGCTCACGAGTAAGACGATTGTACGCTTTCCCGCTGTTTCTCAACCGTGATTGTGCCTGGAAAAGAGCGCAAACGGCCTGACATCAGCAAATTTCCGTCCTTCTCCCAACGACAAACGAACCTATATCTCCTGCGCAGAAGGGCATGATTACCGGATTTTAGAAAGCGTTTCCCAACAAGTGACTCTGTCCCTGCGAAAAAGACATTGAAGTAATCCGATTTATGGATGGGCCTGGCCACCGGCGGCGATCTCCAAACCATGCCGGACCAGGGCGAGGATGGCCTTCAAGCTCTCTTCGGCCCCGCGCCGGCTGCCGGGCAGGTTGACGATGAGCGTACTTCCCTTTAGGCCGGCCACGCCTCGCGAGAGCCATGCAAAGGGATTGCTTTGGGCTCCGTGAAAGCGCATGGCCTCTGCGAGCCCAGGAGCTTCGCGATCGATCACCCGTCGCGTAGCCTCCGGTGTGCAATCGCGGGGGCCAAGGCCGGTGCCTCCCACGGTAAGCACCAGGGCCGCACCCTGGCGGCTCAGCTGCTCCAGCGTGGCTGCGATCGCGTCTTCATCGTCTGGCACAAGGCCGATCCAGATTTCGGCCCCCTGCCAATGTTGCCCCAGCAGCGCAACCACGGCTGGACCCGCAGTGTCCTGGAACAAACCCTGCGAGCACCGGTCCGAGATGGTGAGAACAGCTAGAAGCATGTGGATGATTGCAGAGCCCTACTGCGCGGGCAGTACCTTGATAGTATGCAGCCACGTTTCCACGCCCTGGGGCCACGCAGTTATCGGGAGCGCGGTGCGGCGCAACCCGTAGCCGTGCCCGCCCTGCGCGTAGATATGCAGTTCCGCCGGAACCTTGGCTTCCTTGAGAGCCATGAAATAGACCACGGCATTTTCAACATGCACCGGATCGTCTTCAGCCTGAACGATGAATGTGGGCGGCGTCTTGCCGGTGGGATGGATGTCGGGGTTGGACGCAAAGCTCTGCGTAGGCATGGTCAGGTATCCGGGATAGACGACCACGGCAAAGTCCGGCCGGCAGCTCAGTTGGTCCGCGGCATCGACGGGGCTGTAGAAGCGCTCGTCAAAGTGAGTGCTGATGGCCGCTGCCAGATACCCCCCGGCCGAGAATCCCATTACGCCGATGCGGTTGGGGTCGATGTGCCATTGCTCAGCATGCTGACGCACTAGCCCGAGCGCACGTTGAGCGTCCTGGAGCGCCACAGGCGACTTTGGATACGGCCCGCTGTTGGGCACACGATATTTGACCAAAACACAGGTTATGCCCGCCGAGTTCAGCCAGTCGCACACCTCGGTGCCTTCAAGGTCGATGGCCAAAAAGCGGTAGCCGCCTCCGGGAAAGACCACCGCGGCCGCGCCGGTATTGTTGCCCTGCGGCGTGTAGAGGGTAAGTGTAGGCGTGGAGACGTTATCCACGCAGGTGGCCGGTCTGCCCGCAATGAGGTTGTCCTTTGTGGGATCGGCGCCCGACTTGCAGTGCGCACTGACCTCAGCGGGCGGATTTGCCGGGACATCCGGCGCCACACCTGGCCAGAGCGGCAGAGTCGGATGGCTTTGCGCGGGCGGCCAGCCAGACGACTGTGCCGAGAGGCTCAGGGAAATTGCTGCCATTGCGGCGAAAAGTAGCATTGCATTCTTGCTCACGCGAATATCCCCCAACGAGAAAACTTCGCAGCGAAGATAGCAGACCAGCGGATAGAGGTGCAAATCGATCCTTCGTTAAGATACGGGCTTCGTTCGCGTCAGGGCGCAAACTTCGCATGCCAGGACCAATGCGGATCGATTCCTGTATCCAATTGCTCAGATGGACGGTTCACAACGTGAAAGACTTGTTTCGTTGCCGCAATCTGGCGGAGTCTGAGCCAGATGCGCCAGCAACGCACGAACATCAGGGAGGTAACATGCTCGGAACTATCTTGATTGTGATCTTGATTCTGCTGCTCATTGGCGCACTGCCTACATGGCCGCACAGCAAAAGCTGGGGCTATTATCCAACCGGAGGCATTGGACTTATCCTGGTGATTGTAGTCATCCTGCTGCTTCTGGGAATGATCTGAACCTTGCGCAACTCGCCAACATCTCGACGCGCCTCCACCCGTGGTAGGCGTTCAGCCTTTGGCTGCGCGGCGGCGCTTCTTCTCGTCGCGCTGATCTCATGTGGGAGTGTTTTTGCTTACTCCGTTCTGACCCACGAGGAAATCGTAGACTTGCTATGGATTTCAGAGATTCGGCCCATCCTGTTGCAGCGCTTTCCGGGGCTTACTGAAGATCAGATCAAGGAAGCGCATGCCTATGCCTACGGCGGCTCAGTTATTCAGGACTTAGGCTACTACCCGTTTGGCAGCAAGGACTTCAGCGACCTGGTGCATTACGTTCGCAGCGGCGATTTTGTGCATGAACTGCTGGTCGAGAGCCAGGATGCAAATGAATACGCCTTTGCGCTGGGCGCCTTGTCGCACTATTCGGCGGACATAGACGGGCACCCGGCAATCAACCAGGCTGTCGCCATCGATTATCCAAAACTGCGAGCAAGATATGGCAACTCCGTTCGCTATGCACAGGACAGGACCGCGCATTTGAAGACGGAGTTTGGTTTCGACACATTGCAGGTGGCGAAAAACCGCTATGCGTCCGAACAGTACCACGATTTTATAGGGTTCAAGGTCTCGAATTCGCTCCTGGAGCGGGTTTTCCCGGTTGTGTACGGTTTGGAACTGAAAGACGTGCTCGCGCACGAGGATCTGGCGGTAGGTTCATACCGTTTTGCCGTCAGCCGGCTGATTCCCGAGATGACCCAGGTTGCGCTTCAAACTCACAAGAAGGAGTTCATCCGCGAGAAGCCGGACTTTGCGAAGAAAAAGTTTCTGTATCGTTTATCCCGATCGGATTATGAGAGAGAGTGGGGAAAGACCTATGCAAAACCTGGCTTTGGCACGCGAATTCTATCGACGCTGTTGCGGTTCATGCCGAAGATAGGTCCCTTCAAGGGATTGGGATTCAATAACCCGACCCCGCAAACCGAAGATATGTATATCAAGAGCATCGACAAAACTGTAGATGGTTTACGGGCCCTTCTCGAACAACAGAGGGCCGGCAAACTGGCGCTGCCCAACTGCGATCTCGACACCGGCAATATAACTCGAGCCGCGGAGTATTCGCTCACCGACGAAACCTACTCAAGGCTGCTGGCCAAGCTGTCCGCGCGGAAGTTCGATCTTGCATCGCTCCAACTGCGTGACAACATCCTGGAGTTCTATGCCGACCCCTCGCTGCCCATTGAAACCAGAAAGGATCCGGCTCGCTGGCAAGCGGTTCTGACCGATCTGAGCCAGTTGAAGTCTATGACGCCTTCGCCGGTTGTGGCTGGCGCGCCCACACCTTGATCTCAGCACCTTACTCACCAATCATCATCACAAGAAAACGGTCGATGCTTCCAAAAGGTCTGACCACAGACGTACAATCCTCGAAGAGCCTCGATTCGCAGTGATCCTGTTCGGGAGCTTTTGGAGATCGTATGTCAGATGCATCGTGTGATATCGGCCTGATCGGCCTTGCCGTCATGGGACAGAATCTTGTCCTCAACATGAACGATCACGGCTTCAAAGTGGCCGTTTTCAACCGCACCGTGTCGAAGGTGGACGACTTTCTGGCCAACGAGGCCAAAGGTACGCAAGTTGTTGGAGCGCACTCCGTTGAGGAACTGACCAGCCTGCTCAAGCGGCCGCGGCGCGTGATGCTGATGGTCAAGGCGGGTGACTCCGTCGATCAGATGATCGAGCATCTGCTGCCCCACCTGGAAGCAGGAGACATCATCATCGACGGTGGCAACTCGCTGTTCACCGACTCCAACCGGCGCACCAGGGATCTGGCCGCAAAAGGCATCCTGTTCATCGGAACCGGCGTTTCGGGCGGCGAGGAAGGCGCGCGTTTCGGCCCCTCGATCATGCCCGGCGGCAACCCGGCCGCGTGGCCGCATGTGAAGGCGATCTTCCAGGCCATCTCCGCCAAGGTGGAGGATGGAACCCCCTGCTGCGACTGGGTTGGCGAAAACGGCGCCGGCCACTACGTCAAGATGGTGCATAACGGCATCGAGTATGGCGACATGCAGTTGATCTGCGAGGCCTACGATCTTTTGCAGCGCGGCCTGGGACTGACCGCCGATGAGCTGCACGAAGTGTTTACCGAGTGGAACAAGGGCGAGTTAGACAGTTACCTGATCGAGATATCCAGCCACATCTTTGCCAAGAAGGACGAGGACGGACAACCGCTCGTAAACAAGATTCTGGACACAGCGGGCCAGAAGGGCACGGGCAAGTGGACGGTTTTCAGCGCGCTCGACCTGGGACAGCCGGTAACACTGATCGGCGAATCGGTCTTCGCGCGCTGTTTGTCGGCTCTGAAAGAAGAGCGCGTCGAGGCGTCAAAGGTTCTCGTGGGGCCGGCATCGAAGGTCGTCGCTAGTGACCGCGCCGCGTTCATCGAGGATGTGCGCCGGGCTCTCTATTGCTCAAAGATCGTCTCTTATGCGCAAGGCTACATGCTGCTGAGGGCCGCGGCGAAAGAGAACGGCTGGAACCTGAACATGGGCGGCATTGCGCTGATGTGGCGCGGCGGATGCATCATTCGCAGCCGCTTCCTGGGCAAGATCAAAGAGGCCTTCGACAAGAACCCAGGGATCGAAAATCTGCTGCTGGACAGCTTTTTTTACGGGGCGCTCAACCAGTATCAGGCTTCGTGGCGCAAGGCGCTGGTGCATGCGATCGAGTTAGGCATTCCCAGCCCGGCGTTTTCCACCGCCCTGGCATTCTTCGATGGCTTTAGAACCGGGCGGCTACCGGCGAATCTGCTGCAGGCACAACGCGACTACTTCGGCGCGCACACGTATGAGCGCACTGACAAGCCGCGCGGCCAGTTCTTCCACACCAACTGGACGGGCCAGGGAGGCCGGGTTTCATCCTCAACTTATAACGCATAGCGCGGTTCGCGCATCAGAACGTAACTTCGCTCCCGCCAGAAATGGCGTGCAGTTATAAAGACGTGGAAGATGCACGCCTGGCGGGAGTGCGGCTTGACACAAGTCCAGCCGAAGTTGCCTTCCGGTCCGCGGGGCGCTCCATGCCCTGCGCGGTTTGTGCCATGCACAAGTGCTGTTCCATGAGCTTTCGCGCGTCCAGAGGCTTTTGCGCGCGAATGGCTCTGTAAATTTCACGATGCATCTGCGCGGATTCGCGCAGGTCGGTCGATCGCTCCACCGTCCTGCGGCGCTTGTCGTACATCGACGATGTAACGGTCTCCATCAGAGCCGCCAGAATCGGATTGCCTGAGGCCTGCGAGACAATGCGGTGAAAGAGCACGTCGTGGATGAGATAATCCGCGGGACGATCCATGGCGGCGAACATCTCGGCAACCTCTTCGGCCAGCGCGGCGTGGTGCTCTTGCTTGCCGCGTTCGGCGGCAAGCGCGGCCAGACTGCTTTCAAGAATCAGCCGCGCCTCAAACATCTGCCAGGACTGGAAACCGTGGAGCGCCCCCATGAGACTCAGGGACGCCTTGCCAAATTCGGGCGGCCCATCGGCGACGAAAGTTCCCACACCGTGCCGCACCTTCATCACTCCCATAGCGGCCAGGTAGCCAATGCCGGTGCGAAGGCTGGCACGGCTGATCCGCAGCGTGTGAGCAAACTCGCGTTCTGCGGGAATTTTGTCGCCGGGCTGCAATGAGCCCTTCTCGATGAGGGCGCGAATGTGATTGACCACCTGCATGGCTCGATGGGTGTCGGGTACATCCTGTTTCATTCGTTGCATAAGTGGGAGATTCCTGGTTCAATCCCGTAAAATCAAGGTCAAAAAGAGATTAACATTGCCGCCCTTGCCCGCGATGGGGGCATATCTTCGCAAACGGGCGGCCAGCGGCTGAATGTGTATACTTTGGTGAGACCGCGAGTGGTCAGACCTCACCGCCGCGAGACCAAGAGGCAGAGTCCAAATCATGCCAATCCATGAAGACCGTTTGTTTCCCGCCGAACCGAATACGCGCAAGATAGCCCGGACGCTTTATGAACAGGTGCGCTCGCTGCCCATCGTCAGCCCGCATGGACATACACAGGCGTCATGGTTTGCAAAAAACGAGCCCTTCCCCGACCCGGCAAAGCTGTTTGTGCAGCCCGATCACTACGTCTATCGGATGCTCTACAGCCAGGGCGTTTCCATGGAGGATCTTGAAATCGGGGAGCCGGAGCTGAAGGACGCGCGCAAGGTGTGGCGCATCTTCGCCAGCCATTACTATCTCTTCCGCGGAACGCCGACGCGCATGTGGCTGGATTTTGCCTTCCAGAAACTTTTTGGCCTGGAGGAGCGGCTGTCGAAGGCCACTGCGGACTTGTACTTCGACACGATTGCGGAAAAGCTGCGGACACCGGAGTTTTTGCCGCGCGCTCTTTATGAGCGTTTCAACATTGAAGTTCTGGCGACAACCGATTCCCCGCTTGATTCGCTGGACGATCACCGGGTAATCGGGGAGTCGAACTGGAAGGCCAGAATTTTGCCCACCTTCCGGCCCGATTCGGTTGTCGATCCGGAGTTCGCGGGATTTGCCGAAAACATAGCGAAGCTGGGCGAACAAAACGGAGAGGACACCGCAACGTGGGCGGGCTATCTGAACGCGCTCGCCAAGACGCGTCTGCGCTTCCGCTCGATGGGCTGCACGGCGACCGACCACGGGCATCCCACCGCGCAGACCGCCGACCTTTCCGCGGCAAAGGCTGAGGCGCTCTTTGGCCGGGTGTTGGCCGGCGCGGCCGATGCCCGCGAGCAGGAACTCTTCCGCGCGCAAATGCTGACCGAGATGGCGCGCATGAGCCTGGAAGACGGGCTGGTGATGCAGATTCATCCAGGCAGTGTGCGCAATCACAATCGCAAGATCTATGAGCGCTATGGCCGCGACGTTGGCGCCGACATTCCTCGGCCGACGAATTACGTCGATGCTCTGCGCCCGTTGCTTGGCCGCTTCGGCAACGAGAGTACGCTCACCATCATCCTTTTTACGCTGGACGAAACCGCCTATAGCCGCGAACTGGCTCCGCTGGCCGGGCACTACCCATGCTTGCGGCTTGGCCCCGCGTGGTGGTTCAACGACAGCCCCGAGGGCATGATGCGCTTCCGTCAGCAGACGACTGAAACGGCGGGATTCTACAATACGGTTGGGTTCAACGACGACACGCGCGCCTTCCTTTCCATTCCGGCGCGGCACGATGTAGCGCGGCGGGTGGATTGTGCATTCCTGGCCCGGCTGGTCGCCGAACATCGGCTGGACGAAGACGAAGCATCGGAGGTTGCGCATGAGTTGGCCTACGGGCTGGTGAAAAAGGCATATCGGCTGTAAGGAGCATGGTGTGGCGGATTGCAGTTCAGAATTAGATACCGAAGAGGAATCTGCTCCCGGAGCACGGCTGGGGCGTGTGCGTTGGACCATATGCGCCATGCTCTTTGCCGCCACCTCGATCAACTACATGGACCGCCAGGTTCTGGGACTGCTGAAGCCCACCCTGATGCTGAGCTTTGCCAATCACGGCATCGGCATGACCGAAGTGGGCTTTGGCTACATCATGGCCGCCTTTCAGATCGCATATGCGGTGGGCCTGCTGGCTGCGGGGCGGTTCGTCGACAAGGTCGGCACCCGAATCGGCTACATGGTCATCATGGCCGTCTGGAGCCTCTCGGCGATGAGCCATGCCCTGGTAAACACAATGTTTCAGTTCGGCATCGCCCGCGTCTTTCTGGGACTGGGCGAATCCGGCAACTTTCCGGCGGCTATCAAAACCACCGCCGAGTGGTTCCCACAAAGCGAACGGTCTTTGGCTACCGGAATTTTCAACTCCGGAGCCAACCTGGGCGCCATTCTGGCCCCGGCCATCGTGCCCTGGGTGGCGTTTCACTACAGTTGGCATGCGGCTTTCCTGGTCACCGGCCTCTTTAGCGCAACCTGGATCCTGTTGTGGTATAGCAAGTACCGCAAGCCAGCCGACCACCCTACGCTCACAGGCCGAGAACTGCGCTTCATTTACAAGGAAGCAGCCGCGCAGATGGGGCCTTCAGCGCCTTGGGGCAAGTTGCTGGGCTACCGGCAGACCTGGGGTTTCGCCATCGCCAAGCTGCTCACCGATCCCATCTGGTGGTTCTTTCTCTTCTGGCTGCCTGACTTCTTCAGCAAGAGATACCAACTCGATCTCAAACACGTTGGGCTGCCGTTGATCATTGTCTATACCGCCTCCTCGATTGGCAGCATCGCCGGAGGCTGGCTGCCCGCGCCCTTCCACAGGCTGGGTCTCTCGGTGGTTCATGCGCGGCTGAGCGCCATGCTCTTCTGCGCCTGCGCGGTGGTTCCCATCTTCATGGTCAACTACACTCGCTCCGAATGGGTTTCAATCGGCTTGCTCAGTCTGGCGGCTGCCGCGCACCAAGGCTGGTCGGCCAATCTTTTCACTACGGCATCGGATATGTTTCCGCGCTCCGCCGTGGGTTCGGTCACGGGCATCGGCGGCATGGCCGGGTCTGCGGCCGGTTCGCTGTTCGCCATCTTTATCGGTTATGTCCTGCAACTGACGCATAGCAACTATTCGATTCTCTTCGTCATTGCCGCCAGCGCCTACCTGCTTGCACTGGCCGTCATGGTTCTGCTCGCCCCCGGATTGAAAAAGGTGGAGTTTGCCGCATGAGTCTTTACTGCGCCACTGGAAGCGTTGAAACCGATCTATCTTCGATCGCGTTGAAGAACCTGCTCACTGAGAGCGTGGCCAAGCTCGGCGAGCGAAACCGCGTGCTTGCCGTGCCGCCCGACCAGAGCCGCGAGCACTCCCGCGCCGGCGAACTCACCGGCTATGCATGGAAGTATTATGGCGACCGGCTCAAGGCGATTCTTCCCGCGCTTGGCACGCATACGGCCATGCGACCGGACCAGATTGCGCATATGTTCGGCGGCGTGCCACAGAATCTCTTCCACGTACATAACTGGCGAACCGATATGGAGACAGTCGGCGTGGTTCCGGCAGAGTTTATCCGCGAACAGTCGGAAGGCAAGCTGACCTATGAGTGGCCGGCGCAGGTGAACCGGCACATCTCGCAAGGTAACTTCGATCTTATCCTGTCCATCGGCCAGGTCGTGCCTCACGAAGTGATCGGCATGGCAAATTACAACAAAAACATCCTGGTGGGCACGGGAGGCCGCGAGGGAATCAACCGCAGCCACTATCTGGGCGCGGTCTACGGCATGGAGCGGATCATGGGCCGCGCTCAGAATCCCGTGCGCAATGTGCTTAACTACGCATCGGACCATTTCCTGCGCCATTTGCCCATCGTCTATGTGTTAACAGTGGTCGGGCGCCAGGCAGATGGCGGACTGGCCGTGCGCGGCCTGTTCATCGGCGACGACGCGGAGTGCTTCAACCTGGCCGCAGCACTTAGCCTGAAGGTCAATTTCGAGATACTCGACGAGCCTATTCGCAAGGCTGTTGTGTATCTTGACCCCGCTGAGTTTCACTCCACATGGCTGGGCAACAAGGCGATCTATCGCACGCGCATGGCCTTGGCCGATGGCGCGGAACTGATTGTCCTGGCGCCGGGCGTGAAGGAGTTCGGCGAAGACAGGACCATCGACGGCCTCATTCGCAAATACGGCTATCGTGGAACACCGGCGACACTGGAGGCGGTCAACGCGCATGAGGATTTGGCTAACGATCTGAGCGCCGCTGCACATCTTATCCACGGCTCGTCCGAAGGGCGCTTCACGATTACATGGTGCCCCGGACACCTGAGCAAGGAAGAAGTCGAAGGCGTCGGTTTCAAGTATGGAGATCTAAACGCGATGCTTGCACGCTACGACCCGCAAAAGCTCAGCTTCGGCTCGAACCAGGTTGACGGCGAAGATGTTTACTTCATCTCCAATCCCGGATTGGGGCTTTGGGCATGGCGCGGAAAGTTATAATAGGAGATAACATGGGAGATCATAGTTTGAAACTCAGCAAGTATTCCGTTGGAACCGGGGACAGATTTGCGCACCAGGCCAAGGCGCAGTTGCAGGCCTGCGTCGAGGCGCTGCGGAACGGCGTCGAGGTCGTTCCCGTATGCAACAAATCGAACCGCGAACACACGATCATCGGCTCAGAACCTTTATCGGTGCGGCAGTCCGCCGCCGCCGCCGTCAAGGCGCTCGCCTGGGAACTACCCTACTTCTGCGACGCCGACCACATCACGCTGGCGACCGTCGGCCGCTTCCTCGATTCGTGCGATTTCTACACCATCGACGTCGCCGACTTCATCGGACAAGCCGCTCAGACAGCGGAGATTGATAACTTTGTGAAGCGCCACCCGGAGCTGCTGGGTAGCATCCAACTCGAAAAAACGGATGAGGCTTTTGAAATCACGCAAGAGAGCCTCAGGCAAACCGCGCAGAAGTATCTGACCGCGGCGAAGAAGGCCGGCGAGGTCTACCGCACTATCTTGGCCGCCAAGGGCGCGGGCAACTTCATCCCCGAGGTCTCGATGGACGAGACCGAGACCGCGCAGAGCCCCGCGGAGTTGCTCATCATTCTGGCGGCAATCGCCGATGAAGGCATCCCTGTGCAGACCATCGCGCCCAAGTTCAGCGGCCGCTTCAACAAGGGTGTCGATTACATCGGCGATGTGGCGCAGTTCGAGCGCGAGTTTGCGCTCGACGTTGCGGCCATTGCCTATGCGGTGCGGCAATACGGCCTGCCGGAGAATCTCAAGCTGAGCGTACACTCGGGCAGCGACAAGTTCTCCATTTATCCCACAATTCACTCGACCATCAAACGGTTCAACGCGGGCGTACACCTCAAGACCGCCGGAACCACGTGGCTGGAAGAGCTGATCGGTCTCGCGGAAGCCGGAGGCAACGGACTGGCGCTGGCCAAGGATATCTACTCGGAGGCATTCGCTCACCGCGCGGAGTTATGCGCGCCCTACGCCACGGTAATCGACATCGACGCGGCAAAACTGCCGTCTCCACACGAGGTTTGCGGCTGGTCCTCAGAGCAGTACACTTCTGCCTTGCGCCATGTTCGTGGAGCGGCGGCCTACAACAGCAGCCTGCGCCAGTTGCTGCATGTCGGCTTCAAAGTTGCGGCCAAAATGGAACACCGTTATCTGGACCTGCTCGAAGCCAATGAAGCCGTGATTGCCAGGAACGTGACGGAGAACCTCTATAACCGGCATATCGCTCCCGTCTTTCTGGGGCGCGGCAACTAAATCATCCTTGTTGGGCGTCTGCATGAAACATGTCTGCCCATAACTCGAATGGAGAAGCTATTGACTACACATATTCTTAGCCTTGAAGGCAAGATTGCAGTTATAACCGGAGGGACCTCCGGCATCGGGCGCGCGCTGAGCCTGGGGCTCGCCGATGCAGGCGCGGATGTTATTGCCACTGCGCGCCGCCAGCAACAGGTGGACGAAACCGCCAGCGAGATCGAAGCGCGCGGGCGCAATACTCTGCGCCTGACCTCGGACGTGTGCGATCGCGCTTCGCTCGAGCTGTTGCTGACCGCCGTGCTCGACCGCTTCGGCAAAGTGGACATCCTCATCAACTGCGCCGGGCGAATCAAGCGCACGCCCACGCTGACCGTACCGGAGGAAGAGTGGACCGGCATTCTGGACACCAATTTGACCGGAACGCTGCGCGCCTGCCAGGTCTTTGGCAAACCCATGCTGGAACGCGGCTATGGGCGCATCGTCAACATCGCGTCATTGAACAGCTTTGTCGCGCTCAGCGAAGTGGCCGCCTACGCAGCCAGCAAGGCCGGGGTCGTTTCGCTGACCCGTTCGCTGGCCGTCGAGTGGTCCAAGAAGGGCGTTACGGTCAACGCCATCGCTCCCGGAGTCTTCCGCACTGCCTTGAACGCAGAGTTGCTCGACAGCACACCCCGCGGCCAGGAATTGCTGATGCGCACACCCATGGGACGCTTCGGCAAGACTGAAGAACTGGTCGGAGCGGCAATCTTCCTCTCCTCCGATGGAGCTTCGTTCGTGACCGGACAAACCTTGGTTGTCGATGGAGGCTTTCTGGCCAGCGGCGTCAATCAGTAAATCCAGGCGTTCCAGCGGGCTAATTGAAGTACAGATGAAAGCCTGTGCGTTTTCCGTTCTGCTCTTGGCGTCCCGTGAGGGCGCAGAGCGTTTGAGGGAGTTGCTCTTGGGCCTCTAGTGGTGCCCACCACAAATAGAGTCGTTTAAGAATCGGGGTCATCTCATAAGATGAGGGGATCCCGATATGCGTGTTGCTTCAGCGATAGCATTGCCTGTAGAGACTCGGCGTCAACTTGAGAAGCAGGTGCGCGGGCGTTGGACTCAGGTATGCCTGCCATTCAAGCAATAGAGAAAGAGGGTGTGCCCCTGCTTCAAAACGGCGATGCGTTGCCGAACAGTGAGGCTTCAGGAGCAGGCGCAGGCCATAGCTTCCATTTCATCAGATGAGACTTCGTTTATGAACTGGCGTGATCCTCTGTATCGCTCATCTGTTTGCCGTTTCGTTGACTTGAAATAGCCGGGAGACATATACGGAAAGTCGCGCCACCGCCTTTTCGGTTAGAAGCGATCAACTCTCCGTGGTGCAGTCTCACAGCCCGCTCTGCAATGGCAAGGCCCACACCGAATCCGCCTGTGTCGGGGCTGCGAGCATAGTCCACGCGATAAAACGGACGAAAGATTTCGCTCAGTTGACTCTCTGGAATTCCGGGGCCCCGATCGCTCACTTCGATTTTTGCCTGGCTGGCGCCGCGTACCGTTGCAGCACTCAGGCTGATCTCCACCTCAGAGCCGCTCTCCGTATAGCGGATTGCGTTGCGCACCAAATTCTCAATCGCCCGGTACAGAAGCTCCCGGTTCCCTGGAATCGTGCATTCGCCACTTGCGTGGAAAACCAGAGAGCATTGCCGCTGGCGCGCTTCATACTGCGCGTCGGGAAGCATACGTTCAATCAGGCGATTCAGAGAAAGAGGCGCGAAATTCTCAACCTTTTCCAGCGCCTCCATCGACGACAAAGTCAGCAATTGGCCAATTAGAAGATTAAGCCGCTCCGTCTCCCGCTCGATTCGATCCAGGTGCGCCGCCGTTGCCGGGTCCGCATCCTCACGAGCTAACTCAAGCGCGACGCTGAGCCGGGCCAAAGGCGACCGCAGCTCGTGCGATACGTCCCGCAGCAACAGCTTCTGGGCGTCCACCAGCGATTCGAGCCGCTCCGCCATGTGATTGAAGTCTTGAATCATGGCGTGGATTTCGTCGCCGGCAAAGATGCGCGCCTGGGATGTGGGCCACACCACCCGCGCGTTCAGCTTCCCCGTCGCCAATTCGCGCGCTGCCTTCCTGAGCCGCGCCACCGGGCGCGTAAACAGCAATACCAGCACAAACGTAGTGAAACCGCCGACCACGATTGCAACCGGCAACTGGGGAAACGAGAAGTGCAGCAGATCCTGAGGCCAACTGTTGCTCTTCGGAATATATGGCCGGCTGAGCAGAAACACATACCGCTTTCCGCTCGAGGATGAAACCGGGACTCTCCAGATATATTGCCGGCCCACCTGGCTTCCGATGGTGCGCTCCGGAATGCCCGCGCTCTTGGCAATGCCTTCAAACCCGGTCGCGGCGCAAAACGGCTGCCCAGCCGCATCTTCGAGAGCGATCGTCTGCGCAAGGCCTGCGCCATAGGCGCGCAGCGCAGCGCAGCCTCCTGCTTCGTAAGCGCTTGCCGCTCCGGTCGCGTCGTGCTGAAAGCTGCTGTAGAGAGCATCGAACAGCACATCGGGGCTCTCGAAATGATGCCGCACGATCAGCGCAGTCGAGATCACGAAGATCAGGCTCTGTGCAATCCAGAAAATGATAAATACCTTGAAAAACAGACCGCGCATGTTTCAGTCCTTTGCCGACGGCGGATTGAAATTGACCGTAAGCTGATAGCCGACTCCGCGAATCGTCTTTACCCGCTCCTCGGGTGCGCCCTTCTCCCCGAGCTTTCGGCGCAAGCGGCTCACGTGCATGTCAAGGCTGCGGTCGAAAGGATGGAACTTCCGCCCCAGCACATTTTCTGAGATATCTTCGCGCGCCACCACTTTGCCGGGCGAGCGCATCAGCGCCTCCAACAGCGCAAACTCCACATCTGTGAGCTCAATCTTCTTTCCGTTCTGCAACACCGTGCGGGCTGATAAATTCAGCTCCAGATCTTCGGTGCGCAGCAGCGTCTGCTCCTGCTTAACCGCGGCGCCGGAGCTGCGGCGCAGAATCGCGCGCACCCGCGCCAGCAGTTCCCGCGGATTGAATGGCTTTGAAAGGTAATCGTCCGCGCCGATCTCGAGCCCGACGATGCGGTCCACGTCTTCGCCGCGAGCCGTCAACAGCAGCACGCTGATCGCGGAATCGACCCGTATTCGCCGCAACACCTCGAAGCCATCCATCCCCGGCAGCATCACGTCCAGCAAGACCAGCGCAAATGGCTTTTCCAACGCCGCCTTCAGGCCCGTGTCACCTCGATGGACCGCGGTAACGCGAAATCCATATCGTCCCATGTACTCGGTAAGCATCGAACAAAGCTCAACGTCATCGTCAATGAGAAGAATGTCATCCACTTTCATCTCTCTTGCCCCCCTTATCGGGGATTGCGTTCCACCGCTCAGCTTTCCACTGCGTTCGGAATAGCCCTACATTCAGCCTACGCCTTTCTCTCTGTAGTGTTGCGCCTGAAATGTAACAAATGGTCACAGCTCAAGTGACATTTCATTACACAGTTTTACCCATTGTGACCGCACAGTCCCTCCCTTAGTCGTCTCCTGAATATGTAAGTTCGTGTTGGCGTCGAAAGGATGCATCATGAAAAACAAGGCTCTTCTCAGTTCAATGGTCGCTGCTCTTCTTGTTTGCGGAACGCTGTACGCCGCGGCTCAGACCCAAGACCAAGCGCAGGTCAAGCAGCAGACGGCTCAAGTACAGACCGGAGGCATTCGTGGAACCGTCACTGATCCTACCGGAGCTTTAATTCCATCCTCAACCGTCACAATCTCTAACAAGGATGGTTATTCCAAGTCGATCACCAGCAGCGGCGACGGCTCCTTTGCGATCAACCATCTCGAGCCTGGACGCTACTCCATTTCTGCCACCGCGCAGGGATTTGCTTCCTTTGGGCCGCTTGAGGTGCTGGTCTTCAGCGACAAAAGCACCCTCCAGAACATCGCCTTGAAGATGCCCGTCGAGGTGCAGCAGGTAACGGTCAACGACCAGGGCATCGGCGTTGACACCAGTGCTGAAAACAACGCCAGCTCGCTGGTCATCAAGGGCAAGGCGCTCGATGCTCTCTCCGACGATCCCGATGAGTTACAGAACGAACTTACCGCCCTCGCCGGCCCGGCTGCCGGACCCAACGGCGGACAAATCTATATTGACGGCTTCACCGGCGGACAGCTCCCGCCCAAGTCCTCGATACGTGAAATCCGCGTCAACCAGAACCCGTTCTCGGCGCAGTATGACAAGCTCGGATACGGCCGCATCGAGATTCTCACCAAGCCCGGAACAGACAAGTTCCACGGCACAATCACGGCCAGCGGCAACGACTCGGCCTTCAACTCGCTCAACCCCTTCGTCACCAGCGAGCCCTCGTATTACTCCACCTTCTTGACCGGCAATGCGAGCGGCGCTGTCAACAAAAACGGGTCATGGTTTGCAAGCGTCTTCAACCGCAGCAACCAATCGAATTCCATCGTGAATGCCGAGTTGCTTGACTCCTCCGGCAACCCCTACAACTATTCCACCGCCGTCTCCAACCCCCAGTCGCGCCTCGATGTCAGCCCGCGCTTCGACTTCCAGTTGGGAACGAAAAACACGCTTAGCGTGCGCTACATGTATGACCGCCAGAAGGATACCAACAGCGGAGTCTCTCAGTTCGCCCTTCAAAGCCAGGCATACAATGTGTTGAACCAGGAAAACACGCTGCAAATCAGCGATACGCAGGTTATCAGCGATCACGTCGTCAATGAAACGCGTTTCCAGTACGGCCGCGACCGCAACAATCAGAGCGCCGATAACAACACTCCCACCGTTACCGTACAGGGCGCCTTCACCAGCGGCGGAAACAGTATGGGCGTGAGCCGCGACAATCAGGACCGCTTCGAGCTGCAGAACTACACCATCATCAGCAAGGGCGCGCACTCCATCAACACCGGCGCGCGGTTCACTTACACGCGCGACGCCAGCTACTCAACCTCTGGCTTCAACGGCTCCTATATGTACTCCTCGCTCGACGCCTACAAAGCCAACACTCCCTCCGAGTACAACGTCACGGCGGGCACCGGCTCGGCAAAGGTCAACTACCTTGACGCCGGCCTCTTCTACCAGGACGACTACAAGGCGCGCCCGAACCTGACCCTCAGCTATGGCCTCCGCTACGAGACGCAGAACAGCATCTCCGATCACGCCGACCTGGCTCCGCGGCTCTCCTTCGCCTGGGCGCCCGGCGGCCACGGAACCGTTCAGGCCAAAACCGTCATCCGTGGGGGCTATGGATGGTTCTACGATCGCTTCGGCGAAGGCAATATCCTTCAGTCCATCCGCGAGAACGGCATCACTCAACAGCAGTACGTGATCCAGAACCCGACCTTCTACCAGAACGCTCCTGCGGCGTCGCTGCTAGCCGCCAACAACAGCGCCTCACCAACTATTTATTCCATTGCGCCTAACCTCAAGGCTTCTGTCAACATGCAGGTAGCCATGGGCGTCGAACACCAGTTCGGCAAGATCGCCACGCTGGCTGCCACGTATATCAACTCTCGCGGCGTCCACCAGTATTACACCGATAACATCAACGCCTATCAGCCTGCTACCTACAATGCGACCACAGGCACAGGCACGCGGCCCAACGGCATCAACGAGAACCTCTATCAATTCCAGTCGGGCGGCGTGTACAACCAGAATCAGCTCATGCTCAACTACTCCGTGCATGCCAGCCGCGTCTCTCTCTTCGGCTTCTATATGATGAACTTTGCGAATGCCGACACAGCGGGCGCAAGCTATTTTCCCTCTAACCAGTCCGACCCCAGCGCTGACTACGGCCGCGCCAACTTCGACGTGCGCAATCGCTTCCTGCTGGGTGGAAATTTCCAGGCGCCTTATGGAATCTCCATCAGTCCCATGCTGGATGCGAACTCGGGCCAGCCTTTCAACATTACCGTCGGTCAGGATTTGAACGGCGATAACCAGTTCAACGACAGGCCTGCATTTGCAACTGCCGCCAGCACCCAGACAATGAAGACAAGTTATGGCACATTCGACATGAACCCGGCATGGAACCAGAGCCGCATTCCGTATAACTACGGCACCGGCCCAAGCCAGTTCAGCATGAACCTCAGAGTTAGCAAGTCGATCGGCGTTGGGCCTAAAGTCACAACAACGTCTTCCACGGCCTCCAATGGACAAGGTGGCCCTGGCGGAGGCGGACCGCCTCCAGGAGGCGGCGGCCCTGGCGGTGGTGGCCCTGGCGGAGGCGGTGGCGGTGGTGGACTTGGACCCGGCGGATTGAGCAAGAGCGGTGGCCCGCCCAGTCTCGATCAGGCAGTCGTCCGCCGTTACTCGCTCAACTTTACGGCCATGGCAAAGAACGTCCTCAACAACGTGAATCTTGCCCAGCCGGTGTCAGTTCTTGAGTCACCCTTGTTCGGCAAGTCGAACTCGCTCTCCGGAGGGTTCTTCGGGTCGGCCGCATCCAACCGCAGCATCGATCTACAGGTATCACTCAGTTTCTAGTGGAGGGAATCACCACCGAATCACAATCTATCGTGAACTCAATCAATTGACACAAATCGGAAATACGTTAAGCGGAGTCCGTGCTCAGTGGAGCACGAATTCCGCTTAACCTTTTCCGGCCGCGAACTGCAAGCAGCAGGAATCCGGCACAGGCGGATAGCCTCATTTCCAGATCGTCGATCCCCTATATATGAGGGGCGCCGTGCCTTATCGTGTTGCGCGGCAAAAGTCGCGAATTCCCCAAAATTACATTTGACTCGCTGCATTTGCGAGTGATACAAAGTTTTGCAGTGCGCAACCGATTGCGCTACTTTTGGCAGTCCATATGCCTCATGCCTTCGAAAAGGCCTTTTGTCCGGCGAGGTTCCTTGATCGCCATCTTCCCTTTTCGGCATTCGACCAGGCGCCCTGTTGCGCTCGGCGCGCGTTACTGATCCAGCACGAAAGAAGAGCGATCCACGCATGTTCGTTTCCGCGTTTTCTGCGGAAGCAACAAGAACTCGAAGGCAATTCGTTTCTTGCCGGATCAATGAAGCAGACCATGCCACGAAGAATTCCTATGTTGCAAATGAATTCAATGTGTCGCCACGCTAAGGACCACCTAAGTGGAGCTATCTACTGGGTGCCCGTGAATACCACCGACTACAACGGCGGCGACCGCGCCTATAACCTCTTCCATCACAACGCAATCAACGATGCATTCTCCGCCATCTGGAACCACACATTCTCGCCCAACTTCCTCAATGAAGCCAGAGTGAATGCCGCAGGATGGCGCTGGAATGAAATCACCGACAATCCTCAAGCCCCGGTGGGTTTGCCTCAGGTGGGCATTGGTGCTATCGGCAGCCCAAACATTAATTTGAATCAATTCGGTTCGGCTTTGGGGAGCGACCTTAATCAATGGACCACTAGTGTCCGTCTAAAATTGGAACATTCTCTACACAATGCGCTACACGACATTTGCGTCCGAAAGAACATTGCTACCCTCCTGTTACGTGGAAGCTTCCACATCTCTTTCGAGTCATAAATCATGACTCCGCGAGGAACGCACCGAATTATACGCCTGAGTCAGTCTCCGGGCTCACTGGCCGGGTGCCCAAGTTTGACCATCCACAAACGATCGGGTTTCCCAGGTCTCGATTTTGAGACCTGGGAAACCACAACACTCATCCCACGCACGCCCCTTATCCCCGCCGGAGTTTGCATAAAATAACCCTCCCCCGGAGCACAATCGAAACAGAGAAGGAAAGCAGTGAGGTCAGTCTCCGCCGCTCGAACGCGAATCCATCAAAAACAGCTCCGCGCCCGGCGCTTTCACCCTACTCCCCCTACCCCCCCTCCAATATTTGTCTCCCCGCGCCAAAACCTGCTGTTAATTATCTGTGCAACAGGGAACGGGGTGCCTAGAGCGTTTTCGGTCTTATTGTTTACGGTTGAGACGGATCTTTGTTGCCTCCCACCCTTGAATCAAAAAACGATTCAAGGGTGGGGCCCAAAGTTTTGTTAACACTTGAACCGAAAACGCTCTAAAACTACTCAGGTATAAAGCAATTTCTTGGGTATTCATGGATATTTTCACCAATTTCGCACTGAAGCCGGTGGCCCGCAGCGCCATCTTCCGGGTTTCCCCGCCTCATTCGTTAAACTCATAGAGAAAGCCAATCACCACGGAGCCGCCTTGCACACCGCCCCCCAAGAACGCATCGTCCGTCCCGCCCGCAACGTCAGCGGAAGCCTCCGCTTGCCCGGCGACAAGTCCATCAGCCACCGCTATGGCCTGCTCGGCGCATTTGCCGAGGGCGTCTCGCGCTTCACCAACTTCTCCACTGGCGCTGACTGCGCATCGACCCTTGCCTGCATGGAGTCTCTCGGCGCGAAGGTTAGCAAAACCGGCGAAAACTCCGTCGAAGTCACCGGAGTCGCGGGCCGTGTAACCCCTTCCAGCCATCCCCTCGACTGCGGCAACTCCGGCTCGACCATGCGCATGATCTCCGGCCTCCTCGCGCCCCAGCAGGGCAGCTTCACCCTGGCGGGCGACGCTTCGCTCTCCCGCCGCCCCATGGAGCGCATCCGCAAACCCCTTGAAGCCATGGGCGCGCGCCTCACACTCACCCAGGGCCACGCGCCGCTGCGCATCGACGGCGGCCCGCTTCGGCCTATCGACTACACCACCCCCGTTCCCAGCGCGCAGGTAAAAACCTGCGTCCTTTTGGCCGGCCTGCAAACCGCGGGACCGACCACCGTGCGCGAAGCGGTGCGCACCCGCGACCACAGCGAACTGGCCCTGCGCGCCTACGGAGTCACTCTTACCCGCACACTGGATTCGGTCTCGATCGCCGGCCCCCAGGCGCTCCACGCCATCGACGCCACCGTCCCCGGCGACATCTCCTCCGCTGCCTTTTTTCTCTGCGCCGCCGCCCTCTTTCCCGGCTCCGGCCTGGTGCTGGACTCGCTCGGCCTCAACCCCACCCGCGCTACGCTGCTCGACGTGCTCACCGCCCTCGGAGCACACATCAGCGTCCTCAATCTTGAAGAAAAGAATGCCGAACTGGTGGGTACCGTGCGGATTTCAGCCCCGGCCGAAGGGCTCGGTTCGACGGAAGTCAGTGGGGCGCTGGCCGCGCAGCTCATCGACGAGCTGCCGGTATTGGCCGCCATTGCGCCTTACACCAGCGGCGGCATCCGCATCCGTGACGCAAAGGAACTTCGCGTCAAAGAGTCCGACCGCATCGCGCTGGTGGTGAAAAACCTGCGCGCCATGGGCGGCGAGGTCGCTGAGTTCGAGGACGGCCTCGACGTTCCCGGCGGCCAGTCGCTGCACGGCGCAACCATCGATTCCGGCGGCGATCACCGCATCGCCATGGCCTTCAGCGTGGCGGCTCTGCGGGCCGAGGGCGAGACGCTGATCCAGGGCGCCGAATCGGCTGCCATCAGTTTCCCTGAGTTCTTCGACCTGCTCGATCTGGTCGCCGAACGATAGATGCGGCTCCAGCCGCTTCCTTTCAACAAACAGAGTTTCCGCAGATAGCCTTTGCCCGTAAGCTGAAAAACCGCCAACAAACGCGAAGAGGCCCGACGCTTGGCCGGGCCTCTTCGTGTTTCACTTGAGAACTACTTGCCTGCCGGGGGCGCCGTTGTAGGCTCCACGCCCAGTTTGGCAGGCGTAAGCCCGGGCACTAGCGGCACGGTTTTCACCTCGCCCGCGGCGGCATCCTGCAGGTTGATGCCATAGTGCTCCAGCGTCGTCCCAAGTATCTGGTAGAACCCCGCGCGATCCTTGGCATAAGCCGCCCGCGCTGAGAGCAGATTGTTCTCCGCGGTAGCCAGGTTCTTCTCTTGCAGCAAAACAGCGGCAGAGGTCGAAGCGCCCAGCCGCAGCTTCTTTACCTCCGCGTCCAGACTTTGCTGCGCATAGTCATTGGCCGCAACCGAAGCCATCACCTGCGCCCGGTCATTGGTCAGCGCGAACTGCGCATTCACAACCTGCATGCGAATCTGCGTGTAAAGTTGCTCAAGCCGCAGTTCGGCCTGCCGGTACTGGATCAGAGCCGCAGCCTGCTCGGCCTGCGCCGCGCGGTTGCGGATGGGAATCGTGACATTGAAGCCGAACCCCTTATCCGGAGACGAGTTGTTAAAGGCGCTATCGAGCGCCGTTCCATAGCCGCCCGTGCTCGCCGGGCAGCCTGCTGTGCCATAGTAGCTGCAATTGAGCTTGGGATTGGCGGTGCCGGCCACGCCCGAGCCACCCAGATAGCCGTAAACATCCACGGTGGGCAGCAGCCCGTTCTTTGCGCCGCGCAAGCTGATCTCGTCGTTCTTCAGCGCCAGGGCAGCCTGCTCCAATACCGGGCTCTGCTTGAAGGCCAGTTGCACCAGATCGTCGACTGGCTGCTTCTCCTCGGGAAGCTCCTCGATGCTGACGCGGTCGGTAGGAATCACGGCCGCCGCCACCAGCGCCGGATCGTTCAGGTTGCGGGCGATTGCCTGCTTGATGATCTGTTGCTGATAGTTGAGTGTGCTCTGCGAACTGATCAGCGCCTGTTTGTCAGAGGCCACGCCAGAGTCGGAGTTCAACACGTCCAGCGGAGCCAGGGTGCCGATCTCCAACTGCTTGCGGTTGTCCGCGGCCAGCTTGCTGCTCTGGTCGAGCGCCCTCTCCTTGGCCTGGACGTCTTCATAGGCGTTCACCAGCCCCCAGTAAATGTTCTCAACCTGGTTGATGGTGTAGAGAATCTGCTGGCGGAAGGTCGAGTCGGTGATGCGGCGATTGTTGATCGCCTGGTAAACAAAGCGCTTGTTGATCCAGATGCCGGCTCCCTGAAGCAGGTGCTGGGTCAACTGGGCCTTGAAGTTGGCGTTGTATTGCGGGCTGAAACTTGTGGTCGTGTTGGTCGATGTCGATGAGGTATTGTCCCACGTGAGCTGAAACGCCGCGCCGGTCACAAAGCCCTGGTTGTAAGTGAAGTCATAGGTGTTGGTCGTGCTGGTTCCACCCGTAAAGAAGCTGCTGGAGGGCGAACTGGCGTGATCGAACTGCAAAGCTGCCGTGAGGCTTGGGTCCAGATTCTCAGGAGCCGGCCCCGCGCCCGACGCCGTAATTGTCAATCCGCCGCTGCCTACCGCTGAGCCGCCCGTAGTGCCGCCCGGGCCGCCGCCAGTGCCGGTAGCCGAGGAATATCCACCCTGGGTCGAGCTGTTGACCGTCGCGCCCGAACCTTGCAATGCCTGTCCGGCCTTGGCGCGCATCAGGTCCAAGTCCGCCAGATCCATGTAATAGCGCGAAATGGCGATATCGTAGTTATTCTCCAGAGCCAGCGCCAGCGCGTCAGACAGGCTTAGGTAGATTTTTCCGTTCTTCACCAGATCGCTCAAGCGCACCGAGTTCTCAAAGCTGGCTTTGGCGATGGTGGTGCCCCGGTAGGCGTTGATCGGGTTGCCCAGCAGACGGCCCGCGGGCTTTGAAAAATCGCGCTGCGTCGCGCGCAGGTCCAAGGGTTCCGTCAGCACCGGCGCCGGCGCCGCGGGCAGTTCTGATGCCGCTTTATCCGGTGTCGCTGTCACTGTCTGCTGGGCAAATCCTGAAGGCGAACCCGCAGCCAATGTCAGCATGACCGCCGCTATGGCGCGAAGCCCTTTGCCTGCCTGCCCGCGCCCTGCATTACCGCGAATCTGTCGCGCGGTCTCTTCCTGCCGATCGAACACACGTCTACCGTTCAAATGCATGGTTCCTCTCCACGAATTGCTCAGGCATGTGGGGTGCCATTCTTCAAGACGTCCGGAGATCCCTTTCGGACGCAAATTTGTGATTCGCAATGGGCTATTTTCCATTTTCAGCCCGGTGTGCGGCCATCCGCTCTTCAAGCAATACGCGCGCAGACCGCTGTTCGTTCCCCGCTGCCCAATCCGCACGCTTCGCAGCGACTCAATAGACATCGTGCATGAAAAGCTGAGTATATCTCACTCGGTCTCTCCGCTCGCGCGCCGGGTGTTGTCGAGTACCCTGTTATCTAAACGTATCCCCGTGACCGACTTTGCCCAACCCGCGCCCGAGCCGCAAACCTGGAAGCTCACCCTGGCCTACGACGGCACGGAGTTCAGCGGCTGGCAGGTGCAGCCCTCGGAACGTACCATCCAGGGCGAATTGCAGGCCGCTCTGGGCCGCGTCACCGGCGAATCTCCCCTGCCCCAAGGCTCAGGACGCACCGACGCCGGCGTCCACGCACTGGCCCAGGTGGCCAGCTTTGCCTTGCAGGCCCGCATTCCGCCCGCGAATCTGCTTCGCGCTCTCAACCGGACCCTGCCGCCCTCGATCCGCGTTCTGGAATCGACAATCGCGCCCGGCGCCTTCCATGCACGGCACTCGGCGGTGGCCAAGACCTACGAGTATCGGGTTTTCCGCGGCGAAATCTGCCCGCCTTTCCTGGCCCGCTACGTCTTCGCCTGTCCTTGGCCAATGAACTTTGAAGCTCTGCAAAGCTCCGCCCGGCTCTTTGAGGGTGAACACAATTTCCTGAGCTTTGCCGCCTCCGATCCTGACCTGACCAGCCGCAATGTTGCCGCAAGCGCGCAACTCGACCTAGAGACAGTAGCGCCCCCAGCGCTGCCGACGCCGGTACGGACCATCTTCGCTTCCCAATGGGAACGACAGCAGACCGCTGACGGAGAGATCCTGGTCTATCGCGTCCGCGGCAGCGGATTTTTGCACCACATGGTCCGCAACCTGGTGGGAACCATGCTTGAAGTGGCTCGCGGCCAACTCGACATCGAAGCGATCCCTGGAATCATTGCCGCCCGCTCCCGCTCTGCCGCCGGCCCTACCGCTCCGGCCCGTGGACTCTTTCTGTATTCAGTGGAGTATGGCGAAAAGGAGTGAGCCCGAAGATCGAATTCGCTCGCAGAGGTGATTGGCGAGATTCGCGGCCGCCGGTCCAGGAAGAGCCTCCAGCCCGAAAGCAAAGAGCAGCCTTCTGCTGAGCAGTCTGTCTCCCCACGGTCTGTGCAATCCTCACCCGCATGTGCTTCCCTGCTACCCTGAAACGAACCGTATGCCTCTCTTTCCCCGCAGTTCGGCTTTCTCTCGTGTCACGGCGCTGGCCGCGCAAAGGCCGGTCCACGCAGCCTTTGCCTGGCTTCACGGAAACCCCAAAACCATCATGGACTGGCAGGCAAACCTGGTAGCCATTCCCGCGCCTCCCTTTGGCGAACAGGCCCGCTCCGAGTGGCTGGCGGCGCGCTTTGCCGAGGCTGGCCTCAGCCAAATCTCCACCGACGCCATCGGCAACGTCTTCGGAGTTTTGCCCGCCGCCACGCTGCCGCCCGAAAGCACCGGCCCGGTGGTCGTGCTCTCGGCGCACATCGATACCGTGTTTCCGCTCGAAACCCCTCTGAATCCAACCGTTGACGGCGACCGGCTTGAAGCTCCCGGAGCCTGCGACAATGGCGCTGGAGTTGTCGGAATGCTGGCCATCGTTCACGCGCTCATTCAGGCCAAAGCCCAGTTGCCCGCGCCACTCGTTTTCATGGGCAATGTGGGCGAAGAAGGCGAAGGCGACCTGCGCGGCGTGCGCCAACTCTATGAGCGGAACCCACTGGCCGGCCGCATCGCCTCTCATATCGTTCTGGACGGCGCAGGAGCCAACGATGCGGTGACCCAAGCCCTGGGCAGCCGCCGTTTTCAGGTCACAATCACAGGTCCTGGCGGCCACAGTTTCACCGATGCGGGCACACCCAACCCCATTGCGGCCCTGGCCTCGGCGCTGGCCATCCTGGCGCAGACGCCGCTGCCTGAAGAGCCCCACACCACACTCAACCTGGGCACCATCCACGGCGGTACCAGCGTCAATTCCATCCCTGAAAGCGCCCAGGCTTCCATCGATTTCCGTTCCACTGACCCCAGCCAGTTACTATTCCTTGAGGTCGCGCTGCATCGCGCCGTTGAAGATGCTGTCGAACACTGGAATGCCAAGGCAAAATCCATCGCGGCGCACAGCCGCGGGCTTCTAGCCTTCACCATCCGCAATATTGGCGACCGCCCCGCGGCGCAACTGCCCGGCGACTCGCCGCTGCTTGAAGCTCTGCGCGCCGTGGACCGGCATCTGGGCCTGCGTACCGAACTTCGCCTCGGCTCCACCGATGCCAACATTCCGCTCTCGCTCGGCGTTCCGGCCTTGTCCATGGGTGCGGGCGGCGAGGGCGGCGGCGCGCACACCCAGGCGGAGTGGTATTCCGCCCGGGATCGCGAAGCTGGCCTCAAGCGTGTGCTCTTGCTCACCCTGGCCACACTGGGATGGGCCGCCGAACAATAATTTGGTACACTCCGCCATGCGCGCCTATACCGCCTTGCTTGTTGCAGCCCTCGCCGCCTCGTCTCTCTGCTCCGGTCAAACTGCCGCCGTCAAGCGCACACCGGCCAAACGGATAAAGCCCGCGCCGGTTCGCGTCGCTCCACCTGAGATCGTCTTTTTCAATGGCGTCATCTACACCGGCGCAGGCCTGGCAAAGGACAAACCCCAGACCGTGGAGGCCATGGCCATTGGTGGAGGCAAGGTGTTGGCCGTGGGCACAACCGTGGAGATGACCCGCCTGGCTGGGCCCAACACCCGCCTTCGCGATCTGGATACCGGCGACACCGGAACCTTTGTCTTTCCCGGATTCAACGACGCCCACACCCATCTGGGAGATGCCGGACGCATCCGGCTCAGCCTCGACCTGACCGGCGTCAATTCCCTGGCCGCCATGCTGGCCAAGGTGCAAGCCTCTGCCAAAGACGCCCCTGCTGGCCACTGGCTCACCGGCGGCAACTGGGACCACACCCTCTGGGCGCAAAAAGCACTGCCCACCCGCCGCGACCTCGACAAAGTTACCGCCAGCCATCCTGCGTTTCTCAGCCGCATTGACGGCCACATCGCTCTCGCCAACTCCGCTGCCCTGGCCGCCGCCGGCATCACCGGCAAAACGCCTCCGTCGCAGGGCGGAGCCATCGACCTGGACGCGCACGGCCAGCCCACCGGCATTCTGCGCGAGTCGGCGCAGGATCTGGTCTATAAGGTCATTCCCCCGCCCAGCCATGACGAGCGCCGTCGCGGCGACGAACTGGCCATTGCCGACGCCCTCGCCCACGGCGTCACCAGTGTGCAGGACTTCAGCGATTGGGAGGATTTTCTCATCTTTGAAGAGATGGAAAAGGAGGGCAAGCTCAACCTGCGCATCACCGAGTGGCTGCCCTTCAAAGCTCCGTTGCTCGATCTGATCAGAATGCGCAATCACCACGACCCCAACGACCCGATGCTCCACACCGGTATGTTGAAAGGCTTCATGGACGGATCGCTCGGCTCGCGCACCGCGGCGCTCAAAGAGCCGTATTCCGACGACCCCGGCAACACCGGCCTGCCCCAGTATTCGCAAACAGAATTAGATAAAATGGCCGCCGAACGTGCCTCTTTCGGATTCCAACTGGGCTTTCACGCCATCGGGGATAAAGCCGCCGCAATGGCCTTGGACGCGTTTGAAGAAGCCGAGCAGACGCAATACCTTCCGTCGCTCTCTCAACTCGGTCCTTGCCGCCCTGCGGGCCAGCCCTATGAAGTGTGGGATGAAAAGATTCCATGTCCGAAGAACACCGCACCGCCAAAACCGTCTGTTGCTCTATGCAAGCTGAAGGACGGATCACCCTGCTATCCAGTGTTAGCGGGACTCCCTCCGCGCAACCGCATCGAGCACGCCCAGGTCGTCGATCCAGCCGACATCCCGCGCTTCGTCAAGCTCGGTGTCATCGCCTCCATGCAGCCCAACCACCTGCTCACCGACATGAACTGGGCCCAGGATCGCCTCGGTCCCCAGCGCGCCGCATATTCCTACGCCTGGAAAGCCTTCCACGACGCCGGCGTGCCGCTGGCCTTCGGCACCGACTACCCGGTGGAACCCATCACGCCTTTCCGCGGCCTCTACGCCGCCGTCACGCGCATGAATGAAGCCGGCACCAAAAGTTACTTCCCTGAAAACAAGCTCACCCGCGGCCAGGCTCTCTACGCCTATACGCAGGGCTCGGCCTACGCCGAATTTGCCGAGAAGCACAAGGGCAAGCTCGCGCCCGGCTTCGATGCCGACTTTATCCTCGTCGACCGCGACCTCTACACCGTCGCCCCGCCGGCAATCCTCAATGCAAAGGTACTGGAGACATTCGTAGCCGGCCAGGGAAGCTTCGCGGGCAACATCCGCATTCAATGACCCGCGCGGCTGATCGCTCCGAAGAGATCGCCGCGCTCTTGCTGCCATAATCCAAACAGATGAAGTTGCGCGCCTATCTGCTCATGCTGTTTGTGGTTGCCGTCTGGGGATCGACCTTTGTGCTCATCAAAGGCGCTCTCTCCGACGCCACTCCCGCGGCCTTCAACCTTGTTCGCATGACCTTGGCCTTCGCGGTGCTCGCCGTGGCCTATCACCGCTACTGGCGCGGCATCCGCCGCTGGCAACTGGGAGCAGGAGCGCTGGTGGGCCTTTGCCTCGCCGCCGGATACCAGTTCCAGACCACGGGTCTGGCCCGCACCACGCCCTCCAAATCGGCGTTCATCACCGGGCTGCTGGTGGTGCTGGTGCCGCTGCTCTCCCTGATTCCCGGCCTGCGCCCGCCTGGGTCGCGCCCCCCGCGCTGGAATGCCTTCATGGGCGCCGCGCTGGCCTTTGCCGGAATCGTGCTGTTGACCGCTCCCACGGCCCTCCACGTCCAGGCGCGGAATTCGCACCTGGCTGCAATCGTCAGCCTGCTGCCCGATCTCTCCTCGATCAACTTCGGCGACGTGCTCACCCTGGGCTGCGCCATCGGATTCGCCTTCCACTGCATTGCGCTCAGTCACATCTCGCCGCGCATCGCATTTCAACCCCTGGCGCTGCTGCAAGTGGGCTTTTGCGCTGTTTTCATGGCTCTCAGCCTGCCGCTGATCGAGCGTCCGCACATTGCCTGGACGCCGCGGCTGATGATCGCCCTCTCGGTTGCCGCCGTGCTGGCTACCGCCGCGGCTTTCTCCATCCAGAGCTGGGCGCAGTCGGTGCTGCCCTCCACGCACATGGCCCTTGTGCTCACCATGGAGCCGGTCTTTGCCTGGATCACCTCCTTCGTTGTAACCGGCGAAAGGCTGGGAATGCGGCCGGCCTCCGGCGCTCTGCTCATCCTCGCCGGAATCGCCCTGACCGAACTGGTTCCCCAGCCGCACGTGCCCACCGCGCACGAAGCCTGATAAGGCTGGAAACAGGGAGTAGGGAATAGGGAATAGGGCGGCAGCCGCACTCCCTATTCCCTATTTCGCGACTCTTTTCGTGCAATCCCGTCTATAAGGGAGGAGCGGTTTTCCTGTGGCTGCGCTCTGAGCGCCCGCGCAGGCGCCCCTCCCAGCCTGACGGGTTTGCCCGCTACTGGCTATACTTGTAGTTGGTGCAATGAACAATCCAGCCGCGCGGCTGGTCACGATATGAGGTCAATGAACCTATGAAATCTTTTTTCGAACGGCTACGTTCGCGCCGTCTCGCTTCGGTGTTCGTCTTGCTTGCCACCCTCTCAGTCGCCATTGTGGGCGGTTCCTTTGCCGCTCATGGAGTTCGCGGCCAGGAAAAACAGAGCGACAGCGCCGACGCCACTCCCCTCAAGGTGGTCAATTCCACGGTCGCTCCCAATGAATTTGTGAAGATTGCCCGTCAAGTGGGCCCGGCGGTTGTGAACATCAACACCGAGACCCTGCCCAAGCAGGCTACTGGCAAAGGCAACCGCACTTTCCGCGGTCGCGTTCAGCCCAACCAGCAGAACCCCGGCGACGACAGCCCGGATGAAGATCAGCAGCAGCAAGGCCAGAATCAGGGCCAAGGCCAGGGTCAGGGCAATTTCCAGGACTTCTTCAACCGCTTCTTCGGCGGCCAGATGCCCGACCAGGAGGGCGGCGACGACGGCCAGGTGCGCGAGTCGCTCGGCTCCGGCTTCATCGTCGATCCCAAGGGCTACATCATCACCAACAATCACGTGGTCGAGAAAGCCGACAAGATTTACGTCAAGCTCTCCACCGATCCCGACACCCAGGATCTCGGCCGTCCGGCGCGCGTCATCGGCGTCGATAAAGCCACCGATCTGGCGGTCATCAAGATCGACACCTCCACACCGCTGCCAACCGTCAAAATGGGCAACTCCGACACGGCCCAGGTGGGCGACTGGGTAGAGGCCATCGGCAGCCCCTTCGCGCTCTCGCAAACTGTCACCGCCGGCATCATCTCCGCCAAGAACCGCACCATCGAGCCTGGCGCCAGCGGCCAGTTCCAGCACTTCATTCAGACCGACGCGGCCATCAACCCCGGCAACTCCGGCGGGCCTCTGCTGAACATGAACGGCGAAGTCGTCGGCGTCAACACGGCCATCTTTACCCAGTCCAACGGCTACCAGGGCATCGGTTTCGCCATGCCCTCCAACACCGTCGTCGATATCTACAACGACCTCATCAGCCCCAGCCACAAGGTCACTCGCGGTTCCATCGGCATCGAGTTCCGCCAGGGGCTTTCCGGAGCCGTCAATCGCGTCTACGGCTTCAAGAACGGCGTCCTGGTGAACAGGGTCAGCCCCGGCGGTCCCGCTGAAAAGGCCGGCATCAAGGCCGGCGACATCATCACCGGCATCGATGGCCGCTCCATCAAGGACGGCGACGACCTGGTCAACGAGATCGCCAGCCGCAGACCGGGATCGAACGTCCGCCTCGCCTACCTCCACGATGGCAAGCAGGCCGACGCCACGGTCACCATCGGCGACCGCGACAAGGTCTTTGCCGACCTGGGCAACCAGCAGGCTGAGACCAACCCGGATGAGAAGGGCGATGTGAGCGAAGCCAAGCTGGGCATTGTTGTCCGCGAGGCTTCTCCGGCCACTGTCGCCAAGCTCCACGCCTCCGGCATGGTCGTCCAGTCCGTCCGCACCGGCTCGTTTGCCGACTTGCAGGGACTTGAGCCTGGACTGGTCATCACCCGCATCAACAAGCAGCCCACAGGCACGAAAAATCAGTTCGATGCCATTGTCGGCAAGCTCAAAACCGGCGACGACGTCGTCTTCGAGATCATCGACCCGCGCCATCCCGACGCAGGAATCAACGTCATCGGCGGCACGTTGGAGTAGGGTTCACAAGGCGCCGGAAGCGAATTTCCGCTCCCCGGCGCCTTTTTCCCGCAGCCCTTTCGATTATCGATACCGTATCGATTTTTCTCTTGCCGCAATGCGAGACGTTCCATTAAACTGCTCCGGAAAGTCCCGGACGATTTTGTTTTTATGTAAAGGTGAAACCAGCGTGTTCTTTTATCGAGCAAGCGTGGCATTTGTACTCTCAGCGGCGCTGATCGCAACGCCGGCCTTGGCCTCCCGCATCCACCGGGCTCCCACCAGCGGCCATTCGCACAATTCGCACAAAGCGGCAGCCGCCAAGTTGCACAAAATGCACGGCCAGCAGGCCATGGAACCAGCCCGCGTCACAGAGATCCAGCAGGCGCTCATCCGCGAGCACTACATGGACGGCGAAGCCACCGGTAAATGGGATGCCACCACTGAAGCCGCCATGCAGAAGTATCAGGCCGACCAGGGCTGGCAGACGAAGCTGATGCCCGACTCCCGCGCCATCAAAAAGCTCGGTCTCGGCCCCGACTACTCCGGCGCCATCAACGCCAGGAACTCCTCATTCGCCGACCCACCGGCAGCCAGCACCATTCCTCCGGTTCAGTCGGCCGGCTTTGCCGTCGCATCCGGAATCAACCCCTGATCGATTCGATTCGTATAGTGAGTCGTTAGTCCGTTACACAAATCTGTCGTCCTGAGCGAGCGTAGCGAGTCGAAGAACCTGCGGTTTCAGTTGCTTATGCGCAACTTCCGCTCGTCAATGTTGAAGCGAACTTCAGACTTGCCACACAGCCTGGGCCGCTGCCTTTGAATCCAGATTACATGTAGCATCCGCCTCGTTCAACACAGGAAGGGCCGCCTCTTGGCGGCCCTTCCTGCGTCAGCACTGCTCCATTGCCGCTCAGTACCGGGAGGCCGGCACTCCCTTCAGCAGAAACTCATAGCGCGGGCGCAACGTATCCGGGCCTGAGGTGATCGTGCTGTCCAGATGGATCAGCGAGTCGTCTTTGTCGTACTTCGGCCACGCGGGCAGTCCCGGTCCGTTGGGATCGCCGGTCTTGGCGAAGTTGGTCCAGTAGCTCATCATCTGCTCGCTCAGTGTGCGATCCTCGGGCCGGACCGTTTCGCCGGGCCGGGTGTCCAGCGTCCCAAATACGTACTCGATGTCATCGGAGTGGAAGGCAGCGGTGCCGGGGTGGAATTTGCTGGGCAGCGCAGCCAGTTCAAAGTGATACCGGTAGATCGGCGATTCGCCCGTCTTGCGGTGCGCCTCGATCCACTTCCACGTTCCGAAGGCGATAAACGAGTCGCCGTTGTAGTCGGCCGCCGAACGCGCCGCCTGCTCATCCGTGTCGCCGCCATAGACACTCAGAAACTCCGCCGCCCGCTCTGCAAACTGTTTGTCTGCAAGCGCCTTCCATTTCTCCGCGGTCATGCCGTTTGCGCTACCCTCGTCGCGATTCCAGCCGGCCAGCAGCGGCACATGGGCCTGTCTTCCCGCCGCATAGGTGTCGGCCACCGGCTCGGTCAGCAGCCTGCCGTCCACATCGGGAGAAAAGCCGCCCCGCTTGCCCTTGGTGGCATCCAGAATCTTCTC
>Ga0255355_1000224_pt1 | contig 38523 bp, 27 predicted proteins | sample HBST75metaG_FD_189943 | JGI IMG/M metagenome (GOLD analysis project Ga0255355, IMG submission 189943) | Peat soil microbial communities from Stordalen Mire, Sweden - H.B.S.T75 | ecosystem: Environmental > Terrestrial > Soil > Wetlands > Peat | place: Sweden: Norrbotten County, Stordalen Mire...
TGCGTAATGCGCTCATCAGGACTTGCGCGTCTTCCTGATGCGCAACCCGCCCCCGTACAGCACGCGGTAGCCGGCAAGGCGCAGCCGGCCTCTTCAGCTGTGCCGCTCATGGTCCAGATTGCCGCGGTTGCGCATCAGGAAGACGCGCAAGTCCTGATGAGCGCATTACGCAAGCGCGGCTTCTCGGCCACCGCGCGCCACGATCCCACAGACGGCCTGCTCCATGTGCAGATCGGCCCCTTTGCCACCTGGACCGCGGCCGCCGCTATGCGCCAGAAGCTGCTCAACGACGGCTACAACGCCATCGTGCAGCCGTAAGACGCATTGCCCCGCAATCATCATGTAGGTGATTGACATATATTGCGCTTGTCATCCTGAGCGAAGCCTCTCGCAGCTTTATCGCGAGAGGCGTAGTCGAAGGATCTGCGTTTCCGTCGCTCAACTTATGCGAAAGCTTCGGAGCAACGAGACGAAATAGCGCCAGCCAAGCGACGCCACTCCCGCGCCTTCTTTCTGGCGCGGACCGGCCGAAGGCGGATGGCCCCACCGCAGGTGGCTACGCGCGCATCCACTCCGGCAGCCCGGAGGCGATCGAGGCTCGCACGGCCAGCATTAGCTCCTCGCGCGTGGCGTAGTCGGCGGGATAAATAGGCGCGTGGAAGACAATGTGCGCCTTGCCCGGCGTGATGCCGAAGCTGCCTTTGGCCATCAGCGTCTCGGTGCCGTAGATCGACACCGGAATGCAGGGCGCTCCCGTCTCCATGGCCAGATAGAACGGGCCTTTCTTGAAGGGCAACATGCGGCCGTCGGGTGAGCGGGTCCCCTCCACGAACGTAGTGATATGGACGCCTTTTTCCAGCACTTTCCCGGCTAGGGCGACGCTCTTTTTGGCGTCTGCCGCGCTGCCTGTCCGGTACACCGGGATGTAGTCGGCCAGTTTGAGGCAGTAGCCGAAGATGGGGAGTTTGAAAACCGAGAGCTTGGTAAAGGCAACCGTGCGTCCCGGCAGCCGCGGAATCAGGGCCGGCGGGTCCAGGTTCGACACATGGTTGGCCATGAAGATGCACGCGCGGCTGGCGGGAACCAGCTCGCGTCCCTCCACCCGGATGCGGATCCCTGCCACAAAGAAGCCGGTCCGGACAATGAAACAGGTCACGGCATAGAGCGGCCCTACGTTGCCGGTGATCATGGCCAGCGGGATGAAGATCACCGCCGAGGGTAGGCTCAATACGACAATCACGACAAGCACGACAAGCGACACAATCATGAGGATTCCGCCAAAAGAGTGAGATTTGTTCCGCCGCAGCGCGTCGATTGCGGTGCGTCAAGCCATCGGAGCACTGCCTCTATCTTCGCATCCACTCCGGCAGTCCGGAGGCGATGGCGGCGCGAACCGCCTGCATCAGTTCCTCGCGCGTAGCAAAAGCGGCCGGATCGATGGGCGGATGAAAGACCACATACGCTTCACCGGGATGCATGCGCCGGCTGCCTTTCCCCTGAATCTTCTCCGTGCCGTGGATGGAGACCGGAATGCACGGCGCGCCGGAAGCCATGGCCAGAAAGAACGGACCTTTCTTGAAGGGCAGCATGCGGCCGTCGGGGGAGCGCGTGCCTTCCACAAAGGTGGTCATGTGCAAGCCTTTGGCCAGCACTTGCTGGGCCGCGGCCACGCTCCTCTGCGCGTCGGAAGGGCTGCCGCTGCGGTCCACGGCGATAAACTCGCCCTGCCGGAAACCTGTCCCCAGAATGGGCAACTCCATCAGCGAGCGTTTCATGAAGGCCGAAGTGCGCCCCGGAATCACCGCGATCAGCACGGGCGGGTCCAGGTTGGAAACGTGGTTGGACATGAAGATGCACGCCCGGTCCCTGGGCACATTCTCCAGCCCTTCGGTGCGGATGCGCACCCCGGCCATGCGGCAACTGCTGGCCAGCATGAACCGTGTGCCCCGGTAGAGCGGCCATGCGTTCCCCGTAAGCCAGGCCCATGGAATGAACAGCAGCGCCGTGGGAATCCCGGTCACCACCATGGTGGCCATGAACATGAAGGTCGAAATCATGCTGTTTCTAGCGTCCTGTCTCCTAAGTTAGCCCCATGACTCTTGTCATCCTGAGCGTAGCGAAGGATCTGCATTTTCAAGACCTTCCGCACAACAACTCATCCTCAAGTTATGTCACGGACTTCAGATTCATCACACTTGCCTTACGCCTTTCGGACCTCAGGAAACCGCTCCCGCAGCCGTGCCGGAAGTTTCTCGTAGATGCCGTCGAACCCGCCATTGGAGAGGATCGCGACCACATCGCCCGATTCCAGCCAGGGCGCAATCCCATTCACGATTGCATCCACATCGGGGTAAAGCTCAGCCGGAGTTCCAGCGGCATTCAGCGCCCGCACCACATCTTCCGGGTGCAGCCGCTCCTCGACCGGAATCCGTTCCTGCTGGTAGACCCCGGCCAGTGCGACCTGATCGGCCAGCCGCAAACTCGCCAGCAAGTCGGCTGCCAGCACATTGCGTCGCAGCGTGTTCGAGCGCGGCTCCAAAACTGCCCACAAACGCGCCTGCGGATAAACGCTGCGCAGCGCCCGCAGGGTTTCGCGGATGGCCGTGGGGTGATGCGCAAAATCTTCGATGATCGTGATGCCGGCGATTTGGGCGCGTACTTCAAGCCGTCGCTTCACGCTCTTGAAGCTGGCCAGCGCAGTCACGACAGCTTCTTTGCTCACGCCCTGTCCAAAGGCCAACGCCGCAGCAGCCGTAGCGTTCAGCGCATTGTGCTCGCCGGCCAGGCTCATCTCCAGTTCGGCCCAAAGAGTTCCATCGTGCCAGACCTCCCAGCGGGTCAGCCCGTCTTCGTGGCGCAGATTCGCCATGCGCCAATCCGCTGCTTCTGAAAAGCCGTATCGCTCCACGCGGCTGAAGGCGTGCTCCACGCACTCGCTCACGTTGACGTTGCCGTCGTAGGCCACAATCAACCCGCGACGCGGCACCAGGTTCACTAGCCGCTTGAACGCCGTCTTCACCGCCGCCAGGTCCACGTAAATGTCCGCGTGGTCGAACTCCACGTGGGTCAAAATCATCGCGGCGGGAAAATAGTGCAGAAACTTGGGCCCCTTGTCGAAGAAGGCCGTATCGTACTCGTCGCCCTCCACGATGAAGGTGCGCGTGGGGCGCAACTGGAAGCTGGTTCCAAAGTTTTCCGCCACGCCGCCGATCAGAAACGATGGCTCCAGCTCCGGATTCTCTCTCGCGGCCACCTGGTAGATCCACGCCAGCATGCTGGTGGTGGTGGTCTTGCCGTGCGTTCCGGCCACCACAAGAGGCTCGCGCCCGGCCAGAAATTCCTCGTGCAGCAGAGCCGCCATGGAGGTGAAGGGAATGCGCTCGTCCAGCACGCACTCCACTTCCGGATTGCCCCGCGAGAGCGCATTGCCGATCACCACCAGATCCGGCGCCGGCGAGAGATTCGCTTCCGCGTAGGGCTCCATCACCGGAATTCCCATGTCGTGCAACTGGTCGCTCATGGGCGGATAGGCCGCCCTGTCCGAACCCGTAATGCGGTGCCCCTCAAGCTGCAAAAGCCCCGCCAGCGAAGCCATTGCCGTCCCGCAGATCCCGCTCAGATGAATGTGCCGCGAGGTTTTCTGCTCCCTGCTCCCTGCTCCCTGCTCCCTGTCCCCTGATCCCTGTTCCCTCGTCGTCACCTTGCCACCGCCGCTTCCAGCAAATGCAATTGTGCCTCTCTTCCTACAATCAATTCGGCCTCTGTGCCCAGGGTGAGTGTTACGTTCTGGCGCGAAACGTGCCCGCAGCGCAGCCCAATCGCAATCGGCCCATCGAAATCGTCGAGAACGTTCAGAATCGTCTCGTCCAGAAGGTCGGGCGGCGCACCCGGCGAGGTGCAATGGAGCATTTCGCCAAAGACGATGCCGCGCACGCCGTCCAGCTTGCCCGCCTGTTGCAACTGCCACAACATCCGGTCGATCTGGTAGGGCTTCGCGCTCACGTCTTCCAGGAAAAGCAGCTTGCCTTCGGTCTGCGGCTCATAGGGCGTTCCCAGCATCGCCACCAGGATGCTCAGGCAGCCGCCATAAAGCGTGCCCCGCGCCCGTCCCGCCTGCAGAGGACGCATCCCTTCCGCTGCGCCCACGTTGTAGAGCGCGCCGGAGAAAGCTGCCTGCAGGCTGGCAATGTGTACGCCGTCCTCGCGCGCAAAATCCGCGGAGAGCATGGGCCCATAAAACGCCGGCAACTCAATCTGGTCCAGCAGCCACAACTGCGGCGCGGTCAGGTCGCTCGATCCAAGCCACGGTTTGGCCCCTTCGCCGATCAGATCCAGGTCGAGGCCATCGAGCAGGTAATTCGATCCGTAGCCGCCCCGCGTCGAGAAGATGGCGTGCGCTTCCTCGTCGGCAAAGGCATGGTGCAGGTCGTGCAGGCGCATCTCCGGCGTGCCCGCAAAGTAGAGCGGGCCGCGGGCCAGAATGTGTTCGGAGGCTTGCGGATCGTAGCCCAGAGCGCGCAGGGCTTCAAAGCCGCTCTCGATGCGGTCGGGCTGGGGCGTGGAAGCAGGGGAAATCACTGCGACCTGTGCGTCGGGCGGTACGGCTTGGGGCTTGAGCAGTGTGATCACGCTTCCCATGCCTCGCCGCGTGCAATCAAGGCTGCCGGCCCGGTAAGTTTCAACTCCGTGCCCGGTCCGTCCCACTCGATGGTTTGCGCGCCTCCAGGAGCTGTAACGCTCAGCGGCGACGCGGCCAATCCCAACGAAATAGCCGCCGTGGAAGCTGCCGAGGTGCCCGTGCCCGAGGAAGTTGTCGGCCCCACGCCGCGCTCAAAGATGCGAATCTCGATCTCGTGCGGCCCGGTCACGCGGAAAAACTCGACGTTGGTTTGATGGGGAAAGTCCGGATGCACGCAAATCTCCGCGCCAATCGCTGTCCACGCTTTTCCCGCAACGGCAAACTCCGGATTATCCACCACGATGACGAAGTGCGGATTGCCAGTCGATACTTCAACTCCGTCGACCGTCCGCCCATCGGCCAGCTTTACGGTCTTCTTCGCATAAGACGGAACGCCCATTCCGGCGGTCATTTCCACGCTGAATCCGCGCTCCGCATCGAGGCCGTTGACGCGGCAAACGCGCAGTCCGGCATCGGTTTCAATCTCCAGATCGTCGCCCGGTTCAAAGCCGCGTTCCAGCGCCATCCACGCCGCCACGCAGCGCGTGCCGTTGCCGCTGATTTCGGCAATGGAGCCGTCGGCGTTGTGCAGGCGGATGCGGCCCGACTTCGGCCCGGTCCACGCAAAGAATTCGATGCCGTCGGCGCCAATGCCGGTGTTCCGCGCACACAATCGCCGCGTCAACTCGGCCCAGCTTCGATCACCGGCGGCCTCCTCGGTCACAATCAAAAAGTCATTGCCGCAGGCGTGCGCCTTTGCAAAGGGAATCAATCTTCCTCCGGGTCGCGGAAGGTGAGCAGGGCGTCAATCGCCGGTTCGCCGAGCAGCTTTCCGCGCAGCCGCTCGTGCTGCTTTTTGGTGGCGGTCAGGGCAAAGCTGATCCGCTGCAATGTGCCGATCGCGTCCCGCTCCACGCCAGTCAGCCGCTCTCCCGCCGTGTCCATCGCGTCCAGAATCGACTTCAGCATCTCGGTCGGGTCGTTGCCCCGCGCCTCATACACCAGCGGATACATCTTCAGGTTGGCGCGCTGCTCCAGGAAGCCGACCAACTCCAGCGCCACAATCACAATCACGGTCGCCACAGCCGCCGCCGCATAGAGACCCGCGCCGCAGGCCATTCCGATGGAGGCCACCACAAACACGCTTGCCGCGCTGGTCAGTCCGCTCACCCGGCTGCGGTTGTGCAGGATCAGTCCCGCGCCCAGAAAGCCGATGCCTTGCACGATGTTCGAGGCCACGCGTCCCTTGTCGGGGTTGGCGTCGCCCGCCAGCACCGCCGACAGCAGCGTGAAAAACGCGCTGCCCATGCAGATCAGCAGGTTGGTGCGCACCCCGGCTGCCTTGCGCTTGACCTCCCGCTCCAACCCCACCACCGCGCCCAGCAGGCAGGCCATCAGCAGCCGCCCGATAGCCCCATTCACCACCACCAGTTGCTGCAGGCGGTCGAATGCAAAAGGTGCCGCGATTTGTGCCAGGGCCGTGCTCATCTCGTTTCCTTGCCCGATGCTACCACCGCACCGGGTTTTCCGAGGAGGCCCGTCGCAAATGGAGTACCGGAGATATACATGGTTCCCGAGGGCTGTCCGGCCAGCGTAAACCGCCGCACCGGGGTCAGTCCTGCGGGGCACGCCTTGATGGCCCGGTCGATCTCGTCACCGTCAAAAGCCAGCACAATCGCCGCATGAGCCGCCGGCGCGCGCAGAGCTTCCTGATAGATTTCAAGATCGCTTTCATTGATCGTCTGCCGCAGCGGAATCCCGGTCAGCGAAACCAGCTCGGGATAGACCGACGTATCCATCAGCACAACGCCTCCCGGCCGCGTGGCCAGCAACGTCCGCAGCAGGGGAGGAATTTCCACCTCATACTGCCGCCGCGACTGGACATTCTTGGTTCCTTCCACATAAACCAGCGGCCGCGCCCGCATCATCCGCCACGAATTCAGCGCAATCAGCGCGAAGAGCAGGCCGGTTGCATACTTCGGCCAGCTCGGCTTGAACTCGCGCACCGCCGAAAGCCCGAACTGCGCCACAAAGCCCAATCCCAGCGCGAAGGCCGGCAGCATTTCCATCCCGTAGCGCAGGTTGTAGTGCGAATGCGGCCACCACGGCGGCAGAAAGATCGGCACCGACCCAAACGCAATGGAGTAGGCATAGAAGGGAACCGGCAGCCACAAGAGCAGCGCCCACATAAAGCCGCGCCGCCGCGCCGTGAACCAGGCCCATGCGGTTCCCACCACGCTCAGCGCCAGCAGCAAATTGCCCCACGCAGCAAAGGCGTCCAACTCCGCTGCCTTCACAAAAAAGAGCAGCGAAACCCACGGATTGTGCCAGCCCGGATGCAGCGGACCGGCTCCGTGCGAAGCGGTGCGGATTTCAATCGCTTTGGCGGAATAGGGTCCGCGCGCAAAATATAGCCAATCGCCAAATCCCACGGCGTTGTAGGCGAACCAGACGAGGGGCGCAGCCACAACGAAGACGCTCGCCACCCAAAACAGCGGGGCGCGCAGCCGGCCCCGCCGCAGCAGAGCCAACCCGATTCCGGTCCAGGCCATCAGGGCCATGATCCAGCCGTCGTAGCGCGTAAAGACGGCGGCAATCAGCGCCACCGCAATCCAGGCCTGCAGGCGGCCGGCCTTGCGCTCGTCCGTCTCCAGGCAATCGCGCCATTCCACCAGGCCCACCGCGACCCAAATCATCTCGCAGACGAACAAGGGCTCGGTCATGGCCGTGGTCTGCAGATAAAGCAGGTTCGGATTCAGCGCAAAAAACGCCAGCGCCAGGCAGGCCGCCAGCGGATGCAGCCAGCGCCGCGCCAGCCGGTAGATGCCCGCACAGGCGGCCAGGTACGCCAGGATCGAAGCCGGCAGCGCCGCAATTCCATCGGCCCACCAGCTATACACCTGCACAAACGGAAGCATCAGCAGGTGCGGCAGAGGCAGCCACACTGAGCCCAACTGCGTCAGCCGCGGCTGGTGCGAGTCGAAGACTCGGCGGGCAATGTGCAGGTGGGCAACGGCGTCGCCATAGTTCATCATGGCGGCGTGCTGCCAACTCCACGTTACTGCTGCAGCCGAAGCCAAAGCGCAGGCGGCCAGAACCGCCAGCCACTCCGGCCACCGCGGATTGCAATTGGCTTTCTCAGTCAAGGTGCGTCAGCTCGCGGAACTCGATAAAGCGAGCGTCGATTTCCTCGCGCGTGAGCTTCTGCAGCCGCTCGGTCCCGAAGCGCTCCACGGCGAACGAGCCCATCACGCTGCCATAAAACATGGCGCGGCGGAAGGCCTCCGGAGTCTGTTCGGGCTGCGACGCCAGATAGCCGAAGAAACCACCGGCAAAGCTGTCCCCCGCCCCGGTCGGGTCCACCACCACTTCCAACGGCATGGCCGGCGAGCGGAAGCACTTTGTGCCCTGACTTTTCCGCTGACTCGCTGACTTGCTGACTTGCTGACTTGCTAACTCGCTCACCGAAGCCGCGCCATGGAACAGCGTCGCCCCATACTCGCCGTGTTTCACCACCAGCGCCCGTGGCCCCAGGGCCAGCACTCCGCGCGCCGCCTGCACCAGGTTGCTGTGGCCGGCCAACATGCGGGTCTCGGTGTCGTTGATCAGCAGTATGTCCAGGCCCTTCAAGACTTCGAGCAGCGCCGGCCGGTGGTCCTTGATCCAGTAATTCATCGTGTCGCCGGCCACCAGCTTTACGCCCGGCATGGCCTCGCGCACGCGCCGCTGCAATATTGGGTCGATGTTGGCCAGAAAAAGAAACTCGGAGTCCGCGTAGGCCTCGGGAATCTTCGGCTCAAACGCCGCAAAAACATTCAGATCGGTCGTGTGGGTTTTTGCTTCGTTCAGATTGTCGAGATACGAGCCCTCCCAGAAGAAGCTTTTGCCCGCGGCCCGTTCGATGCCGCGGGTGTCGATCTTGCGCGCTTTGAAAACCGCTTCCTCTGCCGCGCCAAAGTCCTCGCCCACCACGGCGATTACCCGCACATCTGTAAAAAAGCTGGCTGCCAGCGAGAAGTAAGTGGCCGCGCCGCCGAGGCAGCGGTCCCGCCGCCCTGCCGGTGTTTCAATCGAGTCGAAGGCAACGCTGCCCACAACGGTAATTGCCATATTCTTGTCCTGCCTGCAAATTCTCGAACTGGTTATGGAGTTAGTGAAGGTGGTTGATCCCTATTCTCTAAAAAGGTCTCAAATTCAGCTTCAAAGCGCGACATGGCACTCTCCACATCGGCTCTATGCCGTCGCATTTCTTTGGAGTTCGCAACTTCTCTGAACTTATACATGGCGGAGTGTTCAACCTCCCAGAATAGGCCAATCAACATAGGGACAATTTGATACTCGCCCAGCACCTTACGACTTACGTCGTTGCAATATCCGTAGTACTTGAGTGCCAGAGGGGCGCCAATGTCATCCGGCACGGGGTCGGATTTCCAGTTGGAGAAATGACTGCGGAGTGCCGTATCGACCTCGACCAAGCGGCTTTTCGGAAACACTAATATACGAACACCTGCCAAATCCGGAAGATCCCGCATCGAGTATTCGTCTGGATTTTCTGGATCGAATGCCCTGCCTTCCTGGCGGCGAAGAAATGCTTCTACCGCGCTCTCGCAGTCTTTAATGCGCGATTTGATGACGAGCTGTTCATAGCGCTCCAATCTCTTCAGAACATCGCGTGTGTAATAACGTATCTCTGCTTCGAGATTCCACACCACCCGGCGAATATCGGGAAGAAGATCGAAATACTCTTCCCGTAGACGATCCTTGCGTGTGCGTTCTGGCATTATCCTAGCAATCTTTCCAATTCGCGTTTCGCGCTCTCCGAAGGGGAGGTGTTGAAATAGAATGTCCACCCGGCGCCGCCGGTGCTTTCTCCGATACGCCGGCGCAACTCCTCTTCTGGTTTATCGTCGACAAATTCCAGGCTGAAGGCTTTCTTTGCCTTTCGGTTAACGAATAAATCCCGGTCGAAGTTGTATTGGTAATCGGCAGCCCAAAGAATATCCTTCTTTTTCATAGTCGCCTCCGGGGTGCAGAATGCCTTCCGCACCCAAGATTATACGGTAATTTCGGTGCAAAACCGCTACCACCCCATGTACTTCCCGAACAGCAGTCCCAGCCTCTCTTTCGCCGCCTCCGGAATCGCGTCCGGCGCGGTCAGCACGGCATACTTCGCCGCCGAGGCGCACGCGCATGTGCGTTCCGCAGGAATCGCCGCCACCGCCGCCTTCACCATCTTCGCCGCGTTTTCGGCGTTCTGGTGCAGCACGGCCACAATCTCCTCAATGGTGACTGCGTCGTGTCCCTCGCGCCAGCAATCGTAATCCGTAATCATGGCCACTGTCGCGTAGCAAATTTCCGCCTCGCGCGCCAGCTTGGCCTCCTGCAGATTGGTCATGCCGATCACGTCCGCGCCCCAACTACGGTAAAGGTTGGACTCCGCCTTGGTAGAGAACTGGGGTCCTTCCATGCACACATACGTTCCGCCCAGCTTGCCGGTCACGCCGACCGTGGCGCAGCCTTCCGCTGCCGCTTTGGCCACCGTCGCGCAGACCGGGTCGCCAAACGAGATGTGCCCCACAATTCCCTCGCCAAAGAACGTGGAGATGCGGTGGAAGGTGCGGTCGATGAACTGGTCGGGAATCACGAAGTCGGTGGGCTTGTGCTCCTCTTTGAGCGAGCCCACGGCCGAGATGGAGAGGATGCGCTCGACGCCCAGCTTCTTGAAGGCGTAGATGTTGGCGCGGAAGTTCAATTCCGAGGGCAGGATGCGATGGCCGCGTCCATGGCGCGCCAGGAAAGCCACCTTGCGCCCTTCCAGTTCGCCCAGCACGAAGGCGTCGGAGGGTTCGCCAAAAGGCGTCTCCACCCGCTCTTCATGCACGTTGCTGAATCCGGGCATCGAATAGAGCCCACTTCCGCCGATAATGCCGATCTCCGCCTGAGCCAATGCCCGCTCCTTCATGGCGAGCCGTTTCCCGGCCCGCGCCTTGCCTTTACCAAACACCTCAGTATAAAGGCAGGGCGCGAGAACCTTCCCAGTGCGGAGCTCTCCTCAGTCGGGCACCACCAGCAAAGTGATCGATTGCGCCGGGAAGGTGGTGCTCAGCGTGCTCGTCGTGCTTCCCGTTGCGGGCGGCGTCACGGGCATTGCGGCTTGCGCAACGATTGCGGCCAGGTTGGCATTGCTGTACAGGTACGCCTGGGCGGTCGCTCCGGACTGAACCGTCAGGTTGGCCAGCGACAGGGTCGTGGTCAGGTCGCCATAAGTCTTGTTCACCACCACGATGGTGATCGCGCCGTCCGCACTCCGCAGTCCGCCATAGACCGCCAGCTTGCCCTGGTCGGCGCTGCTCGAGGCCAGCGAAGTATTGCCGAACGTCGAGTTCTTGCCGTCGTAGTTGCGGTAGACCTGGAAGGCCATCAGCCCGGGACCCTGCGTCGCCGGATCGGTCGTCGGCCACATGGTCCCCAGGTCCAGTCCTTCCCGCCCAAAGATACCCAGAATGTCGGCCTCGGCCAGCGCGCCATTGATGGCTTCCATGCCGCCCCAGTTGTACTCCGTGATGGCCAGCTTGGTGCCGGGATAATCTGCCGCCACCCAGTTACGCATCATCGGAATCAGTTGCGGCGCCTGCAACGGCGTGGTGCAACTCGCGGTGTAATTCGCGTCGGTGGTGTAGTTCGGCTGCGCGATGTTGGGATCGGTATACGTTGGGTCCCAGAAAGCACGCGTCGAGTTCAACCGCGCCTGTTGCGCGCCGGTATCGCCGGCAGTGGTGAGGCCGACCGAGGTGCCGTTATAGGTGGCTGCGTCATAGGTGTGCAGATCCACGTAATCCAGCAGCCGGGAGCCGTTGCTGGTTGAAGCTGCTGCAAACTGCTGCAGATAATATTCGATGAAGGGAACGCCGCCGTGCGCTTTCCGGTCCACGGGATTGCTCCACGGCTCATAACAGGACGCCCCGGAACTCCATCCGGACTCAATATCCTTTTTGGAATAGAAATAATTCCACCAGTAATCGATCACCGGGCCGCTCACCTCGGCCGTCGGATCGGCCGTCTTGATAGCTTTTGCGGTGGCAATGCCGTTGACTGTTACCTCGTCGTAGGTGGAGGCCACCGGGTGCACGTCGCGGTGTACGGCATCCCACCAGGCCGGCTCATTGTCCAGGTCGTAAATCGCCACGCCGGACGTGCCGTTATTGGCCCCTCCCGGGCCGAACTTGCTCTTCAGGTAGGTCACCCAATTGCCCACCCACGATGCCCCCACCGCGGTGCTGGTATCGGTCGGGTCGCTCACCACGTTGGTTCCGTTGACCAGTATGCCGTTTCCGCAGTCTGTCCGGTCTGGAGCCGTCTCCTTCTGCGCGCCATACTTCTTGACAGAGAAACCGCAGGAAGTGCTGTCCTTCGCCACCCAGCCGAGCACAGGCACCGTGCCCAGTGTCTTGACGCCGAGTGCGGCATTCCTCGCTACCATCTGGTTGAACTCGCTGGTGCCTTCCTGGCCGGTAGCGCCAAGTTGGTTTTCAAACCACCAGTCGCTGGCGGAGCTGGTCACGTCCAGCAGATAGTTGTAGCGCGAGGTGGCGTCGCCGCCCCACCGGTCGATGGTGATGTTGGTGGCCTTGATCTGTGCAGCGTCGAGCAGCCATTCGTTCATGCCGTAGATGTACGGGCTGATGGCGTGCGTCTGGTTGCCTGTATCCACGCTGAGGGCCGGTCCTGAGGCCGTGGCGGGCGGGCTCAGTGTCACTGCCGCGCTCCCGCTCTCGGTCGTGTCCTGGGTGCTCGTGGCTGTTACCGTGACGGTCGCCGGAGCCGGATAGGGCGTAGTGTAAAGGCCGTTAGCGTCGATGGTGCCTGCGCTCAGGCTGCTGCCCGCGGGCGTGGCTACCGACCAGATCACCGTCGAGACAAAGCTGCCGGTTCCGGTTACGTTCGCCGTGAACTGCACCTGCGTCCCAATGATGGCGGTTTCCGGATTGGGCGTCACCATGACCGATGTGATCTTGGGCCCGGAATAGTTGGCCGTCACGGTCGCGGCGGCATTCATGGTCACGGTGCAGGTCACGGTGCTCGCGCTGGTGCAGCCGGTCCACGAGGAGAAGGCATTGCTTCCGGAAGTGGCCGGCGCAGTCAGCGTAACGGCCGTCCCGGCGGTATAGGTGCGCGTGAACCCCGTGGTTCCCTGGCTTGCGCCGTTGGCGTCCGCCGGCGATACGCCGATGGCCACGCCGCTCGCCGGGCTCTGCGAATTCACCGTCAACACATACGTCGTCGGGGGCGTGGTCGTGGTCGTGCTGCTACCGCTGCCACCGCCGCCACATGCCGAGATCAGCACACTCAGCCCGCTCATCCAAATCGCCGTCTTCCAGCCAGAAAACCTCATTGCTTTCCTCTCGCCGCGCGTCTTTCGGGCTGTCCTCAATCGTTTTACTTAGGGACAAACCTCGCGCGGCTTTCCAAATCCGTACCATCTTACATTTCCTTCCGCACAAGTGGCAGGGTGCGGCGACAAATTTCTCGCCGGAGGTGGCGGAGCGCGCGCGTTTGTCCGTTACGCTTTCAGGCCGGCAGTTCGTTACCAGCCCAGGAGTTCGTCGCCGGAATCGGGGAAAAGCAGGGCCGCGGAAGATGCAGATGATTGCGGGCCTTCTCCCGCGCAGTGGATGGACTCGGGCCCTGCGGCCTTGGCGGTCTGCAGCGCCTGTTCGGCCTCGCGCAGAACCACCACCGGCGAACGCCCCAGGCTGCTGGCGATCCCGAAGCAGGCAGACAGGCGAATCGCCTCTCCGGCCACGTGGAACGGCGTCGAGAAGACCTCCGCACACATACGCTCGGCCAGCATCTGCGCATGGACCGTGCTGCACCCGGGCAATCCGATCAGGAACTCGTCCTTGCCTGCGCGCCCCAGCAGATCGTAGCTGCGCAGCAGGCGTCCGGCGCGGGCCACCGTCTGCCGCAGCAGACCGTCGCACGCTGCGGTTCCCAGGCGCCCATTCCAATGGCTGAAGTCGTCGATGTCAAACAGAATCATGCACAGCGAACTCTTCATGCGCTGCACGCGATCGGTTTCCCGAAACAGCATGGCCAGGATGGTTTCGCGATTGTAAGCGCCGGTCAGATGGTCGGTCTGGGCGCTCAGCGCGGCGGCCTCGCGCAACTGTTCCAGTTCCCGCACCCTGCGGTGCGTGCGCAGCACGGATTCCAGCCGGACACTGAGAAAATCCAACTCGCAGTTGCGCGGCACCAGGTCGTCGATAATCCCCTCAGCCAGCCGGTCGATCCACGCCTGGGTCACAGTGTCTGAAATCAGTACAATCGGGAACACCCTCCCGCTCCCCTCCGCGCGCGCTGCAGCCAGCAGCCTGTCCATCTCCATGCCGGGAAGACTCGCGTCCAGAACAGCAAGCCCAGGGGGATGCGCCGCCGTCAAAGCGGCCAGCGCTGGCTCGGCGGAGAGATAAACCTCCACGCGCGCCCCACCTGCCGCCAACACCGGCTCAACCGCGGTCAGCAGCGCCGGTTCAGCCGACGCAAGAACGAATGTGGGAACGGAAGGCCCGGACATTCTCTCAATTCCTCAATAGAGAATGCATCGGCGCACATTAGAGAATATTTAGGAAGTCAACGGGCATTATTGCGTGTCTTTAGTGACCTTTGGCTTAGTACTGCAGTTGCACTTCGGAAAACCTGGAGGGAGCAGGGGACTTCAGGCCCCTGAAACAGCCGCAAAATAGAGGGGGCCTTTAGGCTCGGGCTCTTGTCCTCTTGCTGCATTCTGGCGAAGTACAACTGCCGTATTCGAGCATTTTCTCTATATTGGTAGAGAGTGACATTGGTATACAGTGCCCCTCGTGCTTGGCCGAAGTGCAAGAACCTGTAAACGCCTCCCGGTCGGCTCTAGCGTGGACCTCCCGGTCCACGCTAGAGCCACGCCTTCACCTGAACTGCACTAATCTACGAAATCCACCTGCGGCTTGATCGGAATAATGCCCTTTTCGTACCCCATCTCCAGCAGTTTGCGAATCGCCTCGCGCCCGTCTGCGCCGTAATCCAGCGTACGGTCGTTCACATACATGCTCACAAACCGGCTGGCCAGCGTGGTGTCCAGGTCGCGCGCAAACTGCATGGCGTATTCCAGCGCCTGTTCGCGGTGGTCCAGGGCGTGCTGAATGCTGTCGCGCAGCGCTTTGGACAGGATCTTGTGCTTCTCCGCGCCCAGCGAGCGGCGGATGGCGTTGCCGCCCAGGGGCAGCACCAGCCCGGTGGTTTCGCGCCACCAGACGCCCAGGTCCAGAACCTTGTAGAGGCCGCTGGAACTGTAGGTGAGCTGTCCCTCGTGGATGATCAGCCCGGCGTCGTATTTTCCGGCCAGAATCGCAGGAATGATCTGGTCGAAGGGCACCACCTCGGTCTCGATATTCGGATTGAAGATCTTCAGCGCCAGGTAGGCTGTGGTCAGGGTGCCGGGAATCGCCACCTTGATCTTGCCCAAATCGTCCGTCGAGAGCTTGCGGCTGGAGACCACCATCGGCCCGTAGCCCTCGCCCACACTGCCGCCGCAACCCATCAGCGTGTAGTTCTGCTGCAGGTAGGGGTAGGCGTGGAAGCTGATGGCCGTAATGTCGAAGAAGGCTTCGTCCTGCGCGCGGCGGTTGAGCGTCTCGATGTCCGAGAGGGTGTGAGAGAACCTGTAGCCCGGCACCCGCACTTTGCTGGTGGCCAGGCCGTAGAACATGAAGGCGTCATCCGAATCGGGACTGTGCGCGATGGAGATGTCGAGCGGGGCGCCGGGGCTGATCACTGCAGATTGCTCTTTGATCACGGGGATGGAAGGTCCTTTCAACAAAATGCTGCAACTAGGGTTGGATGTTCTTAAACTGCGTTACGGCGCAAGCGGCGAAGATCGCTTGCCAGCGCGGTGGCCGCAGGGGCCAGTTCTGCTGAAAATTCTCTGCGTACCCATGGTTTCCTTCGGTTTTGGACCGCTGAAAACCGCTAAATTTCTGTCTCTACGTCAGTTCCCGCTGCCGGATCGGGTGCCGGTGCTTGGCCGGAGCCCGTTGCGGGAAGGGGCCGGATCCGCGCGTGCTGGAGCCAGATGTGGCGCGCCAAGCCTGCCGCTGCAATCAGCAGCGCAATCAGAGAGGCGAGCAGGACCATCATTAACCAGCGCATAGTGCGGACTATGGCCAGAATATCAGACCGCGCAGGCTTCCTCGCCGGGATTCAGGGCTGAGAAAGAGACGCGCCGAGCCACTCGAGGTAAGCCCGGCTCCCCGCATCCACCTTCAAAACCAGAAACTCCGGCGTCTGGTAGCTGTGCAACTGGTGCAACCGGGCTTCGAGGGCAACAATCTGTTCGGCGCCAGTCTTCAGCAGCAGCAGCGTTTCCGTCGCCGACTCGACCTTCCCCTCCCACCGGTAGATGGATTCGACTGCGGGCACCAGCGTGGCGCAGGCAGCCAGCCTCTCCTCCACCAGCGTCCGTCCCAACCGCGCAGCCTCCTCTGCATTGGCCGTAGTGGTCAGAACGATGCGTGCTGGCGGCTCGTCTTCGGGCATAAGTGCGTCCACCAAGAAAAGAACTCTCCCACCAATCTATCCCGAAATTTTGCGAGGAACGGGCAAGCTTCATGCCCACCCCGTGACCAGACTTGCATCTGCAAGCGTCCGCCCCCTGCCGCGCCCACAAAAAAAGTGCCTGCCGACATCCGTCGGCAGGCACCCCTAAAAAATCCAAACCATCGTATTACCTTGAAGCAGTGTTGAACCGGGTTAGAAGATGATGTGCAGCCCCATGGTGACCACACGGTTGCTGCCAATCGTGTTGGACACCGAGCCAAAGGTCGAGGCGTTGTTGGGGCAGCCGTTGGGAGTCACATTTGAGCCTCCCGCGATGCAACCGCCGGTGGCGCCGACCGGGATCATCGTGGGAACGGTCAAATCCTTCCCCGTTCCGGTCGAGTAGGGCCGTTCATCCAGGTTGGCCAGCGTCGACTGCTGATCGGTGGCTGTGTTGCTGGTGGCAATCTGGCCGTAGTTGACGTAGTAGTTTGAGGTCCCGCAATTGCTCTTGCCCTTGTCCGCTGCGATCGCCGAATTCGAGCAGGCCGAGTTCTGGCGAATCTGCGCCTGATCCATGGGCACATCCAGGCTGGCCGTGTTGGTCACGTTGAAGATGTTGAACTCATACTGGACCCTCAGCTTTTCGGTTGCGTGAATGCTCTTGCGCAACGAAAGGTCCAGACGCTTCTGCATCGCCTGGCGGAAGAGGTTGCGCTGTCCCGAGGGGGCAAACGCGGTTTCGTAAATATCCGAAGGATCATTGCCCGTCGAAACCGGAACGCCCTGGTCGCCGGGGGTGATGTAGTTGATGGCAATCTGGCTGGGATCGATGTGCGGGATATACGAGCCTCCCGGCCCGCGCGTCGCGCCCTTGTTTCCAGTCAGCGAGTGCTTGGCGGCCGAGGGATCCTTAACGCCCAGCACCGGGTTCATCAGCGTCGGGTAGTCGCCGAAGTTGATGCTGCCCACCGCACCGTAGAACTCGTAAAGCGAATACGGCTCGCCGCTCTGCAAGACTCCGGTTCCAGTCACGTTCCAATCGTTCACCAGGTACGAAGCCAGGCTCCGCTCCTTGGCGGCGTTGGGAACTGTAACCTGGAAGTTGCCGGTGAAAACATGGGTCCGGTCGAAGTCCGACGAGGCCCAGGAACTGCGCAGGTCGTTGGGATTGTTGCCGGTGAAGAACAGCCCGATGTCGCTCTGTTCGTCCAGCGCGTGGCTCCAGGTGTAACTGGCGCCGGCCTGGAAGTGATGGGAGACGCGCTTCTCAACGTGCGTTTGCAGCGCGTCGTACGCCGAGTTGCCCACCGTCTTGAACAGCGCGGCGTTGGGGCTGAAACCCACATAAGGGGCGCGGAAGTCCGTGTTGCCGCCGTCTTCGGTGTTCCACGGCTCCGCCGCGATCGGGTCGTAATCGTATCCGTCGCTCATCGAGTTCTGGTTCAGCACTTCGAAGCCGTACGTCGAGGTCTCACCCCAGATCGGATGGCTGCTGGTGGCGATCCCCGGCTCGTTGAAGGGGATGGGAATCACCGAGTGGCGGCCGCGATTGCCGGTGTAGCCCACCAGAATCGACAAGTCGGCCCGCGGTTGCCATTGCAAATTCAGCGAGTAGTTGATGGTGTACGGCAGCACGTTGTCCTTGTCGTAGGCGCCAAAGTTCAGCGTATCCGGGCAATCCGTGTAGCCTTCCTGGTTATCCACGCCGCCGCACTTCTTGCCGTAGGATTTGCTGCTGCCCGTCATGCCGCTCAACACCGACTGCAGCGCTGAGGTAATCGTGCCGGGGTTCGCGGTAGGCGCAACGTAGCTCGGTGAGCCCAGGGGATTCTCCAGCGTCTTGCCGTTGCCCACCACGTAACTGGCCAGCGGCGCGGACTCGGTCACGCCGAACGGACCCCCATTGCCACTGCCGGCTGGTTGCGAAAGGTATTGGAAAAGCTCGCCGCGGTCATAGTAGATGCCCCCGCCGCCGCTGACCACCAACTTGCTGGCAAAAGCCTTCGGCGACCACGCAAAGCCGACGCGCGGTGAAATGCCCCACTGGCGGCCATTCAACGTCGAATCGCTCACTCCGGCCGTGGGGTTGTACTTGTTGTTGCCCGCCACCACGAATCCGGCATCGTTCACCGTGAATCCGCCGGTCGATGTTCCCGTTACGCTGTACCGCTTGGGATCGAAGTTGAACATGTTGCCATACTTTTCCGTCATCCCGCCGTGGTAGTCGTAGCGCGCGCTCACCGTGATGCTCAGATTCGACAACGCCTGCCACTTGTCCACCACGTAGCCGGCCACTTCATTGGTCCTGTAGTACCGGTCCGCGTTGTTGCGCCCATTGGCGGTCGTGTCCAACACGTTCGAGCCGTTCACTGCGCCGGTCAGGAAACTCTGGAAGGTCTTGGCGGAGATCTGCGCAATCCCGTCGCGGTTGTTGGTGATGTTCAGCTGCGTGTAATCGTATCCGCCGCCCGCCGTGATGGTATGTTTTCCCAGAGCCCAGATCACGTTGGTCGAGGGATTCACCCGGTTCTGATAGAACCCCGTGTTGGCGAAGGAACTGAAGGGGCCCACCTTCACACCCGGAGAGTCGTTCTGGTTGCTGGCAAACGACTTCAGCAACAAGCCCGGCAGCCCGGGGTTCGGAGCCATCAGCCCACTGGTGTCGCCGGAGCCGACGCCGAAGTTGGCCGCGCCGTTCGCGTTGGTCAATGTCTGTTTGTAGAAGCTGTACGAGCCCTGGCGCGCAAAGCCCAGGCGCTGCTCCCAGTTCAGGTGCGAACCGAGGGTGGTCGTGTTGTCGATGGCTGCCACCTGCGAGCCGTTGTTCTGGCTCACCGGGAAACCGCCGGTCTGTGCAAATCCGTAAGGCTTGTTCACCGGGTCGTTTTGGTAGTAATACTTCGCCGACAACCGATCTTTTTTGTTCACGTCGTAATCCAGCGCCGCTGTGGCCTGGTCGCCGGTCATCACCGCATTGCCGATCAGCGTCACGTTGGGCACACCGTATTGATAGGGTGCCGAGGTCTGCGCCGACGGAATCAGGTACTGGCCGTTGGGCAGCTTGGCGGTCATCAGGGCATTCGCCACTGGATCAATCGCGCTGGTAAACGCCTTGCCTGTGCTGTTCCAGGAAGTTGCCGCAGCGTCCAAACCTGCCGTCGACCGATCGTCCGTCAATCCGGAGGGAACCGTCAACTGCGACAGCCCCGTGGCTTGGTCCGAACTCTGCAACCGCTGATAGGCCAGGAAGAAGAAGAGCTTGTCCTTGATCACCGGACCGCCCATTTCGCCGCCCGCCGTCCAGCGCTGCAAATACGGATTCACCAGGGACTTGGGGAACGCGCCCACACCTTCCTGGCTCAACTGATACTGCTGGTTGAAGAAGTAGGGCGCGGCGTTCATTGAATTGTTGGCGAAGGTGCCCCAGGCGATCCCGTGCCAGTCGTTGCTGCCGGTCTTCGTGTTCACATCGATCTGCGCGCCGCTGGTCGCTCCTTGCTGCGCATCGTACATCGAGGTGTTCACGCGAATTTCCTGCGTGAAATCCGGCGGAGGCGAAGGCAGGCTGTTGCCTACCGAGCCGTAGACCGAGGTGCCCGTCGGAGATGCGCCGCCGATTGCCCCGGCGCCGGCTGAGGAGGAAGCCGACGTGCTGCCGCCTCCAATATTGAAGTTGTACCGCTGCGAGGTCATGCCGCTCGAAGACTTGCCATTGAACAGGTTGGTCACGTCCACACCGTTCACCTGAAAGGTGTTCGAAGTGTCGCGCTGACCGTTGGCCCAGATCGGCTGATTGCCCAACCCGCCGTTGCTGTTCAGTCCGCTCAGCAATTCCGCGTTCACGCCCGGCGAAAGAACCGCCAGCTGGGTAAAGCTTCCGGTGGCTAACGGCGTGATTTCGATCTGCGCCGCATCCAGGGTATAACCGTTGGTGGCGTCCGTGGCATTCAGCAGAGGATTGGCCGTAACCTCTACCGATTCCGAGGCCTGACCCACCTTCAGCGCGGCGTTCACCGTGGTGGCGCGCGCTTCCTGCACCGCGATCCCCTTCAGCGCCGCCGTCTCGAACCCGGCGTGGCTGATCTTTATCGAATACGTTCCGATGGGCAGGTTGAAAATCTGGAAAAATCCTGTCCGCTGCGAGGTTGTGGTCTGCGTAAAGTTGATCGATGCGTTGGTCGCGGTAATGGTCGCATCCGGCACTGCAGCTCCGGTGGGATCCAATACGGTTCCATTCAATGATCCCAGCGTCTGTTGCGCCAGGCCGGAATGGGAACACAGGAACAAGGCCAAAAGCAATACGCCGTATCGCGCGGCGTGCCTCCAAATGGACTGATTCATACTCTCCTTACGGGTGACAAGCTTCTTCGTTGTGCATTTCATGCAATGCGATGACCGCGAACCCTGCGGCAGGGCAACTCCTTAACTTCTTTCGCGGGATTCGGCGTTTGCCCCCACTCTATCCGCCATAGATCATCAACAGATGAATTTCCCGTGACCTTTTCACCTATTCCGCCGGGCGCCCCGCATCTCAGTTCCCCGCGCAAGGCGTGTTCAAGGTCTCGCTTCTGAAACAACATGGGGTAGCACAATATGCGTCGGGCTTTAGCTCCACGGCAGTGCCTCTCTTTCGACCCCGCTTGCCGATCAATCCCCTCCCCTCGTGCACACTGACAGATGGAAAGAGACTTGGCCCCACCGGCTGCGGAAAAACTCGATCCGGAGGGAGGCGGGGGTTTTAACTCCCGCAGAAAGCAGGCAGACTCGGCGGGGCCTTCAGCCCCGGAGGGATGTTTTCACTGCTTTCACTGATCCGGCCCTGAACAACTGCACCGTCACAGATCTGTCATCCTGAGCGGACCCTGAGCGCAGCGAAGGGGAAGTCGAAGGATCTGCAGTTGTTTCTTCTCCCTTTCCGTTGCAATACAAAAGGACCGAATCAATAGTCGAAAAACTGCGTTCTTCCGCCGCCCGTTTCAGCCCCGGACAGACGCTTCCAGCAACCCATCCCCGTCGTCCCTCGTCGAGCGTTGCCGCGTAACATGGACCCAAACGCCAAAATGGAGGGACCATGAATTCGGACTTCTTGCGGTTCAACGGTGCCGTCGAGCGCGATCCCGCCATCGCTGCGTGGATGCATGAGCACAGAGGTGAATTGGGAGCCATCGCGCTGGAGTGGTTTCAGGTGATGCGAAAATGCGGCGACGAAGTCCGCGAGCTCTTGCAGGACGGCTGCCCGGTTGCTTGTCTGGGCGATGCGCCCTTCGCCTACGTCAATGTCTTCACTTCGCACGTCAACCTGGGCTTCTTTCACGGCGCGGCGCTGCCGGACCCAGCTCGCTTGTTACAGGGCGCCGGTAAGTCCATGCGCCATGTGAAACTGAGGCCGGGAACGGTAACAGATGCCGCATCGCTCCGCAAACTCATCGCCATGGCGTACTCGGATATAAAGGCGCGCGTCGAAAACGGATAGCTCTATCCCACAGCCTAATCGTTTGAGCTATACTCGCTGCGAAGGTTGACTGGGGCGGTGCAATGCGGGTAATTATCTTCCTGGCGTTCGTAGCTGTCCTGGCTCTTCCTGCCCAGGCTGCTCAACATGCAACCACTATCACGGTGGAACAGTTCGAGCAGGTGCTGGCCGCCTCCGAGAACGCGCATCCGGCCGATGCCGACCTTGCGCGCCAACTGTCTGGGATGGAACTGACGGAACGGCTCAGCACGGCCAGGCTGGCGCGCCTGAAGGCCGGTTTGCCGGGCGAAAACTCCCAGCAGGCGCTCGTTGCCCTGGCCGACGCGTCGGCCTTCCTTGATCCCCCAGCCGCAGAGATTCCCGCCAGCCCCAGGCCCGACCCAGCCGCGCTGCGCCAGATGCTTGTTTCGGTCGTGCATTACGTGAATACGAACGTGCGCCAGTTACCCAATTTTATTGCCATGCGCGATACCACCCGCTTTGAGGATCGCCCGGAAGAGGATGTTCAGGGGTCGGTAGGAATGACCACCTTGATCTATCTGCCCTTGCATGTCGTAGGCCGGTCCAATGTCTCGGTAACTTACCGCGACGGCCATGAGGTGGTGGAGAAGGTAACTGCGAAGTCCAAGAGAGGCGATTCGCAAGAACGAGGGCTCTTCACCGAGGGAGTCTTTGGGCCGATTCTGAGCACCGTGGTGGGAGATGCCCTCAAGGGCGAAATCACATGGAGCCGCTGGGAAGGGGACGCGAAGGACCCAGAGGCTGTCTTCCACTATGTGGTGCCCCGGGAGAAATCGCATTACTCGGTAGGGTATTGCTGCGTGTCGAACGGCCTGACCGACGATCTCCCTGAGCCGGGAGACTGGCACACGTTTGCTGAAATCTCCGCGTATCATGGCGAAATTGCATTCGACCCGGCCAGCGGAGCCATCCTTCGCCTCACTCTGGAAGCCGATATGCCGCCCAATGAAGTTGTCTCCAGGAACGGCTTGATGGTTGAATACGGCGCTGTGGAGATCGGGGGACAGCATTATATTTGCCCTCTGCGAAGCGTCTCTGTCCTATTGGCGCACTCCACACGACCCGCGCAGGGGATCCATTCGCCGAAGGGTTACATGGTGCCGCCAAAGACTTTCCTGAACGATGCTGTCTTTGCGCAATATCACCGCTTCGGCTCGGAGACCCGCATTTTGGCGGGGAACAGCATTGAACCGTCCGCCAATCCCCCTGCTCCCATCCCAGGCGGCGCAGCCCCCACGAGCCCTCAACCCGCCCCATCCGCGGCCACCGACTCGCCACAAGCAACCGAGATCAGCGCCGCTCCTCCAACAGAGGACAAGTCGTCTTCAACCCCTGCACCAGTAACAGCGGTTCCGCCCGCTGCGTCACCAGAACCCGAAATCAGCATTGGAACGCCCAACGCCCAGCCCGCCACTGACCAGTCCTCCGGCTACACCCTCAAGCTCACCACGCGGCTGGTCGATGTCAGCTTGGTGGCCGACGACAAGAAGGGCCACCCGGTCAACAATCTGAAAGCCGAAGACATCGAGGTCTTCGACAACGGCCGCAAGCAGGAGATCAAATTCTTCAACTCGGTCGATGCGCTTTCGCCAGTCCCCGCCAACCCGTCAGCCGCTTTATCCGAAGACACGTTCTCAAACCACACTGTCGATGCCGCGGCGGCTAGTTCAGCGCCAACTCCGCACCCCCACGCCGGAGCTACGATTCTGCTCATCGATGAGAGTCACATTGCTTGGAGCGACATGAACAACGCCCGCGCGCAGCTGCTCCAATTTCTTGCCGCTGCGCCCCCGGACGAGCGGATCGGTCTCTACACCATGACCGGCCTCGGCTTTCGCGTGCTGGCGGAGGTCACCACCGATCACGCCGCTCTCAGCGCGCGCCTGCAAAAATGGATGCCCACCGCGCAGTCCGTTGCGCAGGCTCAAGGCGAAGAGACGCGCAACCGCCAGCAGTTCGATGAGGTCCGCAATGTCTCCGACCTCAGCTCCGTAAATGGCAAGCAAGCGGATTTGCCGGACGGCCTTTCCTCTGTCGATCCGCAGTTACTCAGCATCGGCAGCAACCCGGCGCGTGCGTCGCTGGTGATTCTGGTCGGCGTGGCGCGCCGCCTGGCCTCTGTTGCCGGGCACAAGAACCTGGTCTGGGTCTCCAGCGACAACGTCTTCGCCGATTTTAGCAATCAGCAAGCAGGCACCGACCGCAAAACCGGCTTCCTCGACAGCTTTGCCCTGCGCACGCAGGAAGCCATGAACGACGCCCACGTGGCCGTCTATCCCTTCGATGTTTCGCAACTGGAAACATCGGCCATCGCCGCCGACACACAACACCGCAACGTGGATCTGACCGCAACCAACTCCAAGGCTGCGAGTCTTCCCACCGACTATGCAGCGGGCCGCAATAAGGCTGAGATGCTTCAGGACATTCACCCCATTCAGTGGCCCGTCCGCCAGCTGGCAGAGTCCACCGGCGGACGCGCGATCCGGCGATCCGGCGATCTCGCTGCTGCTCTTGCTGAGATCGTGGAAGACGGTCATGCGACTTATCTATTGAGCTTTTCTCCGGATCAGCCGGCCGACGGCCAGTACCACGCCATCACCGTCAAGCTCAGCGGCAAACAGCGCGCCCTCACTCTGCGCTACCGCACCGGCTACCTCTACGCGAAGGAGCCTGCCACGCTCAAGGATCGCTTCCAGCAGGCGGTCTGGCAGCCCGCGGATGCCAATGAATTGACAGTAACCACCAAACTGCTTCGCACCGAAGAGGGCGTCCACCTCAAGCTCAACATCGCGGCCGGTGGCCTGGATGTGGAACAGCAGGCGGACCGCTGGATGGACAACGTGGATCTCTTCTTCATCCAGCGCGACGATGCGGGCCTCCATGCGCAGGTCGAGGGGCAAACGCTGGAGCTGCGGCTCAAGCCCTCGACGTACCAGCAGTTGCTGTCCACAGGCATTCCCTTTGAACACGCCGTGCAATTGAAGCGGGGGGTAGCTTCGCTGCGCATTCTTGTGGTGGACAAGAACTCCGGCCGCATGGGTTCGGTCACCCTTCCTGCTGCGGCCTTCGGCCCCGACCAACAGTAGAGCGCTTCACCCGGTCCTGCGATTCTCTCGCAACGCTCTATACAACGATGGGCTTATCGTCAGCGACTGTCTTGGAGATGTAACTCGACATCGCCTGAGCCAGTTGCGAGTCCACTTCATCGGCGATGACCATCACGTAAAGCAGCAGCACTCCCGGTTCCGTGTCCTCCACGTGTAGCTGGAGTGTCTGGAATATGGAGACCTGCAGCATGCGCGATTCATCCACGATCATCGCAGCGGAGTAGCCCTGATCCCGTCGCAGGCACCCATGATTGTGGGCCGAAGGCGACGTCAGCGCGCGTGTGCCCAGAGGGAGCGGGTTGCGTAGCCGGCTCACCAGGTCGTGGAACATTCCCGGCAGGTGAGCGCATCGATCCTTGCGGCTCATTGGGATAACAGCTAAAGCCTGTTCTGACTCCACGCGTTTATACCAGCTATCGATCGTGACCTGCGCTTCACGCTCCAGGACGGTTGCGACATCGTATTTGGGTGACATATAAAACTCTCCGACAGTCCGGCGAAAACGCCTCGACGATAAACTCATCATTTCGCACCATCGGCCGCACGTATGCTCAAGATTGCTCAGAAAGACTCGACATCCCCTCTGATGCTTTCTACCGATTCGCTTGAAGAGATCTCATGCCGAAGCCAGAAGCTTGACGAACTCCCCGGCCGGCACCGGCCGGCTGAAGTAGTAGCCTTGCGCCTCGTCGCAATTGTTCGCCTTCAGGAAGGCCAGCTCGTCCGCGGTTTCCACTCCTTCGGCAATCACCCGCAACCCGATGGCTCGTCCCATGTCGATGATGGCGCTCACGATGGTCGAGTCATCTGGTGCCGCGTGGGTCTTATGCAGGAACGATTGGTCGATCTTGAGCGCGTCCACAGGGAATTTGCGAAGATAGCTCAAGCTGGAGTAGCCCGTTCCGAAGTCATCCACTGACACCCGAACCCCGGTATCTCGAACCGCTTTGAGTATGGATGTTGCGGCCTCGGGATTCTTCATCAGAACACTTTCCGTCACTTCCAGTTCCAGTGAGCGAGGGTCCAGGCCCGTATCCCTGAGAACTGAAAACAGGCCTTCGAGAAGCTTTTCGTCGCGGAACTGGATGGTTGAAACATTCACGGCCATCCTTCCCGTGCTCAGCCCCGCGTTCTTCCAGCACTGTGCTTGCTGGCACGCCTCACGCAACACCCAGGCGCCGATCGGCAGAATCAGGCCCGTCTCTTCAGCCACAGGGATGAACCTGCTGGGAGAGAGCAGTCCAAGAGTCGGATGCGTCCACCGGATCAGCGCCTCTGCCCCTGCAATGGCGCCGGTCTTCAGGTTGACTTTCGGCTGGTAGTACAGCACAAACTCATGGTGTTCCAATGCGTGACGCAGGTCTTCCTCAATCGATTGCCGTTCCACCGCGCTAACATTCATTTCGTGCGTGAAGAATTGAAACGTCTGGCGCCCGCTTGCCTTGGCCTGGTACATCGCAGTATCGGCGTTCTTGATCAGAGTCTCCGCGTCCGGGCCGTCGTCGGGATAGAAGCTCACTCCCACGCTGGCCGTCACATGAAGTGCCACACCATTGATGGTGTGCGCGTCTGCCACACCTTTTAGCACTCTTCTCGCGGTAATGGCAGCCTGATTCGGTCGTTCCATTTCTTGAAGCACAAGGATGAATTCGTCGCCTCCATTGCGGCTCACCGTATCTGGAGTGCGTACACACGCCAGTAACCGCGCGGCTACCGATTGCAGGAGCTTATCGCCTACCGAGTGACCCAGCGAATCGTTGATGTGCTTGAAGCCATCCAAATCCAGAAAAAGCACGGCCACCTTCCCGGCATGTCGGCGCGCCAACGCGATTGCCTGGTTGATGCGGTCGTTCAGCAGCAGCCTGTTGGGTAAACCGGTCAGAGGGTCGTGCTCGGCCGAATGGGCTAGATGCGCCATTTCCTTGTTGATACCCACCAGATGGTTCTCAGCCTCCTTGCGAACCGTGAGGTCGCGGCCGATTTCGGAGAATCCGCGCAGCTTCCCATGCGAGTCGCGCAATGCCGTCAATGCAACCTCACCCGTGAATCTTGAGCCGTCCTTCCGCGCGCAGGTGATCTCCTCTTGATACCGCTCGTTCCTGGCAGCCAAACGGAGAATCTTATGTGGCCGTCCCCGCTGGATATCTTCAAGAGGAAACAATCGCGAAAAGCTCTGACCCACAATCTCTTCCGCCGTGTATCCATGCATGCGCTCGGCGCCGGCATTCCAACTGACAATCGTGCTTTCAGGATCCAACATGAAAACTGCGTATTCCTGGATTCCGTCCAGGAGCAATCGATATTTCTCCTCGCTGTCGTGGAGTGCCAACCCTGCTCCTTCGCGTTTTGCTTCTCCGCGATAGTGGCTCCACCCGGCGAGTACCGCCACCAGCAAGACCATGCAGATCGCAGCGACCAGCAGATCTCTGGCCACGCTCAAGCGCCACTTCGCGTCTGCATCCCGCGCCACCAGCAAACCAAGCTCTTCGCCCCGCACATCGCGGACGGACCTCTGAAACTGATCGTCGAGCACATCGTCCGTCGCACGATTGCCGGTCTCTGCCCCCGCGTTAGAACCCTGGGCGCCCTGTCGACCGATGATGGCCTCGGCGCGAAGTACCTTCTGGGATGTCAGCCACTCCAGCCCCGAAAGACGGATTTGCTGAGCGGGGTTATCTGCTGTCAATTCGCGAAGTGTTGCCTGGTCCCGTTCAATAGAATTCTTGCCGGCTTGGTAGGACTGAAGATAAGAAGCCTGACCCGTCAGCCCGTATTCCCTGGAGTTCGAATCCACTCCGTCCGCTGCCAGCAGTAAATCCTGGAGGGTCTCAAGAACCTTGTGCGTATGGCGCACCCACACGGCGCTCTCATCGGATACGGCCATGCTGCGAAAGGAGACGATGGTCACGACCACTAAACAAAGAACCGCAGACCCGAGGGTGAGTAATACCTTCCGGTCCGAGAACGACTCTAATTTCAATTCGACTCCGATTCCGATCCAAAGCTCTATCTTCTGGAACCTGTTTTCGAGAGCGACTAATGAGAGAAAATGAATGATTGCGCGTGTCCGTACCTCTTGTTGATCCGCCCCCTTGATCCGCCCCCAAAGAATTGCATGACCCAAGAGCTGTCATCCTGAGCATCTTGACTCGCCACGACGAGTTACGGCTGGAATGAACTGCCGCCAACTCGCGAACTCGCCATTTCCGCGAAGCGGAAGCTAACTCGCTGATTCTGTTTATAAAAACTCTTCATGCAACCGTTTTGTTCATCAGAAGCGCCGCGAAAGATCTGCAGTTGCCTCTGTTCTGCTCCGTGTCCACTCAATCGAGCCGGATCAATAAAGGCCTGCGGCCGTTCCCGGGTTTTCTTTGGAATTTGGGTTCGCTTGCCTTGGAATTGCGCCCCGCTTCCGCCTCCCTCAATCATTCAATAAGCGATCGAAAATTGTTGAGCAGGATTGTTCACTTTCGTCCGATTCGACCTGTCCTCGAACTCAGCTAACTCCGTGGTTGACGCAACGTCACAAAAGGTCTCGCTCCATAAGATCGACGGCCGTGTTTTTTTAACCCAACTTGCAGATCATTACCTTCCTTTGGCGCACACTGAAAAATAGGGAGAAAAGTGACCTTACAGACTGCGGAAAAGCCCTCCTGGCCGGTACAGAGTGTCAGGGCGCGACTTCATTCATCCCGCAAGTAGCTGAAAAATAACGTGGGCTTTAGCCCCTGCGGATTTTTTCAGGCGGCTTGCTCGATTTCGAACCATTTTCCGCATCCTGCTTAGCCCCTGCGGTTTGCCTCTTCGGGCACTTCGCCCGGATTCAAGCCTCTTTCGCTCCCGCATCGCCCTCAATGAAAACGGCGGCTTTACACAGCCCTCTATTGGGCCCCTGACTCCGGTTTTCGTCCCGGAAAATCGGTTCGCCGGAGAAGGGGGGTACCCCACCCCCGGGAGGTAGTTTCCCTTTTGTTCGCTTTTCGCAGAGGCGCATAAGTGTATCTGCTGTAGTTTCTGCTATTTGCCGATTATAAAAAAGCAGGGCTCTTGCCAAAATACGCCTCGCGCCATTTATTAAACCAAATAGAATCAACGCGGCCCTTTGAGGAAAACCGGGGGATTATGGGGCATTTTGGCTCGACTACAGCGAAACCAGAGTAGGTGTATCCCGAAAGCAAGGCTCTCAAGTCGATGCGACCACCAGGGAGCGGCGACCCTGCACAACCCTCGTCAGGAAACAGTGACTCTGGTTTCGCTCTCGGGCCGCTTCTCCGGGAAAGCTCAAGCCTGAAAAGTCTCTTCCTTCCGCCTGATATTCTAGAGAGTTATATTTCGGAGCCAAGGCTCGACGGTCTGCTGCCGCGCGCCCTCCAATCCGCTCCATCCCGAGGAAACCATGGCTGCACTGATCGACGCGATCGACATCAAGCGCAAAATGTACTTCGAGCTTGAAAACACTCCTTACTACTGCATTGACGTGGAAGTCTCCACGCCCACCGCTCGCGGCGGCCAAACCCTGGTCCGCCTGAAGATGCGCAACCTGCTCACCCGCGCCGTCTTCGACAAGACCTTCAAGGCCAGCGACAAGTTCAAGGAGCCCGATCTCGAAACCGTCGAGGCTTCCTACCTTTACTCCGACGGCGATGGCTCCTACTTCCTGGACCAGGAAACCTTTGACACCATCTCGCTCGCCAGCGAGAAACTAGGCGACGCCCTGCTGTTCATGCTCGAAGGCTCGATCATCAAAATCGAAAAATTCAACGGCAATCCCATCGGCCTTGAATTGCCGGGCCAGGTGGAGCTCACCGTCTCTTACACCGAGCCCGGCGTCCGCGGCAACACCGCCAGCGGCGCTGTCACCAAGCACGCCAAGCTCGAAACAGGCCTCGAAATCCGCATCCCCTTCTTCGTTGAAGAGGGCGAGAAGATCAAGGTCTACACCGAGACCAAGGAATTTGCCGGCCGCGCCTGAAATCGGCCGCATTGCCTCTCAACGCATCTCAAACTGCGCATTGCTTCGCACGGGCATGGCTTCGGCCATGCCCTCGTTTTATCCAGCTCCGATACGGCCTTAACCGTCAAAAGGTCTGCAAAACGACTTCCCGGAACACCAACCCGATCTGGTGGCCCTGGAGTTTCCGCGTAACCGCAGTAGAATTGGCCCGTCCAATCGGTAGATGCCAATCTGGGGCGTCCGGGAGACTTGCTATGCCGTTCTTCGGTTTCCGGCTCGGAAACAGGCTTGGAAGTGTTCTTTGTTTCCTTGGTTTTGCGCTTTGCTCGCTCAGTCTCACCATAAAAGCACCGGCGCAACAACCCGCACCGGTTCCTCCGGATCTCGCCCGACAGCCATCTTCGCTCTCGATCACCACGCGTGAGGTTCTTCTCGACATCGTGGTGACTGACAGCTCCGGCCATCCGATCACCGGCCTGAAAGCCTCGGATTTCACGGTGGCGGAGGAAGGCGACCAGCAGCACCTCACCCACCTTGAAGAGCATCACCCGATGAGCGCCGCGACCCTGACCCGGCTCAAGACCACTCCGGCCTTGCCGCCCAACACCTTCACCAACTTCACTCCGGTGGAAAACACAAATTCCTCCACCGTGATCCTGCTCGATGCGCTCAACACCTCGCTTGACACGCAAATGGAACTGCGCCAGCAGCTGATCGACGCAGTCAAGCACATTCCGCCGGGCACGCCGGTCGCGCTCTTCCAGATCGATACGGAAATGCGCCTGATCCAGGGCTTCACCGCCGATCCGCAGGTTCTGCTGGAAGCAGCGAAGAGCAAACGTGACATGATCTCCCTGCAGCGTCCGATCCGCGGATCGCGCGACGAGTATCGCCGCGCCCGCTTCGACATCCTGCGCAGCGGATTTCAATTGATGGGCCGCTACCTGAGCGGATTCCCGGGCCGCAAAAACCTCATCTGGCTGACCGGATCAATTCCCCAGTCTTACCTCTCCGATCCCCTGGGCACCTCATTCGGCAAGTCTTTCAGAGACGACTTCACCATCCTGGCCAACGATCCCGAAGATCTGACCGACGCGCTCACCTTGAGCCGTGTCGCCGTCTATCCCATCGACGCGCGCGGCCTCATGACCCCGCCGCAATTCGGAGCCGGCAATATGGGAGGGCCGTCGCCGGGCGCCAACCTTCGCTTTGAGGGAAGACAGGCCTTTCAGCACATGGATCTGGATACCATCGCGGAGGCCACCGGGGGTAAGGCGTACTACAACACCAACGGCCTGAAGGAAGTCATCGTCGGAATCGTCGATAACGGCTCCAACTACTACACCCTCGCCTATGCCACCACCAACAAGACCTGGAATGGCCAGTTCCGGCACATCAAGGTCACGCTCAACCGGCCCGGCGTGCGCACCCAATACCGGCAAGGCTACTACGCGATAGACCGCGCCAAGCAGGAGCAGCGCCTGCTCGCCGCCCTGCAACGGAAGAAAGCTCGCGCCGCCAACAATCCGTTTGGCGAGGAAGAGACAGCAAGCCAGGATACGCCGCCGGCATCCGCACAGCCTCCCGCGCTGGAGGCTGCCGGCGCCCTGATCAACCACCCCAAGGGCGGCTTCGAAGCCTCCATGCAACTGGGCGCCATTCCACCGACCGAGGCGATTTTTACCGCCAGCGTTTCAATCAACGACAAGGTCGAAAAGCTGGACAAGAAGGCGCCGTTGCCGCAGGACAACTACCTTGAAACCGACTACAAAGGCAAGCCCTTCCGAACCTACACCGTTCAGATCCACGTCGATGCCCGCGCGCTCCTACTGATGCGCATGTCGGACGGACGGCGTCACGGCCGGGTCGACTTTGTGTCTCTTGTGTTTGACCAGAACGGCAATCGCGTGAACTCGCTGCTCACCACAGCAGTGTTGAACCTGAGCGAGGAGACCTACCGCAAACTGCTCGTGAGCGGCCTCCCCGCGCAACAGGTGGTGGCCATCCCCGTGAAAGGCAATTACTTCTTGCGCGTCGGGGTGCATGATGTGGCCAGCGACCACATTGGCGCGCTGGAGATTCCCGTGGATCAAATCCGTCCAGGCGTGCCGGGCAAGGCCTCCTGAAACCGCAGTTGAGCCCTGCCTTTCGGGCGGATTCCCTGCGAATTCCCGGTTGCCACTCTTACATGCCGGGGTGGCTCAGCACGCTCACGCGCGGCACCAGATCCAGGTAGACCGCGCGAGGCAGGTCCGTCTGCCAGTGCCCTGTCACCCGGGCCAATAGAATCAGGGCAAAGAAGATTGCCGCCAGAATGCCGGCTACCGTCGCAGGTCCCAGCGCGCGTCCGCGCCGCTTACCTGCAGGCAAAGAAAACCCGAGCGCATTCTCGGCCGAACAGGCTGCTACGCACTCCATGCACGCCGTGCACTCCGCCGAGCGGACCTGGATCAGCCGGTCCACCGGCAGGCCAGCCGGACAGGCCCGCGCGCACTTGCCGCAATCGATGCAAGCCTCGCCGTCGCGGCGGATTTTTACCGGGCTCAACAGCGAGACCAGCCCCATCAGCGCGCCATAGGGGCACAGATACCGACACCAGAAGTTCCTGACCAAGATCGAAAGCAAGACCAGCATGACGAGGACGATGGCGGCCGTCGGACCCATCTCGCGAAAGAAGTTCAGCATCTTCACGTCGGCGACCAGGCCGTAGGGCGTGCCCATGAACTCCGTGAGCGCCTCGACCGACATTGTCCCGATCACGAAAACGAAGAAACCGAGCAGCAGATATTTCAAGCCGCGCAAGGGAATATCCAGCCACCGGGGGAAAACTGCATTCCGCCCGAAGACGCGCCGGCCCAGCTTCCACAAGTACTCCGAAGCCGTTCCCACCGGGCACAGCCAGGAGCAGAAGGCCTTTTTCAGCACCAGGCTCATCAGTACAAACGCCAGGAACAGAATCATGGCCGCCGGATGAATTGCGGGGGCGTGGCCGGTGAGCAGAAAGTACTTGGCGTTCATTAGGCCAGCGATGGGCAGCCAGCCTTCTACCCCGGGCGGCCGAGGCACAGCAAAGCCCACCCCGCCGCGCTCGTAGTACCGCACCCACAGGTAGAACTGCAGCCCCAGCCAGCCGTTCAGCGCGGCAAAGGCCCACTGCACACCGTGCCGGATCCGCTGCGAGCGATCCACCCCGCCCCGGCGCACGAGCGTTTTTCTTCCGGTCCGTGCAACGATCTCCTCTTCAGCCTGTGCGCCCATGGACTTCCGTTCCTTCCTGAAGCCACCATACCGATCGGGCAGAAGTATTTCAGTAACTTCTGTCACCGCAGAGATCGGTGCGTGCGCAACGGCGGGTGGCCCCAGGTCAGAGGAAGAAGGACGGGTGCCCAGGTACCCTTCGGAAGGCCTCTTACTCTGGCTCCGCCCTGGAAAACAAAGTCTTCGTCGCGGGCAGCGTTTTTGCAGATCATTGGCCGCGCCCCGCGCACAATCAAGATAAGCGGTTCTAGATGTCAGGAATTTGACCCGCCCGTACCGTTCAAAGGGTAGCTGCGAGGGAGAAAATTTGCGGGAAAAATTCACTTTTTCTTCGCTTTTTGTTTTTCAAACTACTGAAACAAAACGACTTATTCGAAGGTAACCGAAAGTTTTCCACAGCAAAAAGGCTCGGAAAGCACTGTTTTTGGTGCAAGATCAGGCCAAGAACGGGGCAGAATGACCTGAAAATGGATCAAAATCGCACTTTTGACCCGTTTTTTGCCTGCTTCTTAGGGCAAGCTCAGACAAAACTTTCCCTTGGGCGCCGAACCCGGCGAATCAACCGAACCTTAACAATCTCCACCATGGCAGCCCGCTAGGATAGCCACAGGCCGGCCGCCGGGAGGGTGAGCGCACCCGGCAGGCAATGCCTTGATTGCAAATGACTTTATTTCAGATAGGCGCGTACCAGGTCGATCAGATCTTCCGCCAATTCGGGGGCAATCTGTTCCTTGGCCCCATCCGCCAGGTGGAAGCGGATGTGGGTCTCGAGGACTTCGCCCATGAGGCCGTTGACGCCGCCGCGCACCGCGGCCAGCAGCATCAACTGCCCGCCGCATTCTTCCTCGGCCACGAGCGAACGCTCGACCGCATCCAGTTGTCCGCGCAGTTTGCGCAGGCGCTGCAACAGTTTCAATTTTTCCCGTTCGTGTTGGGACATCGAATTTCTCCTCTTGACAATACCCATCCCCGGTATTGTACTAACCCTATGGGGGTATAGCTGCACGTCCATTTTATTCCCCTACGCAGGCCCCGCGCATCCGACATAGAGAGGTCCACTCATGTTCCGCCATTCCGGCCAGCACTCCAATCCGACGCGTCCGTCGCACATCCTCTCTGGCGTACTCACGGGGATTGCGTTTCTGCTGGGCGCCGGGGTGGGGTGCGCACAGACGCCCGAACTGCCTTCGCTACCTGAACCGCAGATTCAAGCCGGCCCGGGTCCCCTCCGGATGGCCGTGGCGCCGCAGCACGACGGCGTTGGAAGAGAGCCCGGCGACACCAGCCCGGTGGGCCGCGAGCCCCAGGACGCACCCATCGTCTCCATGGCGCCCCACCCCGACTCGAACTCGTGGTGGATTTCCGGCCAAGCGAACATTATCTTCCAGGGCGACCTGCCCTTTCATTCTCCGTATGAGGGAACCAACAGCTTTCGCAACGCGGCGCAGTACAAAACCTCGATGGTGGGCACGGCCTTTACCGCGCTGCGGCCTACGCATTCGGTGCGCTTTAATACCGATCTGATCTTCGACCTGGAAGCTGCCGAGGGACGGGGGCTGAGCCAGGCGCTGGGACTTGCCGGCTTCACCAACCTGGACGTGGTCCGGAATCCCTACCTGGGCAGAGCACCTTACATTGCCCGCTACGGCTTTCACCAGGTCATCGGCCTGACGCAGAAGACCACTGAGCAGCAGCCGGGCCCTTTTGCGCTGGCACTCAGCGTGCCCGTGCGCCGCTTTGAACTGCGCGCCGGCAAGCTGACGCTGCCCGACTTTTTCGACGTGAACGGACCGGGCTCCGACAGCCACCTGCAATTCATGAACTGGACCGTGGACAACAACGGCGCGTGGGATTACGCGGCCGACACGCGCGGCTACACGGTGGGCGGGATGGCCGAGTATGACGATCGCAGTTGGAGCATCCGCTACGGGCTCTTCGCCATGCCCACGGTGGCCAATGGCATCGACATGGACTGGGCTTTCAGCCGCGCCCATGGACAGAACGGCGAATTCGAACTGCGCCACAGCTTTGTACCCCTGCGCAAGGGCGTGACGCGGATCCTGTTCTACGCCAATCGCGCGCACATGGGGAGCTATCGCGAGGCTGTGCAGGCATTCCTGGCCGGAACAGACAAAACCCCCGACGTAACCCGCCACGAACATTTCAGCGCGCTTAAGTACGGCTTCGGCTATAACACCGAACAGGAGCTAAGCCCCAACCTGCGCGTCTTTGGACGCTTCGGATGGAATGAGGGCCAGCACGAGTCCTTCGCGTACACCGAGGTGGACCAGACCGTGGAGGCTGGCGCCGATTACGCCGGAACCCGCTGGCGGCGGCCCATCGACAAGATCGGGCTGGCCGTGGTTTCGAACGCCATCAAGGCCGATCACCAGGAGTATTTGAAACTGGGCGGACTCGGTTTCCTGCTCGGCGATGGCAACCTGAAGTATGGCCGCGAAAACATTGTCGAGAGCTATTACACATGGCACGCATGGCGGGGATTGTTTTACTCCGTCGATGTGCAGCACATCAATAATCCAGGCTATAACCGCGACCGCGGCCCAGCTTGGGTGGGAGCGGTAAGGGCGCACGTGGACTTTTAGTGCAGTTAACAGCTGACAGTTAACAGCTAAAGACTGCTAGCTGTCAGCTGGAACGCCCTACTTGCCTGCGGCGGCGGGCTGCGGCTGCTCCTGAGACTGCGCCGGGAGGGTGTAGATTACCTCGCCGGGCTTGGCGTAGTGGAGCTTCTCCCGCGCTTCGTGTTCGATGGCGTCCGGATCGGACTTGAGCCGCTCAATGTGCTGGCGGAGGCGAGCGTTCTCCTCCTGCAAGGCGCCAATATCCTTCTGCAACTGCCGGTCCTCGACCCGCTTCTGTTGCCAGACGGAGAGGCCGTGCTTGCCATTGACCACATGCCAGCCCAACAGCAGCGCCAGAGCCACGGCGACCACGGTACCGGCTGGACGCCAGGCCTGCATGGCCCAGGCGAGCGCACGGCGGGGCATGGGTTCAGGATCTGCTTTCCTGACCCCCATGCCACGATTCCCGGCTTGCACTTTCCCGACTTCCATTCAACCTCAAATCGGATTCTAGGACAGCACGAACTTCTCGGCTGCCGCTTTCAGCGCTTCCATGTCCTTTTCGCTGCGAGCCTCAGTGTAGGCCCGCACCACAGGCTCGGTGCCCGAAAGCCGGTAGCAGACCCAGGAGCCATCCTCCAGAATCAGCTTGAGACCGTCGGTGCGCACGACTTTGACGACCTTGCGGCCGCTCAGTTCGGTTGGATCTGCCTTCAACTTCTCAGTGAACGCGGCTTTGACCTCCGGGGTCAAGCGGAAGTTCTCGCGAACCGGGTAAAAGGAACCAACCTTGCCAAATAATTCCTTTAATTGCACGCCGAGGCTCTTGCCGCGGTTGGCCACCATCTCGGCCACCAGCAGGCCGGCGAGCACGCCATCCTTCTCCGGGACGTGTCCGCGAATGGTCAATCCGGCCGACTCCTCGCCGCCGATGGCGATCTTGTCGCCGTTGATCAGCTCGCCTATGTACTTGAAGCCCACCGGCGTCTCATAGAGCGGCACCTTGTGGTACTCGGCCAAGGCATTGATCAGGTTGGTGGTGGCTACGCTCTTGGCTACGCCGTTCTTCCAGCCCCGGGTCTCCACCAGGTAGTCGAACAAGAGGGCAATGACGTAGTTGGGCTGGATGAAGGTTCCGTCCTGATCAAGGATGCCGAAGCGGTCCGCGTCACCGTCGGTGGCAATGCCGAGGTGCGCGCCGATCTGCTTCATTTTGGCTTTGGCGTCGCCGAGCAAGGGATCGTCCGGCTCAGGAGCGTGGCCGCCGAAGAGCACGTCGCGGAAGTCGTGGACCGTTTCGATGGGCACGCCGGCTTCGCGGAGAATGTCAGAGCTGTAGCCGCGGCCGGCACCCCAGAACGGGTCGTAGACGATCTTGATGCCGGACTTGGCGATGGCCTTGAGGTCCACCAGCTCGGCGAGGCGCTTGAGGAAAGCAGGCTTTACGTCAGCGGTTTCGTAGCCCGCAGCCGGTGCGACGGCCAGAGGAACTGCTGCGCCGGCGGTCTGGAGGGCTGCGATGGCGGCCTCGATCTGGCTGGTTACTTCAGGCAGAGCAGGAGCGCCGTCATGGGTGGAGAACTTAATGCCGTTATACTCGGGCGGATTGTGCGAGGCGGTGAAGTTGATGGCGCCGGAGGTCTTGAGGGCGCGCACGGCATAGGCGATGGCCGGCGTGGGCGCGGCCTCGGGAATCACGATGGGCGTGACGCCGGCTGCGGAGAGCACGGCAGCCGCCTCGGCCACAAAACGCTCGCCGAGAAAGCGCGGGTCGCGGCCGACCAGCACGCGGTGCGGTGCCGGCTGGGTCTTTACATAGGCGGCAACGCCCGCCACGGCCAGTCGGATATTGGCCACGGTAAACTGGTCGGCCACCACCGCGCGCCATCCTGAAGTGCCAAATCTGATCGCTGTCGTCATCTTGTCTCTCCACGTGCGGCGTCTGGTTGTGCCGCAAGGTCCATACTGCAACACTCAACGGCGCGGGGCAAGTGGCCGCGTGCATTCTGGGCAAGTGAGTTACCGGTTTTCCGGGGTTCGGAGCGAGGCAATCGCGAGGTAGAGATTTCTGAGTGGCGCGGCGCGAGGAATGCATCGCGGAACTGGGACAAAAAGCGGCGCTTTTGCCTCAAAAAACACTCGAAATCGCCTGTTTTTGCAGGGTTTTTGTGGGGCCTCAGAGAGCCTCATAAATTGTTAAATGTTTGTATATGAACAACTTGATTGGCAAATAGCGAAGGTGCGGCGAACGTACCCCGGGGGGGGTGCCCTCGGGTACTGCCTACCGGCCGGGGACTGGGCCGGGATTGGACTGCATGTTTCTATTGTGCGCGCGGGGAGGAAATAATGTGCAAAAGCAGCGTTCAACCCGGGGCTCGGCTGGGTGAGGGGAGTGGGTTCCCGAATCTTTCGGCTGGTTGGCGCCGGAAGAAAGATTCGGGATCGAAATGGGCGGGAATCCGGTTGCGGCTGGGTTAGGGCTGAGGTTTCCCACCTTCTCCGCGATGAAACTGCGGAGAAGATGGGGCACCCATTTTCAGTGGGAAGGAAAGGGTGGGCCACCTGCCTGGGATAGGTGAAGAAGGAAAGAGGAGCCGGCTCACCCACCTACGGCTCAGTTCTCGGAGGGGGCTTCGATGTAATGGATGACGATGGTATCTACGGTGGCTTTCTGTGTCGTAATCTTCAGGCCGAGTTGATCCTGAAGCGCGCTCGAGACGGCAGATTCCCTGTCGTCTTCCGGGGCGAGGGGCACCTTGTATGTTGCTTTCAGAGGCGTGAGGATGTTGTCACGTTTCGGCGGGCAGGCCGTGGGCACCTAAGGCCAGCGCAGGTTGAGCCTGTCTCTCAGATTGGCCCCCGCCCCACTGTTTGCA
>Ga0255355_1000230_pt1 | contig 37503 bp, 28 predicted proteins | sample HBST75metaG_FD_189943 | JGI IMG/M metagenome (GOLD analysis project Ga0255355, IMG submission 189943) | Peat soil microbial communities from Stordalen Mire, Sweden - H.B.S.T75 | ecosystem: Environmental > Terrestrial > Soil > Wetlands > Peat | place: Sweden: Norrbotten County, Stordalen Mire...
CCCGCCCGCCAGCAGCAAATGGCCCAACAGCAATAATAGGAGGTACTCGAGCCAACCGGTTAGCGAAGTTTATGATTTGTGGCTTCCCAGTAGTTTCCGCAGTTCAGCAATAAAGGCCATGCGGAGATCACGACGCTCGTCTCCCGACAGGTCTCTGCCAATAGCACCTCGACATGACCCGAGGAGTCTACGGTCATACTGGGAGGGAATAATATCTGAATCTCCGATCGCTGCATCAAGCACAGTCTGCGTACCTGGAGGAATTTGGGCAATCAAAGATGCAATGCTCTGGTTCTTCCCCGCTTCAAAGCTAGGCTTCGAGCCGGGCGTTACAGGCAGTACTGCAACTGGCGCTATAGCTTGAGCAACTACGGTAGAGACCGACAGAAATTTTGCAATCTCTGCTTTGCAGATTTCATGTGTGGTGTCAGCTTCTTGGCGAAGGATACGAGACTGTGAACCACTACACGGTTCCAATCCAACAAGATGTACCCTAACGCCGAAGGTCTGCGCAATCTGAACGGCAATCCTGAGATCACCATCTCCGGTAACAACTACCGCATCGGAAATCGCTTGATTACGAGCTAAATCGATCATGTCCGTAACGAGCAACGAGTCGACGCCCTTTTGCTTCCCAGCGCTGTTAATCGTGCCGAGCCGCACCTTTACATCGTCCATATCGGCAAAGGGTGATTTGCTCTACGGTTGGTCCAGATTTCGCTCCGTCATACCAATAAACTCTGAGTAGAGTTCGACCGCCGCTCTGCGTCTGAGCAAGCGTTTTAAGCTGATTGACAATCTCGGAAGCGTTCAAGGTGAGCGATGATCTGCCGACTTTATTGCTACTTAGGTTTGTTGCACCTTGAGCAAATAGGTATCCAGCATCGACAAAAACAGCTACGCGTTCCATGATTGGCCTCACAAATAGTACGAGGCTCCCGCAGGAGCCTCTAAATAGTCCGACGCCAGCTAACACTTCTAGGCGGCGACGGAGTGCTGATAGTATCACATCATGACAAGATTGTCATGAAAAGAAAGGCTACAGGTTCAGCTTCTTGAAGATGCGTTCGGGAATGTGGCGGACGATGAACATGATGGGCAGAAAGAGAAACGGCACATAGAGCGTGTCCACGCGCCTATCGATCGCCTTGACAATGGTTGCGGCCACCTTGTTCACGTCGGCGAACTTCTCCGCGCCCTTCATCCCAGCGGTCATCGAGGTCTTCACCGGGCCCGGCTTGATTGTAATTACGGTCACGCCCTCGTGGTCGACGCGGTTGCGCAGCCCACTCAGGAACGCGGTCAGCCCGGCCTTCGATGAGCCGTACACATAGTTCGACTTGCGCCCGCGCTCGCCCGCTACCGACGACAGCACCGCGATCACCCCTGCATGGCGCTGCAAGCAGTAGTTCGCCAGCCACGTCAGCAGCGAGACCGGAGCCATGAAGTTGGTGTAAACGATCTGCGCCGCGTGCTCGAAATCCTGCTCGCCGCGCGCCTGGTCGCCCAGAATGCCGTGCGCCAGGAAGGCAATGTCCATCCCGGTCAGCGAGTTCACCGCATGCGTCAGCAGCTCGGCGTGTTTGTCTGTGTCGTCCAGATCGGCGACGGCGGTGCCAACGTACGCCGCGCCGCGCAGCTTCAGGTCGGCAGCAACCGCAGCCAGCTTCTCCGCGTTGCGCGCCACCAGAAACAACTGCGCGCCCTCGGCCGCCCAGATGCGGCAGGTCGCCTCGGCGATGCCGGAGGTCGCGCCCAGAACCAGAATCTTCTTTGCGATCTTCAAATTTGGGTCTACAAGAATCGCTGCTGCTACAGGCTGTGTGGCAAGAGTGCTCATAGGGTTGATTTGCCTCCGGTGACGCGCTGCCAAAAACTGGAGTTCAACAGTGGGTCGCGGTATTGCGCGAACCGCTGCCAATGCGGGTAGAAGGCCTGGAACTGCGCCGGAGTCATCGCAGCGTCTTTGGCGGAGTAAAGCCGTCCGCCAAACTCCACTGTCATGTCTCCCAGCCGCTTGAGCAGCGGAAAGGTAAGGTCGGGTTTGATGGGAAAGTCCAGCGCCAGCATGATGCCGGCCTGGGGAAAGCTCATCGTCCCCAGCGAAGGAATCTCGCCGAAGGCCTTTAGCACCGCGAGGAAACTGGCCAAGCCGGACTTGGCGATCTCGCGAAGAATCTCGATCGTCCCCTCCTTCGCGTGCTCCCACGGGATCGCGTACTGGAACTGCACCAGCCCGCGTTTGCCGTACATCCGGTTCCAGTGCAGCACCGCGTCCAGCGGATAGAAGAACGGCTCGTAGTCCTCCACCGTCTTCACATGTGCCTTGATCTGCTTGTGGAAGAAGAGCGAGTTGAACAGGCTGACGGTCGTGTAATTCAGCGCGAATCCCGGCAGGTCGAAGGGGAAGGCCAGCTTCGGCTCGGAAGATGGTTTCAACTTGCCGGGCACCTTCGAGTGTTCGCCCAGCATGAAGATCCCCCGCGCGAAGTTCCTGCCAGTGGATGCGCAATCTACCCAGCTCACCGTGTACTCCACGTCCTGGTAGCGCTGTTTCAGGTCGAGGAACTCGTCGATGCCGTGGAACTGGATGCCCTCGTAGTCGATCTTGCGCGATACGATCGGCCGCAGCCGCAACTGCGCCCAGGTGATGACGCCGGTCAGACCCATCCCGCCGATCGTTGCGGCGAACCAGTCGGCGTTCTGGTTGGGGGAGCAGATCCGCCGGCTGCCGTCCGAGCGCACCAGCTCGAAGCTGGGGACGTGGTTGCCGAAAGATCCCGCGGCCTCGTGGTTCTTGCCGTGGATATCATTGGCAATCGCGCCGCCAAGAGTGACATACTTCGTCCCCGGAGTCACCGGCAGAAAGAACCCGCGCGGCACCGCGAAGTCCAGTACCTTGGCCAGCGACACGCCCGCTTCGGCGGTCAGGATACCGGTCTCGGGGTCAAAGTCGAGCATGCGGTCCATCCCCGTCGTCTGTAGCAGATTGCCGTCCTTCAGCAGGCATACATCGCCGTAGCTGCGGCCCAGTCCCACCGGCAACGCGCCGCCATGCAGCCCGGTCATCACACTGGGGAAATCGCTCTGCCAGTTCAGGGGAACGATCTTTGCGTTGTACTTGGGATACCGGCCCCACGACTCGAACGCGGGAGGCGCGGCCTTTGCTGGTTGCGGTTCAACCACAGGCTGAGACATGGCTACAGAATACAACTTGAGCAGGAGCAGGGTTGATGAAAGCGCATTTTCCGGACGTTACCCTGAGCCGCAACAACTAGGAGGCAGGCTTGCGGCGGACCTGCCCCGGATCGACCAGGTCGGGCGACGCGGGCTGCACCGGCTGGTTGGCCCCGGGATCGACGTAACCCGGACGCTGGCTCACCCACTGCTTGCGCAGGTCGGCGACGGCAATCTCAACCATGGGATGAAACGCCTCGCTCGCCGTGTAATTCAGGATGGAGCGGCGCAGCGAGGGCGTGCCCGCGCGTGCTGCGGTTAGATCGATGCTGCACACCAGCAGTCTGCCGGAACCAACTCTGCACTCGTACAGCAGGCCAAGTTTGAAGTTGCGGTTCCAGTCGTCTATGGGCTGCACGATGGGTTGCAGCGTTGCCGGCAGCGCGTCGAGATTCAGTGCGCGAGCGTCGCCGAGGAGGTCGATCCACTGCCAGTCGCAGTTCGCCTCTGTGGGAAAACCGGCCAAAGCCGGATGCTTCGCATCATTCCACAACCCAAGGAACGTCGTCCCATTGGGATTCATCAGATGGTTCCAGAAGATTGGCACCGTCGAGAGTTTGGGATTGGTTGAGTCAAGATCGGCGGCCAGTGGATGGAAGAGCACTTTTCCGCCGGTTGCCAGGTGAGTCTCTGCCTGAGGCCACGAAGTGGTGACCAACACGCCCGCTGGGACCGCTGTATCGACCTTCGCGGGGTAGAGCCAGAAGTTCCATTCGTTCTTGAAGATGGTCCCCCCGTGCAGCTCGACCAGCAGCTTGTATTGCGCCGGCGCGGGGAGTTTGGAGAGGTCTGCCGAGATGCTTCCCAGCGGAATGTTCTTGCCTCGTGGCACAGCTCGCGCGGGCCAGTTGCCGCTGGCCACGATCTTGCCGGCAGTTGTGACAATCTGCCACTGCGAACTCGCGCTGGCCAGCGGCGCTGGCCCGAAGTGGGCGAGTTCCACCTCGGCCTTCAGAGTCTCCGCCGTGGTGTAGACGCGGTCTTTCAGCCGCGCCAACGGAACTGTTGTGTTGTTGAACTGGCGAAACTCGGCTGGCCCAACGTAGCTCTTCGTCTCCCAGAATGCGTCGAGCAGTCCGATCAGCGCGCCGCCCTGGCCCAGGTAGTCGTGCAGGTCGAGCAGCTCGTACCCGCTGTAGCTGGGCGTGCGCAGGCTGGCCTCGATCTCCTCCTTGTAGCAGGCGACCTGGAAGCGGCCAGAGGCATGCGCAATCTCCTTGTTTCTGGCCAGCAGGTGGTGCTCGGACGCGGAGTCGCGCCAGATCCTGTAGTTGCCGGGAACCATGTACGGCACTTTTACCGGTTCCGGGGCACCGGCGAAGGTGGTTGCCAGCCCGCTGAACTTCTTAATAACGTCGAAGTCCGGGTAGGCGCACCACTGTCCAACCTCGTGGCCGATGCATGGTACGGTAGCCCCGCGCAGCATCGTCTGTAGCGTGTTCTCGTAGTCGGCGCCGAACCAGCCGCGCGGACCGCGAGCCCCCGGTGTCACGAGGAAGTTCGCTGCGTAGGGATGACCGGCGCCTGCGGGGGGTGGAGCAAAACGTCCGGTGCCGTCGGAATACAGCCGCCGCGGATCGGCCTCGCGCCACTTGCTGTCCCACTGCGGAAGCTGCTCCGCATAATGCCCGGCGGGCTCGTTCGTTGCGTTCAGCAGCACCAGCGAAGGATGATTCCCATACGCCTTCAGCAGTCGCGCGGTCTCGTCGTTCAGCACCGCCAGCATCTTGCCGTCCGTGTCGAAGGAGTTCCACATACCGCACTCCGGCTGAAGGTAGAAGCCGAGTTCGTCCGCCGCCGTAAACGCCGCTTCGGGCGGGCACCAGGAGTGAAAGCGCATGCCATTCAGTCCCCACGTCTTGCAGATTCCGATGATCCGCTTCCATGTGGCAACGTCGGTTGCGGGGTAACCGGTGAGCGGAAATCCTCCGCCGTCGTGCGTGGCGCGGAAGTGAAACAGCTCGTCGTTGAGCAGGATGCGCTTGCCATCCGCATGGATCTCGCGCAGGCCGAAGGTCAGTTCGCGCCGATCGTCCGCGTCGCCGCCTGGGCTGGTGAGCCTCAAGGTCAAATGTTGCAGCACTGGCGTGAACTCGCTCCACGCAACCGCGCTGGGCAGAGCCACATCGAGTGTGGCGTCGCCGCCGGTTGCGTCCCAGCTTACGGGCGCAGTGGTCGCGCCAACCGCGAGCTTTCCCGTTCCCGCTTTGCCAGTGGCGTTGCCGATGCGAACCTTGATCTTGGCGGACTTTCCCGCGACGCTGGGAAAGACCTGTGCGTCTTCGATCCACACCGGGCTGGTCGCGGCAAGCTCGATGCGGCCCACAATCCCGTTCCACGCCCCACCCTCACCGTCCGAGACCGAGTGGCCGTCAGCGCGGTACGGCAGGATCATGCGGTTGTCGATGCGGATGGTGAGCCGATGGCTGCCGGGCGCGATGACGCCGAGGTCGTATTCGTGTGGTGCGACCAGTGAGTGGCACGTGCCAATCTCTTTCTCGTCGAGGTAGACCGTAGTTTGCCAGCGCGTGCGCTCCAGCGCGAGGCCGAAGCGCTTGCCGCGCCACGCGAGGGGGACTTCGATCTCGCGCTGGTACCACGCCACGCCGAGGTAATGCTTCACCGGCTGCGAGAGGTATGGCACCTCGACGTGCCCGGGCTTGGTGTAGGCCGCGTACTGCGGCAGCTTGTACCAGGCCATGTCGCGCGGCAGCGCTGCGACAAACTGTGTCTCGGCGACGATCTCGTCGCCATAGCCCTGCGACTGAAGAATTCCGGGCAGAGAGATGCGGGCCGTGTCGGGCAACTCGCGCGAGAACCAGCTTTCTTTAACGCCGCTGTCCTCGCGGTCGAGCGAGAAACACCACTTCCCTGCCAGCGATTGGGCCCCAGCACGCGCCGGGGTAGGCAGAGTGGGAGCAGCATAGAGCGCCGCGTGTGCGGCCGTAGCACCGGTGAGGACAAGAAATCTGCGGCGTGAGAGGCGAGTGGAGATGGGCATTTGTTGCTCCTGCGCAGGTGGAACGAGCTTCTATGGTGGTAAGCGGGCGGTTTGTGCTCGGGTATTTTGGCGAGATAAGTCTAAATATTTGTCCTAACTATGTACATGCCTCCGGTGTCCCACGGTTGCGGCGGCGCTGTTCATCGGAAGCCCTGGTCGGGGCGGAAGGCGGTGACGTGGTTGCTGACGAAGGTGACGGCCATGGGCTTGCCCACGTTGTCGAAGACCACCATGCGGTTGCCGTAGTCCTTGCTCGCGCTCTTGGAGACCTGGCCGAGCGAGAGCTCGACCTGACGCTCGTTCATGCCCAGAATGACCTGGTGGGCATCGACCGCCTGCCAGACCTTGGGCCCCCAGTGGTTGAAGAGCTGGTGCGGGTCGTCGTAGAAGAAGATCTCGTCGTTGGCGAAGGTGTAGTCGCCGGCCTCCTTGAAGCCTACGGGGACGGCGTAGAGCTTGGCCGGGTCGGTCGACTTGGGCATGGTGAAGGCGAGCAGGACCTGCTTGTCGCCGCCGCGAATGCGGAAGGTGGCGGACTTGGGCGCGACCTGCTCGAATGCGTCCTTGATGGCCAGCGGTTCGGCCCCGAGCAGGGTTCCGGCGGAGTGCGCGTAGTCCGCGCGATGCGCCGTGCAGGGGTAGTAGTCGAGCTGGCCGCCGGCGGAGACCCAGACGGTGGCGCCAATCAACTGCTTCACGTCGGCCAGCGACGAGGGGCGCTGCTGCTTCAGGAAGACCAGCTCGTCGGGGTCCACCGTGGCGGTGGCGGCGGGAGCTTCCGGCCCAGGTGCATTGCGCTCGTGGTGGATCATCGCGATGCGGATTGCCAACGCCAGCAGCAGCGCTAGAGTTATGCCGATTGCCGTTCTCTTGCCTGTTGTCATAACTTCCCCCGCTTTTCGCAACTATCATCCTGCAACTAACAACCTGCAACCTGCAACTAACAACTGCTTCTAATCCGGTGGCTCGGCGGTGCTCTGTTGCAGATTGGCCTGCATCAGCGACTCGGTGGTGAGTTCATCGATCTGGCGCAGAGCGGGAAAGAGCGTGCTGGCCATTCCGGTGACGATCAGCGCTCCAATGCCTCCGGCAACCACCGCGCGCACCGCGCCCCACCACTGCGCGGTCTGGCCGCTCTCGTAGCCGCCAAGCTCATTGGACGCGCCGACAAAGATGCCATTGACGGCGCTGACGCGACCGCGCAACCAGGGCGGCGTGGCCAGTTGCAGAATACTGGCGCGGATCACCACGCTGACCATGTCGCTTGCGCCCACGAATACCAGCGCGAGCAGGCTGATCCACATGGTGTGCGAGAGGCCGAAGACCACCGTTGCGGCGCCGAAGATCGCGACGCAGATGAGCATCCGCTTGCCCGCATCGCGCTTGACGGGACGCACCGTCAGCACCAGCGAGACAATGAGTGCGCCGAGGGCGGGCATCGCGCGCAGCAGACCCAGGGCGCGCGGCCCGGCGTGCAGAATGTCAACGGCAAAGATGGGCAGAAGCGCCGTGCGCCGCCCAAAAACACGACAAAGAAATCCAGCGAGATGGAGCCAAGCAGCAGCTTGGCGCGCAAGACGTAGCGGAAGCCGGCCAGCATGGTCTCCAAATTGAAGGCGTTCTTGACCATGCGCACCGGGCGGGTGCGCATCATCCCCACCAGCACGAGGAAGGCCAGCAGGGTCACCAGGCTGAAAACGTAGACAACGGCCGCGCCGTTCCAGCGCGCGAGGAAGCCGGTGAGGCGCAGGGTATAGAGCAGGCCGCCAACCGCAGGCCCGGCGATGTTGGCGATCTGGAAGACGATGGCTCCCCAGGTGACTGCGTTGACGAAGTGGCGCTTGGGAATCAGGCTGGGCAAAAACGCCGAGGAGGCCGGGCTGCTGAAGGCGCGGCCCATCCCCACGCCGAAGAGCACAGCATAGATGGGCCAGACGCGGCCATTGGGGTGCAAGGCAAAGCGCATCAGCGCGAGGGTGCAGCAGGCCTGGGATGCGTAGCAGACGAGGATGACGGTGCGGCGGTCGTAGCGGTCGGCGACGTGGCCGGCGGCGAGCATGAAGAGAATGATGGGAGCAAAGAGCGTTAACCCGGTGAGGCCGAGATAGAGCGGCGAATGAGTGATCTGGTAGACCTGCCAGGCCACGGCGATGAACTGTGCCTCCGCGCCCAGGATGACCAGCAGGCGCGCCGTCTGGTAGAGGCGGAAGTCGCGCGAGAGAAACGCGCTGCCCGCGCCGATCTCCGCACCATACTCCACAACCCCAGTTTGGCCCTCTGCCATGTTGCCTATGGTTTCATAAACCCGGCGGCGAAGGAACGAGAGATTGTTATCGGCCGAGGTATTGGTTGTACTGGGTTTCGACGACGCCGGTGTTGCGGGCCAGCATGAGCTTGGCCTGGTTGAACTCGAACTCGGTGGCGACGAGGCGGCTCTGGGCGGCGGCAAGCGCGGCCTGCGCCTCGACGACGGGGAGGTTGTCGGCGACGCCGGCGCTGAAGCGGTCGCGCGTGTCGGCGAGCGCCTGGCTGGCCAGCTCGACGTTGCTGCGCGCCACTTTCACCAGCTCGGCGGAGGACTCGACGTCCATGCGGCTGGCGCGGATTTGGGCGTCGATGGTGACCTTGAGCGAGTCGATCTGGCGTTGCAGGGAGATCTGCTGGGCGGTGGCCACCTCGCTCTCGCCGCGGAACCGGCCCTCCTCGAAGATGGGAATCTTCAGCGTTCCCTGGGCGGAAAAGACGCCATGGTAGTTGCCGTGGGTGATGCCGACGACGCCGTAGTCGCTGTTGAAGGAGAGCGATGGGAGGCGCTGGTACTTGACCGCTTTCTGCGCGCGCTGGGCGACCTCAAGCTGCGCGGTGAGCGTGAGCAGGTCCTGGCGCCGCTGGTAGGCGAGGGCACGGGCCTGGTCGAGCGGCATCTCGGCCAACTCGGCGTAGGGCACCCCATCGGTAAGGGTCAGCTCCTGTTCGGCGGGCAGGCCGAGGAGGCGGTTGATTGCGATCTTGTCCTTGGCGAATGTGTTCTGGGCGCGCACCAGCGCCTGCTGCTCGTTCTGTAGCTGCACGCGGGCGCGCAGCACGTCGAGATTGATGCCGACGCCGGCGTCGTGGGCGAGCGTGGCCTGGCGCAGCACCTCTTCGTCCGCGGTGACGAGCGCCTGGGCGTTGGCGATCTGCGCCTGGTCGGCCAGCGCGGCCAGATACTGGGTGCCGACCGCCTCGACCACGCCTCCGCGCACATTGAGCGTGTCCATGGCGACGACATCGGAGGCCTTCTTCGCTGCCTGGTAGAGATAGAAGTCGGTCAGGTTGAAGAGGACCTGGTTGGCGCTGAACTGCGCGCTGGTGGTATCTACCTTCTGAATCGAGCTGAAGGTCCCTGGAGCGATGCCGAAGGCCGCCAGCGACGAGGGCTTGAATCCCATGGCGGCGAGGTTGAGTTCAAGCGTGTTGGTGTAGGCGGTGGCCCGCATGTTGGGAAGCAGCGCAAAGAAGACGCCGAGAATCTGCCCGTGGACGGACTGCTCGGTTTGGGCCGCCAGCAGCACCTGCAGGTTGTGCTTCAGCCCGCGGTCGATGGCGTCGTCGAGCGAGAGCGGCAGAGCGCCCGGGGTGGCCTGCTCCACACGGAAGCGAACCCCCGAGCTTGCCCCCGCCTGAGCCGTGAAGCTGAGGTTCGTGAAGGCCCGATCGGCGAGTGGCTGGCCTGCCGCGCGGTCCACGGATGTTGCCGGCAGCGCGGCCACCAGAGTACTGGGAGCCATGGGGAGGGACGCGTTCTGCTGCGCCCGCGCCAGACCGCCAGCCCCGGCATACGCCAGCACCAGCATCGACACGCATGCAACTGCGCTGCGCCGGGTGCGCCTGCGAAGCCGCGCTCTTGCGGCGGAACAATTCGACTGGAATAAAATAAGCACGCTCATTATCAGTTTAGTGCGTTCCGGCCCCGGCGGGGGTACCAAACTTGCCCCCTGCGAGACAACGATTATGGATTGTGCATGGAAAGTTTGCTGATATATGCTCTCTGTGTTTGCAGGTATATGTTATCTATGAGGATACAACTTTGACCCCTCTCATTTTCCCCACTATTTTCTTCCCCGCTATTGGCGTCTTCTGGATCTTCCTGATCTGGGTCCTCTGGAAGATCGTGCAATCCCTTCGAGGCATCGATCTTAGCCTCAAGGGCGCGGACGCGAGCCTCAAGGAGATTTCGGACAGCCTCAAGAACAAGAGCTAAAACGAATTCTTTGAGCCGCCGGATGACGGCAAGGCGTTTCGAGGATCAGCGAATTTGCACCAGACCCGCATCGGCTCCAGGGTTGGCGCCATGCGCGCCGCCGGGAGTGATCTGCGAGGTCTGCGGGGCGCGCCAGTGGTCGATGTAGCTGACCTGGTGGACGCAACTGATGGTGCAGTTGGGTGCGCAGCTCTTCTCGGTGAGGAACTCGCGCTGTAGGTCTGCCTTGCCGTACTGGGCGAGCGGAACACCGGGGTATCCGCGCTGCTGCGAACAGTAGTGAACCAGCCCGAACTCGCAGATGTAGAGGTATCGCGCGCCCGCGCGGCATCGCCAGTCGTTGGGCTGGCCGTTGGCGATCGCCTCCTGAAAATGGTTGAAGCGGGAGTAATTTCGTCGCGTCAACCGCCGCACCTTGTCCCACACCGTGCGTTCCGCCTCGCCCAGCGGCTTCAACTGCCCGCTGCCATCGTGAATAATTCCGATGGTCGAGGAGAATCCCAGCGCCAGCGCCCGCCTGCTTACCGTCAGTGCGTCGGTCGGATTGGCAATTCCGCCGCCCACCACGGAGTTGATGTTGACGTGGAAGTCGGCGTGTTCGGCCAGCATCTTCAGCTTGGCGTCCAGCACCTTCAGGCTCTTCTTCGAGACCGCGTCCGGCATCACGTTGTCGATGGAGATCTGCATGTGGTCGAGTCCGGCGCGGTTGAGGCGTGCGATGCGGTCCGGCATCAGCAGATAGCCGTTGGTGATCATTCCGGCGATTGCGCCGGTGCGGCGGATGCGCGCAATGATGCGGTCGAGTTCGGGGTGCAGCAGCGGTTCGCCGCCGGAGATGGTGATGACCGATGTGCCGAGGCGGCCCAGCTCGTCGATGCGCCGCTCCATCTCCTCGATGGGCACGGGGTCGGAGACGGCGTCGAACTCGTTGCAGTAGGCGCAGGAAAGATTGCAGCGGCGCATGGGCACAATGTGCGCCATGTAAGGATGCGCGGTGTCGAGCAGCGCCGAGCCGATCGAACCCAGCTCGCGCAACTTGCGCGTCGCAGCCTTCCATCGGCGCTGCACGTTCCCGGGACGTCGCGAAGCTGTATTCTCAAAGGCCATCGTTGATGGATTAATTACATAATCGCTAGATTCATTGAATCACACCCCAGCCGCGCAGAGCGACCCGGCCATGATGCGCAGCGGTCGTGAAGCGCAGCAGGACAGCTCCGGGGCTGCGCGGCACAACTGCTATCCCCGTCGAGAGCGTGGATGCAGTAGCATGGCAGACGAGGGGCCCATAGCTCAATTGGTCAGAGCAGCGGACTCATAATTCTATAGAGGGGTTTTAGCCCACGTTTAGTTCAACGCGCCGGGTCTAATCCCACCGTCTTCAGGCGGTCAGCTTTAGCAAGCTCCTAAAATGTTGTGAGGGGCAGGCTGAAATGGGCGAGTATGGGACAAGCGGGCACGCGCTATGGGACATCAAATATCACCTGATCGTGGATCACGAAGTATCGGTACCCTATATTGCGTGGAGAAGTGGCAGAGCGTGCCCGCGATGTGATTCGGCAGATATGCCGGGCTCGTGAGGTGAGGATCGTGCGCGGGGCGGTGTCACCGGATCACATCCATCTGCTGGTGTCGGTACCGCCGTTGTTGTCGGCAGCGAAGTTGGTGCAGTACGTGAAAGGGAAGTCAAGCCGAGAGTTGCAGCAGGATTTTCCTCATTTGCGCAAGAGATACTGGGGCCAGCACATGTGGGCGCGGAGCTACTTTTGCGCGACGGTGGGCGTAGTGGATGAGAAGACGATCATGGAGTACATCGAGAACCAGAAGTGGGATGACGATGCGGAGAGCTTCAAGATAACGGAGCCCACCAAGCCTTAAGCCGGCTTGAGCCGGGAGCCCTTCAGGCGGCTTCTAGCCGCAACTGCGACCTTCAGTCGCAATACAACCTACCGGCTTCAGCCGGTAGCGGTTTAGACGACTTTGCCCGTAACCAGTCTGCAATGACGACTTTGGCGTCCGGCTCCCTAGCAATCGCCTGATTCCATTGCACTTGGACGAATTTCAACCGAAACGGGGGTGGGGGGGTGAAAAGAACAAAAGACGAACAAAAGACGAACTAGCGCCTCGATTCTGAGACACAGGTCTTCGCCGACTAGCGCCCGGTCCTCGCGCCACGGGAAATCGCCGCAGGCAGTGGCCCCGGAGTTCCCGTCGTCCGCAGGTATGCCGCCGCCGCGGTCAGCCGCACGGGATACTTCGTATCGGCAAACAGCGCGTAGATCGCCATCGACGTCGCCTGGTCGTGATAGTCGGCCAGCGCCTTGGCCGCTGCAGCGCGCACCGCCGGGTCCTTGTCCGCCAGCGCGGCCTCCAGCTCCTTGTGGATCGGCTCCGTCTTCTCCTGCGCAATCTGCTCGATCGCCGCGACGCGCGTCAGGTCGCCGCCATTCTGGTGGATAAATTCGAACGCCGCGATCCCATAGCCAAACGGCCCCAGAAACATCGTCGCGCCCTGCATGACGCCCAACCGCGCCATCATCGCCGGATTGTGCAGGTCCTTGTCGATCTTGTGCTCCGTCCCGTGCATCTTCGTCGGCCCCGCGCTGCGCTCTGCATCCACCACCGCCATCAGGATGTCTTCGCCGGACTTGTCATTCATCTTCCACAGCGTCATCGCCGCGGTGAACGCAACCTCCGGCTCCTTGTCGTCCAGCAGATTGCGCAGATTGGCCGCGAGGTTGCGGTCCTTCGTCTGTCCGGCCGCAAGCGCCGCCGCGGTGCGAATGTCGAGGTCCGGTTCCGTCATCGCATCGGCGATCATCTTTTCCGAGCGTGGACTGCGCAGCAGGCTAAGCGCCGCCAGGGCCTGAATCCGCGTCTGCGTATGCTTCGCATCATTCGCCGCATCGGTCAGGATCTTCCACGCCGCAACCGTCCGCTGCCCGGGAGTCGCCGTGGGCGATAGCGACACCGCCGGCGCTTCCTCTTCATTGCCCGCCGCCACAGGATTGCCCGCCGCCGCGCTGGCAGGCTTGGCAGGAGCACTCTGGGCCCTCCCCGCCGCATTCGCCATGCAGGCAAGAGCGAGCAGAAGCAGCCCGCCCCGCTTCCAGTTGAAGAGATTTTTTCGCTCACGGTTGGCTGTAGCTTTCATCTCTGCCTCCACGTTCCGCTCCCGTCCATCACGATCTGTCTATAGTGTGATGCGAAATTCTGAAGTTGCCCCGGTGAATTGCGAGAAAAAAGGCCGCCGGCAGACTGCAACCGCCTCGTTGTGGGCTTGCAACAGACCTATAATGCTAGACTCATCCCGGTCGCTCTCACGAGAGGGCCTCGGTCGCCAATATGCTATTCAAAGCCCGCAGCGCCGCCGTCTATGGCATCGACGCCCACATCATCGACGTGGAGGTCGACTTCTCCGGCGTGGTCCTTAACAAGGAAGAGTTCAGCACCGTCGGCCTGCCCGACGCCGCCGTGCGCGAGAGCCGCGACCGCGTTCGTTCGGCGATCAAGAACTCCGGCTTCGACATTCCTCCCACGCGCATCACCATCAACCTCGCGCCCGCGGACATCAAAAAAGAAGGCTCCGGATTCGACCTTCCCATCGCCATCGGCATTCTGGGGGCCTACGGCGGTCTGCATATCAAGGACATCTCCAACTTCCTTCTGGTCGGCGAGCTCGGCCTCGACGGCACGCTGCGCGCGGTGCAGGGAATGCTGCCGATTGCGATCGCCGCGCGAGCCAAGGGGATCAAGAACCTCGTCATTCCGGCCTCGAATGCGCGCGAGGCCGCTGTCGTCGAGGGCGTCAACGTCTATCCCGTGCAGACGCTCAGCGACGTGCGCGAGCTGCTCAACTCCGCCGCGCTCGGTGGCATCAAGGCGACTCCGCTGCGCATCGAGGCCGCCAGCCTGCTCGACGAGCTGCAACACTTCCCCTACGACTTCAAGGACGTGCGCGGGCAACAGGTGGCCAAGAGGGCGCTAGAGGTCGCGGCCGCCGGTGGACACAACGTTCTGATGATCGGCCCGCCCGGCTCCGGCAAGACCATGCTGGCCAAGCGGCTGCCGTCGATCCTTGCTCCGCTGCGTTTTGAAGAGGCGCTGGAGACCACCAAGATCCACTCCGTCGCCGGCGTGCTGGACGCCGACCGCGGCCTGGTGACGCACCGCCCCTTCCGCGCGCCGCACCATACCATCTCCGACGCAGGGCTGATCGGCGGAGGAGTGATTCCGCGACCCGGCGAGGTCTCGCTGGCGCACAACGGCCTGCTCTTCCTGGACGAGCTGCCCGAGTTCCCGCGCAACGTTCTCGAAGTCCTGCGCCAGCCGCTGGAAGACGGCACCGTGACCATCGCCCGCGCGGCGATGTCGCTCAGCTTTCCCGCGCGCTTCATGCTGGTTGCCGCCATGAACCCATGCCCCTGCGGCTACTTCAACGACAAGTCGCGCGAGTGCATGTGTACGCCGCCCATGATCCAGCGCTACGTCAGCAAAGTCTCCGGCCCGCTGCTGGACCGCATCGACATTCACATCGAGGTTCCCGCCGTGCAATACAAAGAGCTGCGCGGAGGCGCCTCCGCCGAAGGCTCCGCCGAGATTCGCGCCCGCGTCCTGGCCGCCCGCGAACGCCAGCACGTTCGCTTCGCCGTCCCGCTGAATAGCCAGCCCGAGCGCGGCAAAGCCTCGGCCAAGTCCGCCGCCAAGCCCATCTTCTCCAACTCGCAGATGAACACCCAGCAGATCCGCACCTTCTGCGAGCTCTCGCCCGACGCCGAACGCCTGCTGGAGCGCGCCATGCAGCAGCAGGGCCTCACCGCCCGCGCCCACGACCGCATCCTCAAGGTCGCCCGCACCATCGCCGACCTCGGCGGCGAGCCCGACATCGCCGTCAAACACATCGCCGAGGCCATCCAATACCGCACGCTGGACCGCAGCTACTGGGCATAGTCCGCAGCGACCAGACCTGAACACTGAAATTGATGATTCTAATTGTTTTCCTTGGCTAGTTCCGACTTCTTGCGTCGGCTCGTACAGCCTTCGTTCTCTGGCGAATGGCCTTATGGACTTTTCCCCAGCGCCTCGCAACTTCCCATTTATGGAAGATTAATTTTCGCAACTTCCCAAAATAAGTATTGACTCGGCCAGCTATACCGTTTATCTTTCTTATAACAAGTTGTTCCACGCTGGACAGTCCGCAAGTTAGGTTTGGGCGGGTTCACAGCAATGAAGCCTCGCCTCTGCTCGTGTTAGTTCACAGGAGTGCAGCCCGCTCCGAATTGCATGAGATGTCGATATATATCAAATGAGCGCGGGGTTCTGCGCCACACAGAAGTATTGTCTTAAGATCACGCTTCAGGAATAAAAATATTCTTTGGATAGGCCGTAGCCACCTCCCGTTCCTTGCATCTCATCAGTTTAGGGTATGGAGTTGCGGCCTTAGTACTCGCCCATTAGTTCCTCAAGTCATTTTAATTCAACAGTTTATAAAGTAAAATTTCGACATGGGAGATCGCACTTGCGGTTCGAAGCAAGTCGATGCCAGGCTCGGCATTACGCCCTTCGCCGCGACGAAACGAAAGGAATCTTTATGCGCTCAGACCTAATTTTTGGAGCACTCACTCACGTCACCAATCGCTACGAGCTCTGTCAGCTTGCCTCCAAGGCAACCCGCAAGCTGCACAAGCCCAACACTCGTGTCCAGGACACCACCAACGAAGTCTTCGATCGCTTCAAGGACACCATTCCCATGGACGCAGCCTCTGAGACGGTCGTCGACAGCCTTGAGGAACGCCGCGCGGCCTGACCCGCGCGGCCCTGCCGCCACTTCTCTGCAATGGAAGTCCATCTGCATCAACCCCCTCCCGTCAGCGTATAATTCATTTCATCCCATAAGCTGCTGCGGCACACCGCACGGTCCCTCCTTCTGCAAAGCAGGCTCTGTCAAGCGTTTCCCGCCCGGCAACTCCCCTCCTCAGTTCCAAATCCCCCCGAAATCTCAGGTAAATCATGACAATATCCGAACTTAAAGATCACAATATCGCCGAACTGACCAAGCTGGCCCGCGGCCTCGACATCGCCGGAACCAGCGGTCTGCGCAAGCAGGACCTCATCTTCAAGATTCTTCAGGCCCAGAGCGAAAAAGAGGGCCACATCTTCGCCGAGGGCGTGCTGGAGATCCTGCCCGACGGCTATGGCTTTCTGCGCTCGCCCGACTACAACTACCTGCCGGGGCCGGACGACATCTACGTCTCGCCCTCGCAGATTCGCAAGTTTGACCTCAAGACCGGCGACACCATCAGCGGCAACGTCCGCCCGCCGCACGAGGGCGAGAAGTACTTCGCGCTGGTGAAGATCGAGGCCATCAACTTTGAGTCGCCAGAAGAGACCAAGAACAAGATCCTCTTCGACAACCTCACCCCGCTCTACCCCGAGGAACGGATCAAGATGGAGACCGACCGCGAGCACATGTCCGGCCGCGTGATGGACCTGCTAACCCCGGTCGGCAAGGGCCAGCGCGGGCTGATCGTAGCCCCTCCCCGCACGGGCAAGACCATGCTGCTGCAGTCGATTGCAAACTCCGTCACCACCAACCACCCGGAGATCGTCCTCATCGTGCTGCTCATCGACGAGCGCCCCGAAGAGGTCACCGACATGCAGCGCAGCGTCAAGGGCGAAGTCATTTCGTCAACCTTCGACGAACCCGCCGCCCGCCACGTCCAGGTCGCTGAGATGGTTATCGAGAAGGCCAAGCGCCTGGTCGAGCACAAGCGCGACGTCGTCATCCTGCTGGACTCCATCACGCGCCTCGCGCGCGCCTACAACACCATCGTTCCGCCCTCCGGCAAGGTCCTCTCTGGCGGCGTCGATTCCAACGCGCTGCAACGCCCCAAGCGCTTCTTCGGCGCGGCCCGCAACATCGAGGAGGGCGGCAGCTTGACGATTATCGCCACTGCGCTGGTCGATACCGGCTCGCGCATGGACGAGGTCATCTTCGAGGAGTTCAAGGGCACCGGCAACATGGAGGTCATCCTCGACCGCAAGCTGGTCGATAAGCGCATCTTCCCGGCCATCGACATCCAGCGCTCCGGAACGCGCAAAGAAGAGCTGCTGATCCCGAAAGAGGAGCTCTCGCGCACCTGGATTCTGCGCCGGGTCATCAACCCGCTCTCCCCGGTCGAGGCCATGGAACTGCTCACCGACAAACTGGCCAAGACCCGCAACAACCAGGAGTTCCTGCACAACATGAGCTCCATCTAATCGGCCCTACCAGTAAAACGGGCACCCCACAACTCGATTCTGAGATGTGGGGTTTTTCATTTGAGCAAGGATTGGGTGACCCATTCATCGCGCATTTTGCGATGAGCGGGCATTCGTGCCACGCGCGAACCACCATTCAACCTGCCAAAATCCTCTCCACGATGTAAAGTGGATGACACGCGCAGGGATACGAAACGATGCATCCCCAATGCGCGACAGAGCTTCGAGGGAGATCAGGCATGGGCAAGTGGACACGACGCGACTTGGTGAAGGCTGGCCTGGCGGCATCGGCCGGAGTGATGACGAGCAAGAACCTGCTGGCCGAATCGGGCGATTCGCGAGTGGCGGCTTCGGCTCCCCCGGCTGCCCAGTCTGGCGCGAGTCATATTGACCCAAACCAGCCCAACACGCTGCGCGAGCGGCTTCGGCTGGACTTCGGCTGGCGTTTCGCCCTGGGCAATGCCAACGACCCAGTCAAGGACTTCGGCTTCGGCAAGCTGAGCGGATCGGGCACCTTCGCCAAGGCGGGGAATGTGGGCGGGCCGGCATCGCCGCGCTTCAACGATTCGGAGTGGAGCAAGGTCGATCTGCCGCACGACTGGGCGATCGACCTTCCCTTCGTCGACAACAACCCGCCGCTGGTGGGGCATGGCGCTAAGGCCTTGGGCCGCGAGTATCCCGAGACCAGCGTTGGCTGGTACCGGCGAGAGTTCGTGCTGCCGGCCAGCGATGCAGGGCGGCGCATCTCTGTCGAGTTCGATGGAATCTTCCGCAACGCGACAGTCTTCTTCAACGGCCATTTCATCGCCGAGAACATGAGCGGCTATGCGCCGCTGCATCTCGACCTGACGGACTTCGCCAACTTCGCGGACAAGGCTGCGATGGACCGCGCCGCGGCGGACCAGGCAAGGCTTGCGGCAGCGGGCACGGACGCAGCAGCGGCGGCGCGCATCAAGGCGGGGATGCAGACGCCAGGTTCGAATGTCCTGGTTGTACGGGTGGATGCGACGCTCGACGAGGGATGGTTCTACGAGGGCGCGGGCATCTATCGCCATGTGTGGCTCAACAAGACCGCGCCGGTGCACATCGCGCGCTGGGGAAATTATGTACGGTCCGACTTCGGGACCGTTACCGGTGTGGTTACAAACGCCGATCAGGTCTCAATCCGTATGAACACCGAGGTCATCAACGACAGCGACGTTGACGTTGTCGGTCGAGTTCATGCGGCACTGGTGGACGACGCGGGAAAGACCGTGGCGACGGCGGTGTCGGAGCAGGCGACGATTGAGGCCCGCGACGAAACCGTCTTCGTGCTGCATACGATTGTGTGGCATCCGGATATCTGGTCGCTGGAGTCGCCCAACCTGTACCGTGCGGTGACAACGGTCGAGGTGGACGGCAACATTGTCGATCAGGATGCGGAGACGTTTGGCATTCGCACCGTGCGCTTCGATGCGAACAAGGGGTTCTTCCTCAACGGCAAGCCGGTGAAGATCAAGGGGACGTGCAACCACCAGGACCACGCGGGCGTGGGCGAGGCCATTCCGGACCGCATTCAGGCGTACCGGCTGGAGCGGCTGCAGTGGATGGGATCGAACGCGTGCCGCACCTCGCACAACCCGCCAACGCCGGAGTTCCTGGACGCCTGCGACCGCATGGGAATGCTGGTGATGGACGAGACGCGCATGATGTCGTCCAACCCGGAGGGAATGAGCGAGTTGGAGCGCCTCATCAAGCGCGACCGCAACCATCCCTGCGTGGTGATCTGGTCGCTGGGAAACGAAGAGCCGGAACAGGGAAACACGCGCGGCGCGCGCATCGTGAAGACGATGAAAACGCTGCAACAGAAGCTCGATCCGACGCGCCTCTCGACGACGGCGATGAACAATGGTTACGGCGGCGTGGGCGTCTCCACCATAGTGGATGTGCAGGGCTTCAACTACAACGACGGCCAGATCGACAAATTCCACCAGGACTATCCGGCGCAGCCGATGATCGGCACCGAGACGGCCAGCACCGTGGCCACGCGCGGCATCTTCGCCAACGATAAGGTGCGCGGATATATGAGCGCGTACGACACGGAGAAGCCGCGCTGGGGCAATACCGCCGAGGAGTGGTGGTCGTTCTACGCTGAGCGCGAGTGGCTGGCAGGCGGCTTCGCCTGGACCGGATTCGACTATCGCGGAGAGACCACACCGTATACATGGCCCTGCATCAGCTCGCACTTCGGCATTCTCGACACTTGCGGCTTTGCCAAGGACACGGCCTGGTACTACAAGGCGTGGTGGGGCGCCGAGCCGATGCTGCACATTCTTCCCCACTGGAACTGGGCGGGCAAGGAGGGCCAGGAGATCGAGGTCTGGGCCTATTGCAACCAGGAGAGCGTCGAACTGTTCCTCAACGGCGCAAGCCTTGGTTCGCAGCCGGTGAAGAAGAACGGTCACCTGGTGTGGAAGGTGAAGTACGCGCCGGGAACGATTGAGGCGCGCGCCAGCAATGGCGGCAAGGTCGTGCTCACCGACAAGCGCGAGACGGCTGGCCCCGCGACAAATCTCCTGGTTACGGCGGACCGGTCGAAGATCAAGGCCGATGGGCAGGACCTGGCTGTAATCAACGTGGCGATTGTCGATGCGCAGGGCCGGCTCGTGCCTGAGGCGAACAACAAAGTGACGTGGACGGTGGCAGGGCCAGGCAGCGTGATCGGCGTAGGCAACGGGGATCCCAGTTGCCACGAACCGGACCGCGCCAGTGAACGCAGCGCCTTCAACGGGCTTTGCATGGCAATCGTGCAGAGCAAGCGTGGCCAGGCCGGGGCGGTGGTGGTCACGGTGGCCTCTCCGGGGCTGGCGACGGCGACGGTTGCGGTATCGAGCGAGACTGCGCCGATGCTTCCCGCGGTGTAGATATGGGGCGCTGTATCGTTGCAAGTTCTCCCGTCTTTCATGCAAGGCGGGAGAACTGCTGCCTTTGGCTCTGCGCCGCTGACCGCATAAAGCGGCGCGCTGGCGTTATCCTTTAAGAACAATGAAATTTTTGCTGCGCTGTGTAGTGTTGTTCTGGTTGCTTGGGATGGGTGGTGCGCGGATGGCCCGCGCCGTCGAGGTGAAGGTCTCGGCGCAGGCACTGGAGCGGACCCTGCGCACGCAGCTCTTCAACGGCCCCGAGGGCCGCTACTACATGCGCGGCGATGCAACCTCGCCCTGCTCCGTCTACGCCGAAGACCCGCACGTCACCTTCAAGGAAGACCGCGTCGTGGTGCAGGTCCATACCAGGGCGAAGCTGGGCAAGTCGATCGGCGGCAAGTGTCTCGGCGTCTCGATGAACACGGACGCGGAGGTCTCGGTCGTCCCCGATGCCGAGGGCGAGTCGGTGGGTTTTCGCGATGCGAAGATCGAGCGCGTCAGCGAGTCCAGGGAACTGAACTTCCTGCTGGAGCCATTCCTCAGCCACAAGCTGCCCTCGCAGATGAAGCTGAACGCAGCGGAGCTGATGCGCAAGGCGCTCAGCCAGTCGGTCGCCTCCACCGGCTACGCCATCACGCTGGACACGCTGAAGCTGCACTCGATGATGGTGGACCACGCCGCGCTGACCATCGATATGGACGCCGCCATGAGCATCGACTGAGTCGTCGAAGAGCCATTTGCGCCCGGAGTGTGGCACCCTTGAAGCATGACACTTGACCCAATCCAGATTCGCGTCCTCGGCGCGTTGATTGAAAAAGAGATTGCCACGCCGGAGAACTACCCGCTCTCCCTCAACGCGCTCGTCAACGCCTGCAACCAGCGCTCGAGCCGCGATCCCGTCATGAATGTGACCGAAGAAGAGGCGCGCCAGGCGCTGCACTCGCTCGAAGACATGGGTCTGACCTCGGTGGTGCGCTCCAGCCGCGTGGACAAGTACGAGCACTGCATCCGCACCGTGCTGAACCTGCGCCGCGACGAGACGGCTCTGCTCTGCCTGCTATTTCTGCGCGGGCCGCAGACGCCGGGTGAACTGCGCTCGCGCGCCGACCGCCTCCATAGCTTCGACGGCCTCGACGCGGTTGAGAGCACGCTGGCGCGCATGACCGCAGACTCCACAGGCGACGAACCTTCAGGAGCGCGGCCCCTGGCGGTTGTGTTGCCGCGTCAGCCGGGATCGCGCGAGTCGCGCTACGCGCATCTGCTTGGCGGCCCGATCGACACAGCCGTGCGCGGCTCCAACTCCGCGGAGTTGCTCCCGCGCAATCCTTCCGCAATCGAACAGGCCTCGGATTCAGCCACGGAGTCCGCAACCGCCGCTCGCATCTCCGCGTTGGAGGCCGAGGTCGCGGCACAGCGCGCAGCCGTCGCGCAGTTACAGGAATCGCTCGCGCAGTTGGAGTCCAGACTGAATGACGGACCGCCCGCGGCAGGTACTCGCATAGCGCAGAGAACCCCGTAGGCATCGACTCCGTCGCGGGGTTGATTTCGTCCGCGTCGGCAAGGCTGATTTTGAAGCGCGCATGGGACGAAGACATACATTTGCGGCAGATAACGCATGAGTATCCAGTATTTTCAGCCAGATGTTGCATTTGTTTTCCCGCCACCAGTTCGAGCAGGCTGTTCGTGAACACCGCGTCGAGCGCCATGCCCCCTGCCTTCGGTGAGGACGGTATAGCTGGGCAGCAGTCCCTGATGATCGAGCAGCAGATGGCAGGTGGCCCAGATCTGAAATGGCCACAACTCAGGCGCCCCACATCTTAGATTGTTCAGTCTCATGACATTCTTTCCACATTGTCTCGGGACATCCTTTGCACTTCTGCGCTTGCGCCGCAAGTGCAATCAGCCCAGCGCCCCGCATTCTGTCACATGTCCCCGGCAACGAACTCGACCCAGAATCCGGCAACGACTACATGTTCGTCCGATGCCTCCGATACAAATTGAGCCTTGAAGACCGCCATGTGGTTCCTGCGTGGTCGTCTGCTCATCTGCTCTCCTCTTCCCAGCCATCTTAGGCTGCGGGTGAACAGTTCCTTCACTTACCCCCCCTGTCCGAATTTGCGAACCAGCTCTCTCTCGCGGTTTCTTTTGAGTGTGCAATTTTGACCACTTAATTTTTTATTTTTTGCACAACCCTACGTAAATACCCTGCATCGGACTTTTTTGTGTCCCAAACTCAGATGACACGGCACACGAACCCAACTCAGGGGACTATTCGAGCATCCTATGTAATGTGTGATTTACATATCCGATTCGGCGGCAAGATAGGCGATAGACAACTGTACACAACAGTTGGAGAAGGAGCACCAATGAACAAGCACATGAGTTTTAACGCGTGGTTCTTACCGGCACTGACACTCCTAGCCGTTTCTATCGCAGGCTGCGGTCGAGAAACAATCAATGTCCCAGACACCACGCCCCCCCTTGTGACCATCACATCTCCCGCTCTGGGCGCGGCAGGCGTGGCCGTAGGTGCGTCCATCAGCGCGACTTTCAGCAAGCTTGTCAATTGCCCCACCGCGTCAACCTTTACGGTTGCGGTGGCAGGGACTGGCGGAGCTGCCGTGACACCAACATCCGTCTCCTGCTCTGGGTCCACCGTGACCACCGCGACCTTTACCCCCAGCAGCCCGCTTGTGCTGCATACGCTCTATACGGCCAGGATTACTGGGGTCACAGACCTGGTCGGCAATGTCATGGCCAGCCCCTATGCCTGGAACTTTGAAGCAGTGGCCGGCCCCTCGGTGCTTTCCACCACTCCTGTTGCGGGCACCAGCGGGCTGACCTTCAATCCGACGATCAGCGCTACCTTCCTGCAACTCCCAACGACAGACCCCGACTACGCCGGTGCGGCATTGAACTGCTCCACCGTCACCGCGACCGGAACCGCGCCAACCTTTACGGTGACAGCCCCTGGCGGAGCCGTGACGGGAACAGTCGCCTGCTCTGGCGCAACCGCAACATTCACACCAACCGCGCCTCTGGCAGCAGGCATCACCTATACTGCCACCCTCACGACAGGGGTCCAAAACGTAGCTGGCACTAGCCTGGCAAGTGCTTATGTATGGACATTCTCGACGGATACACTCCCCACCGTACTCTCCACCGTTCCGTCGCCCGGCGCCACCGGCGTCCTGCTCAACCAGCCCGTCAGCGTGACGTTCAGCAAGGCGATGAACTGCTCGACTCTCTCGACAACAACGTTTACGGTTACAGCCCCAGCCCCGGTCGGTTCCGTAACGGGAACTGTGAGCTGCACGGGCAGCGGCTTAGTCGCGATCTTCACGCCCTCCAACCCGCTTGCGAACAACACCGTGTACACGGCCCAAATTACAACCGGGGCACTGGACGTGCAAGGCGAGCCCTTGGCGAGCAACTATTCCTGGAACTTCCTCACGGTTCCGGCGCCCACCGCACCCACGGTGATCGCCACAGTCCCCACCCCCAGTGGGGTCACCGGCGTAGCGACCAGTCAGGCCGTCAGTGCGACCTTCAGCGAGGCGATGAATCCTTCCCTGATCAACAGCCCAGCCACCAACTTCACGCTGACAGCACCTGGCCCGGTTACCGTGCCCGGAACCGTCGCCTATACCGTCGCAGGCGCGATCGCTACCTTTACGCCGACTGCGGCTCTCGCAGCAAGTACGACGTATACGGCCACGATTAAGACAGGCGTCCAGGACCTTTCAGGCAATGCCCTGGCCAGTCAATATCAATGGACGTTTACCACCGCCGCGGCTCCAGACACCACAAAGCCGACGGTGATCGGCGAAAATCCTGTCGGTGGCGCCACGGGCGTGCCGACCAACCAGATCGTCACTGCGACCTTCAGCAAGGCCATGAACCCTGCCACGGTCACGATCATCAGCCCAGCCACCTTCACGCTGACAACGGGAACACCGGCCACCACTGTCGGAGGCTTGGTCGCGTACTCCGGCGTTGGAAATACACTGACCTTTACACCAACCGCTGCTCTCGCAGCGGGACTATACACGGCTACGATCACAAACGCGGCCCAGGACCTTTCTGGCAATGCGCTGGCGTCTACCGGTCTTCCGCTTTCCTGGAGCTTCACCGTCGGCACGACTACAGCCACCCCGGGGCCGTACATCACTCTCACCTCGCCTCTCGACACTGCCACCAGCGTGCCAGTCAACCAGGCCGTCAGTGCGACCTTCAGCAAGGCCATGAATCCACTGACGTTCACCTCATCAACCTTCACGCTGACAAGCCCCACCGGAACTGTGATAACCGGAACCTATGGCTACAGTCCAACCACCTTAGTCGCGACCTTTACCCCGTCAGCCCCTCTCTTGGCCAACACCACCTATACGGCGAACATCACAACCGGAGTGACGGATAGCTCTACCCCGGGCAATGCGCTTGTATCCGGCATTGTACCGAATCCGTGGTTCTTCACAACCGCCGGTTCACCAGGTCCACCGGCAGTGGTTCTTGGAACGGCCGCTCTCTTCGGAGACTTTGGCGGGACCGCCGGAATGACCAATCAGGGGATCCTAACGGTCGTCAATGGGGATATCGGAACCAGGGCCGCGTCGTCGTCGGAAACCGGATTCCACGATACCACCCTTCCGATTGTCGGCGCCGTGTGGCCATGCAACTATACGGAGACGACACTCAATATTGGGCAGGTGAATGGAACCATCTACACGTATCCACCGAACCCCACGGTTAATTGCTCCCTTGAAGGAACTGCCGCCACGAAGGCTATCGCAGACCAGGCCGCAGCGGACGCTCTTACCGCTTATAACCAAATGGTTGCCATGCATGGTATTGCTGTAGAGGGCTGCACAGCACCGCAATGCATAAGCACAGGAAGCCCTGGCCCGGGCGAACTAGGCGGTCGAACCCTGCAAGCCGGCGTCTATAAGTCCACGCCGGGCACTTATGCCATATCGGCGCTGCCGCTTACTCTCGACGCAGCGGGCAACCCCAACGCCACATGGGTGTTCCAGATGGCCGGTTCACTCACGGTAGGCGGCACGGCACCTCAAAGTGTCATTCTGATTAACGGTGCCCAGGCCGCGAACGTCTTCTGGCAGGTTGGGAGCGCCGCGACGATCAACGGGGCTGGCGGCGGGACGTTCTACGGAACCGTTATCTCTCAGTCGGGAGCCACGACCGGGACTGCCGGAATCACCACAATCACCACCATCAACGGCAGATTGATCTCTTTGGGTGCGGCAGTCACCCTGGTGAACACCGTCATCAATGTGCCTGCTCCGTAAGGCCACGCGGAGACCGTCCCCCAGGACGGTCTCCGCATAGGCATATAAAGGTAGTGCGGAAATAAGCGCGCAAGCAGGGCGAGCAAGGCTTGATAAGCTGGGAAGCGGGAATCGGTTCCCGTATTCCAGCCAATCGCAGGCAAGCCGAGCGAGCCCGATGGTGAGGATGGATGATTTTCGCGAGCAGCAATTCAGGAGAACGACGATGAAATTCAAGACGCGGATGATTGCCACCATGGCGGCTGTTGCTTTGCTGGCGCCACCATTCTTATTTGCGGCGGAAGACTCGACGAACTCGTCGGTCAGAGTCACCGCTGCCGTGGGCTACGCCGAAGTGAGCGCTGCGCTGGCGTCGACCCAGACCGCGACACATGCGCTTCCTGCAGGCCGCTCCTACAGGAGCTATCCCAGGGCAGAGCTTTTTCTGGGCTACTCGTATCTGCGCAGTGTGCCGTTTCATCCGATGTTGACCCCCGGCAACCGGATGGTTCGGCTGAATGGCGGCAGCGCGTCCATTGCCTTCAACCTGAACCGCTACTTCGGGCTGGTTGGCGATTTTGGCGGCTTCGATGAAACGAAACTCCAGATCGCGGGCACCGGCGCAAACCCGCCCCGCGCGGCAGACGCAAGCGGGACTGTCTACACATTCATGGCCGGTCCGCGCATCTCCTTCCGCCACAGGGTCACTCCCTTCGCACAGGCTCTGTTTGGCGGCGTACACGCGAGTGATGTGACACTCTCCAATTGCACCGGCGCTCTTTGCACGCCGCTGCCCACGGAGAATGCGTTTGCCATGACAGCCGGTGGAGGAATCGACCTCAGGCTTCAGCGGCATCTCGCCATTCGCATCGTTCAGGGCGAGTACCTGATGACGCGCTTCGCCGATCTCAGCACAGGCAACAGGGACACGCAGAACGACATACGCCTTTCGTCCGGACTCGTCTTCGGCTTCGGCGGCAATACTCCACCGCCGTCGGTTGAGTACACCTGCTCGGCCAGTCCATCGACTGTCTTCCCCGGCGACCCGATCACAGTGACGGGCGTGGCGCTGAACCTGAACCCGAAGAAAACGGCGAGCTACACCTGGTCGTCGGATGGCGGCGCGATCTCGGGGACATCGAACACGGCGAACATCGACACGAAGACCTTGTCTGCGGGCGCCTACACGGTCAAGGGCCATGTGTCGGAGGGCGTAAAGCCTGGCCAGATGGCGGATTGCTCCACGCAGTTCACGGTCAAGGCATTCGAGCCGCCGACCATCAGCTGCACGGCAAATCCTTCGACGGTCAATCCGGGCGATTCTTCGATGGTTGCGGCGAGCGCAGTCAGCCCGCAGAACCGTCCGCTGACATACAGCTACAGCGCAACGGCCGGTTCCATCAGCGGAACCACACCTTCAGCGACGCTTTCGACGGCAGGTGCGGCCCCAGGGCCGATTACGGTGAGCTGCAACGTGGTTGACGACAAGGGACAAAGTGCCTCGGCGACGACCAGCGTCAATGTGATTGCGCCTCCGCCTCCCCCGCCTCCTCCGGCGCCTCTGGCATCCAGCCTGTGCCCGGTGAGCTTCGAGCGCGACGCGACACGTCCGACGCGCGTGGATAATGAAGCCAAAGCCTGCCTGGATGACATCGCTCTCAACCTGCAGCGGTCCACCGATGCCAAGCTGGCGCTGGTTGGCAATGAAGACGCCAAAGAGCAGGCGGCTGAGGCCAAGGAAGCGAAGCTGAAGCCCCGCGTCCAAAAGCCGAGCGACGCCGTGGAACGCGCTGTCAACACCAAGCAGTATCTGGTGAACGAGAAGGGCATCGATCCGACTCGCATCCTGCTCTACACAGGCACGGACGATGCCAAGACGGTTACGTCTACGCTGATCCCGGCCGGAGCAGTCAACCCCGCTGTAGGCAACACTCCGGTGAACTGACCCTAGAAATAAGCTCATTGCCGAATCTCGTGTATTTGCCTTTCGGAGGGAGCAGGGGGCTTCAGCCCCCTGAATTCAGTCCATGGAATCATGGGGCTTTAGCCCCAGGCCATCTTCCAGGAGTGGCAATCAAGGCTCTTTCAGCACCCTCTGAAGGGATGTCATGGGCGAAACAAAAGTTGCGGCGGTAAAGGTAAAGAAGCACAAATCGCTGGCCAAGGGGCTCGTCGCCGGCTTGATCGCCGGTCTGGCCGCAACCGCCGCCAAGGCCCTTGCCGAGCGCATCTTTCCCCCGCACACGCATGGCGAGTTGGAGCCGCGGGAACTCGCCGTCGAGTGCGTTGCCGCAGACGCTCTGACCCCGGCCGCAAAGGCGAGGTTCAGCGAGGGCCTCCGCTGGGGACTCGGCGCCTCGGCTGGCGCGGCATACGGTGCGGTGGCCGAGTTTTATCCCGAGGCAACGGCCAGGCATGGGGCCAGCTTCGGCCTGGCGCTGGAGGCGCTGAGCCACGAAGCCGCTCTCCCTGCGCTTGGCCTCGCGGCCGAACCCGAGAACGAGACCCAGACCATGCGCGAGCACACCAGCGAGATCACCTCCTATGTCGTCTACGGCGTCACCGCCGAACTGGTGCGCAGGCTGGTGCGCCGGTGGCTCTAGCTGTGGTCTTGGCCAACTCCAAGTCCGGCGACCGCGCGGCCCACGCGGCGCTGCGCAGCTATCGCCCTGGCGACTGGCAGGCAATGTATGCACTCGACATCGTCTGTTTCGAGCCGGTCTTCCGCTTCAGCCGCGGGGCCATGCGCGGCTTCGCCGAGGCCCCCGGCGCGGTCACCGTGCTGGCCGAAGCGCAGCGCGAGTTGGCCGAAACGCAACGTGAGTTGGCCAATGCGGAGCGCGAGCCAGACAATTCGGAGAGTGAGCTGGCAGGCTTCTGTCTTACGCAGTTGGACGAGCGCACCGGCTATGTGGTCACGCTGGACGTGGCTCCAGAGTGGCGGCGGCGCGGGCTGGCGCGGCGTCTCATGGCGGAGGACGAGTCCAGGCTCCAATCCGCCGGCGCCGAGGAGATGGAGTTGCACGTCTTTACCGGCAACGCGGAAGCAATCCGTTTCTACCAGTCGATTGGCTACACCCAGGCGGGCACAGCAAAAGACTTCTACGCGCAAAGCCTGCACGCGCTCCTCTACCGCAAAAGACTCGATGCTTAGCTGGAGCCGATAAGCGAAACACCAGCCTGCCTTGCAGCAGATAAGAGCTTCACGTCCAATGTCGCCAAAGGAAGGTTGAGCCGCATCGCCAACTCCAGATAGGTCGCATCGTAGGCAGTCAGTTCGTAGATCCGCATCAGCGGGAGCAGTGCGGCGGGCCCGATTGGATGGAGCGGGAGATTGGTATGTATTTCCAGGGACGCAAGCGTACGAACCGCGATTGCGAGATCGGCCTGATCGAGCCGTCCTTTTCGGGCGGCGATTCCCAACACATTCGATATCTCGACGCGCCAAAAGGAAGGGACGAAGATCGCTCGCGTTCTTGCTGCGTCCAAAGCCTGAAGAGTCTCCGGGGTCTGCTCGTCCCTGAAGCACTAGCTGAGAGCAACCGAACTATCCAGCACGAAGCTCAACTGCTATGTCCTTCGTGAATAAACTCTCTCCACTCGCGGCCATTGCGGCCGGAGGTTGCGGTCGAGGTTTTCATGTGCTCAATCAAGCCGTCGATGGCGCTTGAGCGATCCGACGCGGCCTGCGAGTCCTCGCGCAACTGCGCTTGCATGATGAAGCTGGCATAGCTTGAAACGCTCATGCATGCTTCTGCCGCCCTCTTCTCCAGCGCGGCCTGCAAGTCGTCATTGAGCTCAATTTGCATCTTTGACCTCTCAAACAGTATACGGCGGCGCTACTCGTAGTACCGCGCGAAGCTGGTGTCGGTCTCGAACAGCGTGCAGTCCTTCACCCGTACCCGCCCGCCGGTCATCTCTTCTAGCTGCTTGGCAGTCTGCTGGTAAAAGTAGCGCGCCAGGTTCTCCGCCGAGGGGTTCAGCTCGGTGAACGGCGCGATCTCGTTAATCATCCGGTGATCCAGCGCGTCCACCACCGGGCGCAGCAGGTGTTTCAGCAGCTTGAAGTCCAGCAGCAGTCCGGCCTCGTCCAGTTCCTCGCCCGCCAGCGTCACCAGGACGCGGTAGTTGTGGCCGTGCGGGTTCTCGCACTTGCCCTTGTAGTTGCGCAAAAAGTGGCCGGAGGAGAAGCCGGCTTCCACGGTAACCTCGAACATTTTTTGGCTCCCCCTCTCTATTGATTGTATCGTCTGCGCGCGGGTTGGATCGGAAGCGGCGTGACAGGTTCAAAAACGTCTGCAATAGATTCAGGATCGTCCGCGTCGGATTCACGAACGTCCGCGGCGTTGTTTTTCTTCCGCGCGCCGCCTGGCCTGCTCGAAGAGCGACGACAGAACGCCGCCCAGCGCCGCCACCAGCGCCAGCACCAACAGCGCCAGCCCCATGGTGCGCCACAGCGAGGTATCGCCCGGTGAGCCCGGCTGCTGCGCGATGTTCGTGGCAGCCACCGCGCAGGAGATCAGCGAGAACAGCGCAAGCGACACGGCGAGAATGAAGAGGTTCCGGCCCATGGGTCTCTCTGACCGTAGCATACGGCACAAATCCACCTTGCTGCGCGCATTCCGCCTGTGGTCAGCCGAGCCAATGTTCACGAGTTGGTCGCCATAGCAACGTTGCAGGAAGTTCTCGAAGCATACGGCGTCACCCACTCCCGATGGGTTTGAGTTCTACGCGGCCCGGCTGAACGGCTCAATCTTTGGCTGTTTTCTTTGCGATGCCTGCCACATATCGAAGTCGGTTTGCAACTCGTACCATATCTCGGCGTGAGTGCCAAACGCAGCAGAGAGACGCAGCGACATATCGGCAGAGATTCCCGCCTTCCCATTGAGGATGCGAGAGAGCGTCGCGCGAGAGACTTGCAGATGCTTTGCGGCAGTCGTTACATCCAGGTCGCCCAGAAACTCCCGAAGCACTTTGCCTGGGTGTGGGGGATTGTGCATGCGCATATCGTCTCTCCTAGTGGTAGTCCTGATAGCCGACAAGAATGGCATTCTCGCCCTCAAAGGTGAATGTCAATCGCCAGTTGCCATTGACCTTCACGGTCCAATGGTGTTTGAGATCGCCGTGCAAAGGGTGCAATCTCCACCCCGGAGCATCCATGTCGTCTGCGGTCTTCGCCCGGTTCAACTGAAAGAGTTGAAGCGACAGTTTGGCGGCATGGGCAGGTTGAATTCCCGCTTTACTTCCGGTGGCGAAGAACTTTTCGATGCCAGCATGCCGGAAGCTCTTGATCATGCGTATAGTGTATCGCGTCACTTCTCAGCATTCAAGCAAGATACTTGGGCCTCCCTCTTCCCCTTCATGTTGTTCAGGGCCGGGGTCGGAATGACCGCGCATAGGTTGGCAATCATCGCTCCCGATCTTGATATATCGAGCGAATCCAGTGGCGGAGTGCTTATTACACAGGAAGATACAACTGAGAAAATCCCCGGCGCTGTCCGCGATTTTCGTGTCTTTCCATTCAGACGCACCTATAATATTGAAACTACGCGGAGTGACATCAATTTCCGACATGCTCGATACGGTCCCGAAAGAGACCTGTGCAGATGAACCTGAACGGCGATCGCTCTTCTGGAGTTTTCCACAATGAACACCCCACGTCTGTGCTCATTTAATGCTGTGTTTCACCGGCCGCTGGTTCTCTTCCTCGCGGTGTTCGTTAGCTTGGCCCCGTTGAGCGCGCGCGGCCAGTTTGCAACCATCCTGGATACAACCTCGCGTTTCGCTGGCAACAGCACTGGCTCGGGCGGCTACAACCAGGACTCGGGAGTTGCAACCGCCACCAGCCTGAACGTGCCGTCCTACATCGTCTTCGATTCGTTTGGCAATCTCTACATCTCAGACACGCAGAACAACTGCGTACGCAAGGTGGCTACGAATGGCCAGGTATCCACGGTGGCCGGACTGCGCGTGAACGGGGGCGCGGATACATGCAATCCTGCGGCGGGCACGGCATCGGACCCCAGCGAGGGACTGCTGGCGCCCACCGGTCTTGCCATCGACAGCAACAACACGCTCTACATCGCGGACAGCCAGCACAACTGCGTGCGCAGCCTGTCCAGCGGCACAGTTGACAGCTTCGCCAGCCCAGCCCTGACCACGGTGGCCGGCACCTGCACGATCGTGAATACGAATTCGAATACGCCTCTGCCAGACGGACTGGCGGTAGACAGCAACTCCAACCTCTACATCTCCATTGCGGACTCGCTGACAGGCAACCCGGCCTATCAGGTGGTGCGGCATCTGGCCTCCGCCCCGGCGACCGCCATCTGCTACGTTGCGGGCAATCCGTCGATCTATGCCTCCACCACGATCTGCTCTGGAATCACGAGCACGGTTGAGCTAGCCCGGCCTGCCGGCATTGCCTTCGACAAGAACGGAAACCTCTTCATCGCCGATTCGAGCAACGACTGCGTGCGCGAGATCGTGGGAATGACAACACAGACAACCCCGGTTGGGCGGTGCAGCAACGACAACACCGGAAGTTTGTCCACGGCCCTCGACAATCCCTACGGACTGGCATTCTCGGCCGATGGCTCGCTGTTTATCTCGGAGTCGGAGACGGGCTACAACCATGTGGTCAGCTTCAACTCCGGCACCAGTGCGCTGACCCCGATCGCCGGCCTGCTCAGCGGCGCCTCCGGCTCGTACAGCTCATCGCAGGACGGCCAGAGCGCGCTGTCTGTCCCCCTGGACCAGCCGCTCGGCGTCACCACGGACACCGGCGGAAACATCTACCTGGCCGACTCGCAGAACAACATCGTGCGCAAGCTCGGAACCAACCTCAGCTTCCCCAACACCAACGTGGGTTCGACCAGCGCCAGCCAGACCATCGTCTTCAGCATCAACCAGACGGTCAATCTCACCCTCACGGTCGGAACGGACTTCAACCTCGTCGGCACCACATGCAACGGGGCACAGTCGGCTTCCACCATCTGCCAGGTGGTGATTACCTTCAGCCCCTCCCGCCCCGGCTATCGCTACTCCGCGCTGCAACTTAAGGACTCCATCGGCGGCAAGCTGGTCCGCGTGGAACTGCAGGGCCTCGGCGTCGGCCCGCTTAGTCTCCTGGCTCCCGGCGTCGCCTCCACGCGTGCATCCAGCCTGCGCACCGCCATCGCCGTCTCCACAGACTCGACCGGCGACGCCTACGTCCTCGAGCAGGGTAACGGCTCGTCCGCCGCCGATGTTCTCTTCTATCCGGCCGGCGGCGGTGCCGCTCAGGTCGTCGTGGCCCAGGGCGCGGGCCTGGTTACGCCCACCGCCATGGCCGTCGATGGAGCAGGGAACCTCTTCATCGCCGATTCCGGAATCGGCGGTCTTGGAGGCGGAAACATCATCCGCTTCGGGGCCGACGGCTCCGTCAACACCTCCTATGCCACCGGCCTGCCCGGCGTCAATTCCATGGCCTTCGACGGCTTCGACGACCTCTTCCTCGCGATTGGCGGCTCGTTCCACAACGTCACCGAAATCTACGCCGGCGGGCAGCAGCGCGTCGTCGCCGGCAACGGAACCGTCCCCGGCGCGAACAACGTCGTCGCCACCTCTGCGCTCTTCTCTGGTCCCAGCGGCATCGCGCTTGGGCCCAACGGCATCGCCGTCGCCGATGCCGGGACCCATTACGTCTACTTGATCGACAACTCCGGCATCATCCGCATCGTCGCCGGCAACGGCACCACGACTACAACCAATTCCAGCGTGGCCACGGGCACCGGCCTCCTGACGCCGTACGGACTCGCCATCGACGCGGCCGGCGACATCTATATCGCCGACGGGTCCGCCAACCGCGTCTACGCGGTCTACTCCGTCATCAGCAACGGCAGCAACATCTATCCCGTCATCGGCACCGGCACTGCCGGCTACACCGGAGACGGAGGCCCCAGCACCGCGGCCACAATCAATGCACCCCTGGCCATTGCCCTCGACGGCTCCAGCGACCTCTTCGTCATCGACAGCGGCAACAGCGCGCTGCGTGAGGTCACCTACCCGGTCACCAGCTATATCGGCTTCGGCAGCGTGCTCGTCGGGGCCACGTCAACCCCGGTCCTGCAGTACCTGGCCAACGCAGGCAACGCCAATCTTGCGTTCTCCCTCTATCCCTTCACCACCACCGATTCGCACTACTCCGTCTTGGCCAGTTCCACCACATGCTCCGCAACGATGGTCTTCGGCGGCGTCTGCGACATCGCATACACCTTCTCGCCCACGTCGGCCGGTGCCGCCCCGGCTGGCCAGTCGAACCTCATCTCCAACTCATACAACTCGCAGCAGACCGTTATCTTCAGCACCAGCGGCTCCTCCGGCTACTCCTCCGCGCCGCTGCCCTTCACCCTCCTCTCGGAGACCGAGGTCTTCGGCTTTTCCTTCTCGGAGTCGTTCACGTTCACCGGCAGCTCTCCCGCCAGCGGCACGATGATCTTTTACATCGGCGGCCAGGTTCTCTGCACGGCCTCGATAAGCAACGCATCGGCGGGAACCATCACATGCAACGCGGCGGAGTCCGGCCTCGCCTTCGGCACATACACCGTCAGCTTCACCTTCACCTCCACCAACTCCTACTACAGCTCGGTGACCGGAACCACCACTCTGTCGGTCACCAAAGCCCCCCTGACGGTCACGCCCACTAACTTCACGCGGCCGTACGGCACGCCCAACCCAACCTTCACCGGAATCATCACCGGCGCGGTCAATGGCGACACCTTCATCGCCACCTACTCCACCACGGCCACGCAGTTCTCTGCCGCAGGCACCACCTACCCCATCACCGCCTCGCTGACGCCGGTTGGCTCGGCCAGCCTCAACAACTACTCGGTGACCCTCAACACCGGCACGCTCACCATCAACCCCGCCGGGTCGGGTGGCAGCGGCGGGCTGGTGGTCACGCCCGCCAACGCCACTCGGCAGTACGGCACGCCCAACCCGCCCTTCAACGGCACCATCGCCGGCGCGGTCAATGGCGACACCTTCATCGCTACCTACTCCACCACGGCCACGCAGTTCTCTCCCGTAGGAACCTACCCCATCACCGCGACGCTGACGCCGGTTGGCTCGGCCAGCTTCAGCAACTACTCGGTGACGTACAACGTGGGAACGCTGACCATCACCCCATCGACCACGGCGCTGGTGGTCACGGTCAATAACGCCACCCGCGCCTACGGCACCGCGAATCCCACCTTCACCGGGTCTGTCACTGGAGCGCTCAACGGAGACACCTTCACCGTCACCTACTCCACCACGGCGACGATACTTTCTCCTGTCGGTGCCTGGCCCATCACCGCAACCCTCTCCGGCGCCGCTGCGGCCAACTACAGCAACGTCACCGTGAATCAGGGCACGCTGACCATCACTCAGGCGATCACGCCGCTGGTGATTACGGGGAGTTCCACCTCCCGGCCCTATGACACGCCCAACCCAACCTTCACCTGCACCATCACCGGCGCGGTCCCCGGCGACACCTTCACCGACACCTGCTCGACCACGGCCACCCTCCTCTCCGACGTGGGCAGCTACCCCATCACCCCCACCATCACCAGTGCCAACATCGCCAACTACGCCACCGTCACGGTCGTCCCCGGCGCGCTCGCCATCACGCCGCTCGCCACCGTCACCACGGTGATAACCTCCGCGACTCCCATCGCCCAGGGCGCTAGCGTCACCTTCACCGCCGCAGTCACATACGGGGCCAGCCTTCCCGTTACTGCCGCCACAGTCAACTTCTATAACGGTGCCACGCTGCTCTGCGCAGCTACGCTCAACTCATCCGGCATTGCCACCTGCACCACCACCACGCTGCCGGTGGGCACTCTCACCATTACCGCCGCCTACCAGCCAACTCTCGACTTCGTCTCCAGCTCGGGAACAGTCGCCCAGGTCGTCAACACCGGCAGCTTCACCCTCTCCGCCGCTCCGCCGAACCAGTTCATCAGCGGCCCGGGGACCACGGTCTACGCAGTCACAGTCTCCTCTGTCCAGGGCTTTGCCGGCCCTGTCACCCTCGCCTGCGCGGGACTTCCGGCTGACGCCACCTGCACCTTCGCCATCCCAACCGTCACCCTCACCGGAACGGGCGATGGGGCCAGCGTCTCCACCACCATGACCGTCACCACCACCATGGCCGACGCGCGCCTCGCTCTTCCTGCGCTTCCCGCTCCCGCGGGCAGAACGCCCAGCGGCCTCTCGCCGATCGCCTTCGCCGCCGTCTTCCCCTTCGGACTGGTTGCCTTCTTCGGCCTCTCGCGCCGCAAGCGGGTCCACCCGCGTGCCATCCGCTCGCCGAACTTCCGTCTGCTCTTGGCGCTTTGCTGCACCGCCGCAATCGTCAGCCTCGCGGGCTGCGCGTGCTTGTCCAGCATCAATCAGGTCTACACCATTCCCGTTACCGGAACCACCACCGTCAGCGGAGTGAGTTCACAATCGACCTCGGTCTCGCTCACCGTGGCCCAGGAGTAACAGGAGTAACCGGCTCGGTTCCCATTCCGCCCATGGCGGCAGGAGTCTGAAACACTGATGTGGAGGAAACCATGATGCACCGGCGCTCATCCAAGCTCGTCCGCGCGCTTCTGCTGGCCGCAACCGCCGCCCTCGTCCCGCTCTGGGCCGCGGCCCAGGCAGCGCCCGCGGGAACGCAGGCGCCTACCCCATCGCGCCTCGACCTCTTCGGCGGATACACCTACTTCCATCCCTTCAACAGCACCCTTGACGGCTACACCTACGATCCCATCGTCAAGGGCGGAATCGGCAGCGTGGCCGGTTACTTCGGCAACCACTTTGGAGTCGCCGTTCAGGGCGCAATCTCCCCCTACGGCCCCGACGACTGCTCCTACGTCGCCCAGGCCGGCCCCATCTACCGCATCCAGTCCGGCCGCTACGTCCCCTTCGCCCACCTGCTCTTCGGCGGGGCCCGTTCCGGCGGCCCGCTGGTCCAGCCCTGCACCTGGGGATACGGCGCCACTGTCGGTGCCGGCTTTGATTACATCCTGCCGTATGGGGCGTTGCACAACCGCCTCGCCCTGCGCCCCATCCAGGCAGACATCGAGTACTCCGACATCAACTTTGGCCCCAACACCGCGCCCACCTTCTTCAACGGAGGAGTCGCCAAGATCACCGCATACCGCCTCAGCGCTGGCGGAGTCATCCGCTTCGGCGGGTCCACCGAGGAACTGCCCGCGGCCTATGGCTGCGTGGTCCAGCCCGTCACCGTCTTTCCCGGAGACCCCATCGGCGTCACCGGAAGCGTCATTAACCTCGAAACCGGCCGCAAGCTGAAGCCCGTCTACACCTGGCAGACAAACGGCGGCCAGATCGAGGCCACCGACGATGTCGCCACCATCTCCACCGCCGACCTCGCACCTGGAGACTACGTCGTCACCGGCCGAGTCAGCGAAGGCGCCAGGCCCACCCAGCACGCCGAGTGCGCCGCCAGCTACCGCATCCAGGCCTACGATCCCCCCACCATCTCCTGCTCGGCCAACCCCAGCAGCGTCCTGCCCGGCGGCGGCTCCACCATCACCTCCGAGG